>OHBM01002411.1_pt1 | contig 12485 bp, 7 predicted proteins | sample 1577251 | NCBI WGS metagenome assembly OHBM01 (sample SAMEA3541557, study PRJEB24748) | human gut metagenome | biome: human gut; feature: human-associated habitat; material: faeces | place: China | collected 2012
CCCATCGCTGTCTTCACTATGCCTATGCGTGGCTCATTGCACGCGTAACTTTCAATTTACTACACATCCGGTTCTGAGATGCGTGTGACTCCCACATAAATATCCGATATTTCAAACCATGTAGGATAATCGACTATACCGGTCTGCGGAAGATGAAATATTTTTTGGAACATCCTGACTGCTTCCGCAGTATCGGTTCCATAGATACCATCGGGCGTCAGTGTGGGAATCGCCGGATAATTCCTGGCGATGCGGTTCAACTGTTGCTGAAGCTGTCTTACTTTTTCCCCTGATGAACCGATGGTCAGATCATACCCCGGCCAAGAGGACGGCACTCCCGATATAATATCCGCAGAATTGATGTACATATCATTGCCATAATAATAGTGAATGATATCAATGGCGGAATATCCCTGATCTGCAAGTGCCTTGGAGCCCCATTGACTAAGCCCCCGGCAGGTAGTCCGGTTACCGTCACAGTATGATGTGAAAATAGGCTGCCGTACGCCGGGTCTTGATAAATAATTTGTAAAAATCGAATCTACCAGATAGTCGATCTCTTCAAATATATTTCTTCCATAAATCCATTTCTGGTCATATGCCGTAGAAGAAGTTATCGTAAAATCATATCCGCGCCCCCTGTACCACTCCGTAAATATACGGTTTAACGTAAATGACTGAATGACCAGAATATTTGCATAGATCGCACTTTCCGGCCAGGTGGAATAGATCTCGCTGGAAGCTACATTTTTAATATAATCCTTATAGCGTACCCAGTAATTTTTGGCAGTAGGGTCCTCCGGAACACCGTCATGTACAATCACATATTCCGGAATGACCACGCGGCTTAAGACGATCTCTCCCGTCTCGTTCATGGGTTTGATTTCTTCTTCCGGAATCTTCGGAGGATATTCTCCGAACAGGGTATGTGGCGGGATCACTACCACCTTCTCCTCCTCTTCTATTACATCCAATGGATTCATGCGGATCGGCTGCAGGGAATATTCTCCTGCCAGAATCTCAGAGCCGGATACCAGTACTGTTTCATAGCCTTCTGCGGTCACCTGAATGTTGTATTCCGAATAAGGCTGTTCCGTAATCTCCGGAGATAAAGACAGTTCTCTCGGTGGCGCTTCCAGAGTTATCTCCGGGGTCTGCCCCGATTCATCCGTAGTAAGTGTCTCTATCGGAGAATCCGGATCTCCGGTATAAGAAATGGTGACCGTAGCACCAAAGATTGGGGACATCCCCAGAGCGGAGACAACGCTGATCTGGAGTGTACCTGTATAAGTAGTATCCGTAATATCCATGGACATATGTCCTTTCTGCCTATCCCATTTTCATCTGTCCTCACATGTTCGGTCAGGCAACAAATCTTCCTTACAGAATATGCAGGATAGGGAAAATATGTGCATAGGAGACATAATTAATTCCAAGTCCATAGGGATTTCCTCTCAACTTATTGATTGAAAGGGATTGTAACGCCTCCGGGTTCTTTTGTGCAGAACCGATTTCTCCACGAATATTATCTTGCCTGCTTCAAAACTATTATAAACTATTTCCTTAATAGCCTACCTGCGGCTAATCTTGATCTTCATTTCCAATTCAATTAACTCTGATGCCATTTTTGTATCCCCCCGGCTGTCAAAATGCTAATCGGTATCTCTTTGATTACTCTATGAAATTAATCTACATCAATTATGTCTATAAGATCTGTAAATTTTCTCACAAAAGCTACTTCTTTTTCGGCAGGTTTATCATAATAATAGCGACCGCAGGTTTTTTTATCATATGGATTGAAAACATTAGCTATCCAGAAAAAGGCTTTTCCTATAAAATCATTGCCTATACATATCCATCGACCATATCCATCGGTCATTGTTCAGTACATCTACTTTCTCGTTCATTTGTTTTCCCTCCTACATTACCAATCATAACACAATGTAGAATAAACGAAAATGTTTTTGCAGCGGTGTTCTACTTTTGCATATATTTTTCTTTATTTGTATTTAAAAAACAGGAACTGTGACGTATGTGCAAACACTCATCTCAGTTCCTGTTTTGTCTTCAGCGTCCTTCGCCGGACCTTCTGCTTAATTTATTTTGTCAACAGCATCATAATGTCATTGCTTCTTGCCACGAACTTGGTCATGGCATCGGCAGACAGGGGTGCATGCTGGAGCTTTGCCAGATCGTAGAGCTGCTCGCAGATCATTTCTGCGTTCTCGCCGTCCTGGTGCTCCGTAATGTACTGTACCAGAGGATGGTTGGCATTCAGGATCAGGGTCTCGCCCTCACCGCCGAAAGCACTCATATCCATACCGGGCATGGAGTACATCTTCATCATATCCTGCATACGTCTGCTCTCTTCGGACAGCGTAATCATAGAAGAGATTTTCTTGTTCTTCAGCCTCTCTACCTTGATCGTGATCTTGTCATTCTTCAGAGCCTTCTTCATCAGCTTGCTGATGCTCTCAGCCTGCTCTTCCATCTCTTTTTCAGCCTTCTTGGAAGTCTTGGACTTCAGGGCATCGGTCACATCCGCATCGATACGCTGGAACTTGATTCCCTCGTTCTTCTGCTCCAACTGGGAGATGAAGGGCTGATCAATATTGTGGGTCAGGATTACAGCATCCATCTTGGCAGCCTTGAACATATTGATGTACTGGCTCTGCTGCTGTTCATCCGTTACATAGTAGATGATCTTCTCCTTCTTCTCTTCCTCGGTATTCTCCTCGGAAGCCTCATCTTCCGCCTTATCCTCTACGACTTCGGCTTCTACCTTGTTGCCGTTCTCGTCTACGGCATTCTCCCTGTTCTCTTCCTCATCCTGAGGCTTGATCTCCAGGCACTCGGGCAGCGTCAGATATTTGCCGTCCAGATTCTTGAAGAGAATGTAATCATTCATCTTCTCACAGAACTTGTCATCCTTCAGGCAGCCGAACTTGATGAAGGGGCTGATGTCATCCCAGTACTTGTCGTACTCTTCCTTGTCAGTCTTGCACATACCGGCAAGCTTGTCCGCTACCTTCTTGGTAATGTACTCGGCGATCTTCTTGACAAATCCGTCGTTCTGCAATGCACTTCTGGATACATTCAGAGGCAGATCCGGGCAGTCGATGACACCCTTTAACAACAGCAGGAACTCCGGAATGACTTCCTTGATATTATCTGCGATGAATACCTGATTGTTGTACAGCTTGATGGTACCCTCGATGGACTCATACTCCATATTGATCTTCGGGAAGTACAGAATACCTTTCAAGTTGAAAGGATAGTCCATGTTCAGGTGGATCCAGAACAGAGGCTCCTTGTAATCCTGGAATACCTTGCGGTAGAAGTCCAGATACTCTTCCTTGGTGCACTCGTTGGGATGCTTGGTCCACAGAGGCTGTGTCTCGTTGATCAGTTCGGGACGCTTTCTGATCTTCAGCTTCTTGGGTTCTTCTGCTGCCTCAGCTTCTGCATTCTCGCCCTCTGTTTTTTCCTTCTTCTCCGGCTCGATCTCTTCGAGAACTTCATCATCGGGAAGCTTTTCCTCTTCCTTGATGATCTGGGTCTCCTTGGTGTTCGCTTTGGACAGATAAATCTCCGTAGGCATGAAGGAACAATACTTCTTCACTACCTCACGGGCTTTGTACTCATTACAGAACTCCAGGCAGTCTTCATTTAAGAACAGAGTGATGGTCGTACCGACATCGGTCTTGTCTCCGTCTTCCATGGAGAACTCAGTGCCGCCGTCACACTCCCAGTGCACTGCCTTGGCGCCATCCTTGTAAGATAACGTATCAATGTGTACTTCATCCGCTACCATGAATGCGGAATAGAAGCCCAGTCCAAAATGACCGATGATCTGGTCGGAATTGCTCTTGTCCTTATATTTCTCAATGAAATCCGTAGCACCGGAAAATGCGATCTGGTTGATATACTCTTCCACTTCGTCGGCGGTCATGCCCAGACCGTTATCCTTGAAGGTCAGTGTCTTCTTCTCGGGATCCACGATGACATCCACACGTCCCTTATAGCCTTCGGGCAGGGTGTATTCTCCCATCATGTCCAGCTTTTTAAGCTTGGTTACGGCATCGCAGCCGTTGGAGATCAGCTCTCTGTAAAAAATGTCGTGATCGGAATACAACCACTTTTTAATAATCGGAAAAATGTTTTCACTGTTGATTGATAAGCTACCGCTTTTTGCTGCCATTTTTACCACATCCTTTTCTATAATTGCACAGTCATGGCTGACTGTTATCTAACTGATTCTAAGTGTAGGACTGCAAAATTAAAAAGTCAAGACAAATTTAGCACTCATTTACAATGAGTGCTAACAATTCGTCAAAAATCCAGTATTTATCAGGATTTCCGTAATTCTAAAATTTTAATAAAGCGTATGGTGATCCTAAGGATTACTCCTCCGGGAAATACTTTGCATACACATCAAAAAAGTTATCCGTGGTCACCTGTTCGTCCGTGATCAGGGTGATCTCATCCCACAGTTTGTCATTGAGCTGACGCACCAGCGTATTCACAAAGCTGTCATACTCCTGTCCGAAAACTTCACGCTTCCGCTCTTCCACGATTTTTAACTTATTGGCGTCTGTCTCTTCCCTGTCCAGGGTGTTGATGCATTTGATAATGTAATAGCCCCGCTCACACTGGATGACCCGGCTCACTTCATCCGTTGCCAGATTGAATGCTGCTTCCTCGTAGGCACTCTCCGCCTCTCCCTTACCGAAGGAATAGGTGATCTCGGAATCATCGCTGTATTTGGACGCCAGCTCCGTGAAATCGTGTTCTCCGTCCACCGCCATAGCTCTCACCTCACAGGCTTTCTCGTAAGCTTTCTGAATAGAGCTTTCCGAATAGGGCTTTAAGTTGCCGTCCATATCCGTGGATGCTGTTGCAAAAAAGATCTGCTGCACCGTAATTTTGCGTGCCTCGTCATCGCTGATCTCCGGATTGATATCCTGAATGATCAGCCGGTAGACTTTATCCGCCATGGCATATTCCCGGTACAGCTTCTCCACGATCTCCTCCGTGGCACCCATGGTCTCGATCTCTGTGTCATTCAGGGAAGAATAATACTCCTGCGCTGCCTGGACGACCTTTGCTTCCTCGGCTTCATCTAACGTGACCTCTTTTTCCATTGCCAGCAGATACATGGTCTTGATCTGTGCGATCCGTGCCAGTACCGTCTCCTTGACGTTATCCTCCAGTGTCACACCGTTTAGGGAAGTGTTCCAGATCTCCGTTCCGTATACATTCGCATACTGATTCTGTGTCGTAGTCAGATAGATCATGATCTCTGCCTTAGAGCAGGACTCATCTCCGATCCGGAACACCTCGTTTTTACCTAATCCCGTGGTAAATACTACTTTGGTGCCGTCATCCCCGCCACAGGCGGTCAGTCCCACGACCATGCTGATTCCAAGTACTCCTGCAACCAACATCGCTGCTACTTGCTTCTTCCCTCTGTTTTCTCTATTTTTTTTATTATTTATGTTATTATTTTCTTTATCATAAAAAAACATTTCATTTCCTGCCTTTACAGTTCTCTTTTTTCATTTCTTCTGAAAGCTTTAAAATATAATTATACCCTATTTTGATACGATATGCCATTTTTTCTTGTAAGTCCAGAAAAATATATAAATTTCGGGCAAAGAAAAAGTGCATGCAGCACCTTTTGTCCACACGCACTTTGCTTCTTTGTTTTCTCAGCCACACTATCCAGCTGTTTTTTCAATTATCTTATTCCATAATTTTTTCCGCCAGTCTGTCCTCTGCGGGAAGCTTTTCCACTTTTACCGCACAGACTTTGTATTCCGGGATTCTCGCATATTTATCCAATGCCGCATTCGTCAGGATATTGGCATTGCCATCCGGAAAATGGAACGGCATCCATGTCTCCTTCGGGGATACCTTTTCTCCCACTCTCGCAGTCGTGATCAGAGTGCCTCTCCTGGAGGTAACTCTTACCTTTTCTCCATTTTCAATGTTAAGCCTTACAGCATCCTCCGTATTCATCTCAATGAAGGAATGACCTTCCTTCTCCATCAGTCCCGGTGTCTTGCCGGTCATGGCTCTGGTATTGTAATGGTACAGGATACGTCCTGTCATCATGATAAACGGATACTCCTCATCCGGAAGTTCCGCACTGGGCACATATTCTGCGGGGTAGAACCATCCCAGTCCTCTGGAGAACTTACCCACATGTAAAATCGGTGTGCCGGGATGTTTCTTATCCGGGCAGGGCCACTGGATACTCTCACCCTTATCCAGTCTTCTATGGCTGATACCTGCAAAGCTGGGGGTCAGGGACGCGATCTCATCCATGATTTCTTCGGAAGTTAGCTGGGCTTGCGGATATCCCATGCGGTTCATCAGGTCGATAAAAATATCGGTATCCAGGCGCATCTCGCCTTCCAGTGTCACCGCTTTACGCACACGCTGTACTCTTCTCTCTGTATTGCTGAAGGTACCTTCCTTCTCCGCATAACTGGTACCGGGCAGAATCACATCCGCATACTGCGCTGTCTCTGTCATGAACAGGTCGGACAGTACCAGAAAATCCAGGCTTTCCAGTGCCTTGCGGATATGATGCTGGTCCGCATCCGTTACGACCGGGTCTTCACCGAAGATAAAGAGTCCCCGGATCTCCTTACGGATTGCCGCAGGGAATACATCCGTTGCATGTACGCCGGGTTTTTTGTTCAGCTCCACACCCCATGCTTTTTCAAATTTAGCAATCACCTCGGGATTTGTCACTTTCTGATAACCGGGAAGATCACCGGGCAGTGCACCCATATCGCAGGCACCCTGCACATTATTCTGTCCACGTAAGGGATTGACGCCACAGCCGCTGCGTCCCAGCTTCCCTACTAACATCGCCATGTTGGACATGGACATAACACCTTCGGTTCCGGTGGAATGTTCCGTTACGCCCAGACAATAGATGATCGGAGCCTTCTTCGCCTTAGCATACATCAGTGCCGCCTCCCGCAGATGATCCGCATCGATATGACAGATCTCGGCTACACGCTCCGGAGTATATTCTTCCACAATCTTTTTTAATTCTTCAAAGCCTTCGGTTCTGGTGCGGATGAATTCTTCGTCTGCCAGTCCCTCATGGATGATCACATTCATCATACCGTTGGCAAATGCGACGTTCGTACCGGGCTTTAATTTCAGATGAATATCTGCCTGCCTGGACAGACCGATATCTCTGGGATCTACCACGATCAGCCGGGTTCCCCGTTCTACCGCCTGACGGATCTGCATACCGATGACAGGATGTGCTTCCTCCGGGTTGGAACCTACCAGCATGATCACATCCACATCCTTCGTAATATCACTGATGGGGTTGGTCATTGCTCCGCTTCCCAGGGTCATGGCAAGTCCGGCCACGGTTGCGGAATGACAGACTCTGGCACAGTTATCTACATTATTGGTACCAAACGCACAGCGGACCATCTTCTGCAGCATATAGCAATCCTCGTTCGGAGAACGGGAGCAGGCAAAGCCTGCCAGTGCATCGGAACCATACTTTTTCTTGATCTCTGTAAATTTCGCTGCGATGAGATCCAGTGCCTCATCCCAGGTAGCACGCTCAAACTCTCCGGTCTCATGATTCTTGATCAGAGGATATTTTAATCTCTCCCGCGAATGTACGAAATTAAACGAGCCAAATCTGCCCTTAACACATAATAATCCCTTGTTGGAAGGACCGTTTGCCGGTTCCACATCCACGATCTCGTTATCCTTTACCACCAGATAATACTGACAGCCGGTAGCACAGTGGGGGCAGGTCGTCAGAACCTTTTTCACCTTGCCGACCTGGTACTTTTTACGGTTTTTGGCTACCAGTGCTCCGGTAGGACATACTGCCGCGCAGTTACCACAGGACTCGCAGTCTGTCTCCTTCCAGTCCGGTCCGAACGGAGCATCGATCAGTGTTCTCGTACCGATCTTACTGTTATGCAGGGTGCCGTTACAGGACACCTTGTTACAGGTGCTGACACATCTCTGACAATTGATGCACAGCTCCGGATAATACGTCAGAAAAGGATTCTCTTTTTTCGCTTCAAATTTGGCTGCACTTCCGGGATAGCAGGATTTCGTAATGCCATATTCGTTGGACAGATCCTGTAATCGGCAGTCACCGGATTTGCTGCAGGAGAAGCATCTGACATCATGGTTGGCAAGCAGCATGTTCAATACCTGCTTTCTGCTGTTCACCACTCTCTCGGAATGAGTGTTCACCACCATTCCCTCTTTTACTTTTGTATTGCAGGAGGTTACCAGATGTCTGCTGCCTTCTACTTCAACCACGCACATCTTGCAGGCTCCTACCTCATTGACATCCTTCAGGTAGCAGAGTGTGGGGATCTTGACGTCCGCCTCCTGTGCAGCTTCCAGTATGGATAAATTCTCATCTACGGAAATCTGTTTTCCATCTATGGTGATCGTTACCATTATACTCTGCCTCCTTCTACCACTCCGCATCCGAAGTGATCACATCTTAAGCACTTACCGCATTCCTGCATCGCCTCATCGTAGGACATTCCGTTTTCCACCGGTTCGAAATTGTTCTTACGCTCTCTGGCGGAACGGTCTGTCAGATGCACTCGGCCGTAATGGGTTCTGTCATTCTCTCTGGGCTCCGGGATCTTAATATCCTCCAGATATTTATGATGATACCCAAGATATTCATCAATGTTCAGCGCTGCTACTTTGCCGGCACCAATAGCCTTAATTACGGTTGCCGGACCGAATACACAGTCACCGCCGGAGAAAATCTTGTCATAGCTCTTAAGTCTTGTGGTATCTAATGTCTCAAATGTCTTTCTTCGGGGATTCACATCATACTCTGCAAAAGGTGCAGAGACAATATCCTGACCAATGGCCATAAGTACCACTTCACAGGGCACCTCGATCTCGGGTTTATTTGCCACCGTTACGGAAGGCTTTCCCTGTTTGTCATACACACTGATGATCTGGGGCTGTGCCACAAATCCACAGACATTCCCCTCCGCATCCGCATTGATCTTCACCGGTGCATTCAGCGTCAATAGTTCCACGCCCTCTTCGATGGCTCCCTGGATCTCGGAAGGCAGTGCTGTCATGTCGATCTGACGTCTGCGGTAGATCACCGTTACCTCTTTTGCATGGCACCGGATGGCAGAACGGGCACAGTCCATGGCTACGTTTCCGCCGCCTACGACCACCACACGTTTGCCGGTATAATCCGGGATGTTGCCTCTACCGATCTCGCCCAACATTTCCACTGCGGAATAGACTCCGTTGCTGTTCACGCCGTCTACGTTTACAGATTTACCTACCTGGGCACCGATGGCAATATAGATTGCATTGTACTGCTCCTGAAGCTGCTCCATAGTGATATCCCTGCCGATGGCAGTATTGTAATGCACTGTAATATTACCGGTAGACAGGATCGCATTGATGTCTTCGTCCAGTCTGTCCTTGGGCAGACGGTAATTGGGAATACCGTATCGCAGCATTCCTCCCAGCGCTTCTCTCTCTTCATATACATCTACCTTATGTCCCATCAAAGACAGATAATAGGCAGTCGTCAGTCCGGAAGGACCTCCTCCTACGATAGCTACTTTTTTACCGGTGGTGACATTACACTCCGGCACCTTTACCTGATCTGCCGCGATCTGATCCACCGCAAATTTCTTCAGTCCACGGATATTGACCGGGCTGTCAATCAGGTCTCTGCGGCATTTTGCCTCACAGGGGTGTTCACAGATAAATGCGCATGCCGTGGGAAAAGGATTGTCCCTGCGGATCAGATTGATGGCGTCCGCATAACGATGTTCACCGATCAGCGCAATATATCCGGGAATATCCACATGTGCCGGACAATGGGAAATACAGGGAACCTTCTGTCCCACTTCCGCCTGGCATCTGTGTTGTTCAATATGGCTCATGTATTCATCACGGAACAGTTCCACACTCTGCAATACGATGTTGGCCGCCTCATAACCTATGGCACAGTCTGCCGTATCCTGAATCATTTCCGCCAGGGATACCATGTTGTTAAAGGTATCCATATCCGCCTTACCGTCCAGAATGCTGCGCATCATATTCTCTACCTGTTCCAGTCCGTCACGGCAGGGAACACACTTACCGCAGGTCTGGCTTCTGGCACTTTGTAAAAAAGAAAGCTGCACTGCGATCGGGCAGACACCGGGAGGATTTCCCTTCACCCTCTTTACAAATTTATCTAGGAATTTTGTTGTTTTTTCATTCATTTCATTTTTGTAAATAATATTCTCGGAATGCATGAAACCCTCCTGTGTACGTCCTGTTATGATAAATACTGTATTTTTTCCAACAGGCATAAGATTTTACCGACTACCCCGAATCGAGTAGGAGGCGGTGATTAACCGCCGTCCTCTCACACCACCGTGCGTACCGTTCGGTACACGGCGGTTTCAATAGTTGACGTGCATGGACTGGTACGCTGTCGCTAAATCATAGTAGCCCCAGCTTATCAGTCTTTCTTTATTCAACGCCCAGTTTACCGCTTTGTTCCCGGCATTAAACCAGTATCCTTTGCGGTCATTGGCGATTGTTGCCGCATAATGACTGGCTACTCCCAGTCCGATTAGTTTTCTCATTCTCGTTCTGGGTAGTTTCCACTGCTTCCAGATACACATCCGTATCCTTCGGTACAGCCATCCATTCAGGTCTTCGATGTTTCTTTTCATGTCTGCTATACTATAGTAGTTCAGCCATCCCCTCATATAGATTTCTACTCGCTTCATGGCTTTCACTATACTTCTGCATCTGCTCCGGGAAGTGAGCCTGCGCAGGTTTTCCTTGGCTTTCTTCCATACCTTTTCATGCACACGGATATAGATTCCTTTTCCGTTCTTCCCATAACAAAAACCAAGGTATTTAAAATTTCGTATTGCAAACACACTGACCGTACGGCTTTTCTCCCGGTTCACCTTCAGTTTCAGCGTCCCTTCCAGATATTTCGTACTGCTCTCCAACAACCTCTCAGATGCCCGTTCACTCTTCGCTAACAGTACGATATCATCTGCATAGCGGATGCACGGTACCCCTCTTTTGTTGAATTCCTGGTCAAACTCATTAAGATAGACATTGGCTAACAACGGGGAGAGATTTCCTCCCTGCGGCGAACCTTCTTCCGTCTTGACCACTACACCGTTTTCCATCACTCCGCTTTTCAGATACCTCTTTATCATCTGAATCACTCTTTCATCCTTTACATCTCTGCGCAGAATATTTACAAGGAATTCATGGTTCAGCGTATCGAAATACTTGGACAGGTCAAGGACGACCGCCCTTGTATATCCCTGTTCTGCATACTCCTTTATCCTCTGAACTGCATCTTTTGCACTCCGTCCCGGTCGGTATCCGAAACTTCCTTCTGAGAACTTCGGCTCATAAATCGGTATCAACTGTTGTGATATCGCCTGCTGGATAATGCGGTCTGTGACGGTGGGAATACCAAGTTTTCGTACTCCGCCGTGTTTAAAGAGGCAACAGGAAAAACGATTTTGGAATACAATACGGAAATGCGTCTGCAAAGGGCGGCGGAACTGTTAAAGAATAAGAAAAATAAAGTACGGGAAGTGAGTCTGGCGGTTGGATATGAAAATGTTTCTTACTTTGGCGTTGTTTTTCAGAAAAGATTTGGAGTGACACCAAATGAATATCGTAAAATGGTATAAAAATCGGAGTTTTCAGTTTAAACTGGTGATCGGCTATCTGGTACTGGCACTGATTCCAATGCTGTGTGTTACCTGGTACAGTTATGGAAAAACAAGGAACGTGCTTCTTACTGAAGCATATCAGAGTGCAGAACAGGAAGCAGAACGAATTGAAAAAAATTTTTCTACGATGGTCGAGCCTTACGAAACAATTCTGGAGGTGCTGTATGTGGATCAGATGCTGAGCGGATATTTGTTTCAGGATTACAGCAACGATTCTTATGAAGATATGTTTTACTATATTGATAAGAAGCTCAGCGAAATCTGTCTGATGAATGCAGGAATTTACAAAATCTGTTTTTACAGCAACAATGAAACGCTTCCGCAGGATAATTATTATTTTTATTCCATGCAGGATCTAGATCGGAGGGAACGTGTGCTGACATTTGATGCGATAGGGGAAACGGTATTCTGTGGGACATCTGGAGACGGAAAAGCATTTCATATGAATCGTCTGATGAATTTTTATCCACAGGGCGGGATGAAGAGCGTACTGTCGTTACAGATTGAAAATCAGCAGATACAGCCCCTCCTCGAAACAATAAATTCCACCGATGAAATTTATCTGGTGGATCAAAAAGGATATATTCTGGCTGCTTCCGAACCGGAAATGGCAGGCCTTCCGATCCGGACCAGAATGCCGGAAGAGGATCTGGAGCAGAAAGCGCAGATTGAGTTTGAGCGTGTCAGCAAGGATATCAACGTTAATTTAAGCAAGCACAC
>OHBM01002413.1_pt1 | contig 12480 bp, 9 predicted proteins | sample 1577251 | NCBI WGS metagenome assembly OHBM01 (sample SAMEA3541557, study PRJEB24748) | human gut metagenome | biome: human gut; feature: human-associated habitat; material: faeces | place: China | collected 2012
CCTGATCCCCTAACCGGTAGACCCCTCTGCCTGCCACAGAGCCTTCTTCCACAGGAGCAGTTACCTTCTCCGGAAGCTGCAGGGATTTCTCAATCTGATTCAAATCATTGCCATCAATATCCAGATACCGAAAGGGTTCCTCAATATAGATGGAAACGGTATCTTCAACACCACCCTCCACCGGGACGGGCTCCAGAGCATCCTGATTGGCATCCATATAAAGATTGCTGACACTATAGCCGTAGTTGAACAATTCAATTGCCGTCTGGTTTCGTAGTTCTTTCGTTTCTGCTCCCATAATGACTGCAATGAGTGCAATCTCATTCTTACATGCAGTGGCTGTGATGCATCCTGCGTCAGCAGCGTGAGCGCAGTGCCGGTCAGCGCACCGGTGCGCTCTCACAGCGGGAGCTGTGGAAGATCCCGCTCGACGCCAAGGACGTGTTCCGCCGCAAGGCGCCGCCGTCGCAGCGCGAGACGGCGTTTTACCTGCTCATCGACCGCAGCGGCAGCATGGGCTCCGGCGTCGGCGGCGGGCAGTCCAAGCTCTTCACGGCGCTGGCAACGGCCGCGATCATGGAGGAGGCGCTCAAGGGCATCGCCTATACGAAGATCGTCGCCTTTGACGGCGGCACGAATGCCGTGCAGCATTGCGTCATCAAGGATTTTGACCAGAAAGAGATCGGCAGCCGCTGCATCGATGCCATGGGGCAGATCGCCGCCGGAAACGGCAATAAGGACGGCTATTCCATCCGCGCCGCCGCGCTCGATCTGGCCAAGCGCACCGAGCGCCGCAAGATCCTCGTGGTGCTCTCCGACGGCCTGCCGTCCGGATATTTCAGCGAGGCGGAGGCGATCGACGACGTGCGCACGGCCGTACAGGCGGCGCGCCGCCGGGGACTGCTTGTGATCCCGATCATCTACACCGCGCGCACGGACGAGAACGTGGACGCCTACCGCCGGATGTATGAAAAGAGCATCCTCTTTGCCGATTCCGTGGGTATGCTCGGCGAGTTTGAGCGCCTGCTCATGAAGCTTGTGCACTGAACGGCGGACGGCGCGGCACACACAGGAGAAAGAAATACCCCGACGATAGCAGATCGTCGGGGTATTTGGCTGTCTGCGCCACATGAAAACGCAGACCAAACCGGTGAAGGAGTGTGAATGGGGGAAGGGGAATTGTGGATGAAAGAGTGCGTGCAGCGTATTTGAAAGGCTCATGTGTGGGCGTGATTGGCTGATGCTCTGAGCGGTATGGGATTTGTCCTCACATGGAAGCGGCATACCTCACGGGATGGTGCTCCACAGGGCGGATGCCCTGTGGAGCGAGGGGGGGAGACGGGAAGAAGAAAATGACTTAAATAAGATTCTTTTCCTTCAGGTCTGCGATCTTGGCGTCATCATAGCCGAGCAGCTCCTTGAGGATCGTGTTCGTGTCCTGACCGAGGCTCGGAGCGCCGCGCCAGACCTGACCCGGGGTGCCGGACATCTTGGGGACGATGCCGAATGCGGTGACTTCCTTGCCGAGCGTCTGATCCTCGTACTTGATGAAGTCGTTGCGCTTCTGATAATGCTCGTTTGCGAGGCAGTCCTTTGCGCCCATGACACGGCTGCACGGGACCTTGAACTGCGCCATTGCGTCCTCAATCTCCTGTGCGGTGCGGGCTGCGCACCATTCGATGGTCTTTGCGTCGAGTTCTCTGCCCTTCTCGGAGGCGACGGCTTCGATACCGGAAGAGCAATCCTTGTAGTTGAAGTACTCAAGGTCAAGATTCATTGCCTGAATGGCTCTCTTGTAGACGCCGGGGCCGAACGCGCCGAGCGCGACATCGTAGCCGTCCTTGGACTTGAACAGACCGTAGGGCTGGAAGGCTGCGGACTTGTTGCCGGAGCGGGTGTTCTCGCGGCCGGCCATGGTGTAGGAGGTGTACAGGTCGCAGCAGTAGCTCGCCTGAACCTCGAACTGCGCGATGTCAACGATCTGGCCGTCGCCGCCCTTGAGGACGTTAATGTATGCAGCCAGAACCGCAAACACGGCGGCGTATGCGGAGGTGAAGTCATTGAGCCAGGGCTTGCCGACGACGGGCTCGCCGCCCTTTTCGCCGTTGAGGCCCATCCAGCCGGAGAACGCCTGACCGATCATGTCGTAGGATGCGCGGTCGCAGTACTCGGGCAGGCCGCCGAATCTCGGGTTGCCGTAGCCGCTGATGTGGGCGATGATGAGCTTGGGGTTCACCTCGAGCAGTTCCTCGTCGCGGATGCCGAGCTTTTCGAGCCAAACCATGTTCTCCATGAACACGTCGGCTTCCTTGATCAGGCCGAAGAACAGCTCCTTGACCTCGGGATGCTTCAGGTTCAGCTCAAGGGAAAGCGAGAGCTTGTTGCGGCCGTCCTGCGCCCAGGAGGTGCTGACGGTCTTGCCGTCCTCTTTTGCAAAAGGAGCGAGGACACGGAGCGTGTCGCCGACGCCGGGGCGTTCGATGTGGATGACCTCTGCGCCGAAGTCGGCAAGCAGCGTGGCTGCGTAAGGCATTGCGATCAGAGAGCCGGAATCGATCACGCGCATGCCTGCAAAAGGACCGTACTGAGGGATGATCTGTTTACGTTCGCTCATTTGAATAATCTCCTTTTGTAATAATATTTTTTTAACAAAATAGTCTCATGATATGCTGCGGCCGCCGGGGTGTGCGGTGACCGCAGCGTGTGCCTGTTATGCTCTGCGGTTTTTGATCTCTGCGATGACGGCAGGCAGGACGGCCTTGAAGTCGGCCACTGCGCCGTAGTGGGAGATGTCAAAGATCGGAGAGGCTGCGTTGTGGTTGATGCTGACGATGCATTTGGCGTTCTGCATGCCGACCTGATACTGCACGGAGCCGGAGATGGCGACGTTGATGATCATGTTGGGCTTGACGGCGGTGCCGGACTGGCCGATCTGAGCATCGTGCGGCAGAAATCCGTTGTCGACCAGGGGACGGGAGGCGGCAAGCTGACCGCCGAGGAGGTCTGCAAGCTCCTTGAGAAGCGCGAGCTCTGACTCGTCCTTTACGCCTCTGCCGCCGGCAACGAGAACGTCTGCGTGATCGATGGGTACGCCGGTAACGACCTTCGGCTCGACATTCAGCACCTCGTAGCACGCCTCCTTGTCGACCGTGACGTGCTCCGTGATGACCTCGCCCTTGTGGCTCTCGTCCGGCTCCAGGGGCGTGAAGATCTTCGGACGAACGGTCACCATCTGCGGCCGGCACTCGAGGATGACGATGTGCGCAAGGATGCTGCCGCCGTATGCGGGCGTGGTCTGATAAAACACGTCATCTTCATCGTAGCCGAGGTCGATGGCGTCGGCGGTGAGGCCGGTCTTGAGGGAGATCATCATGCGCGGTGCAAAATCGCGGCCGAGGCTGGTCGCCGGATACATGATGATCGAGGGCTTGTACTTCTCCGCAAGCTCGGTGAGCGCCTGCTGATAGGGCCTCGCGCTGTAGGATGCAAGGTTTTCGTGCTCTGCGACGATGACCTGATCGGCACCGCCGGCGATGAGACCGGCTGCCAGATGCGCGACCTTGCTGCCGAGAAGGACGGCAGTGATCGCTTCACCGTTATGCGCCTTGAGCTCCTGCGCCTTTGCGAGCAGCTCGTAGGTCACAGGATTGAGCGTTCCGTTTTGCTGTTCGGCAAATACCCATATGCCTTTGTAATCTTCCTTAGCCATTTGCCAAACCTCCTCAGACCAGATGCTCTGTTTCGAGCATGTCAACGAATTTTGCTGCGATCTCTTCGGCGCTGCCCGTAAAGTAGGTGGTGTCGGTATTGCGCTTGGGCGGCTCGAACACGACCTTGGTAGACGACGGGGAGCCGGGGATGCCGGTCTGCGCCGTGTATGCGCCGAGATCCTGTGCGTTCCAGACGGCACGGGGCTTTTTGAGCGCTTTCATAATGTTGATCGGCGTGGGATAACGGGGCGTGTTGATCTCCGCTGTTACCGTCACAAGGGCCGGGAGCTTTGCGCGCACCTTCTCGGTGCTGTCCTCGAGCACGCGGTCGCAGTAGACCCAGCCGTCTTTTACATCGATGCTCGATGCAAGGGTAACCTGCGGGATGCCGAGAAAGGCTGCGGTCGCCGGACCTGTCTGAGCGGTGTCGCCGTCAACGGCGTGGCGCCCGAACAGCAGCAGGTCGTAGTCACCGATCTTTTCGGCGCCTTTGGCAAGGGTGTAAGCGGTGGCGAGGGTGTCTGCGCCGCCGAAAGCACGGTCGGACAGCAGGTATGCCTCGTCGCAGCCGAGCGCAAGCGCCTTTTTGAGCACGTCCTCTGCCTGAGGAGGCCCCATGCTGATCGCAACGACCGTTGCGCCGTACTTTTCCTTGAGCTGGATGGCGGCCTCGACTGCGTTTGCGTCGAGGGGGTTGATCATGCTGGCAACGCCGTCGCGCTTCAGATTGCCGCGCTCGTCAAGCTTGACATCGTCCGTGTCGGGCACCTGCTTTACGAAGACAAGTATTTTCATCTCTATCTCTCCATTTGCTCTGTGCTGTGTACCGGTCATCCAAGGACGGAGCCGCTGATGACCATGCGCTGGATCTCACTCGTGCCCTCGCCGATCTCGAGCAGCTTCGCGTCGCGGTACAGACGCTCGACATGGAACTCTGCGCTGTAGCCGTTGCCGCCGAGCACCTGAATGCACTCATCGCAGATCTCCTTGCACCATTTGGAGCTCATGAGCTTGAGCATCGCCGCCTCTGCCGAATGACGCTGGCCATTCGCCTTCATTTCGGCAGTATCCCAGACCATCAGATCCATGGCGCGGACCTTTGCTGCCATATCAGCAAATTTGAAGGAAATGCCCTGATATGCCTTGATGGGCTTGCCGAAGGTGGTGCGCTCGTTGGCGTATGCCTTGGCGATCTCCATCGCGTGCTGGGAGAGGCCGGAAGCAATGGAGCCGATGGAGATGCGGGCACCGTCGAGCGCCATCATGGCGACCTTGAAGCCCAGACCCTCTCTGCCGACGCGGTCGCACTCGGGAATACGGATGTTGTCAAAGCTCAGCTCGCAGGTGGCCGAGCCTCTCATGCCCATTTTGTGCTCGAACTTGCCGATGGTCAGACCTTCTGCATCCTTGGGGACGATGAAAACTGAAATGCCCCTTGCGCCTGCGTCGGGATCGGTCTTCGCCATGATGAGATAGTAGTCGGCAACACCGGAGTTCGTGATCCAGGCCTTGCCGCCGTTGAGGATGTACGAGCCGTCGTCCTGCTTTGCGGCGATGGACTTGATGCCCGCTGCATCCGAGCCTGCGGAGGCCTCGGTCAGGCCGAAGGCGAAGACCTTGCCTGCGGCTGCGAGGGGGAGGTACTTCTGCTTCTGCTCGTCACTGCCGTGAACGAGGATCATGTCGGAGGCCAGCCAGTTTGCGTCGAGATAAAGCGCGATGCTCGCGCTGCCCTTTGCAAGCTCATTGACAACGATCTGAGAGGTGATGGCGTCGCCGCCGCCGCCGCCATACTGCTCGGGGATGTGGATGCCCATCAGACCGGTCTCGACAAGCTTTGAGTAGATCTGCTGGTAGACCTCCATGTTGAACGAGAAGGTTTCGTCCATTGCCTTGTCATAGGGGGCGACTTCGTTCTTGGTGAACTCCCGGACCATGTCTCTGATCATGATCTGCTCTTCTGTGAATTTGTACATTGTGCATTCCTCCGTTAAGAAAGTGTTCGTTTCTGCTTACTTCCGAGTGTTGTACAACAGATTGTGACTGTTAACTGCTTTTTGCCCAATTCTGTACTACTACAGGCCATAACTGTTTTCTGAAGCTTGACCTTGCCATTGGGTTTCTGTGTGAACAATTTAACATCAAAAACACAGCCCGTCAACAGTTTTTGGCGAACTTACTTGCTTTTTGGCGCTTGCAACAAAGTGTGTTTCACGACAACAACAGTATACACCGGTTTTTGTATAACAGTTACACGGACAGCGTCGCGTTTTCGCTTCCGGATACCGAAATTGTTATACAACACATCGACAATCTTTTATCATTCATCATTTTTCTTGTATTTCTTCCCCACGGAATGTATAATCAGTATCACTTGGTGATACAGTTTGCTTGGGGGGAGTACCATTTCCATTAAAAATGATATCGTTTTGTCGCGCATCGAGGCGACAGAACCGGGAACGAAAATTTCTGTAAGGGGCCTTGCCTCCGAACTCGATGTCAGTGAGGGGACGGTCTATAAGGCCATAAAGGAGGCCGAGCAGCGCGGCCTTGTCATCACAAAGCCGAAATCCGGCACGTTCCGCATAGAGTCTGACGTTGACTCGGACAGCTGCGCCGTGACGCTTTCCGAGCTCGTGTCGGCGCTCGGGGTAAGCTGTGCAGCGGGCAGAAAATCGCTCGGCTGTACCATTGATAATATCGTGATCTGTGACAGCGATGAGGCGCAGCTTCTGAGCCGCCTGGAATATGCGGATCCGAGCCGCACGCTGTGCATCGTCGGCAAACGCCCCGATTTCCAGACCCTGATCATACAGTCCCGTGCGCATATGCTGATCACCGGCGGCGGCCGCCCGAGCGATTATCACATCGTCAAGGCTGAAAAAAACGGCGTCTGCATCCTCACGGCGCTGCAGAACACCTATGCGATCATGAAGCTGTTTGACAGCCAGTTTTCCTCGGCAAGGCTCGCGGACGAGGATGCCCCTGTGTCCGAGTGGATGCAGGTGCCGAACTACCTCTACCGCAACGATTATGTCGCCGACTGGCAGCGGTACTATGACGAGCAGTTTCCCGGCATGAGATCCTTTCCCGTCGTCGATGAGGAGCTGCACCTGTGCGGCGGGATCGATATCCCGCGCACCTTTGCAGCCGGGCACACGCAGAAGCTCTCGACGCTTGTGTCGCAGGACGCCAGGCTCCTGACGGTCGATGCACAAAGCTCCGTGCGCGAAGCGGCAAGGAAGATGATGCTCTCCGGCAGTTCGTTTGCGGCGGTTCTGCGCGATGATAAGATGGAGGGCGTGTTCTATGCCTCGGATCTGATCCGCTATTTCATGTATCTGGGCACGGAGAGCATGTCTGACTATGCGTCGTTTCTGGTGCCGGCTCCGGAGTATTCCAACGAGGACCGCAGGGTGTATGAGCTGCGCGTCCCGGAGGCGGAGCTTGCGAATATGGACATTCTGCCGACTGCGTTGATGCTCGTCGCTGCCGATAAACATCTTGCGCAGCAGGGCTGCCTTGACTGCGCTTTGAGCAGCAGCTCGTTTTTCTATCCTGAGCAGATAACGCAGGTCGGCGGGCTTATGCTCTGCACGGCACTCACATCAAACGGTAAGGCGGGCTTTTCGGTCGAAGCGGAGGTCTATACCGAAACGGCAACGTTTGCAAAGGCTATGCTCATTTTTACGGAACGATAAGGGAACAAAGCTATGTTTTTATTGACGAAGGAACAGCAAAAGCTCAGAGCCGAGCTCAGGGAGTTTGTCGACCACGAGGTGTGCCCAGTGGCCACAGAGCTGGATAACCGAGGCGGCTTTCCGCACGATTTATACGCACGCATTGGCAAAATGGGCTATCTGGATGCGGAGTTTGAATACATCGGCAGCGGCGCAAAATACGGCAGTCTTGAGGGCGCGATCATCATTGAGGAGCTGTCGCGTGGACTGGCCTCACTGGGGCTGATCGTAAGCCCGCACTATCAGTGCACGGAGCTGATCGCCTGCTGCGGCACGGAGACGCTGAAAAAAAAGGTCATCGAGCCGGCGCGCCGCGGCGAGCAGCTCTTTGCCTTTGCCATATCTGAGGAGCGCGGCGGATCCGATGCGCTGGGCGTGGACACCATTGCCGTAAAGGACGGCAGCCGCTGGATACTGACTGGGAAAAAATGCTGGGTCACGAATGCCGGAGTCGCCGATGGCTATGTTGTTACGGCAAAAAGCCCGTCTGCCGAGCGCAGCCGCAGTATGAGCATGTTTTTCATTCCCAAAGACGCCCCAGGGCTGACGGTCGTGGAAAACCGCAGCATGATCGGGCTCAACAACTCGCCGATGGGACATATTATTCTCGACGAGTGCTCGATACCCGACTACTGTCTTATCGGTGAGGAAAATGTGGGCTATCCGCTGATAAAGCCGCTTCTGAACGAAGGCAGACTCGATATGGCCGCTGTGGCGGTCGGCATTTCGCAGGCGGCGCTCGATGATTCCGTGAGCTTTGCCGGACGTGTCGGGCTGTACGGCCGCAGCCTGGCCTCATATCAGGGCGTGTCATTCCCGATCGCGGATATGTACACGAAAACGCTGATGGCAAGAAATTCGCTCTACACAGTCGCCTCCATGATGGCCGACGGAATGCCGCACACGCGGGACGTTGCTGCGCTCAAGCTGTTTGCCACGGAAAGCGCATTTGCGACGTGCAAGGCCGCCTGCCAGATACATGGTGCGCACGGCTTGAGCGCGCAGTCTGGCGTTGACCGCCTTTTCCGTGATGCGCACATGCTGACCGTTGCTGAGGGCACGTCGGAGATCTGCCGGATCGTCATTTCCGGCGGCCTGACAAACCCGGACAAAATGTAAAAAGGAAGCAGCGTTTTGCCGCTGCTTCCTTTTCGATACGCCGGCAAACGCTGTGAGGTTTTTGCCCGGCAAAGACAATACCGGCGGCCGTGATCTCCTTCCGTATAAAACCGTTTTTGCCCGGTGTGCAAAAACGGCGGGTTTTGATATGGCATTGCTTGACAAGCCCTGCGCGGTGTGCTAAGATGCTTTCTCGTTAAAAGGGAGTAGTTGCGAACGCATGGTCAACAATCTCCCGGCAGCCGCCGGTGGTCATGCGCCTATGATGATAGGTAATGAGACTTTTAGCACATCATATGCTATGATCGTGCGGGAAGTCTCATTTTTTGCGCGCGGTCACAAAGGAGAATGCGTTATGAACCTCGATTTTACCGGCAGTACCCTCTTTCTTGTCCTGCTGCTGTTTGCGGTGGGGCTGATCTGCATCATCAAGGGCGGCGACCTGTTTGTCGATGCCGCCACATGGATCGCTGAGGCTTCCGGTATCCCCAAATTCATCATCGGCGCGACCGTCGTGAGCTTTGCCACGACGATGCCGGAGATGCTCGTGTCCGTCTTTTCCGCGCTGGAGGGCAATGCGGACATCGCCATCGGCAACGCCGTCGGCTCGGTGACGGCCAATACCGGCCTGATCATGTGCCTGTCGCTGATCTGCATGGAGTGCACCATGCCGCGGCGGCAGTATGCGGTCAAGGCGGTGCTGCTGCTCGCGGCGATCGCGGTCCTGTTCGGCTTCACGCGTGACGGGCAGCTGTCCATCCTTGAGAGCGTTTTGATCCTTGTCATTTTTGTGTGCTTTATTGCCGAGAGCCTTGTTGCCGCGCGGCGTGAGCAGTCGCTTGAGGCCCCGGAGCAGGATGCCCGCCCCAAGACGGACGGCCGGACGGTCGCGCTCAATATCGGCAAATTCGTGCTCGGCGCTGCGGCCATTGTGCTCGGTGCGCAGCTGCTGATCGACAACGGAACCGCACTCGCGCAGATGCTTGGTGTGCCGGATGCCATCATCGGCGCGACCATGATCGCCATCGGTACGTCGCTGCCGGAGCTTGTCACGACCATCACGGCCATCCGCAAGAAGCAGTCCTCGCTGTCGGTGGGCAACATCATCGGCGCGAACATCATGGACCTCACGCTCATTATGCCGCTGTGCGCGCTCATCCTCGGCAAGCCGCTGCCGGTCGAGCGGCAGGGCATGCTGCTGGATATTCCGGCGTGCCTCGTCGTGTGCGCAGGTGCGCTCATCCCGGCGCTCATGCAGGGCAGGTTCAAACGCTGGGTCGGCTTTTTCATCGGCGCGCTCTATATCGCGTATCTCGTCATCATGTTCACGTGCTTCGGCGCGTAAAAAAACCGGCGCCGGTCTCTTTTCGGAGACCGGCGCCGCTGTTTGTTTTGGGAACGCCGCGCAGATGCGGCGGGGGATGCAGGACGTGTTTGCCTGCTTGCGGAAAATACTTGAAACCGGCACGGCCGGAGGATATAATGCTTCTTGTAAATGTCAATGATTAGAAAGGACTTGAGGGCTATATATGGCGAGCATGTCAAGGTGCATCGTGTGTAAGAAGTGCAAGTTTCCGGAACTGAAGTGTGAGATTTATGCAAATGGTATACCGCATGATGTTGTAAATGAAATCACTGACTGTAAACACTATGAGCGGAAGCCTTTTACAAATCCATCAGGGGATGATCTGCCGATCGAAAAAGGCAGATGAATAAAGCCCTATGCATCCGCATGGTGCTTTTTTGCGCCGGTGGAAGGCGGACGGCAGCAAAAAACCCCGGGAGCCGAAGCTCTCGGGGTCTTGGTGCGCGAGGCGGGACTTGAACCCGCACGTCCGGAGTGGACACTAGAACCTGAATCTAGCGAGTCTGCCAATTCCACCACTCGCGCATGGGCTTTGTGAATCAAAGCTTGTTTAATATAGCATTTCGCGCGGGGATTGTCAAGCGTATTTTCCGCAACTTCCCGAAAAAATCTCAACGTGTGTCGAAAACGTGAATTTTTACCGGTTCGGGTGTTCAAATCCGGCGGCATCTGCTATACTAAAAAGAAAAAGAGACCCGGCCGTGCCGGGAACGGAGTTGTGATATTCATGGATTCAAATCGCGTTATGCTCAAGGCGGATGCGCGCCGCCGCACCGTCAGCTGTCAGCCGAGTCCGATCCTCGCGGGGCTGATCCTCTTTGCCCTCGGTATGCTCATCTCGACGCTTACGTCGTACCTGATGGGCATGGATCGTCTGGCCACGGCGCTGACAGATGCCGCGCGCTTCGGCACGGAGGCGGTCGAGCAGGCGTACCTCAGCTTCCTTGAGCACTACAGTGTGTCCGGCTTTGCGATCGCGCTCGTCGTCGCGCTGCGGATCATGAGCTACATGGTCAGCGTCGGCTTCGTGATCTTCACGCTGCACGTCAGCCGCGACGAAAAGGCCGAGTTCGGAAACCTCTTTGACGGCTTCGGCCTCTTTTTCCGCGTGCTCTGGCTCGGCATTCTGGAGGGGCTTCTGATCTTCCTGTGGAGCCTGCTGCTGGTCGTGCCGGGCATTGTAGCGGCCTACCGTTACCGGCAGGCGCTGTATCTGCTGCTCGATCACCCGGAAAGATCCGCGTGGCAGTGTCTGCGCGAGAGCAGCGCGCTCATGAGCGGGCATAAGTGGGAGCTGTTCGTGCTCGATCTGAGCTTTATCGGCTGGGGCATTGTCGGCTCGCTGTGCCTTGGCGTCGGCACGCTGTGGGTCATGACCTACATGGCGGCGACCGAAGCGCAATACTACGAGTACCTGACCTCCGGCAGAACCTCCCCCGAATTTTAAGGCCGCGTCAGGCGGTCCTGCGGGGCCGCCTGACCGTCTTTCCCCCGCATCTGTTTACATTCCCAAGAAAGGATACCCCTCTATGAAGCTGCAATACTCTACCCGCGATCTCGCCCGCGCCGCCGTCATTGCCGCCGCCTACGCGGCGCTCGCGTGGATCTCCAATTTCTTCGGCCTCGCCTTTCCCGCGATCCAGTTCCGCCTGAGCGAGGCTCTGTGCGTGCTGCCCTGCCGCGACCGCAAGGCGGCGATCCCCGGTCTTGCCGTTGGCTGCCTGATCACCAACTTGCTCAGTCCCTACGGCCTGCTCGATCTGGTCGTCGGCACGCTCGCCACGCTGCTCGCCGCCGTGTGGTCGGGCCGCTGCCGCAGCGCATGGACCGCCGCCGTGCCGCCGGTCGTCTGCAACGCCGTAATCGTCGGCGCGATGCTCGCGTGGGAAAGCACGGGCTTCTCCGCCGCGTTCGCGGGGCTGTTCGCCTACAACGCGCTGACGGTCGGCATCGGCGAGGCCGCCGTGTGCTTCCTGCTCGGCGTACCGTTGCTGCGCACGCTGGAAAAGCGCGCCATCGCATAAGAATATCTCAGAAAAACGGCGTTATTTGCGCGGAGCCCGTGCAAATAACGCCGCACCTCTTGCAAAAATGTCCTCAAATGTGCTAAACTAAAGAGAATTTATGCCCCGCTTTCATTCGGCGCGGGCAGGAAAAGAGGAAGATACCCATGGAACAGAAACGATTCTATATCACCACGCCCATTTACTACCCGTCGGACAAGCTGCACATCGGCCACACCTACTGCACGGTGGCGACCGACGCAATGGCGCGCTACAAGCGCCTGACCGGCTATGACGTGATGTTCCTGACCGGAACGGACGAGCACGGTCAGAAGATCGAGGACAAGGCCAAGGCCGCGGGCGTGACCCCGCAGCAGTTCGTGGACAACATCGTCTGCGGCGAGAAGGGCATCCTCGATCTGTGGAAGCTGATGAACATCTCCAACGACCGCTTCATCCGCACCACCGACGATTACCACGTCGAGGCCATCCAGAAGATCTTCAGGAAGATGCACGACAACGGCGACATCTACAAGGGCAAG
>OHBM01002414.1_pt1 | contig 12480 bp, 13 predicted proteins | sample 1577251 | NCBI WGS metagenome assembly OHBM01 (sample SAMEA3541557, study PRJEB24748) | human gut metagenome | biome: human gut; feature: human-associated habitat; material: faeces | place: China | collected 2012
GCCCCGGACGGCTTCCATCCGAAAAACACACAGTCCCCCGGCCTTTCGCCGGGGGCGGTCTGGGGAAACGGTGATGTATTTACACCGGAAGATGCCAAGAGAATGAAGGAAGAAACCGGCTGCGACGGCATCATGGTGGCGCGCGGCGCGAAAGGAAATCCATGGCTGTTTAAACGGATTCTCCACTATCTGAAAACCGGAGAACTTCTGCCGCCGCCGACTGCGGAGGAAGTAAAGAGGATGATTGTCCGCCATGGGACGCTTCAGACGGAATTTCGCGGCGAGGAGATCGCAATGCGGGAGATGCGTAAGCACGTGGCATGGTATACGGCAGGATTTCCACATTCGTCGGCGCTTCGCAATGATATAAACCAGGTGGAGACGCTGGAGGAGCTGGAACGGCTGGTGGATGAGAGAATTTAAGAGAAGGATGAATGTGTGGAATCAAAACGATGGTTGTGTTACATGGGTGAACGAAATCGGAAGGCACAGAAAAAGCACGAAAATGCAGGATTTTCCCTTGTTTTTAAAGCCATTATGGCACTTTGTGATTCTTGACATTACACCAAGAATCATGTATAATAGTGCGATGCAATTATTAGGGGATTCAATGATGAATCGATAGAAGGAAGGATAGCTGTCATGGCAGAAAAGAAGAACATTTTAACTTACACAGGATTGAAAAAGTATGAAGATGAACTTCATGATCTGAAAGTAAATAAACGCCAGGAGATCGCACAGAAGATCAAAGAGGCGAGAGAGCAGGGCGACCTGTCTGAGAACGCTGAGTATGATGCAGCAAAAGATGAACAGAGAGACATCGAGGCAAGAATCGTAGACCTTGAGAAACTGTTGAAAAACGCAGAGGTTGTTGTTGAGGATGAGATCGATCTGGATAAGATCAGCATCGGATGCCAGGTAAAGGTACTGGACGTCGAAGAGGATGAAGAGATGGAATTTAAGATCGTAGGTTCCACCGAGGCAAACAGCTTAGATGGTAAGATCTCCAACGAGTCTCCGGTTGGTCGTGCCCTGCTTGGCAAGAAAGCTGGCGAGACCGTAGACGTAGAGACACAGGCGGGCGTTATCCAGTACAAGATCCTGGACATCCAGCGAGTATCATAAAGAGACGAAGGAGTGAAAGAGAAAGTGGCAGAGCAGAATCAGCAGAATAAGAACGAAGAGAAGGACTTAAATCAGTTATTAAAGGTGCGCCGCGAGAAACTGAAAGACCTTCAGGACAACGGAAAGGATCCGTTCCAGATTACAAAATTTGATGTAACTGCACACAGCAGCGAGATCAAGGATAACTTTGAGCAGATGGATGGCAAAGAGGTTACGATCGCAGGACGTATGATGTCCAAACGTGTGATGGGTAAGGCATCTTTCTGCAATGTGCAGGATTTAAAGGGCAATATCCAGTCTTATGTTGCCAGAGACAGCGTAGGCGAAGAGGCTTATAAAGATTTCAAGAAGATGGATATCGGTGATATTGTCGGAATCAAAGGTACCGTATTCCGCACCAAGATGGGAGAGATCTCCGTTCATGCAGAGTCCATCGTACTGCTGTCCAAGAGTCTGCAGATTCTGCCGGAGAAATTTCACGGACTGACCAACACGGATATCCGTTATCGTCAGAGATATGTGGATCTCATCATGAATCCGGAAGTAAAAGACACCTTTGTAAAACGTTCTCAGATCCTCAAGGAGATCCGCAATTTCCTGGATGGACGCGGATTTATGGAAGTGGAGACCCCGATGTTGGTAGCTAATGCCGGCGGTGCGGCTGCACGTCCGTTTGAGACCCATTATAATGCTCTGGATGAAGATGTAAAACTGCGTATTTCTCTGGAACTGTACTTAAAGAGACTGATCGTAGGCGGCTTAGAGCGTGTTTATGAGATCGGTCGTGTGTTCCGTAACGAGGGTGTTGATACCAGACACAATCCGGAATTTACATTAATGGAATTGTATCAGGCATATACAGATTACGAAGGAATGATGGAGCTGACCGAGTCCATGTTCCGTTATCTGGCAGAAGCAGTGCTTGGTACAACCAGATTTGTATATAACGGCATTGAACTGGATTTTGGCAAGCCGTTTGAACGGATTACCATGACTGACTGCATTAAGAAATATGCAGGGGTTGACTTTGATGCGGTAGCAACCGATGAAGAGGCCAAGGCAATTGCCAGGGAACACAACGTTGAATTCGAAGACCGTCATACCAAGGGCGATATCGTGAACCTGTTCTTCGAAGAATACTGTGAGGAAAATCTGATCCAGCCGACCTTCGTTACCGACCATCCACTTGCAATTTCTCCGCTTACCAAGAAGAGACCGGATGACCCGAACAAGGTAGAGCGTTTCGAATTATTTATCAATACATGGGAAATGTGTAATGCTTATTCCGAGCTGAACGATCCGATTGACCAGAGAGAACGCTTCGCTGCACAGGATGCTGCATTTGAAGCCGGCGATGAGGAAGCAAACCATACCGACGAGGACTTCCTGAATGCGCTAAGTATTGGTATGCCTCCGACAGGCGGTATCGGCTACGGCATCGACCGTCTGGTAATGCTGCTTACCAACAGCCAGGCAATCAGGGATGTGTTATTGTTCCCGACGATGAAGTCATTGGATAAGTAAAAACCCAGTAAAATCAAGGGTTTGCGGACTTCCAACTTGTATGGTACGACAGGAGTACGACAAAATAACCTATCTTAAAGGGTTAAAACAAACGATTTTAAATTAAAATCGAGTCAGTTCAAGTTCATATTTTGTACTATAAGGACATTTTTCTAAAAGAAATTTTAGAGGAATGTCCTTTTTTGTTATGGTCAACGGAACAAAATAAGAAAATGGAGGAAGTCAGTATGAACAGTACAGCGTTAGGAGCAAAAAAAGAAAATATTAACTTTATCAGTGAAGCACATGAGAAATTCTACTATGAAAAAATTCAGAAAGTTAGAGAAGCAGATGTATATCACAAGGCACTTTGCTATTGCCTTGGAATGAACGAGGATACACGAAGAAATGTGGATAAAATTTATAACTTTAAGACTGGTTGTGTAAAAACGGAGTGCCTGCATGAGGGCTGGCAGACCAGTGGAAGTGCAAAGGTTGTCAGAATGGCATTTAATCTGTATTGCAATGGTACACCGAGCGTGGATGATGAACAGGACACAGAGGAGCAGGTGGATGAGTGCCGGAGATATTCAGTAGAGGATTTGTTCTGCTGTTGCTATGCACCATATTTCTGGCAGGCAATACAGATTCGCTATCCGGAGTATGCCACATACAATAAAAATTTGTATGCAATGTTTGGAGGAAATGATTGATGTTAAAGATTCGATTGATGGGAACAAAAAATGATATTACATGGTTCAAAAAAATCATGCAGAGACACCCAAAGGTAGAGGTTCTGGAAATGTCAGACCTCTATCCCAACAAGGGAACAGATAAATATTACAGATCGTATGTAGAAGTAAAAAAGAGCAATGTAAAAGAATAATAGTAGAATTTGGAGGAATTTCATCATGTGTAAAGTTATAGCAGTAGGAAACCAGAAAGGTGGAGTTGGAAAGACCACCACAACGAGCAATTTAGGTATTGGACTTGCGAAAAGGGGGAAAAAGGTGCTTCTGATTGATGCAGATGCACAGGGAAGTCTTACTGCAAGTTTAGGCTTTCAGGAGCCGGATAAATTGGATGCATCTCTTGCAACCGTTATGGCGAATATCATCAATGAAGAAGATATGGAGCCGGATTATGGCATATTGAAGCATGACGAGGGTGTAGACCTTATGCCGGGCAATATAGAACTTTCCGGACTGGAGGTATCACTGGTAAATGTAATGAGCAGAGAGCTTGTGCTTCGTACCTACATAGAACAGCAGAAAGAAAGATATGATTACATTCTGATTGATTGTATGCCTTCGCTTGGCATGATTACCATAAATGCCTTTGCAAGTGCTGACAGTATCCTTATTCCTGTGCAGGCTGCATATCTTCCGGTAAAAGGTCTGGAACAGCTTATAAAGACCATAGGAAAGGTAAAAAGGCAGATCAATCCAAAATTGGAGATTGAAGGTATTCTGCTTACTATGGTTGATAACAGAACGAATTATGCAAAAGACATCAGTGCATTGGTTGTCGAGAATTATGGTAGCAAGGTAAGAATATTTGAAAACAGTATTCCGATGTCGGTAAGAGCTGCGGAGATTTCTGCTGAGGGTGTCAGCATATACGAGCATGATCCTAACGGAAAAGTAGCAAGTGCCTATCAGTCATTGACAGAGGAGGTGCTTGCAGATGAATAAAACAGGAAGTGCCGCAAAGGTAAAACTGAACAGCTTCGATGATTTATTCGGAGATGGACAGCCACAGGCAGGAATAGAGCAGGTACAGGAAATTGCATTATCAGAACTGCATGAGTTCAAAGGTCACCCATTTAAGGTACTGGACGATGAAAAGATGCAGGAGACGGTGGAGAGTGTCAGAGAGCATGGCGTGCTGATGCCGGGTATTGCAAGACCAAGAGCTGAGGGCGGCTATGAAATTATTGCAGGACACCGAAGGAGACATGCGTGTGAGCTTGTAGGACTTGATACAATGCCGATGTTTATTCGTAATTATACGGACGATGAAGCCACGATTATCATGGTGGACAGCAATATTCAAAGAGAAGATATTCTTCCAAGCGAAAAAGCGAAGGCATATCGCATGAAATACGAAGCCATGAAGCATCAGGGAAGCAGAGCAGGTGGACTTACGCTGGACGAACTGGGAGGAGCTGCAGGAGAGAGTGCAAAAACTGTTCAAAGATATATATGGATTTCACGATTATCGGAACCGTTGCTTGATATGGTGGATTCGGGGAAAATAGGCATTATGCAGGCGGTGGACATCTCGTTTTTATCAGAGGATGCACAGCAATGGGTATTGGTTGCCATACAGGACACCAATGCTGTCATAACCAAACAGCAGAGTGCCATGCTGAAGGAAAGTGACAAAAAAGGAGAGTTGACCTTTCCAATGGTGCGTATGCTTCTGGAGAAAGAAAAGCCAGTAGAGCGTAAGGTTGTTATAAAAACAGAACGCATTAACAGTTATTTCCCGGATACATACAGCACAGATGATATAGAAAAAATAATATTTCAGCTATTAGATAACTGGAAAAATACGCAGTAGGAAGGAGGAGACGAGAATGGGAGAAATTTTGCAGCTAGACTATTATTACGGAATAGAAGCGGAACAGTTCTCATTCTATCGTGTTCCACGCCTGCTGATAAAGGACGAGAGATTTAAGAAGCTGTCCAGTGATGCAAAATTATTGTATGGACTTATGCTTGATCGTATGTCGCTGTCTATGAAAAATGAATGGTTTGACGATGAAAATCGTGCATACATCATTTATACCATAGACAGCATTATGGAGGATTTGGGATGCGCTAAGGAAAAAGCTGTTAAGGTATTGGCAGAGCTTGATTCTGTAAAAGGAATTGGTCTGGTAGAAAAGGTGCGCAGAGGACTTGGAAAACCGGATATAATTTATGTGAAAAATTTTGCTTCAATTTCAGAGCAGATGGACGAAAAAGAGCCTGCTAATGCTGATGAAATCACAGAAGTCGGAAAATCGAACTTCAAGAAGTCAGAAAATCGAACTTCTGGAAGTCAGAAAATCAAACTTCAAGAAGTCAGAAAATCGAACTTTCGGAAGTCAGAAAATCAAACCTCTGGAAGTTCGGAAATCGAACCTCAAGAAGTCGGAGAATCGAACCCTAATTATACTAACTATAATCAGACTTATATGAATCAGACTAATTATAACCAGACTGAGTTGAGTTATACCAATCCAATCAATCAATCTGCAACAGAAAAGCCACAAGATGATGTGATTGATTCGATGGATGATGCACAGGCATACATAGAACTGATTAAAGAAAATATCAATTATGATCATCACATGAAGTATGATGGTTATGGTGAAAAAGAACTTTATGACGAATTATTTGGGATAATCTGCGAAGTAGTGTGCGTAAAGAGAAAATCAATCCGAGTTGCAGGTGAGGATTATCCGTATGAGCTTGTAAAATCCAGATTCTTGAAACTGAACAGCAGTCATCTGGAATATGTGATTGGTTGCATGAAAGAGACAACGACAAAGATTACAAATATCAAAGCGTATATGATAACAGCACTTTATAATGCACCAACTACGATAAATCATTTCTATCAGCAGGAAGTGCAGCATGATATGTATGGAGGTGGATGGCATGAAAAGGGTATTATTTAAGGTGATTTTGCCGCTGGCATTTGTTGCAGTATGGCTGAATATGTGTTACTGGATATGTCTGGGAGAGAACGGAGTAAACTGGTTTCAATTCTGGATTATGAGTGGATTTCCATTCGGCATACAAAAGATGCTCGTACTGCTGATACCTCGCAATTTTGGAATTGCAGGGAGCATTGGAGTGTTGGCACTTGACGCAGTCATAGGCGGCATGATCGGAGTGATTGTCCTTGCAATAAAAATTATTGCAATCATTAGGGAAGTAATCAATATCATAATGGAACTTGCAGGAAAGAGAATTTCTTGCTGAATAGGAGCAGGTATGAAATGAAAGTTTTTATACCTGCTTATTTTATAACTTCTGGTCACAGCGTCCAGAAGTGGAAAGGAACTGATATGGAATCAATGAGAGACACCAAGCGTATCATGGAGCGTGAAATCAAAAAAGGAAGCACACCATTAACTTTTGAACAAATGGAGATTGATACAGATAATTACCAAGAGATTACTTCTGTGGAGAAGCTGACAGAGGTATTGCAGTACCTTCACAGGGTAGGCAATTACAAGTCTTTAGCGGGAAAAACGGTGATCAATAATGTTTACACTTTTATGCGTGGAAGGACACCTGATTTTACCAGAGCAAGAAGTATATTTGACCGGGAAAAGATATATCATCAGATGCTCCGGCAGGAAAGGAAGATGAAGCCTACTTATGAGGGAGACTGCTATATCGAAACAGCAAAGTGCTATTTTTCATTGCCGGAGGAATGGGAAAAGCATAAAATGATATATCTGAATAATGATGCGTATGGTTTTATCCTGTCGAATAAGTATATCTTGGGATTGTATAAGTATTGCAGGGAAGCAAGGCGGGATATTGCAATGGAAGCTCATGAAATACCGGAGAATACAAATACTGTTGTTCAACGGCTGATAAACATGGAAAATCTGGAAGTGTTATCACATTGTCTGCTGCTCGATGATGTATGGATAGAAGATAATCTGATCGGTGCAAAGATGTACACGATTTTCAAGTTAGGAATTTCTTCTCAAAGCACAGCTTTTCTGCTATAATGGGCATTAGCTTATTATGTCTGGAGGAAATGAATATGTGCGATGAAAATATGAATTTAGAAGAACAGGTTACTGAGCCTGTTGAGCCAAAGGTGGAAACAGAACCATTATTTGAGGAAATGGTGGATTTTGATACATTCAGCAAGTCAGATTTCCGTGTTGTAAAAGTAAAAGAATGTAGTGCGGTAAAGAAAAGCAAGAAGCTGTTACATTTTGTTTTAGATGATGGAACAGGAACTGACAGAGTTATTCTTTCCGGTATTCATGCATATTATGAACCGGAGGAGCTGGTTGGAAAGACATTACTTGCAATTACAAATTTACCACCGAGAAGTATGATGGGAATTGATTCCTGTGGTATGCTTTTATCCGCTGTCCATACAGTAAACGGAGAGGAAAAACTCAACTTGGTTATGTTGGATGATGCAATTCCGGCAGGTGCAAAGCTCTACTAATCAAAAAAGGATATAGAAGAATTTACAGCGTTAAGGCAGATATGAGATCGAAAGGTTTCGTATCTGCTTTTTTTATTGCAACAACTTCTGGTCACAGCGTCCAGAAGTGGAAAGGAAAAGAAATGAACAGAAAAAATATGAAGAAATTACTGTTTGCTGCCATTGCTGTGGTAATTGTGGCAAAGGTGGTACGAGACACTAAAAATGCAAAAAAGCAGAAAGAAAATATTCCTGCTGATACATTTAATGATTTCTATGAGGAAGAATTGAACTGGTGGGATAAAGACCTTAAGGAAGGAGAGAAGTAACGATATGGCAATGAAAATACAGCTTCACAGGCTGTTGGTTCCACCTTGAATCCAATCGGTGCAGATAAGGAAGGAGGTACACCGTGCAGGAGGAAACAACACAAAAAACGATTGCCCTTGCAATCAAGACATCCAAACTGACCGCAAGTGTTCTCCAGAAGGCGATGAAGATGTATCTGGAGCATCAGAAACATAAAGAGCCTTCCCACGGGAAAATACCGGTGAAAAAGCTGGTAGGTCAGGGAGCGGGTGCGAAGTCCATAGAGGTCACGGATGATAACATTAAGGCTTTTGAGCGTGTGGCGAGAAAGTACAATGTAGATTTCGCTGTGAAGCGGGATAAGACCACGGAGCCGCCAAAATACCTTGTATTTTTTAAGGGTAAGGATGCCGATGTGATTGCACAGGCGTTCAAGGAATTTGTAAAAGTTAATGAGAAAAAGCAACAGCGTCCGTCATTACGGCAGAAACTGAAAGGACTTCAGAAGATGATCGCACAGAACAAGAACAGTCTTTGGAACTGTATATGCAGTGCAATGCCAGACTGTGGAGACAGGGACAGAAGGAAACAGTAATGATTTATCATATCATCAACAAAGGAACATAAGAAGCCGGAAGAAGCTGGGAACGGATCAGGAGAAGACTGGAAAATATACGGGTGCTGGCTGTTTTACTATTGTTGCTGAGGCTGATGGTGTTGGAGCATCAAAGAGGGGGCTGCTGAAAGCATATGAGAAAGAGCGGAATGGGCGGAGCTCGCTGGATTTTGTGACAAGAATATAATGGGTGAGTGATGAGGCTTTGCATTGCGAGTTGGTTCGTGGTGTGAAGCCTCTTTTTGGATCTAAAATTTATTATCGAACAATAGGTTATGTTTAGTTAATGGAGAGAATAGCACTATAAATGATGAATGAGCTTCATATGAAAAAAATGTTAGGTTTTTAGGATTCATCGATTTAGATTTTTTATAAAGAGAAGTTCAAAAACAGAAGTAAAATATGTGTAGATTTTTCAAAAAAAAATTATTGACGTGCGGAAAACCGCGTGGTATGGTCTTTTGAAGAAAGAGATTATTTTAAAGGCAAACCTGTTGAAAGGCAGGGGCGCAAAGCCAGAAGGGACTAAAGTCAGAAAGCTTGACCATGTCAGCCGGTTGCCACTGTTTCCATATCATCATAATATATGGAAAAGATGTTTGAACAGAAGGGATTCCGATACCTTTTATATTATATAAATGTGTGATTTTAGAGAAATATAGTAGGGACACTGGCAGATTTTGGCAAGTGTCCTTTTTGTATGCAAAAATGGGTAACAAAACTAGCAGGGACAGGTTTTCTGTATACAGATAAAAGCAGGATGAAGAAGGCATAAGACGGAGAGAGGATTTTTATAAAATGAAAAATTATGAAGACAAAATATATTCCTTAGGTGAGACTGTAACGGGGCAGACACAGGCCATGTCACAGGCCGTACAGAAAACACTGGAAAATAATGGCGGGGTAGGTATAATGACAGGATCTTATGACCAAAACCTGTCTATTTTGTCTGTGAATAATCTGCTGTTGCATAGTACAGGATATACATTCGATACTTTCATGGAACAGACAAAAGGCTCATTGAGAAACTTCTTTTATGACGAGGAAGATATACTGGAGCGAGACCGTTTTTTGCAGCTTCACGGAACAGGGGAAGCACAGATCCTTGCAGCAGACGGTACAGTGAATAATGTACGGCTTTGTAAAGAGGATGCGACAGATGAGGCGGGCAGACAGATCTGGGTTATGTCCGTACAGGTCAACTGGGATCATGTAAATTTGGCACTGCTCAATGAGGCTATCTATTCCGGCTTCTGGTATTTTGACTGTGACGAAAACAGTGAGATTGTGAATGCAAACTGGAGTCATGAATTCCGAAAAATGCTTGGCTATCATGACACTCTGGACTTTCCGAATAAACTGGAATCCTGGTCAGATCTTCTGCATCCACAGGATAAAGAAAGAGTAATGGTGCAGCTTCAGGCGGCAATTAAGGATAAGACGAACCAGATAAAATACCAGGTAGAGTATCGTATGAGAATGAAGGATAATCAATACCAGTGGTTTCGGGCATCGGCAGAAGTAATACGCCGTCTGGATGGTTCTGCCAGCAGGATTGCCGGGATTTTTATTAACATTGATGCGGAGAAAAAAGAAATCATGCAGGCACAAAAATCTGCTGCTTTCCACCGGGCTTTTACGAAAGCAGATCTGTGCGAGTATTATGTGAATCTGGAAGCGAATACTTTTGATACCTTTAAGGTTGAACCGTCCCTGATGACCGTCTTTGAACAGAGTCATACGTGGGATGAATTGATTCGGCATTTTGTGGATTCCTATGTTGTGGAGACAGATAAGAAGGCGGTATCCTCTTTTTACGACCGTGGTTATATTGCAGAAAGGCTGAAGGGTCTGGAAACCGAATTGGCTTTAGAGTGCCGTATCACTCTGAATGGAGAAGAACGATGGGTCCGCAATGTGGTCATACGTGGCGAAATAGAGGATTCAGAATATGCCATGATCTTTCTGCGTGATATCACAGAGGCAAAGGTAGAGAGCGCACGGCATCTGCAGATGGCAGCGGATAATGCTTCCATGGAGCAGCTGATTCAGAGTATTGTGCGTCTGGTTGACCGCTTTGTTGTCTGTGATCTGGAAAATGACAGATATGAATTCTACAATCTGAATGGACAGATGATATATAAACCTCTGGGATTTTATCATGATTTTCAGATGCAGGTTCTTGAAAAATATAAGACACTGGAACCATTGGAAGCTATAGATATCCTGATAGCCCCGGATAATATTCGGAAAAAACTGAAAAGTGAAAATGATATTTATAAGTTTGAGTATTGCAGCCTGGATGAAAAGACTTATAAAATCGCTTCTTATATTCCCTTGGAATGGAAGAATGGAAAGCTGGAAAAGGTATTGCTGGCATCCATGGATGTGACACAGGAGAAGAAAGCAGAGATTGAATCCCGTCAGGCACTGAAAGAGGCTTACCGGTCCGCAGAAAATGCAAATCGTGCGAAAACAGAATTCCTTTCCAATATGTCCCATGATATCCGGACACCAATGAATGCGATTGTGGGTCTGACGGCAATCGCAGGAGCAAATATTGAGAGCCAGGACAGAGTCATTGAATGCCTCGGCAAGATCACAGAATCAAGCCGCCATCTGCTGGGGCTGATCAATGAAGTATTGGATATGGCACGTATTGAAAGTGGAAAAATGACACTGGCACAGGAAGATTTCAATCTGTCAGAGCTGGTAGATAATCTTATTACACTTACGAAACCGGTGCTTGATGAACATAAACATAATTTTGATATACACATCAATCATATTGAACATGAGGCTGTCTGTGGTGACAGCTTGAGGATTCAGCAGGTATTTGTGAATCTGATGAGTAATGCGATCAAGTATACACCGGATGGTGGGAATATTACTTTTTCCATAGAGGAAAAGCCAAATGGATTTTCGGAACTTGGATGCTATGAATTTACGATTGAGGATAATGGAATCGGTATGTCACCGGAATTCCAGAAAATCATGTTTGATCCGTTCAGCCGCGCGGATGACCACCGGACAACCAGAGTCCAGGGAACTGGTCTGGGAATGGCAATCAGCAGAAATATTGTGAACCTGATGAATGGCACTATTAAAGTGGACAGTACCTTGCACAAGGGAACTAAAATCACAGTAACAATTTATCTGGAGCTTCAGGAAAAAGAAAAAGAACAGGACAGAGATCTGATGAATCTGCCGGTTCTGGTTGTGGATGATGATAGGACATGCTGTGAAAGTACAGTTGCAACATTAAAGGAAATCGGTATTATGGGTGAATGGGTTCTCTCTGGCAGGGAAGCGGTTGAGCGCTGTTATGCACGGCATGAGTTGAAAGATGATTACTTTGCTGTTATTTTAGACTGGAAGATGCCGGATATGGATGGCATAGAAACAGCCAGACAGATCCGGAAACGGATAGGGAAAGAGATTACCATTATTGTACTGACATCTTATGAATTCAGCGAGATCGAAGAAGAAGCAAAGGCTGCAGGCGTAGATGCTTTTATTGCAAAACCGCTGTTCCGTTCCCGGCTGACGGCTACATTGCGGCAGTTTACTTCTGGCAGAAAAGAAAAAACAGCAAGAAATTATTTGGAGAAGCTGTCAGAATCAGACTACACGGGAAAAAGGATTCTGCTGGTTGAGGATAATGAGTTGAACAGAGAAATTGCTGGTGAAATTTTGCAGATGACAGGTGCAAAAGTGGAAACGGCAGAAAATGGGAAAATTGCAGTTGAGAA
>OHBM01002416.1_pt1 | contig 12468 bp, 10 predicted proteins | sample 1577251 | NCBI WGS metagenome assembly OHBM01 (sample SAMEA3541557, study PRJEB24748) | human gut metagenome | biome: human gut; feature: human-associated habitat; material: faeces | place: China | collected 2012
CAAAATAAAAAGTGCTACAAGAGTTTTTTAATTCTCTTGTAGCACTCATATTTTCTATAATAAAAAATCAAGTGCGATAGAGTTATTAACCCTTGTCGCACTTGATTTTACAACTTAGCGTTAAATTTTCACAGTTTATTACGGATTTTCATGGCTCTGAATAGTTACAAATTATGAAGTTTTATTTAAGATTCTCTACACCCTCTTGTCCAATTTTTTCGACAATGTATACTGGTAATTACCACACCAATGAAAAGAGGAAATTTCATGTCTGACAGCTTTTATAAACAACCGAACCGCTTCTCCTCCCGGCAGAATAAACGAAAAAGGCGCTCACAGAGAATCAAGATGATCTGCGCGCTTCTTTTCGCCCTTTTTGCAGTTTCTTTTCTGGTTTTTACGATTCAGAAGGTACGCTCTGATTTCCGGGAAAGCGGAGATATGCAGACTGCGGATGCCGTTTCCAGTATAGCACCTGCTGAAATCGAAATCACAGGACAGGAGGAAGAAGATACTTCCTTATTTACGGTCTGCATCGATGCAGGACATGGCGGAAAAGACATCGGCTGTGACAGCAAAGGACGTATCGAAAAAGACGACACGCTGAAGCTGGCAAAAGCACTGTCAGACGCCCTCTCAGAAAGACAGATCCGTGTTGTAATGACGCGTGATGATGACAGCTTTCTTTATCTGTCACAGAGATGCAAAGCGGCGGCAGAGGCGAATGCCCGCTATCTGATCTCTCTCCACCGTAATAAAGGAAAGGGCAACGGTGCAGAAGCCTGGATCAACAGCCGGGCATCCGACGAAACAACTGCTCTTGCCTCCAATATTCTGACTTTTTTGGAGAAAGTAGGTATTTCCAGAAACCGTGGCATCAAACAGGGCAGCTATAATAGTAATGAAGATGACTACTATATTACCGCAAATGCCGAAATGCCGGCTTGTATCTTAGAGCTTGGCTTTATCAACGACAGCGACGACAACAGAATGTACGATGCCAATCTGACAGACTACGCAAATGCGATCGCTGATGCAGTCATGACGACCTATGAATGCTACAAGGATGAGGAAAACTGCACAAATACCATTCCGTCTGTAGAGCCTGATCAGAACGGACTGCAGCTTACCAATGCTGTGATCGAAAATATAGAAGCATTAGACGGAGAATGTATCGGATACGGACAGGGCACAAATGCAGATGAAGAAAACCGCCCTGTTACAAGCGTGCAATACGAAGAACAATATAAAAATTATCATGCACATTTCGTCAATACGGACGCACCTCTGACAGAGGATGGTTCCAAAAAAATCTACCTGACAATTGATGAGGGCTATGAATACGGTACAACAGCTTCTATGCTGGATACACTGCAGGAAAAAGGTGTCAAAGCGACCTTCTTTGTAACGCTTCCCTATGCCCAGAGCGAGCCCGACCTGATCCGCCGAATGATCTCTGAAGGACATGTGATCGGAAACCATTCCACCACACACCCTTCCGCAGGTCTGCCGTCCCAGGATATTGAAACACAAAAAAGCGAAATCCTGCAGACAGATGCCTATGTACGTGAGCAATATGATTATTCCATGTATCTGTTCCGATTCCCTGCAGGGAAATTCAGCGAACAGTCTCTGGCAATCGTCAACAATTGTAATTATGAAAGTATTTTCTGGAGTTTTGCTTATCTGGATTATGATGTGGACAATCAGCCCGATCAGGCAGAAAGTCTTCAAAAAATGATAAGCAGACTGCATCCGGGCGCGATCTATCTGCTGCACGGTCAGTCTGCTACAAACGTTGCAGTACTTGGTGATTTCATTGATCAGGCAAGAGAACTTGGATATGAGTTCTGCCTGATCGAACCGGATGTACAATAGTACTTTAAAATATATCTTGTACAATCAAACATTATACAAAGGTTACCTTAATTTCAGTTCCTTTGCCTTCTTTACTTTTAATATCCAGCTTTGCATGATGCTCTGCTACAATATGTTTTACGATCGCAAGTCCCAGACCGGTTCCGCCGGTCTGTTTGGATCGGCTCTTATCCACACGGTAGAAACGTTCAAACACACGCTCCTGATTTTCCTTACTGATTCCAATCCCTGTATCACGCACCGCCAAAAAGACATTATCGTCTTCCTCTCCGACCGTCACACAGACAAGCCCATTCTCCACATTATAGCGTATCGCATTATCGCAAAGATTATAGACCAGATCTTCCAGCATCTGTTTGCTGCCATATACATAACATTTTCTGCCCTCTGACTGCAAAGAAACCCGGTGCTGCTGTGCACTCATGGCAAGCATATCGACAGTTACCTGTACAACCTCATAAAGATCTACCCTTTCAAAGGTCGTTTCCGGTGTACTGTCAAGCTGTGACAGCCGGATGATATCATTGATCAATGTAAGCAGCCTGTTGGCGCTTTTGTGGATCTCCTTGGCAAAGCGAACCGTATCATCTCCGGAAGCCATTCCGTTCTCGATCAGCTCTGCATAACCTGAAATAGAAGTCAGCGGTGTTTTCAGCTCGTGCGATACATTCGCAGTAAATTCCTGCCTCATGTTAGCATTTTTCATAATATCCTGATGCTGTGCATGGATTGTTTTTACAAACGGTTCAAGCTCCTCATACACCGGAATAGTATCCATATGGTCCATATCCTGCGCCATCAGTTCGATCGGTTCAACAAGTTTTCTTGTTAACAGCCGGGAAATTGGCGCACAGATGACCAACAAAAATGCACAAACAACCACCAAAAGCGGAAGCGACCGCAGCAGAATCTGCCAGACATTTCCCGCCTCCTTGGAAACACGTAATACACTGTCATCTGCCAGTCTGATCGCATAATAATAAGTATTGTGCGAAAATGTGCTGGAGATGCGGACTGTCTGTCCTTCTCCGGTTTTCATTGCCTGCGCGATCTCCGGTCTGTTTTTGTGATTCTCCATCTTCCGGTAATCTGTCATATTATCATAAATCACGCTGCCATCTGCATTTACAAGTGTAATTCTGATTTTATCGGATTTCAGCATGGAAGCATCTCTTTCTTCCAGCTGTATTGTATCGCGATTTCCCAAAATATCGGCATAACTCTTCAGGTCATCGATGACCTGTTCCTGCAAGAGGTGATATCCGATCACAAGAAGTGCACAAACTGTCAGAAGCAGTGTCAGTGCGACCATCTGCATCATTTTGGCATTGATCTTCTTTTTCATCACTCTTCTCCCGTCAGAATATAACCGACATTTCGTACTGTCTTTATATAAACTCCCGCATCACCCAGCTTCTTACGAAGAGTTTTGATATGCATATCCAGTGTTCTGGATTCTCCTTCAAAATCTGTTCCCCAGACTTTTTCCAAAATGGTATCTCTGCCAACCACGATCCCTGCATTAGTCAAAAGAAGCTTCAGCAGCTCATATTCTTTAAATGTCAGCTCACATGGTTTCTCATTTACACTGACAACGTGCTTGTCCTCTTCCATCTTAATATTTTGAAAGGTAAGTACAAGTGATGAATGGGTTCGACCGCTGCGGCGGAGAAGTGCTTTCACGCGGGAGATCAGCTCCATGACGCCAAACGGTTTTGTCATGTAATCATCCGCTCCGATATCCAGACCTTTTACCTTATCAATCTCTGTCGTTTTAGCTGTGACCAGGATAATAGGCTGCATATTAGTCTTTTTATCCAGCTTCAGCTCTTTCACGATCTGCAGACCGTCTTTATCGGGCAGCATAATATCCAGAAGAAACAGATCCGGAATCTGCTCTTTCAACCCTTCATAAAAGTCCTTTGCGCAACAAAATTCCTTTGTCTCATATCCGGCATTTTTCAGTGCATAGCTTTCGATCTCAGATATATTCCTGTCATCCTCTACAATATATATGAGTGCCATAGAAACCGCCTTCCTTTCGTTTACGGTAACATATATTTCTCTTTCAGCTTCTTAAAGCTCATTTCAAATTCTTCTTTATTCTCGATGTCCAGCTTATATTCATGAATATCAAACGCATCATCATTGACCTCCATCAGACAGGCTGCAATATTGGAGCAATGATCTGCCACACGTTCATAGCTTGTGAGCACATCGGATAAGATAAATCCCATCTCAATCGTACATTTTCCTTTACGCAGGCGCTTGATATGACGTCTTTTCAGCTCTGCCTGCAGATAATCGATCTCTTCCTCAAGCGGTTCTACCTGTGCTGCTCTTGTCAGATCCTCCGTCTTAAATACATCAAAGGTCAGATCTACGACCTCCTTTAAAGCATTTGAAAAGATTTCCAGTTCAACCAGCGCTTTATTAGAGAAATGCTGATCCTTCTTTGTCATTTCTTCTGCCGCTTCTTTGATGTTGATCGCATGATCACTGATCCTCTCAAAATCGCCGATGCTGTGAAGCAGGATAGAGAGTGAATGGGAATCTTTTTCTGTCAGGTTTTTAGATGACAGTTTCACCAGATAACTTCCCAGCTCATCCTCATATTTATCTACCTTATCTTCCAGATCAAGTACTCGCTGCGCCTTCTCTTCATCATAATGCGCAAGCAGCGACATTGCATCATATATCGCTTTCTTGGAAAACTCTGACATTTCAATCGTTGCAGTACGACACTGCTCCATGGCTACAGCCGGAGTTTCCAGGAAACGGCTGTCAAGCACGAGCACACGATCCTCTTCCTGCTGTTCCGCATCTTCCGGAATTGTCAGAACTGCCAGCTTTTCAAGCACTTTTGCAAACGGGAGCAGTACCATTGTAGCAGCAACATTAAACGCACTGTGGACCACCGCAATTCCTGCCGCATTGGCACTGTCTGCCAGAAATGCAAAATCCACAAATTCATTAACGGAATAAAAGATCACCATAAAAAGAATCGTTCCGATCAGGTTAAAATACAGATGCACGATTGCCGCACGCTTTGCATTTTTCTTTGCACCGATCGCAGAAAGAATTGCGGTGATACAGGTTCCGATATTCTGTCCCATGATGATCGGGATCGCTGTCGCATAGCTGACTGCACCGGTTTTACAAAGTGCCTGCAAAATACCGACAGATGCAGATGAGCTCTGGATCACAGCTGTCAGGATCGTTCCTGCCAGAAGACCAAGCACCGGATTGGAAAATTTTGTCAGCATTCCGGTAAATGCCGGTACATCTGCAAGTGGTTTCACCGCTTCCGACATGGCATCCATACCATACATCAGTACTGCAAAGCCGATCAGGATCGTTCCGATATTATGTTTTTTCTCTTTCTTGGAAAAAAGCAGCATACAGACACCAACCAGTGCCAGAACCGGCGAAAACGAGGTTGGTTTTAACAGCTGTATAAAGAAATTACTGCTCTCGATACCACTCAGACTTAAGATCCACGAGGTTACGGTTGTACCGATATTGGCTCCCATGATAATGCCAACTGCCTGGGAAAGCTTCATAATGCCGGAGTTTACAAAACCGACAACCATAACGGTCGTGGCAGAAGAACTCTGGATCAGTGCAGTCACGCCCGCGCCAAGTGCAACGGCTTTGATCGGGTTATTGGTCATGCGTTCCAGGATTTTTTCCAGTCTGCCTCCGGATACGCTCGATAATCCCTCTCCCAGCAGGTGCATTCCGTATAAAAACAGGGCAAGTCCACCTACCATTGATAATATTCCGAAAAAGTCCATAATAGCCTCCTCTTATGCTATAAATAGGTTTCCACGGAATTATTTTATAATACAATTCTCAATAACACCACAGGAATTTATATATTTTACTTACATTTTACATTCGGAAAATGCGTCACAACAATGAGGATTGTCTTGCATAGATATGTGAATGAAGTGAGAATAAACCACAAAAATCCCGGGGCTGATAGATACACGCAATCACGTTTGCCTACCCTGCGATTTGCTATGAGCATGTCTTGCTGCGCTTCGGCCGCAAAAAAGCGTTGCGGTCTCTCCGCTGCAGCAAATGCTCCGCAAATCTCGGTCGGCTACACTATCGATTGCTTAGTATCTATCAGCCCTGGGATTTAATTGGTTCATTTATTTGCTAATGATCCTATACAAACTCTTTTACTTTCTTGTAAACACCTTCAGCATCTAAGCCGTATTTTGCAACAAGCGCTGCTGCAGGACCGGATTCGCCGAATCTGTCATACATACCGATCTTGCAAACCTTTGTCGGAGCCTTCTCGCTGAGTACGTCGCAGACTGCGCTGCCAAGACCGCCGATCACGGAGTGCTCTTCCACGGTAACAACTTTACCTGTCTTCTTTGCGGAAGCAAGTACAAGCTCTTCATCCAGTGGTTTGATCGTATGAATATTGATGACTTCTGCATCAATACCGTCTGCTGCCAGCTTTTCTGCTGCACCGAGTGCGGAATCTACACAAATACCTGTTGCGATGATTGTTACATCCTTGCCTTCTTTTAAGACAACACCCTTACCGATCTCAAACTTGTAATCCGGATTGTCATTGATGACCGGAACTGCCGCACGACCGAAACGAAGGTAAACAGGTCCATTCATTTCCAGTGCTGCGCGGACTGCTGCTTTTGCTTCCACATCATCGGAAGGAACAATAACTGTCATGCCCGGAATGGTACGCATCAGAGCGATATCTTCATTACACTGATGGGTTGCACCGTCTTCTCCGACTGTAATACCGGCGTGTGTTGCACCGATCTTTACATTCAGATGCGGATAACCGATCGAGTTACGAACCTGTTCAAAGTTTCTTCCTGCTGCAAACATTGCAAAGGAAGAGATAAACGGAATCTTACCGCAGGTAGCAAGTCCTGCTGCGATTCCTGTCATATTACATTCTGCAATACCGCAATCGATGTGACGATCCGGATATGCTTTTTTGAAAATACCTGTTTTTGTAGCACCTGCAAGGTCTGCGTCAAGAACAACTAACTGCGGGAAGTCTTCTGCGCAGTCAACAAGTGCGTTACCATAGCTTTCTCTGGTTGCAATTTTCTTTACATCTGCCATTATACTTCACCTGCTTTCTCTAACTGCTCATCAATCTTTTTCAGATCTGCCATTGCGATTTCGTATTCTTCATCATTTGGTGCCTTGCCATGCCAGCCTGCCTGATCTTCCATAAAGGAGACACCTTTTCCTTTGACTGTATGCATGATGATCGCTGTAGGCATACCCTTTGTATCTCTTGCTTTCTGCATAGCAGCACGGATCTCATCAAAATTATGTCCGTCAACATTGATCGCCTGGAAATTGAATGCTTCAAACTTCTTATCGATCGGATATACGGAACATACATCTTCTACCTTACCATCGATCTGCAGACCATTGTTATCTACGATCACAACAAGATTGTCAAGCTTTCTGGCGCCTGCAAACATAGCTGCTTCCCATACCTGACCTTCCTGAATCTCACCGTCCCCAAGCAGTGTGTATACACGGTAGTCTTTGTTATCAAGCTTTCCGGCAAGTGCCATACCGACTGCTGCGGAAATACCCTGTCCAAGGGAACCTGAACTCATATCAACACCCGGTGTTTCCTGCATGCAGGGATGTCCCTGCAGGTAAGAACCAAGGTGACGCAGTGTCTTTAAATCTTCTACCGGGAAATATCCTCTGTTTGCAAGTGCTGCATAATAGCCCGGTGCTGTATGACCCTTTGATAAAACGAAACGGTCTCTGTCTTCCATTTTCGGATTCTTTGGATCAATATTCATTTCTTCAAAGTAAAGGTATGTGAACATATCTGCTGCAGATAAAGATCCGCCCGGATGACCTGCTTTAGCACTGTGTACACTTGTGACGATACCTTTACGAACTTCGTTTGCCATTTTCTGAAGCTCTAAATTTGTCATGTGTTTTCTCCTTTTCCTTCCTTTATGGTCGAGAAATATAATCCTCCTTAAGATGTGCAGACATACTGTTATCTGCTGCCCTTTACCATATGATAGCAACCGATCACATATATGACCGGTTGCTACCCTTATAAACATTCTGATTGTACCATTCCTTAAGCCTACGGTCAAAGTATTTTAGCCTGACCTGCTTCAGATCACCTTATGCAAATGGATTTTCTGTCGGATATCTTACACCCTTAGGCTGGTTGTATCCGATCTCATCTACATCTACACCGATGTACTTGAATACTTCATAAATTGCTTTTCCGTAGTGTCCGAAAGCAACTGCTCCATGATGCGGGAAGTTCTTCTCAATCAGTACATGACGATAGAATCTGCCCATTTCAGGAATTGCGAATACACCGATCGCACCGAAGGATTTTGTTGCAACAGGAAGTACTTCACCGTTTGCAATGTATGCACGAAGCTTTGCATCTGCTGTAGACTGCAGGCGGAAGAATGTGATGTCGCCAGGAGCGATATCGCCTTCGAGTGTTCCCTGTGTTACTTCTTCCGGAAGGCTTCTTGCCATGATCATCTGGTGCTGCATAGAGCAGAATGCCAGTTTCTTGCTGCATGTATTACCACAATGGAAGCCCATGAATGTATCTTTATGTGTGTAATCAAATTTGCCCTTGATAGACTCTTCGTACATATCTGCCGGTACGGAGTTGTTGATATCAAGCAGTGTAACGATATCTTCGCTGACTGTGTATCCGATGAACTCGCTGAGTGCACCATAAATATCAACTTCGCAGGATACAGGAATACCCATACCTGTTAAACGGCTGTTGACATAGCAGGGAACGAATCCGAACTGTGTCTGGAATGCAGGCCAGCATTTTCCTGCGATCGCTACATATTTACGATAGCCTCTGTGCTCCTCTACCCAGTCAAGTAATGTCAGCTCATACTGTGCAAGTTTAGGAAGGATGCCAGGTTTGTTATTTCCGTTTCCTAATTCTTCTTCCATTTCTTTTACTTTGGCAGGAATTCTTTCATCACCTTCATGCTTCTTGAATGCTTCGAAAAGGTCAAGCTCTGAGTTCTCTTCAATTTCAACATTTAAGTTGTAAAGCTGTTTGATCGGCGCATTACAAGCAAGGAAGTTCAGAGGTCTTGGACCAAAGCTGATGATCTTTAAGTTTGCAAGTGCATCTACTGTACGTGCGATCGGAACGAATTCATGGATCATATCTGCACATTCTTCTGCAGTTCCGACAGGATATTCCGGAATATAAGCCTTTACATTACGAAGCTTTAAGTTGTAGCTTGCATTCAGCATACCACAGTAAGCATCGCCACGTCCCTGTACCAGATCATTCTGGGATTCCTCTGCTGCTGCGCAGAACATAACAGGTCCGTCAAAGTGTTTAGCCAGTAATGTTTCAGCGATTTCAGGGCCGAAGTTACCAAGATATACGCAAAGTGCGTTACAGCCTGCTTTCTTGATGTCTTCCAGAGCCTGTACCATATGGATCTCGCTTTCTACGATACAGATCGGACATTCATAGATCTGAGAAGCATCATATTTCTTTGTGTAAGCCTCTACCAGAGCTTTTCTTCTGTTTACGGAAAGTGATTCCGGGAAGCAGTCACGGGAAACTGCTACGATACCAATTTTTACATCAGGTGCATTGTACATATTTTTTTCCTCCATTTTCTTTCATACTTTTCATTTTATATTTGTTTTCACGGGCTCATGCCCATATGTTACTTTTCTGTTCCTGCATATCTGCAGGTCTTACATCATCTGCCGGATTCTTTTCCGGCTTCTGCTGTTTTCCGTCAACCGCCATTTTCATTTCCTATTCGTTGATGTTTAAGTTCTTACCAACCAGTCCGATGAAAGCTGCCGGATCCTGACCGCCTTCTGCATGTGCGATCAGCCATTTGTTCTTTGCTGTGATGAGCTTATCTTCAGCATCCTTATGTGCCTCGTCAAGCGGCTCATTTGTGCCCTTTGGCAGAACAACCGTTACCTTGAAGCCTTCATTATTGAGATCACATGGTGCATAGTGAAGCGTTGTGCCATAAATCTCAACTGCTGTTCCTTTCGGGATTTTGAATGCCTCCATCAGGGATGTATCATAATGGAAATCATCTGTGATATCCTGCTCGGAGCCTAAGATCAGCACTGCATCTGTTGCAGCTACATTGATCTCTGAACTTCTGTGATATTCTACCGCATTCAACAGTACGTTATGACCGTTGCAGTAACCGATCTGGATCGGAAGCTCACCGTAAGTCACTTTCTGAAGCTCCTGCATCACAGGAAGGGCTTCCAGCTCCTTAACAGAGGCAACATACTCTACGCCATCCGGGAGAGGTGTGCTCTGCATTGCTTCCACAAGGCCTGTAAAATCAACATTTTTTACGATTCGTCCATACTTTTTAAAACGTGCGTCTGTAACATCTAAAATCTGCATTGGTTTGTCCTCCTTTTACTACATTATTTTGTAATGATATCGAAAAGTGGTTTGCAGGCAGGATAGATTTCCCTGAACTGCTGGTACTTCCCTTCATATTTTGCAACAAGCGCCGGATCAGGCTCTACTGTATCGACAACCTTTACGATCTTTGCTGCTGCATCTTCTACGGAAGCGAATTCACCGTTTGCAACAGCAGCAAGCATTGCACCGCCGAGCGCAGGTCCTTCTTCACTTTCGATGACATCTACTTTTAAGTTCATGATATTGGCGATCATCTTCTTCCACAGCGGGCTCTTTGCACCACCGCCGCAGATCTTTGTACGCTTAATGTCAATACCAAGGCTTCTTGCAACTTCTAAGGAATCACGCAGTGCAAAGGCAACGCCCTCTAAAACTGCCTGTGTCATATCTTCTCTTGTGGTATCCATTGTCATACCGATGAAAGTGCCTCTTGCATTCGGATTGTTGTGCGGAGAACGCTCACCCATTAAATAAGGAAGGAAGAATACATGGTTTTCACCAAGCTTTGTGATGCCCTTCTGTTCTGCCGGATAATCCTTTGTACGGATGATCTCATCCATCCACCATTTATTACAGCTTGCTGCGGAAAGCATACAGCCCATCAGATGATAATGTCCGTCTGCGTGTGCAAATGCGTGCAGCGCATTGTTCTTATCTACACCGAATTTCTCAGAGGAGATAAAGATCGTGCCACTTGTACCAAGTGAAATATTGCACATTCCGTCTCCAACCGTTCCTGTACCGACTGCTGCAGCTGCGTTATCACCTGCGCCTGCAACTACCTTACAGCTTTCCGGAATACCGAGCTCTTTTGCAATTTCCGGTAAAACAGTCCCGACTGTCTCATAGGATTCATAGATCTTGGCAAGCTGTTCTTCTTTCACGCCGCAGATCTCACACATTTCCTTGGACCAGCATCTGTTCTTTACATCAAAGAGCAGCATGCCCGATGCATCGGAAACATCTGTGCAATGTACGCCTGAAAGCTTGTATGCAATGTAATCCTTTGGCAGCATGATCTTTTCGATCTTAGCAAAATTCTCAGGTTCTTTATTTTTCACCCATAAGATTTTTGGCGCTGTAAAACCTGTGAAGGAAATATTGGCTGTGTACTGAGAAAGCTTATCCTTTCCGATCACATTATTTAAGTAATCACATTCCTCTGTTGTTCTGCCGTCATTCCAGAGAATCGCCGGACGGATCACATTGTCATCCTTATCCAGTATAACAAGACCGTGCATCTGACCACCGAAGCTGATGCCTGCAACCTGTGATTTATCAGCATCTTTGATCAGCTCCTTAATGCCTGCCATTACCTGCTCATACCAGTCCTCCGGCTTCTGCTCACTCCAGCCCGGATGCGGGAAAAAAAGCGGATATTCTTTTGATACGATATTTTGGATCTTACCTTCTCCATCCATCAACAGCAGCTTTACTGCGGATGTTCCTAAATCTACCCCGATATATAACATATCCATCCTCCTGTTTTATTTTCTTTTGCGTGATCCATTCCCGGATCATTTGTCATTTGCGTCTTTTATCCTCGTTACACGAGTCTCAAACACAAATACCGTGCTTTTTGTGCCCGTGCACACTTATACTATAATATGCCCGTTTCAAAAATGCAATATCTAGTTGAAAAATTATTTTATTTCGTCATTCTAACCAATGATTTTCCATGTATTTTCATTTTCTAACGTTCTCTTTTGTTACTTTTTTATAAATTATGTGCACGTATCACATTATGGCACATATTTCATTGACATTGTATGTCGAGTATGTTAGTTTTTAAAGAAGAGGGGCACTTTATGTTTTGTCCGTGAAAGGAGATCGTTATGGCAACGATTAAGGAAATCGCCGATCTTGCAGGCGTATCGCGCGGTACGGTAGACCGTGTTTTAAATAAAAGAGGCTCTGTAAACCCACAGACCGCACAGAAAATCATGGAGATCGTACATGCACTCGACTACAAACCAAATCGTGCAGGTCTTGTGCTTGCTGCACAGAAGAAGAACTTAAAGCTTGGTGTGATCTTATTCGGAGAGGGAAATCCGTTCTTTGATGAAGTAACCGACGGAATCCGCCAAAAGGAAGAAGATCTCGCCTGCTACAACTGTACGGTACAGATCAAACGT
>OHBM01002417.1_pt1 | contig 12463 bp, 15 predicted proteins | sample 1577251 | NCBI WGS metagenome assembly OHBM01 (sample SAMEA3541557, study PRJEB24748) | human gut metagenome | biome: human gut; feature: human-associated habitat; material: faeces | place: China | collected 2012
TAGCTTCTCCAGCGTCTTATTAATCGTCCCGGAGATCTGCTTCGTCTCCCGGTATGCTTCCTCGTTGACATCCTCATCCAGATTTCCGTCACCCGCGCGCCGGATCGACGCGATCAGCGTTCCGAACGGCTTCATGATCAGGTGAACTGACAGGATTGTCACGATCAGTACGATGACGAAGATCATCATCTCGTACAGGGATGCCTTATCATTCAGACTGTCCTCCAACAAATTCATAAAAGGTTCAACGCTATCTTCATACTCCGACCTATGTTCAGCTATATACGTACTCATTTCCTGTAGCATTGATGGATTACTCATTACATTGACAACTTCATCAAAAATATCCTTTGGTTCAAAACCTTTGCAAATCGTTCCAGTCTTGCCAACTTCTATTATTTCCCTCGCAGTGAAACCATTTGTGAACTCGAACAAAACAGCTTCCTCATCCGCATTCGATGCTCAAAAGGCACATATGTCCGTTCGCTTTGCAGGGACATCGGACGGGCCCTCGGCTGCTGTGCATACATGCCGTTTCTGCTGCGAACCGCTTCCGGAACCTTCGATATCAGCGAAGCGCATACGATCGCGGAACTGAAGGAACTGAAGGAAGCGGGGGAACTTCAATCGGTTGTTGTTCCCGTTGATGAGGCTGCGCGGCACCTGCCGGAACTTCGCCTTTTTAACCTTTCCGAAAAGCAAAGGACGCTTATTTCAAACGGAGCTTCGGTTGAATGCGGGCAGGCTGAGCCGGGAACGGTCTACAGACTGTATCTTGAAAATGAATTCATGGGCCTTGCGCTGCGGGATGATTCCGGATTGCATATCACCGTATGGTTCGGGAAGGAGAAATGAGCGTTTGATGCAGAACAAGGACAAAATTAACACGCCGGGCACAGAGCATATGAACGCAGCCAAACCGGGTACGGCGGTTGCTCTCGGCATGTTTGACGGAATGCATGTCGGCCACAAGAAGATAATTGACGCAGCCGTTCTGATAGCGCGGCAATCCGGACTTGTTCCTGCTGTGTTTACGTTTAAGAATCATCCGCAGGAGCTTTTCGGCAAAAAAATTCTTCGGCTTTGCAGCAATGAAACCCGCGCCGCTCTTATGCGCAGGCAGGGCATTGAGCTGGTTGATGAGGTTGAGTTTACAAGTGCGATTCGCGACCTTTCCGCAGAGAGTTTTATCCGAATGCTTGCCGAAAGATTGAACCCAAAGATTATTGTTGCCGGGTTTAATTACACTTTCGGAAAGAAAAAGCAGGGGAACAGCGAGACGCTTCAAAGGCTTTGCCAAAAATACGGAATTCTGCAAGGGGACGACCTGCTTTCTGCGTTGGAAGCGAAAATGCCGACGCCCTTTGTTCATGGTCGTGGTCATAGAAGGAGCGAATTGCAGCGAGATATTGAGGCTCTTCGGAGGCTGGAAGCCCAAAAGGCGAAATATGCCGCGTATCAGGACACCTTCCGCGGCCGCAACAGCTTTTCCAAAACAGACCCGGATGCCACCTTTATGCACATGAAAGAGGATCACATGCACAACGCTCAGCTAATGTATTTTCAAAGTCAGTACGGTCGAAAATCATGCAGCGCGTTAAGTCTTCCGGGAATAAAAGTACCGAGGAAAAACTTATCCAGTATTTTGACGAGAAGCATATCACCGGATGGAGACGGCACTATAATGTTAAAGGGCATCCTGACTTTGTTTTTCTTGACAAGCACATAGCGATTTTCGTTGACGGATGCTTTTGGCATGGACACGATTGCCGAAATACTCGACCTGCAGAGAACGCAGAATACTGGAACAGAAAAAGGCAAAAGAACATCGAACATGATGCTGCCGTTACTCAGCTTTTTCAAGAGCGTGGCTGGTGCGTCATCCGTATATGGGAGTGCGAACTAAAAAAGAAAAACAGAGCTGTCCTTGATGCAAAATTAGCCCCTGTATTTAGCTGGGCAGAACTGCACACCCTCATAACGATAATTCTTCCTGTTCGTTATGGGATACAACAATCGTTATGAGCGTGTGCATTTTTTGTTTCTCGGTCATCAGAATTTGATTTTTCAATGCTGATAAAAAGAAATTGCAGGCAAAAAATAAGCCCTCTGCACACCCCTCGGTGTGAGAAAGGCGGTAATTCTTATATTCAAAACGCCCTAACGAAAACGGGCAGAAATCCTTGTATCAATCACGCAACGGCTTCATCGATGTAAATGCACTTGACGCGCCCCTCATACCGGGGCAGCAGCGCTTTCAGGGCTTCCAGATTATCGCCCCGAATGATCATGTTTTCGCTGCCGTTGTCCTCGTCGTGCTGCCCGTTTTCATCAAAGCTGTACTTGCGCTCCAACACCCGAAACGGCACGTCCTGATGGTGATTGATCACCTTGCTTTTTCCAATCCATTCAAGTGTTGGCATGATAATAAGCCTCCGCCTCAGCAAAGTATTCTGCTATCGTTTTAGGTGATCTGACCTTGTACACCTTGTTGGCGCTATCCTTTACAATCCACAATAGACGGCAATTCTTTTTCTTGTACTTTGGCGCCTCATCTAATAGCCGCTTCTCCCAGTACTGGGAAGCTTGATCTTCTGGCTCAAGTAAAACAGGCCACGCGGGTGCTAGCATTTTTCCTATTGGGGATGTGTCTTGCATAATTAACGCACCATGTCCATCCGGAAACCGAACTTGCCAATTACAAACTTTGATTCTCCTGTTGCCGATATTTGTAACAGTGATTCCAACATACTCGTGTTTCTGCGATAAATCGCCTTGCGATGGCACCACAACAATATTATCTGAGAACTCAACTTTCAGTCGTTTCTTGTTTGCATATTTTGTTTGCCACAACGCAACAATTACCGCTGCTGTTGTCGCAATGGCTCCAAGCGTTCCGCCTATTGCACCAAATGCTGTCCAGAACAACTCCCAATTCATACAATTCCAATCCATGCAAATAATATCCTTTCAAACTCAATATCCAATGTCAGGTTTTACATTATCATTGTCTGTCGAATTGACGATTTAGGTAGAGCCGTAACCAAGGGGTCAGTGCGCGCATTCGCACCCGCGAGATGGAATAGACCCCATTATTTCGAGTTAGAGTCGCTGATATAATCTGCGGCTCATTTTTCGTTTTCGGTGGGCTTCTTGATATACTTGCCGTTCTTGATTCTCGCGTCCGCTGGCTTCTCTGCGTCCTCTGGAATCCCCCAGACCGAGCCAATGCGGATCGCACCGGGGACGCGCCCCTCGCCGCACAAAATCTGAATACGGCGAGTGGAGATACCCCAGCGTTCGGCGGTTTGCACGATAGATAAATACTTCATAGGCGGTACTCCTGTTGCAGTTTGGTTCTGCGTCTGCTTATAAAATCACAGTATAATTATAATCGTCAAAGCGAATAAAAGCAAGGGCTTTCTGAAAAGTTCAGGAAGTATTTTCAATTCAGACATGAAAGGGGTGTGGGGATTCCCCAACAACAAAATGAGCAGTTCGGGCGCAAGGCTGAACCGCTCATTTTTCCGGTGTGTACGGACACCGGATGTGCTTGCTACTCTCTCAAATCTCATATCCGCAGATACAACGCGCTCCCGCTTTCGCAAAAGCAGGGGCGCATATTTTTTGAAAATCTTCCGTTTCGATACCTGCGTTTTGACTTAAAAATGTCCGTTGTAAAGTGAAAGGAAAAAATTTTTGCCGCCATACTCAACAAACGGCAAAAAGGTGTCCGTTGTAAAGTGAAAGGAGTTCTTTGATATGCCAGACCGCACACGACCCATCCGCAAGGAAATCTGCCTGAATGAGCAGGAATTGAGCGTAGTTCGCCACAAGATGAATCAACTCGGCACCCGCAACTTCGGCGCGTATGCCCGGAAAATGCTGATTGACGGGTACATCATCAAGGTCGATTACACCGAGCAGAAAAAGTTAGCTGCCGCTGTCAGCAGGATTGCCACAAACATCAACCACGTCTGCCGCCGCATCAACAGCACCGGGCATTTCTACGATGCCGACGTTGCCGAGCTGAAAGAACGGATGGCTGACGTATGGGAGCTGCTGAAAGTACAGCAGAGAAACGAATTGTAATTCGGGAAAGGAGTACAGATATGCCGCGCATGAGCAAATCAAAAAAGCTGGAATGGTCGTTCTTCCTGAATGACCGGGGACGCAAGGCGTACAACACGCTCTGCCGCCGCTGCGTCCACGATTGCAAGCAGAGTTTCCGGGCGGTTGTCGTTATTTGCCCGCATTATCAATCCAAGAGGGCAAAAAAGGGTGGTACATCTGCGTACTCCCCTCGCGGACCCGATGGAACGCCACCATGAATACCGCAGACACCGAAAGGAAGTGATACGCCATCTATATCAAGATTGATACCTCGCTCCCACCGTTCATTCCTTTGCCACAATTTATGGTAGTCAGCGAACATTCCATCAACGCTAAACTGCTGTATGCCCTCCTGCTGAATCGCACGATGCTTTCGCAAAAATCGGGGTGGGTATCAGAGGACGGAAATGTGTATGTCATCTACACAATCAAGCAGATGGCGAATGACCTGAATCGGAGCGAAAGAACGGTAAAAACCGCCTTGTGCGAACTGGAAAATGCCGGGCTGCTGACTCGCGTTCGACAGGGCTTGACCAAGGCTAACAGGCTGTTTCTGCAAATACCCGATGGGGTGCAGCTTTCTTCCCCTCTGATGGGCAAAGGCTGCCTTTCAGAAGTGCAGAAAACCGCCCCTCTTGATGGGCAGAAATTGCCCACAAGTAATACTAATACAGAATATAAAGAACAGAGTAAGACCGAAAGAGTAGAGAGTACGCGCCGCCGATATGGAGAGTATCAAAATGTTTTTCTGTCAGGAGAGGAATATTCCCGGCTGGAGACGGCTTATCCCGGCAAAGCTGCCGAATACATTGAGCGGCTGTCCCGGTACATGGCTTCCAATGACAGGCACTATGCCAATCATTACGCCACCATCAAGAAGTGGTTGGACGAGGACAGCAAGGGCAGGAGCGCGAAAAACTACACCTACGACGATAACGAGGGAGAGTGTCTATGAATCCGATTTTTACGAAAATGGTTGATGCCGTTGAAGCGGCTAATGCCGCACCTGACGATTACATCAATTCCGCTGATGGGCTGAAATACTGCGGCAAGTGCCATACGCCGAAAGAAGCCTTTTACCCCGCAGACCTTCAGGCACAGGGCTTTACCAAGCACCCGGTTATGTGCAAGTGCGTCGCCGAACGCCGAGAACGGGAAGAAGCGGAGCGTCGGGAATATGAGAGAATGTCTTACATGACGATGCTCCGCAGCGAGGCGTTCCGCGATATGCCCGCCGCTGGCTGGCGGTTTGAGTCAGCCGCAGTTACAACGCCCCAGCTTGCAAAGGCGAGGGGTTACGCGCAGAACTGGGACGAGTTCAAAAAAGCAGGAATCGGGCTGCTCCTGTTCGGGAATGTCGGCACGGGAAAATCCTATGCCGCTGGATGCATTGCCAACGCTCTGATTAACCGTCTGGAGTCCGTCCTCTTTGTGGGAATGTCTGATGTAGTCAACCGTATGCAGGGTAACTTCGGTTCGGACCGCGACAATTACATGAAATCGCTTATGCGCCCCGACCTCCTCATTCTGGATGATTTGGGGGCAGAACGTAACACCAGCTTCGGTAAGGAGCGAGTGTTCGATGTGGTTGACAAACGGCTGCTGACCGGCAAGCCCATGATCGTCACCACGAATATCCCGCTTTCCGTTATGAAGCAAGCTGTCGATCTGGATGACCGCCGAATTTATGACCGCATCTTGGAGGTCTGCGTCCCGATCATGTTCGATGGAGACAGCTTCCGCAAAAGCACCGCTGCCGACAATCTGAAAACGGCGGCTCGTCTGCTCGGCTGATAAACCCAAGAAAGGAGCTTTTACATGGAGAATTGCATCGGCACCGTTCCGATCCATCTGAAAATGACACTGACCACCAAGGAAGCGGCAGAATACAGCAACATCGGCATCAACAAGATCGACAGTATGCTCCGCTCGCCCAACTGCCCCTTCGTTTTGTTTGTCGGCACAAAGAAGCTGGTCAAACGAAAGGAATTTGAGCAATTCATCAGTGAGAAACTGGTGATATAAGAAGTTCCGAAAAATTTACAAATTGCCGGAGAGTTTTTCACAATAACTACTTGAGGGAATGGACAAAATCTGCTATACTTATCGTGTAGCAGTGCGTCCATTTCCCTTCAAGGGAAAGGAGCATTTCATGGGAAAAAATCTCAAAGGAAAAGACTGCGGTAAGGGTATCTACCAAAGAAAGGACGGTTTATACAGCGCACGATTTGTTGATAAAACAGGAAAAAGGCATGAGAAATATTTTCAGACTATTCCCGAAGCAAGGAATTGGATGGAAGAAGCGAAATATGCCGACAAGCACGAAGAAGTTTTTGTTGCCACCGAAACAACGGTTGACCAATGGTTTAGTTTCTGGATTGAAAATATAGTAGGTGACTTAGCCCCTAATACGCTCCGCAATTATCGGGAGCGATATTCCAAAAACATTCAGCCCGTTATCGGTAGAATGGCGATTGCCAATGTCAAGCCCATGCACTGTAAGCAAGTCTTGATTCGGATGGACGCTGATTATGCTGGTTCTACTATCCGACAAGCCTATATTGCTATGGGCACATTGTTCAAGGCGGCGAAAATGAATGACTTGATTGCCAGACACCCAATGGATGGTGTGCGGTTTACAAAGCCAGTTCGTGCTGTGGATGATATAAAGTTTCTTACTTGCGATGACCAACAACGTTTTCTTGAAGTTGCCCAGCGTTCCCACAACTATAACCAATACGCCCTTATCCTCGAAACAGGCTTGCGTACTGGCGAAATGATTGGATTAACTTGGGATGCGATTGACTTTGAAAAACGAACACTTACGGTCAACAAGACTTTGGAGTTTAGGCACGCTCAAAAATACTGGCGTGCAGGTCCTCCAAAGACTCAACAGAGTTATCGCACAATTCCCTTGACGAACAGAGCCTACGATATTCTGAAAAGCATTTGGGATAGCCGGGATAACAGGAAAGAGTCTCCCTTGCTTTCACAGACGCTTGAATACATAGACAGGCGCACAGGCACAACCTCACAGCTTGTTATGCGTGACCTTGTTTTTATCAACTGGCGTACAGGAGAGCCAGCGAAGAACAGCTCCTATGATACCCACCTTTACAAGCTCTGCGACGAAGCAGGGATAAATCGCTTTTGTATGCACGCTCTACGCCATACTTACGCCACAAGAGCCATCGAAAGTGGTATGCAGCCGAAAGTGCTGCAAAAGCTATTGGGTCATGCCAGTATCAAGACAACGATGGATAGGTATGTTCATGTAACTACCGATTCGCTCGACCAAGCTGTACGGCAGTTTGAGTCAAAAGGGTTTTCTGACATAAAACTCAATGCGAAAATGGCGTAAAAATGGCGTAGTAGCCGAAAAGCCAAAACCCGAAAACCCTTGCAAATCAAGGAAAAATCGAAGGAGAATGAGTATATATGAAATTAGGTATCGTCGGCTTGCCGAACGTCGGCAAGTCCACTTTGTTCAATGCCATTACCAACGCCGGGGCCGAGAGCGCGAACTATCCGTTTTGCACCATCGAGCCCAATGTGGGCGTGGTGGCCGTGCCGGATGCGCGGCTGGATAAGCTGGCGGAGATGTATGAGCCGGACAAGAAGACCCCCGCAGTGATCGAGTTTGTCGACATTGCAGGTCTGGTCAAGGGTGCCAGCAAGGGCGCGGGCCTGGGCAATAAGTTCCTTGAAAACATCCGCCGCACCGATGCCATCGTCCATGTGGTGCGTTGTTTTGATGATGAGAACATCATGCACGTGGTGGCCGACGCCAGCCAGAACGAGCCGGTCGACCCGCTGGGCGACATCGGCACGATCGATCTGGAGCTCATCATGGCCGATCTGGAGATGGTCAACCGCCGCATCGAGAAGGCGACCAAGGCCGCCAAGGGCGACAAGAAGTTCCTGCGCGAGGCCGAGGTGTTCAAGGCGCTCGCCGCGCATCTGGATGCCGGCAAGTCCGCGCGCACCTTTGCGTGCGACGATGAGGAGCGCGCCATCGTTGAGACGGCGGATCTGCTGAGCCTGAAGCCTATCATCTATGCTGCCAACATGGACGAGGCGGGCTTTGCCGACTATACGCACAATGCATATTTTCAGGGCGTCCGTGAGCTGGCAGAGCAGGAGGGCGCGCAGGTGCTGCCCATCTGTGCCAAGCTTGAGCAGGATATCGCCGAGCTGGATGATCCGGAGGAGCGGGCGATGTTTCTGGCCGATCTGGGCATTGAGAAGTCTGGCCTTGACCGCCTGATCCAGTGTTCGTATGAGCTGCTGGGACTGATCTCCTTCCTGACCTACGGCAAAGACGAGTGCCGCGCGTGGACGATCAAAAAGGGCACGAAAGCGCCGCAGGCCGCCGGTAAGATCCACTCGGATATCGAGCGCGGCTTTATCCGCGCCGAGACCATCAACTTTGACGAGATGATGGCCTGCGGCGGCAGCGTGGCTGCCGCCAAGGAGAAGGGGTTGCTGCGCTCCGAGGGCAAGGAGTACGTGGTCAAGGACGGCGACATGATCTACTTCCGCTTCAACGTCTGAACTGCAAACAGATGACCGCGCACGGCGAAACTTTGCGAGGCTTTTGGGCAAAATGATGACCGCGCACGGCAAACGCCGCGCGCGGTCTTTTCTTATTTCTTATTCCGTTGTGCCGCCGCCGTGCGCCCGGCCAAACGTTCCGCGCAGGCGCTCGCCGAATTTCGGCGGCTGCACGGGGCGCTCCAGCAGGAAAATGCCGCAGTCGGCGCAGTATCGACAATCGGCAAAGCTGCCGTTCCAGATCCCACGGCTCACCACAAGGTCGCCCTCCTCATCCGCGCGAAAGGATATGGACTTTTCCTCCTGACTCCAGATGATCTGCCGCGCGCTCTGCAGATAGCCGGAGAACAATTCCCTGCCGCAATAGGGGCATTTATCGCCTATGGTCATGGTTGCGTGCTCCTTTCTGTTACTGGTTGCGCTTCCAAATTCAGCATAGCATATATTTCCGGCACTTGGCAAGCGTTCTGTGCAGCATTTCATGCACAAACGGCGGATTTTTCATCCTGCTTTCGTATGAAATTGTGCTTGACAGGGGTAACGGTCGGTGTTAGGATGATACCGTTGCAAAGGCAATGACGGGACTTGCACCCGAGTGAGGACGGACAGAGAATGGCGGTCATAGGCTGTGAGCCGCCTGCGGCACCCCTCCGGCGCAGACCTTCCCCGAGCCGATCGCCCGAACCCGCAGTAAGGCGATCCGCGCGGCGCACGTTACAGCGCCAACTGAGTGAAACTCAGGGTGGAACCGTGTGATTTCAGCACCCCTGTGCCGCAAGGCGCAGGGGTGTTTTTAGTTTAGGAGGAGACATTATGGACGATCAGTACACCTTTGAAAACAAGACCTATAAGGACACCTACCGTCACACCACCAGCCACATTCTTGCGCAGGCCATGAAGCGCCTGTACCCCGAGGTGAAGCTGGCGATCGGCCCTGCCATCGAGGACGGTTTCTATTACGATTTTGACAGCCCCGAGCCGTTCACGCCCGAGGTGCTCGAGAAGCTCGAGGCCGAGATGCGCAAGATCTGCAAGGAAAAGCTGCGTCTCGAGCGCTTTGAGCTTCCGCGCGCCGAAGCACTGAAGTTCATGGAGGAGCGCGACGAGCCGTATAAGGTCGAGCTCATCAATGACCTGCCGGAGGACGCCGTTATCTCGTTTTACCGTCAGGGTGAATTCGTTGATCTCTGCGCCGGCCCGCATCTGGACTCCACCGGCCGCGTCAAGGGCAACGCCATCAAGCTCACGAGCGTCACCGGCGCATACTGGCGCGGCGACAGCAGCCGCAAGATGCTCCAGCGCATCTATGGCACCTGCTTCCCGAAGAAGGAGGAGCTCGACGCGTACCTTGCGCGTATCGAGGAGGCCAAAAAGCGCGACCACCGCAAGCTCGGCAAGGAGCTCGGTCTGTTCACCTTCATGGACGAGGGCCCGGGCTTCCCGTTCTTCCTGCCCAACGGCATGGTGCTCAAAAACCAGCTCATCGATTACTGGCGCGAGATCCACAAGAAAGCCGGTTACGTCGAGATCTCGACCCCGATCATGCTCAATCAGGATCTCTGGCACCGCAGCGGTCACTGGGATCACTATAAAGATAATATGTATACCACCGTCATCGACGAGGTGCCGTTTGCGCTCAAGCCGATGAACTGCCCCGGCGGTATGCTGGTCTATAAATCCCAGCCGCATTCTTACCGTGATCTGCCGCTGCGCGTGGGCGAGCTCGGCATCGTGCACCGGCACGAGCTCTCCGGCGCGCTGCACGGCCTGTTCCGCGTCCGCTGCTTCACGCAGGACGATGCGCACATCTTCATGACACCCGATCAGGTCAAGGACGAGATCAAGGGTGTCGCCAAGCTTATTGACGACGTGTACTCGCTCTTCGGCTTCAAGTACTACATGGAGCTGTCCACCATGCCGGAGGATCACATCGGTACGGATGAGCAGTGGGCGGCCGCGACCGACGGCCTCGTCTCCGCGCTCAACGAGCTCGGCAAGCCCTATGTCATCAACGAGGGCGACGGCGCGTTCTACGGCCCGAAGATCGACTTCCATCTGGAGGACAGCCTCGGCCGCACCTGGCAGTGCGGCACCATCCAGCTCGATATGCAGATGCCCGAGCGCTTTGACCTCGAGTATGTCGGCGCCGACGGCGAGAAGCACCGTCCAGTCATGATCCACCGTGTGTGCTTCGGCTCGATCGAGCGCTTCATCGGCATCCTCACCGAGCACTACACCGGTGCGTTCCCGCTGTGGCTCGCGCCCGTGCAGGTCAAGGTCATGCCCATCACCGACCGCACGAACAACTACGCCAAGCACGTCGCCGACCGCCTGGAGAAGGCTGGCCTGCGCGTCGAGACCGACCTGCGCAACGAGAAGATCGGCTACAAGATCCGCGAGGCGCAGAGCCAGAAGATTCCGTATATGCTCGTCCTCGGCGACAAGGAAGCGGAGAATGACACCATCTCCGTGCGCACGCTCTCCGGTGAGCAGAGCGTCGAGAGCCTTGCCGATTTCATCGCCCGCCTGCAGGCGGATGTGAAGTCCCGCAAGAGCTGAAATTTGCATAGCATCGCATAAGAAGACCGACTCCTTCGCAGACTATACCCAAACGTCTGCGAAGGAGTTTTTTATATGCACAAACGGTTTCGGCATCTGTGTCTCGCGCTCGCGGCGCTTATCGCTGCGGGGACGCTGCTTGCGGCGCTCATTCCGGCCGCTGAGGCGGCCACGTATAAAAAGGGGTCGAGCGGCGCTGTCGTGTCGCAGATCCAGACCAAGCTCAAAAATTGGGGCTACTACGCCGGGGACGTGGACGGGATCTACGGCAGCGCGACCGAACGCGCCGTGCGCGCCTTTCAGCGCAAAAACGGCCTCACAGCCGACGGGAAAGCCGGTGCGCAGACACTGGAGGCGCTGGGACTGCCGGCGGACAGCGGTGGAAATTCGGGCGGCTCCGGCGGCATGACCGGCGCGCAGGTCGATCTGCTTGCGCGCCTCATCTCTGCCGAGGCGCGCGGTGAGCCGTATTCCGGTCAGGTGGCCGTCGGTGCGGTCGTGCTCAACCGCATCCGGCATCCGTCATTTCCGAATACGCTCTCGGGCGTGATCTATCAGAGCGGGGCGTTTACCTGCATCACGGACGGGCAGTTCAACGAGCCGGTCGCGGAGAGCGCCTACCGCGCTGCACGCGACGCGCTCAACGGGGTCGACCCGTCCGGCGGTGCGATCTACTATTTCAATCCCTCAACGGCCACGAGCGCGTGGATCTGGTCGCGCCCGCTCATCACCGTCATCGGTAAGCATCGCTTCTGCTCCTGAGTGTCCGGTTACACCACAAAATAGGGGATGCCGCGCCGCATCTCCGCTACATATGGATGCATGAAAAAATGTCGCAAAAAAGTTTAAAAACACTATTGACAACTGCCCCTGTAAAGTGCTATATTATCAAACACGCGAGGGGTGCTCGTCACGAACGAAACGAACTTCCGAAAAAAGTTGAAAAAAGTTCTTGACAAAGTGAACCGCGTGTGGTAAGATAAACAAGCTGTCGCCGAGAGGCACAGCGGCGTGTACCTTGTAAATTAAACAATGTAAGAACACAAAACTTGATAAGTTTTGTAGCTTATGCAAAATAAGCACCAGAAAAGGGTTCTTAACATCAGCAATGATGTAAAACAATTCTTTTGAGAGCTAGAAAGCGATCTAAAAGATTATATCCGCTTCGGCGGTTATGATATGATTTATAGAGAGTTTGATCCTGGCTCAGGATGAACGCTGGCGGCGTGCCTAACAC
>OHBM01002422.1_pt1 | contig 12459 bp, 10 predicted proteins | sample 1577251 | NCBI WGS metagenome assembly OHBM01 (sample SAMEA3541557, study PRJEB24748) | human gut metagenome | biome: human gut; feature: human-associated habitat; material: faeces | place: China | collected 2012
GGTGATTGAACGCGAAAGGGAACCCTGACGGTTCCCTTTCACACTATAGAAGTGCGCCATTCGGTATTGATACACACGCAAGTTAAGGCACTTTATGTTAAGCAAATTCGGTTTTGGCATCATGCACACTTATCGAGCCAAAAAGTATTGCAGGCATGGTTGTCCCTGACCGTTATCTACGATATCAGGAAGTGTTTCGTGAATCCACTCTGGATTCGATATGGTGGAGAGCGGGACAGCACTATTTCCAGTAACAGTACTTTGGCGAATAACATCGCTACAGCTTCCAACAGCCTCATGAATATCTCCTTGCGCATAGAAACAGTTGTAAATACTGGAATCGCAGCAATCAGAAACAATAGCTCCACGATGCCTGTTTGTACTGTCATTCAGACCAATCCAGTCTGTGCATAGACTGTAGCAGTTGCCGATAACGGCATCCCTACAATCTCCTGCAATCCCGCCGCCCTTCAGCCAATATTCTACAGTGATACTTCCATTAAACACGCAAGCGCATATTTCAACAGCCTGTGCACGCCCAACGATGCCACCAGCGTATCCAACAGAGGCTACATCAAGAATCACTTGATTTACACAGCAATCGCTTATGTAGGTATCCCCGCTGTTGTCTCGCCCCTTTCCGACATAACCATCTGCATATCCAACGACACCGCCGATACAGCTCCCAATGTCCCCTACTTCTCCGGAAACTTTTCCGTCCACGGCCTGACAATAGCTTACAAAGGTAATGTTGCCTGGAGATGCTGCTGTTTTTCCCACAACCATCCCAGCACTTATTTCTCCCATAGCATTGTTAAAGTCAATCGTGCTCTGTGCAACACAGATGTTTGAAACAGTTGCATCTCTAATATACCCGAAAAGGCCAAAGCATAGTTCTTCAGTCATGTCTGTATCAATTTCGATATACATTCCTGTGATGGTGTGATAATTCCCATCAAAAAATCCGTCAAAGGGGTGAGCGTTTGTCCCGATTGGTGTCCATTGATACGGTTCGGTTGCAACTTCACCAGAATCTGTGATTTCATTTAGAACAATATCAGCGTTCAAAGAAAAGTACTGCCCCGGATAAGTTTGGCCTTCGTTTACCTGTTTCGCAAAGTATGCGAGTTCTTCTGCAGAAGAAATAATATAAGGCGAGTCGCTCGTACCAATTCCCTCCTGATAGGATGAGGCAACTGTACCGTCCCAATAAGAAACATAAGAAGCAGAGGCATCTTCTGCTGTGGAGGATGACTCAGAGACAACGCCGTTTTCCTCTATGGATATCATTTTTCCACAACCAGACAGTAATGTGACGGTCGCTACACCGAGTATCGCAATTGCCAAGATAATTTTTTTACCACACATGATTTTCTCCTCTCGTCTGATAAGGTGTACTTTTGTAAATTCAAATGTACCTATTTTCTATTGTTGATTATATAGGAAATATCCCACTACTTCAAGGATTTTCTGCGGTTTCTGCTATGATTTTGGCGGTTTACAAAAGTACACATTAAATTTAAATGCTTATTCCCTCGTTCAAGCACGAAAGCAGCAATATAAAGAGTGTTGCGATATGGCTCAATACATGGGGAAAGAATATGTTTTTACGGAATATGTACAGGAAAAAGATGGGCAATTGCCGCGCTTTGTCGATATGATTACATATTTTTACAGCAGAGGTGATTTTGATCCTGATATGTATAAGTAGATACGCTTCGGAAATTGTTCTAAGGGAGGATAGGTCCTTTTTCAGGGCCTATCCTCCCTTATTTATTGACGTCAGTTCTTCAATTTTGTCACATCAAAGCTTTTTCGCAAATGGTGTAATTGTGGTGTAGTAAGCGCCATCTGAGCGAGGAAGCCCATTGAAATAACAGGCTTTTTCGAGACTTCTTAGGATGCTGCTGTGGCAGTTGATGGAAAATGGGCTGATGGGATCACGCATAGTCTGTCCTCCTTTGGACAAAAGCCGCCCGCAGGCGGCTTTTGTGCTTTATTCATGCTTTCGTCGGTTGTACCACGCCAGCACAGCCGCCAGCAGCAATATGGCGGCAGCCGGCAGCCATGTGCCCTGCGCCGATGCCGTCTCCGCGCCCGTCCACGCGGCATACAGCGTCATGTCCGCCGTCACCGGGGTCGTCTCCAGCCACGGCATGGTCAGATCTATGTCGCTGTACCATCCGGCGAACGTATAGCCCGCCCGCGCGGGCGGCTCCGGCAGCGTCAACGCGTTGCCCCGGTAGACCATCTGGGGCGGTATATCGCCGCCGCCGTTGGTCTGGAACGTCACCCGGCACAGCTCCGACACCACCACGGCGGCGTCCTCCGCCCCGGCGGGAAAGTGGGTCATCCCATCCTGTGACGACACCAGGTAGTTGCTGCTGCACAGAGCGCCGGTGCCGTCCTCCGCCAGCACCCGCAGGCGGAAGGAGCCGAGAACCGTCTCCCCCGCCCAATCAGCGGCGCTGCCGTAGGAGATGAAGCTCATGTACACCGCCTGCCGCCCGTCACGCAGGTGCAGGGTGGAGGTTTTCACACCGCTGCGGGTCAGGACGCTGTCCGGCTCGAAGGCGAAAAACGCCGGGTCGAACACGATCTCATCTTGCGCGGCGTATACGGCGTCCGTGCCGGAATCGCAGCGCACCGCCAGCGTGACCGTTACGATGTCCCCGGCGGCGGCACGGCAGCTGTCCGCGCCGTTTGCCGTCAGCACGAAGGTGTATTCCGGTTCATCGGCGCTGACGGCGGTGGGCAGGAGCAGCAGCGCCGCCAGCAGAAGCATCACACAGCGAAGCGTTTTCATGGGTATCGTCAGTTCAGGAAGTCCTTCAGCTTCTTGCTGCGGGAGGGGTGGCGCAGCTTGCGCAGCGCCTTGGCCTCGATCTGGCGGATGCGCTCACGGGTGACGTTGAACTCCTTGCCCACCTCCTCCAGGGTGCGGGTGCGGCCGTCCTCGATGCCGAAGCGCAGCTTCAGCACCTTCTCCTCCCTGGGCGTCAGGGTACTCAGCACGTCCACCAGCTGCTCCTTCAGCAGGGTGAAGCTGGCGGCCTCGCTGGGCTCGGACGCGGCCTCGTCGGGGATGAAGTCACCCAGATGGCTGTCCTCCTCCTCGCCGATGGGCGTCTCCAGCGACACAGGCTCCTGGGCGATCTTCAGGATCTCCCGCACCTTGTCCACGGGCATGTTCATCTCCTCGCTGATCTCCTCGGGGCTGGGGTCGTGACCCAGCTCCTGCAGCAGCTGGCGGGAGACGCGGATGACCTTGTTGATAGTCTCCACCATGTGGACGGGGATACGGATGGTGCGCGCCTGATCCGCGATGGCGCGGGTAATGGCCTGACGGATCCACCATGTGGCGTAGGTGGAGAACTTGTAGCCCTTGGTGTAGTCGAACTTCTCCACGGCCTTGATAAGACCCAGATTGCCCTCCTGGATCAGATCCAGGAACAGCATGCCGCGCCCCACATAGCGCTTGGCGATGGACACCACCAGACGCAGGTTGGCCTCCGCCAGACTCTGCTTGGCCTTCTCACCGGCCTTGACCTGCTTTTTCAGCTGTGCCAGCTCCTCGTCGGGGATCGTCTCGCCGTCGGCCTCCGCCTGCGCCAGACGCGCCTCGGCCTCGCGGCCGGCGGACATGACGGTAGCCAGCTCCACCTCCTGATCGGCGGTCAGCAGGGGCACCTTGCCGATCTCCTTCAGGTACATGCGCACGGGATCGTCGATGTTGAAGCTGTCCACCAGCGTGTTGGGATCCACCAGCTCCTCTTCCTCGATCTCCGCGATCTCCTCCATGGCCGGCTCGTCATCGTCGGGCAGATCGGTCAGGAAGTCCTCCGTGCCCACCTCGATGCCCAGCTGCTCCAGCGAGTCGTAGATGGAGTCCATCTGATCGCTCTCCAGATCCATCTCGTCCAGCACCTCGGACAGCTCGCCCGCGTCCAGCTTACCCTTCTTTTTGCCCTTGGCAAACAGCTCCTTCAGCTTTTCGTGGGTGGTCAGCAGCGCCGCTGCCGGCAGGGAGGCGATGGCCTTTTCGTCCAGCGTTCCCTTGCCGGGCTTACCGGACGCGGATTCCTTCAGCATGGAATCCGCCATTTTTTCCAGCTCCTCCGGGGTGTACTTTTTGTCCGTCATGTTCGCTTTCCTCCGTAACCTTTTTTGTCTTTATACGTCTTGCACGCGGCAGCCAACGGATCCAGATCGCCGGCGCGCTTGTTGTATTCCTCCTGTATGATGCGTATGTAATCCGCCAGCGCCTGAGGCGCGTTGGCGGCGGATTCCGGCTTTTGCAGGATCACCGTCAGGTGATCCATCTCCTCCGGCCCCAGCACGGCAGCCAGCGATGCCACACCGCCCCGTCCCCGGCGCTTCCACATCTCGTCGTAGATATGCGCCAGCGCCGGAGAGGAAAAGTCCTCCGGCAGCACAGGCATCTGCTCCGGGAACAGGCTGTCGTCCTGCAGCAGCAGACGGATGACGCCCTCCTCCGCCATGGCACTGCGCATGTTGGCGTAGCGCATGCCCCGTTCGATGGGCTGGCGATCGCTGACGGGATTCATCTCCCGGCGCTCCTGCTGCTTCTTTTCCTTGGCATAGCTGCGCTTCCGAGCGCGCTCCACCTCCATGCGCATGGCCTCCGCCGGCAGGCCGGCGGCCTCCGCCGCGCGGGTGGTATAGACCTCCCGCTCCACCGGGTCGCCCAGTCTGGCCAGCGTCTCCGCGATCTCAGCGGCATAGGCGATGCGATCCTTGTCTTCCTTCAGGTCGTATTTGTCCGCCACCTGCGACAGGGTGAACTCCATGCCGTTGGCGCTGCCGCTGAGCAGCTTTTCAAATGCGTCGCGCCCCTGATACTTGATGAAGTCGTCCGCGTCCTGCTTGACGTACTGACCGTCCACCAACCGCTGGGGCAGCCGCAGCACCTTCACCTTGAACTCCGTGTTCTCCAGCAGCTCCAGCGCCCGGTCGGTGGCCATCTGACCGGCCTTGTCGTTGTCGTAGCACAGCACCAGCTCCTTGGTGAACCGGCTGAGGAGATGGATCTGCTCCTGTGTCAGCGCCGTGCCCATGCAGGCCACCGCGTTGTCAAAGCCCGCCTGATGCAGCGTCACCACGTCCAGATTGCCCTCGCACAGGATGATGTTGGGGCGCTTGGTCTTTTTGGCCAGATTCAGGCCGTAGAGCACCCGGCGCTTGCTGTAGGCGGGCGTGTCGGTGGTGTTCATGTATTTCGGCTCGGAGTTGTCGATGACCCGGCTGCCGAAGCCCACCACGTCGCCCCGCACATCGATGACCGGCAGCATCAGCCGGTTGCGGAACTTGTCGTAGATCCGTCCTCCCCTGCCTGCCACCGCCAGTCCCGCGGCCATCAGCTCCTTTTTGGTGAAGCCCTTTTCGCTCATGGCGCGCAGCAGCGCGTCCCACTGATCCAGCGACGCGCCCATGCCGAACCGCACCGCCACGCTCCTGCGTATCTGCCGCTTGTCCAGATAGGCCTGCACCGCCGCGCCCTGGGGCTGCTGCAATTGGTCGTAGAACCACCGCGCCGCCGTGCGGTTCAGCTCCAGCACCCGTCTGCGCAGACGGTCGCCGTCGTTCTGCATTTCCCCCTCCTGCGGCAGGGACATACCGGCACGTCTGGCCAGAAACTCCACCGCCTCCGGAAAGGTGAGGTTCTCGATCTCCATGATGAAGCTGAACACGCCGCCGCCCTTTTTGCAGCCGAAGCAGTGGTACATCTGCTTGTCCGGCGCCACGGAAAAGGAGGGCGTTTTCTCGCTGTGGAAAGGGCACAGGCCGAAATAGTTGGTGCCCTTGCGCTTCAGCTCCACATAGCTCGACACCACGTCCACAATGTCACTGCGCGCCGCCAGCTCATCCAAAAACGCTTCGCTGAACCGCATGAGGCGCCTCCCTTCCCCCGCCGCGCTCCGGCAGGCCGACTTTCGTACAATATACTATACCAAAAAACTTGCTGAAATCCTCTTTTTCCCCGAAAGTTTTCTTCCGCACATAGGGAGGCCTCCACAAAACCATTGTACCCCGCAGGGAAGTGTGGTACAATATCCCCAAGAAATCTACTCAAATGAGGAGGTCTTGTGATGAGATTGCTGTTCAAGGGCGGTACCGTTATCACCGGCAAGGGGCCCCGCCGGGCGGATATTCTGGTGGAGGGCGAGAAGATACTGGACGTCTGCCGCGACATTCCGGCCATCGGTGCGCAGGTGGTGGATGTGTCCGGGATGCTGCTGTTCCCCGGCTTTATCGACGCGCACACCCACTTTGATCTGGACGTGTGCAACACCACCACGGCGGATGATTTCGCCAGCGGCTCCCGCGCCGCGCTCCACGGCGGCACCACCACCATCATTGACTTTGCCTGCCCCAACAAGGGCGAGACGCTCCACGACGGTCTGCGTCTGTGGCACGAGAAGGCGGACGGCAAGTGCGCCTGTGACTACGGCTTCCACATGACCATCGACGACTGGAACGAGACGATCGAAAGTGAGATAGACGACATGTACGCCGAGGGCATCTCCTCCTTCAAGATGTACATGACCTACCCGGCCATGATGATCGGCGACGAGGCCATGTACAAGGCGCTGAAGAAGCTGAAGGAAAAGGGCGGCATCTGCGGCGTACACTGCGAGAATGCCGGTGTCATCGACGCGCTGATCGCGGAGAAGAAGGCCGCGGGCGAGAACGGCGTGTACTGCCATCCGGAGACGCGGCCTGACATCATGGAGGCCGAGGCCGTGGGACGCCTGCTGCGCATCGCCGAGCAGGTGGACATCCCCGTGGTCATCGTCCACACCACCAACATCGAGGCGCTGGACGAGATCGCCAACGCCCGCTGGCGCGGCCAGAAGGTGTTCGTGGAGACATGCCCCCAGTATCTGGTGCTGGACGACAGCGTGTACTACAACGAGGACTGGCTTCAGGCGGCCAAGTACGTCTGCTCTCCCCCCATCCGCAAGAAGGCGGACTGCAACGCCCTGTGGCGCGCCATCCGCCGGGGCGAGGTGCAGACCGTGTCCACCGACCACTGCTCCTTCACCACGGCGCAGAAGCTGGCCGGGCGGGACAACTTCACCGCCATCCCCGGCGGTATCCCCGGCGTGGAGACGCGGGGCGAGCTGATCTACACCTTCGGCGTGGCCAAAAAGAAGATCGGTCTGGGTGCCATGTGCCGCGTGCTGGCGGAGAATCCCGCCAAGCTGTACGGCCTGTATCCCCGCAAGGGCGTGCTGGCACCCGGCTCCGACGCGGACATCGTGGTGTACGACCCGAAGGCCGACCATGTTATCCGTGCCGAGGATATGGCGGGCGCGGCGGACTACAACCCCTACGAGGGCTTTGTGACCAAGGGCTCCATCCGTCAGGTGTGGCTGCGGGGCAAGCCCGTGGTGTCCTCCGGCAAGGTGCTGCCCGGCTCTGTGGGCAAGTACCTGCCCCGGGGCAAGTGCCAGCTGTAAGGAGGACGCACCATGCTGGACAAGACGTTGGGCTATATCCTCTGCTGCCAGTCCCCGGCGCTGTTTCTGGCGGCGCTGGCGCTGCTGGTGGCATATCTGGCCGGACGCAAGCACCGGGTAAAGGCGTTTTTCCGGCTGCTGCTGTGCATTCTGTGCGCGGCGGGCGCCGTGGCGCTGTACTTCCTGGGTATCTATAAGGAATACTTCACCATCCGCGATTTCTTCGTGATACGCGCCGCCGGTTGGATCGGGCTGGCGATCGCGGCGTTCTTCGTGCTGCTGGCGCTGGTGCGGGCGTTCTTTGCCGCCGCCGATGCCCGCCGCGCCCAGAAGGAGGCCAACCGCGCCGAGAACGAGCGGCTGGCGCAGGAGGCGGAGGCGGCCAGGGCCGCCGAGGAGCCGGCTCCCGCCCCAGCGGATATCCCTGCCGCCGCTGCGCCCGTGCCGGAGCCTCCGGCGAAAGTCCCTGCGCCCGAAGCACAGGCCGAGCAGCCGGAGCCGGAGAAAATCAGTTTACAATAACACCTATTACGGTAAATGAAAGCCGCCCGCAAGGGCGGCTTTCCTCTCAGAACGGTATGGCCGCCAGCGCCGCCACATCGTCCCGCGCCAGAAAGATGCCGCCGCCGGGCGGCAGGATGGTCAGCAGGATATACGCCACAGCCAGCGCCACGGTCAGCACATACCACGGCAGGCCGTCGCCGCTCACCCGCCGCAGAGCAAGCCCATACAGCGCCGCCGCTCCGCCGATGGCCAGCGCCGCCACCGCCGCGGGCGGCACCGGCGCGTATGTCAGCGCCAGCGCCAGCACCGCGCCGGTAAGCGCCATCAGGCACAGTCCGCCCCGGCTCCCACCCTTTTCCAGCCGCCACAGCAGCGGCGAAGCGGCCAACAGCGGGAAAAACGCAGCCTTGCCCATCTCCCACGGGCTGACCTGCACCGGGCTGAGCGCGCGGGTCAGCGGTCCGGGGAATCTGACCGCCAGCGCCCACAGCAGCAGCGCCGCGGCGCAGGCCGCCGCTGCCGCCAGCAGACAGGGCACCACTCGGCTTTTCATCATCCATCACCTCGCTGTATCCTATGCGCAGATGGCAGACATTAGAAAAAGACGTAGCGCAGGACTGTGGCCTGCGCTGCATCTTTTCCGTTTGTTCACATATTTCCGCTGGAAATGATATACAATACCCTTACGGCTGTGGCGGGGTGTTCTCCGCCGCCAGCACGTCCTCCGTATCCGCTCCGCACAGGCGAATGAGCTTCTCCGCCAGGATCTTGGAAAAACCGGCGATCAGAGCGCTTTCGATGACCAGCAACTCCACGGCGTTGCCGCAGTTCGACTCGGTGGCGCTGTGGATGCCCTCCGCCCCGGACTGCACCTGCTGGTTGAAGAACAGCCCCACTCTCCGGAACTTCAGAGAATAGTCCTCATACACGGCGCGCACGTCCGTCTCGTTGCTGTCCGCCGGCAGGATCTTCTGCACATCGCTGATGCTGAGACTCTGCTTCATGGTCAGGATCATGATAAGATACGCGATGTGGATGCGGTGGTACTTCCGCTTTTCCGGTGCGGGCATGATCTTCAGCCGCACATAGTTGTTGATGGTGGAGGACGTGACGAACCGCTCCTTGCCGCCCACCGGTGCAGGGATAAAGCTCAGATACTGCTCCAGCAGCACGATGACCTGATCCATGTACAGGCCGAAATCCGGGATGGAATCCCAGTCCGGCAGATGATAATCCGTGATAAACTTGTCCCACCGCTGCAGCTTGTGGGCGATAAGCTCTCTGTCGTATTCCATAATGACGCTCCCCATATCAGATTCGCCATACAGTATATCACAAATCAGCACATAATGCAACAAACAGTGCGAGGAAATATATTGACGCGCGTGTTCTAATATGGTATATTAGGTAAAAAGACGCAAGGAGGCGTTTGTTATGGAGCGTGCGTTTATTTACGGAGATTCCCTGCTGAAGGCCACGGTGCCGGACGAGGACATGCATTACCGGTTCCACCTGCCGGAGGTGATGGCGCAGTACCCCACCGACCGGCTGGAGGTGGTGAACCGCGCCAAAATGGGCGCCACGGTGACAAAGGGTCTGTCGCTGGTGGAGCACGACGTGCAGCGCGGCATGGATGCCCGCTGGGCGCTGGTGGCCTACGGCGGCAACGACAGCGACTTCGACTGGGAGGCCATCGCCGCCGCCCCGGAACAGGAGCACCTGCCCCACACGGTGCTGCCGGAGTTCATTGAAAAGCTGCGCTGCGCGGTGCAGGAGCTGGCGTCCGCCGGTGTGCAGCCGGTGCTGATGACGCTGCCGCCCATCGACGGCCAGCGGTATTTCCAGTTCATCTCCCGGCGCGCGGACAGCGGCAGCATCCTGCGCTGGCTGGGGGACGTGGGGCGCATCTACCGCCATCAGGAGCTATACTCCGATGCGGTGGCGGCGCTGGCCATGACGGAGGGGCTGCCCCTCATCGATGTGCGGCGGCAGTTCCTGCCCATGCGTGACCTGCCCCGCTATATCGCCGCCGACGGCATCCACCTGACCATGACCGGCTATCGCTGCCTGTTCGACACGCTGGCCGGTTGGATACGGGAGCGGCTGTAATACGTAATTCCCATGACAAAAGGAGACATATCATGATTCGAGTGATGACAGACAATGCGGCCAACCTGCCGCCGGAGCTGCGGGAGCAGTACGGCATCCGGGAGCTGTGCCTGACCTATACCGTCAACGGCGTACCGGCGGACATGTCCGCCCCCTTTGACGGCTACGCCTATTATGAAGCCATGCGCAAGGGCGCGGAGGTCAAGACCTCCATGATCAGCCCCCTGACCGCCCGCGAAGCCATGGAGCCCGTGCTGGAGCAGGGCGATGACGTGCTGTATATCGGGCTGTCCGGCGGCGTCAGCGGCACCTGCTGGGGCGTGAGCGTGGTGGCGCAGGAGCTGCGGGAGCGCTATCCCCACCGGGACATCCGGGTGCTGGACAGCCGGGGCGCTTCGCTGGGCGAGGGTCTGGTGGTGCTGGAGGCGGCGCATCTGGCGCAGCAGGGCGCCGATATGGATACGATCACCGCCCGCGCGTCGGAGCTCTGCGGCAAGATGCGGCAGCTGTTCGTGGTAGACGACCTGAAGTTCCTGCGCAAGGGTGGCCGTCTGTCCGGCGCGGCGGCGCTGGCCGGCACGCTTTTGCAGATCAAGCCCATTCTGGAGGGCGATCCGGAGGGCAAGATCGTGGTGCACAGCAAGGAGCGCGGGCGCAAAAAGGCCATGGAGCAGCTGATCCGGCTGTATCAGGAGCTGGTGGAGGACAAGTCCAGGCCGGTGGGCATTTCCCACGCCGCCGCCCCCGCCGAGGCGCTGCATCTGGCCACCGAGCTGCGTCAGGCGGGCTGCACCGGCGAGATACTCTCCGTCTGTCACGAGCCTGTCACCGGTGCCCATGTGGGGCCTGGCATGCTGGCGCTGTATTTTTACAGCGCATCGTGGCGCTGAGCGCTGTCATATAATATAGAACGTAAAGGGCGGACACCTGTCCGCCCTTTTTGCAGCGCCCCCCTTGCGATTTCGTAGGGGACGGCGTCCTGCAGTGGAGCGCAGCGGAACAAATGCCCTTGGGGTGCGACGTCCCATCAGCGCGGCAGCGCTGTCATTCCGAGCCAGTCCACAGACTGGCGTGGGAATCCGTCTCCTCGTAGGGGCGATGCCCACGTCCGCCCGCCGCGAATTGACAAAAAGCCGCCTGCGGTGTATACTCGTCTCAAGGACGCTGCATACATAGTCAGGCGGTTGGTCACCTCCTCGAAGGGAGGTGGGACAGTATGTTTTTCGTGTTTACGATTCATATTCTGGGTCATTCGATCTCGATACGAGTCCAACGACTGAAAAGCAAAAACCGCCACCGGGCAGGGTGACGGTTTTTGCGGATCGTTAAGATCTAAATAAAGCTTCAAGCTCACCGGGACTGACCGCCGTATGCAGCGTCCCCTTCTGTCTATTATTATACCCATCCCGGCGGGTTTGTCAAGGGTAGGACAGAGCCATTCACCGCGAATTGACAAAAACCGACAAACGGCTTATAATATATCCCAAGGACGCTGCAATAAACGGCAGGCGGTTAGTCACAGCCCCGAAAGGGGGTGACGCTGTGTTTTTTGTACTTACGTTCCATATCCTGGGTCATTCGATCTCGGTACGGATACAAAAGCTCAAAAGCAAAAACCGCCACTCCGCTAAGTGACGGTTTTTGTGAGCTGATACAGCTCTATTAGACTTTTCACCATACGGGGCTGACCGCTTGTCGCAGCGTCCCCTCTTGCCTATTATTATATCCATCCCCCGGCGTTTGTCAAGTGGGCTGTATCCCCGATAGCCCGTCCCTCCCTCCGCATTTTGCCAAATTCCCTCTTGCAACTGCGGCCAAAACGCGCTACTATATTTTCGTAAGTATTACGGTGAAGGAGGATCCATCATGAAGTTTTCCAGCAAGGTTCTCAAATGCGGACTGTCCCCCATGCGCAAGTTCCACCCCTATGCGGTGGCGGCGGAGGCCAAGGGAAAGAAGATCTATCACCTGAACATCGGCCAGCCCGATATTGAAACGCCCAAGGCGTATTTTGACGCGGTGAAGCACTTTGATCTGCCGGTGCTGGCCTATGCGCCGTCCCCCGGTATCCCGGAGCTGATCGAGGCGATCCGAAAGTATTACGCCGATCTGGACATGCACTTCGACGCCGGTGATATCCTTATCACCAACGGCGGCAGCGAGGCGCTGCAGATCACCATGAACTGCATTCTCGACGACGGCGACGAGATCCTCATCCCCGAGCCGTTCTATCCCAACTACAACACCATGGCCTATACCTGCGGCGCGAAGATCCACCCCATTCCCACCTCGCCCCACGACGGCTATCACTACGCCGACCGCGCCAAGGTGGAGGCGGAGATCAACGAGCACACCCGCGCCA
>OHBM01002424.1_pt1 | contig 12454 bp, 16 predicted proteins | sample 1577251 | NCBI WGS metagenome assembly OHBM01 (sample SAMEA3541557, study PRJEB24748) | human gut metagenome | biome: human gut; feature: human-associated habitat; material: faeces | place: China | collected 2012
TTATCAGATAGGCTGCAACTTCTCATCGAAGACGGGAACCATTGATGGGTGGAAAATGAAGTAAGTAATCCGTAAGAATATCCCGAAGATGTAGTGATGTGGCTTTGTTAAGAATAAGTTTTCTTTACATTTGCTTGCCTGAGATTCTCGTATTTTCAGACGTTTATTGTTTCTTTGAGAATATCGCAAATATGAAGAGGAACAAGAACTTGTTGATAATCAGATGTTTGTGATTTCTTGACAAGATGATGCCGTTGAGGAAAATCTATAGTTGTACGACTATAACCCCTATAGTTGTACAACCATAACTCTACAGTTGTACAACCATAGCATGTATAGTCGTACAACTATAGGTCTTGTTCTTAATATAGAGCAGAAAACAAGGAATCCCAGCCTCTCAATCCTCTTGTTTTTATCGCTAGATTCCAAACTTGTAAGTATATGAATTTTGGTTATAAATATTGACGGGAGGTTGGATATTAAAAGATAAGTGTTATGATGACAGTTCAAGATTATATAGCAATAATTAGGCAAAATAGTTCCAAGATTACTCAAGATTTTGGAATCAAGACCTTGCGTATTTTTGGTTCCGTATCACGAAATGAACAAACAGAGCAAAGTGATTTGGATATTTGTGTAGAAACAGAAACTCCTAATCCTTTTTTATTGGCCGATTTGAAAGAATTCTTAGAGGACTTGTTTAAGTGCTCTGTTGATGTAGTGCGTATTCACAAAAACATGAATCCTTTCTTCAAATCAAGAATAGAACGGGATGGAATCTATGCAATACGATAAAATAAAGATTTTCTCATTTTACTTTGGCGTTTACGTTAGAATGTAGTATCTTTGCAATTGTAATTCGAACTAAAAATGGAGGAATAAAGGTATGGATACAACAAAGTTAACAAGAGAAGAAGCGTTGCGCCGTTGGAATGCTTCTAAGGAAACCAAGCGTAAGATGGTTAAAGCTAGAAATCTTGGTAAGGAATAGTTGTCTTGAACGTACAGGCAAAGAACCTATTGGGATAGAAGTATGGTAGTCGAAACATTGTCTCTAGACACGATTAATGCCAATTCTTTGCAAAGTTTGCAGCAAACCTTGCAAACTATGCAGAGACTAAGAGTTGGTACGGAGAGGGTACGGAGTTGGTACGGAGCGGGTCTAGCTATGATATCTTGTGGGGAGGTTTGCAAAAACTAAAGTAGTACATGATGGAAAAGATTATTGTTAATGTTGCGTGGTGCGACAGGAATTATGGTGGTTCTCTTGGTAGTAATGTACCAGGAGCGGTGGTTTTTACAGCACCAACCTTTGAAGCTTTGAAAAAGGAGGCAAAGGAAAGTCTGGAGTTTCATATTGAAGGCCTTATGGAAAATGGGGAAGATGTTCCCGAATGGCTGAAGAATGGGGATTATGAGTTTGAGTATAATATTATAAGATAAGATCAGTTGTGTTCTGGTTTTAGCAAAGAGGGTGTGTCATAAGTAAATGATTCACCCTTTTTTGTTTGTTGGAATGTTACTGATATGTTGTTGGAAAACATAGTATAAGTTGTTAGAAAAGATAGTATATGTTTTTGAGTTAGTTAGTATCTCCGGTCGCACAACAGCTGTTGTGCGCTTGCATAGCAGCTGATATGCGCATGCACAATAGGTGATGTGCATGCGTAGGCCAATTGTTATGCGCCAACTGTAATTTAGACTTATGACGCCTCCTCTTTGTCATTTGGTACATACAGAATGGCATTTCATACAAGGTAGGTTTAGATATTTGGCTGATAGAAATAATCTTCTTACTTTTGCGCTCGTAATCGGGAAGCGATAGAAAAGAAAAAATCGTGGAACGAGGAACATGAAGAATAACCCTTTTTATATATAATAAGGTATGAAGAAGATTATGATTTCGTTGATGATGGTAGTAACTGTCACCACAACCAGTTTTGCAAAGAGTAACAACACCGATGTGGCAAATGCCGTAAAGAGTGTAGCCGAGCAGGTGAAGCAGGCTCCATCCGGCACAGTGTATGGCGTAGTTGAAAACACCAAGCACCATATTATCGTAGCTACTCCTTTCGGAAAGTATACCATAGAGAAGAAGGATGAAGGCATCTGCTTTATGGGAATGTCGGTAAAGCTGGTATCATCGAAGAATGGCGTTTATAAAGTCAAGACATCCCTTGGTAATTTTATGGTGAATGCCAGAAAAGGGATGGTGGTGAAGAACTAAACGGAAAAGGAAGATAGGAAAGTTTTAGGTATTATATAGGCATCGGAGCTGTCATGGAATAGAAATGTGGAAGTTTTATCTTTTCGGCAGTGGTGGCATCCGATGCCTTTTTCTTATCCTTTTCAGAAAAAAAACGAGTCCTAACGATAAAAAGAAGGCAAAAAGTTTGGCTGTATCAAGAATATTGCTTACTTTTGTAGTCAGAGTTGGAGCAGACGGAAAAGAACGGCTGCGATGAAGACTCAAATGAATGAGCGTATTGAACGTTAGTCTTGAAATAGAAATGTGGAAATTTCAAAATTCAACTATGACGAACTGCAATACGGCTCACGCTATGGGATTATTGTATCCTTTTCTCTATAGGAGGAAGGTGTCGATATACCTTTTGGCGTGGGCTATTGTTAGTTGCTAGTTGAAAGGTCTTTCCACAACCTCTATTTCGGCGACCGAACAATAGTCCCACGCCATTTCATTGGTATTTAACAACTAACAAGCTAACTTCTGGGAACAAGTTGAGGATAGAGGTGTACTTATGGTATTGGAAAAAGATATAATGTCAAGATACAATCCAACCATTTGGATAATCGTTATTGAACAATCTATTCGAATGAATAGTTTGCTTAAAAGTGTGTCCAAAAGTAAGGCTGTTGTTGCAACTCAATTGGTGAATCAATTAATAAATACTGTTATAATGCGTAATTATGATGGTGAAGTTCTAAAGAATTGTTGTTTTATATCTGTAATAGGTTATAATCACGATGTCAAAGAGTTGTGTTCTGGTTGGTTAAATGATCTTGATGAGAATCCTTTGTATTGGAAAAATGTAAAGAAAAAAGTGTTTGACGGTGCTGGCTCTTTTTTAGATTTAGAGATGAAAATCCCAGTTTGGATAGAAGTCAAATCCGAAAGTGATGATTCTGCAAAGGAGCTAGCTTTAGATGAGGCTAAAAAGATACTATTAAAATGGATAGAGAATCAAGGAAAAACGTCTTTGCCTATTATTTTCAACATAATGTCGTCGAAAAATTCTGCAAAAGATGATTTTGTAGAAGTTGGCGATAATTGGAAATGTGAAAAATACAAGTATCTACAACTGGATATATATGTAAATGATAATATGCAATTGACAGAATTGGTTCATTTGCCTTTAAAATTATATAGGGCTGGTGGAGGTCCTGGTATGTATACTGATGAAATTTATCGAAGATTTTATGAGTTCAATACATTAGATGCTGATGTGAATAATTTAAAAGATAGTATATCGTTGAAGTTTAAAGTACTTAAACAATAATAAGTTTATAAACATTTTTAATTTTATAAGTTATGGCAAAAAATGAAAAACAATGGAGTTCTGCGACTCCTGGTCTTTTAATTATCTTGTTGGATCAGTCTGGTTCAATGTTAAGCCCTTATGCTGCAGGAAAAAACCGTACAGAATTTGCTTCTTTGGCTGTAAACAAAGTGATAGATAATATTATATCTAAGAATTATGATGGTGAGGCTCCAAAGAATCGTTGCTTTATTTCTGTAATAGGTTATAATCACGATGTCAAAGAGTTGTGTTCTGGTTGGTTAAAAGATCTTGATGAGAATCCTTTGCGTTATGAAACAGCCAAGGAGAAACAGTATAATGGTAATGGGGGAATCATCGAGGTTGAGGTAAAACAACCAGTTTGGGTTGAGCCAATTACGCAAGATGGTGCAACAAATATGTTGGGTGCTTTTAAATTAGCTAAAGACTTGTGCGAAAAATGGATGAAAGATAATGCTGATGGTCCTGCCCCTGTTATAATAAATATATCAGATGGTGTGCCTTATTATGATGGAAAAGATCCAAGAGAGTGTATGAAAGAGACTGTTGAGTTGGTTGACTCAATAAAGAGCCTTTCGAACAACGATGGTAATGTCCTAATTTTTAATGCTGAAATAGGTGAGGATTCTAATAAAGTTGTATTCCCAACAGAACGTGGTACGATACAGCAAGTTGAGGCTCAGTTCTTATTTGATATAACAAGTGAAATTCCTGATTCTTACAAGGATGCAGCTCGCAAGAAAGAATTAGATGTGAAGGAAGGTTCTCGTGCTTGTATATTTAATGCCGGAGCAGTAGATCTTATTCAGTTGATAGATTTTGGTTCATCTAAAGGTCAAGGAGATAAAGGTTTGTAAATATGGATATACGTGCGTTTATAACACATAAAGAAGCAGAAACATTTTCTGATTGCCAGGACAGATTTAGTATCAATTCTGATACTAAATCTGTGGCAGTATCAGATGGAATGTCCCAATCTTTTTTTCAAAAGATTTGGGCGGAGAACCTTGTTGATGCTTTTGTTGATAATTCTCAGTGGAACTTGTGCGGAGAACAGTGTAAGGAGATTCTGAAAGAGCTACAAAGCAAATGGCTAGAAAAAGTGCTTGATAGAATTGAAGAGCAAAAACATGACGGAACAAAAGAAAATATAATTTACCGTAATGAGAAATTTGTGGCACAAGGGAAATCTGCGGGAGCGACTTTGGTTGGCGTTCGTTTTGCTGGTGCTAACTGGTATTGCCAGGTACTTGGTGATTCCTGCTTGATAGAAATTAAAGATGGGGAAATCGTGCAAATTTGTACATCGCAAGAGGGAAATGAATTTGATAACTTTCCTGACCATTTTGATAGTAACCCAAAGCAGTCAGGCAAAGGAAATGCAAAAGAATTTAAAGGAACGTTAGAAACGGATAGTGTTCTTTTGTTGGTTTCTGATCCATTTTCTGATTTCTTGAACGAGCAAAGGAAAAAGGGGAGTGTCAAGGAACTTGTTGATGCACTTTTGAATATTGGTACTCATGAGGAGTTTGAAAAACTTGTTTCTGATTGGAGGACAATCAAAGGTATGCATAATGACGATAGCACTTTAGTGGTTATTCGCTATGACGGAAATACTGAATTTAATGTTGGATATGAGGATTCTTTAAAGAAATTGGGACAAGATGACTCGAAGAAGACTTTAATGCCAGTGATGAAAACAAACGAAAGTGAAATTGATGAAGAATTTATAAAAGATTTCATGGGTTCTTTTGAAAAAAACTTACGCAAGAAACCTGGCTTTAAGAATCTCACATGGAAAGTTGCATATAAAATTGTGCAAAAAACGCTGAGAGAGACATTGGAAAGTCATTGTAAAAAGTATAAATTATTTAAACGATAGAGGCTTATGGCGTTACCAAGTATTCCTGAGTATGATACCTCTATAAAAGTACAAGATTTAGTCTTGCCAGCTGTTTTGCAAGATGGGCATCCTATTGAAAAAAGAAACCGTCTTGTAAAATATGCAGGTGGTTTTTGTGTGGTGTACCCTTACCAAACACCTAGTAAGAAATATGCAGTTCGTTGTTGGCATGCAGAAATTGCAGAAAGTAAACAAAGAACAAAATTGATATCGGAGGCATTACATGCTAGTGGATTGCCATATTTCGTAGGCTTTGATTACTATGATGAAGGTATAGTAACTGCTATAGGCAAGCAACCAATAGTGGTGATGGATTGGGTAGATGCCCTGCCATTAAAGAAATATATAGGCGAGCATATTCATGAAAGCTCTATTATCAGTGTTTTAGCAGATACATTTATGACAATGGTAAAAGACTTGCATCGTAACCATTTCTCTCATGGAGATCTACAACATGGAAATATTATGGTGAAGAATGATGGAAGTATCATTCTTGTGGATTATGATTCTATGTATGTCCCATCTTTGCAAGGGATGAAAGATGAGATAAAGGGGCTTGTTGGCTATCAACATAATGCTCGTTGGAATAATGAATTTCTTTCGGAAAAGGCAGACTATTTTTCTGAATTGGTGATATATCTGAGTTTGAAGGCTTTGGCCTTGTTCCCGTCTCTTTGGGATGATTTGCGTATTGAAGATACTGAAACTATGCTTTTTTCCAAAGAAGATATAGATAATCCATCAAAATCTATGGTGATAGAAATACTAAAATCTAATAGTACATTGGTGCCAATGGTAAATAGATTGATAGAGTTTATCGGAAAGACCAGCATTGATGAATTGTTGCCATTAGAACAAGTCTTGAAAAGTGAAGCAGAAGGAATTTCCTCAAAATGGGCTTCGGGAAATGGTTACAAGCAGAAAAAAGCAAAAGTGACAGAATCATCTATGATATATAGTAAATGGGGAAGTGGCAATGGGTACATTAAGACTGAGGTAAATCAGAAGAAAATGGCTAAATTGTCTGATAACATTTCTAATAAATTTAAAAGATCTGAATAATGCCTACATTACCAAGTATAAGAACATCAATAGAGAATAACCAATCTTTGGTTATTGATTCTTTTGCCCGACAAGGTATTTTCCGAAGGGACAAGAGAGGGCGACTTGTAGCATATACAGGTGGCTTTTCTGTTGTTTATCCTTTTGAGTATAATAATGAGGTGTGGGCTTTTCGTTGTTGGCATACGGATTTGGGCAATTTGAGAGGACATTTTTTGACACTCTCTTCTGCTTTATCTAAGTTGAATCTTCCATATTTCTGTAGCTTTACATATGTTGATGAAGGTATCGTAGTTGAAGGTAAGAAATATCCAACTACCAGAATGAAATGGATAGATGGAAAAAATCTTAAGGAGTATATCTGTATTCATAAGAATGACAAAAACAAACTAAAGAACTTGGCAAATAATTTTGTCAAGATGATAACTACGTTACATAAATATCATATATCTCATGGAGATTTACAGCATGGTAATATCTTGATCGATGATAATGATAACTTATTTTTGATTGACTATGATTCTGTTTATGTTCCAGAATTGCAAGGTGAGGCTGATATTATTAAAGGTTTGAAAGGGTATCAACATCCTAAACGTGGTGACAATTTGTTGGCAAATGAAAAAGTTGATTATTTTTCTGAACTGATAATCTATCTTTCTATATTGGCAATTGCGGAAAAATCGTCTTTAGTTGAAAAATATCAAGTTGAAGATTCTGAGCAATTGTTGTTTTCTTTTGAGGATTTCAAGGACTTAGAGAATAGTCAAGTTTATGTAGACTTAATGCAGTTGGGAGGTTTGTTTTCTATTCTGCTCAAGATATTGTCGGATTATCTTGATGAAGATGATATCTGTAATTTGGAACCATTTACGACACTGGTTGACAAATATACAAAAGAGCCAAAGATAAAATCTTTTAGGGCTCCATCAGATTGTTTTATTATAGGACAATCTTATAAATTGACTTGGGAAGTGAATGATGCCTCTCGTGTATATTTGAATGGAAAGAATATTCCTGCAACGGTATGTGAATGTGAAGTACGACCATTGCATATAGGATTGAAAAGCTATGAACTGAAAGTAGAAAATGGATTAAAAACAGTTGCAGCAAAGCTTTCTGTAAATGTTGTGGAGGGTGTAAGTTTAGAAGTGGGGTTAAGCTTAGATAAACTCAAAAAAGGGCAAGCGCAAACAACTTTATTGCATTGGAATGCTCAAAAAGCAAAGAGTGTTGTTTTAGAGACTAATGCCCATTCTGAGCCTATACCATTGCAGGGTAAGAAAAAGTGTTCGGCAAATGTCTCTACAACTTACACCATAAAAGCAATAGCTCTTGATGGCATAACTGAAGTTTCTAAGTCTGTAACTGTTGGTGTCTTTGCTGAAAGTGAAGTGTTATTTAAGACAGATAAGACATTTACGTTTAAGGATGTGCCAGTGACTTTGAGTTGGGATGTGAAAAATGCTAAGTCGGTAAAATTGGAAGACGAAACTGTTCCGCTAGTAGGAAAGAAAGTTGTAACAACTGATAAGGAAAAACAATATGTGTTGGAGGTGGTGGATGAATTTGGGACAAAACGAGTTCCAATAACCATAAAGGTCCTTCCTTTACCTCTCATTAAAGCGATTTTGCTTCCGATGCCAAAATTAGAGAGGACAGTTTTTGTACAACAGAACATACCATCTCCAGCAGTAGGACTAAATGTACAGATGCAAGGATTGTCAGTTGATATGCTGGGCTTAAATGTAAATTTGCATCCTACAGAAACTAAATTTGCAAAGTTGAACTCTTTGCACCCTTTGTCTATAAAAATAGGAAGCAGTTTGCGTTCTCGCATCAAGATGGCAATAGATGTAATTACTAATAAAGTTGAACATTTAAAATTTGTAAGTGATGAAGAAAGATAGTCATAATGAATTAGAATATGTTGAATGGGGAGGCTTCTTAAATGAGTTCCTTTGGATGTGTTGTGGCGTAAACCGTAAAATCGTGAGACAATGTCCAACGGATTACGCCAAGTATGCGGGAATGGGAGGTACAATTTTGTTTACTGCAATAATGGCGTCTTTGTCAGGAAGCTATGCTTTGTTTTCTGTTTTTGATGATGAAGTTGTTGCTATTTGTTTTGGAGTCTTTTGGGGATTGCTGATTTTCAACCTTGACAGATTTATCGTGAACACAATGTATTCAGATGGAAAGGTGACAATTAGTTGGCAAGAGTTTAAGTCTGGTCTTCCTCGAATCATAATGGCAATATTCTTAGGTATAGTAATATCTACTCCTTTAGAGTTAAAAATATTTGAAGATGCTATAGATATACGAATAGAGCAGGACAAGGATAAGTTGCTGCAAGATAAAATAAGCGGTAGCGTGCAACTTCGTGACTCTATAGCTCAGAAGCGTGATGAAATAATGAACGGAGTAGCTCTTTTTGATAGTCAGATTACGACTAGCAGCACAGAAACTAATTCTTTGCTTTCTGGTATTCAGGCTTTGCAGGGAAAAATTACTCCAGTGCGTGCCAAAGTGCAGAATCTGTCAAATGAAATCCGTATGTTGGATTCTCGAATAGCCATGGCGAAAAAGAATAACGTTGGATATGCTTCGTTTTTGCAAAAAAGAAATGCTTTGCGTTCACAACGTTCGAGTTTGCAAATGCAGTTGAATAATCTAAATTCGGAAGTAAGAAGAAAAAGTGGTGAAGCAGCTGCTTCTGATGGTAGATTGAAAGATTTGATGGCAAGAAAGCAGGATGAGACTACTAAGGAAAGTGAAAGATTGCAGCATGATGTGGATTCTATCAATAATATTATTAATGAAGCAAATGTCCGTCATAAAGATTGGGATGAACGTACAATTAAAGAAAGAGGTTCTTTTAGAGATAAATTGGACGTTGAATATAAAGGGTTTCAAGCAAAAATGAGTGCATTCTCTGAATTAAAGGATGAAAGTACTTCTACTCAAATTGCATCGTTGTTTATAATGTTGCTCTTTGTCATTATAGAAACGGCTCCAACATTCTTTAAAATGATGATTGCTTCTGGACCATATGACGATATGCTTAGGGCGGAAATGTATCGAGTTAGAGTTCTTGCGGATAAGCAAATTTCTGATTTGAATGATGAGGTAAATACGGAAGTAACCATTTCTACTGAACGCAATAAACAGAAGTTGGAGGCGGAGCAGAAGGCTAATCAAGAGTTGATGAATAAGGTTGCTTTGGCTCAAGCGGAAATATTAAATGTTGCTATTGAAGAATGGCGAGAACAAGAATTGAAGAAAGTAAAGGCTAACCCTTCTGATTATATTCAATCAAATGTTCCTAATAATGCAGGTGTAACAGTAAAAGCGTAATAGCTTATGTCAAAGTTTAAAATTCCAGGAGTATCATTCTCCTTAAATCGGGCACTCGGTATCACGCAGGCTAAACAGAAGTTTGCACGTGAGACGGGGATTCCAACCTCTAAGGCTGGATTAGAAAGAAAAGTGGGTAAGATGGTGTTGAATGCCATCTTCGGAAAAAGAAAATGATTTGAAATGAGAAAGTTGAATCTTCTATCAATGTGTTTTGTGCTTATGGTTATGCTATCTTGTAACCATAAGCCTAAACCTTCTGTGATAGAGGTAAATGCTGACAGCCTATCTGAAACAATAAAGATTGCAGCGCCAAGTTCCAATACTAGAACTTTTGTTAATCGGAAAGACACTGGGGAATTGATAGTCTTTACACCGATTTATAACACTGTAGATTTGGTTTGCGGTAAGCGACCAAGCAAAGACACGGATATGTCTGTGAGCTATTGTGCTGAGGCTGCGTTTACAGGGGAATGCTTGGATTCTTTTGCACATCGCAATGTAGCAGGAAATCATGTGTCTAGTGGTATTTTTTATAGAGGCTACGTGGCTAAAACGAATACGGGGGCTTTTGTTTGGTATCAAGGCAAATGGAAGTTCCTGTATGATAGTTACGCTAGTGAACTTAGGAAAGCGGAAAAGTATAGAGGTATGGGCTTTGGACAGAATATGATTATTTATAATGGGCGAGTTATGCCTAGATTTAGAAAGGATAAGCCATTGAATATTTATCGGGCATTATGCGAGCTAGATGGCAAGCTGTGCATTGTTGAGGCTAAGCAAGCGTTGGCTTATAGCGAATTTGTGGAAAAGTTGGCAAACTTGAAGGTCAAATATGCTCTGTACTTGGATATGGGATCAGGATGGAATTATTCGTGGTATCGAGATTCTGTAGGAATTGTCCATGAAATACATCCAATAAAGCCATGGTCTAAATATCAAACGAATTGGATAGTATTTAAGAAGTAAGCAATATAGTATGTGCCGTTTCATATAATTTAATAAAACGTTAAAACAAGGATGAATTTTTTGAAATTAAGTGTCACTTTTGTGAAGTCTTTGAGTGCTGTATTCGTTCCCGGTAAATGCCCTAAACGAATTGATTATGAGAAAATTGTCGCTGGTGAAAGCTTGGCGTCCGATTCTACACCTTCGGACATTATCGGATATCTAAAGGCTCAGCAGCCACACTATGATCTCTTGCGCTTCCTGGATGCACAGGAGATTGTCTATACCCAGGCTTTGAGTGAACTGAAAGAAGGTAGAAAACAAAGTCATTGGATATGGTATATCTTCCCGCAACAGAAGGGACTCGGACATAGTTACAATTCTAAATACTATGGCTTGGATGGTGAGGGTGAAGCCAGAGCCTATGTTGAACATGAAATTCTGGGTGATAGACTCCGTCAATGCTGCAAGGTGCTCTTGCTCCACAAGGGTAAGGACATCAAATATATCATGGGAAGCGGAATTGACGTGCTGAAGCTCAAAACTTCGATGTGTCTCTTCAATAAAGTGAGTCCTGATGATGTGTTTAAGGAAGTATTGGATGCATTCTTTTAAAAACGTTCAGAAAAGTCTTTATCAGAGAACAATAATGTAAAGTAATATATGCAACTATATTTTCCCCATCGATGATAAGGATTATGGTGGTGGTGAAATGGTAGAAGATAAAAATATAGCGAGCAAAAGGAAGTAATCCTTTGCTCGCTAAGTTTTTATAGTTTCCTTTTGAATTGTCTCAATAATGCTTGTTGAGAACGTTTGGTGTACCAAATGTCAACAATGACGATTTCGTCACGCTCTTTGTCGTAGCGATAAATGAGCTTGAAGTTGTCCATAAGCAGTGCGCTACGATAATCTCGATGAAAATCTTTCAGAATAGGCTCTGGAGAATATGACAAAGGGAACATAATGAGACGAGCGTATATGGCCTCAAGTTCCTTTTTCCATCTCAAAACGCATTTCCTTCCAAACTCATCCCTAGCATATTCGATACAATAGCGTATGTCTTCTTGGGTTGGTGGTAATACTCGTATGTTTACCATTTGAATTCGTTTTTGAAATCGGCCATCATTTCTAGAAAGTCAACAGCGTTGCCTGTTCTAGCATATTCTTCTTCACGAGCTAAGACATGATTCACCAACTCGTCATTATTGCATGGTGTCATAAAAGGATATTCTTCGGATTCGTTATGAGCCTCTGTTGCATATTCGTGACGATAGGCAACTGTAGGTTCTTGAACTGTACAGCTATCCTCGAAAAAGCGTTGGGCTTTATCGTTTAGTCGTTCTTTTGAGTTTGACATTATTTTAGTCATATTGTAATCCTCCTTAATTTTTGTTACTCTTATTTGTTGCAAAATTACGATTAATATTTGAAAGTACCAAAGTTTTTTTCGCTTTTCTTATGAATAATCCTAAAGAATTTGAGTTTCGTACATCCAGCTCCCCATTTCATACATTTATCCCCCAACTTTCTATGCTGTTTCAAATAAATTCATTATCTTTGTCTCCTGAAAACAACTAAAAAATAAAATGTAATGAAGAAAGGATTAAAATATACTTTGGTTTCCTTAGGCAGCCTGGTCGTTTTG
>OHBM01002427.1_pt1 | contig 12436 bp, 7 predicted proteins | sample 1577251 | NCBI WGS metagenome assembly OHBM01 (sample SAMEA3541557, study PRJEB24748) | human gut metagenome | biome: human gut; feature: human-associated habitat; material: faeces | place: China | collected 2012
CCAAGTAATGTTGCAAAAATAATCTGTGAATAATCAAAAATAGAAATTTTTCCGGTCGGGACCAAAGAGCCGCTGCGCATTGATTTGTTTGACGATGAGGTGGAGAAAATCCGCACTTTTGACGTCATGACCCAGCGAACCACCGGCGAACTGAAAAGCTATTGTTTTCAGGTGATGAACGAAGTCGTTGTCGACAACAATACCGTCAAAACCTTTCGCGCCAAATATCGCGAAGCTTTCGGCGCGGACTGCCAGAAAGACGAACTTTATGAAGCTGTTTCCGCCGGACAGAAATACATGGGGATGGAAAACTGGCTGCCGTTTTTTTATGAAGACAACCTGCCGTCCCTGTTTGATTATATGCCCATGGCCAAAGTCATTGTCGGCAAAAATGTCTTTGACGCGGCACAGGCCAAAGCTGACAGCATTGCCGATTATTTTCATGCCCGCCTCGAGGCGCTGGGTGTCAAATCCGCCACGGAAGTCGATACTTACCGCCCGGTCAAGCCGGAACTTCTGTATTTGGACAATGCCCGCCTGGCAGAAATTTTCAGGCAGCGCAACGCGGTTTATTTCACCAACCTCAGCACGCCCGGAAATGATGTGGATACGCTGAATGCCGGCGTTTTGCCCGGTCGCGATTTTTCCCATGCCAAGAATGTCAATGCTTCGGAAGTCTATGCCGAACTGAAAAATTATCTGAATGAAAACAAAAAGCTCAGACGTGTCATCTGCTGCTATTCCGAAGGTTCGCGCGAGAGGCTGTTTTCCCTGATGAGCGAACACGGCATTGACGATGTGACTTTTGCCGATGACTGGAAAGAAACGGAAAGCAAAGCGCGCCATAAAAAAATTGTCATGACGGTGTTAAACCTCAACCGGGGCTTTCGTTCAATCGGGGAAGAGCAGGGCGGCTGGTGCCTGATTTCCGAGCAGGATATTCTGGGAGAAAGGCAAAACCGCCGCGCGCCGAAAAAAGCCTCTAACGCAGCCTTTTTCTCGCCCAGCACGCGCCCGGTAAACGTGTTCCAGCCATAGCAGTGTGCGCTTTCAAAAAGGCAGACTGCATCTTTGTCCGGTTCCTGTTTTGCAAGGTCTTCCAAATCGCCGGAGGCGGCTGCCGAGAGGCGGACCGGATAGTGATCGTCCACCAGCGCAAGTCCTGCGCTGATGGTAAGCGCGCCGCAGGAAAAGGCCGTGAATGCCTGCCGGATGCGAAGCGCAGCCTCTACAACATCATTCCATGCGCCAAGTAAAAACACATCATCGCCGCCGGAATAGACGACCGTCACGGCAAGCGCCGGCTTGCTTTCAAAGCGTCCGGAAAGGATATCGTTGATGTAGCACTTAAAGAACAGGGACATCTGCCGGGAAAACGCCGCTGTGCGCGAGATGGTGACGAAATGCTCGCGTTCCTGCACAGACGCTTTTTCCGGGCGCTCAAAGCCTGAGACAAACGCCTGACCCAGATTGTCCACGTCCATCCGGCACACGCCGATGCGTTTGACGCCGTTAGCTTCCTGCGCAAGCGCTTCTATGCTGTTGCTGAAGGCATAGTCTCCAACGTAGATGCGCGTACTGTATTGAAGTCCGGTATAGGCTTTGTTTTTGGAATAAATTCTCGTCACAGCTTCGCCGCCGTTTAACCGGCTGCGGGCTGTTTTTTCGTCCAAAAAGGTGACGCCAATCATGCCGTCCACAGAAGGAAGTGTAAAATCGGCGGCGTCCAGCTGCGCAGGACTTACAAAATAGATGTCGCAGCGCTGAATTTTCTCAGACAGCGAAACGAACAGCCGGCACCAGCTGCACCGTCCGTCCTGAAGGCTGTCCGTGCGTCCGCAGATTTTGCATTCACGTCCGCCGTCTGCGTGGCTGCTGTTGAGCTTTTGAATTGCCTGCGCGTCGTACCGGTGCAGCTTGTGCCCGGCCAGCGCGGAGGATACGCGCCGGAACATCTTCTTGTAGGGACTTTGTTCAGCAGGAACGTCGATCAGCTCGTTGCCGCTGCACGGGGTATATCCGTGCGCGAGGAACAGCGAAATGCCGAACTGTTCCGAGAGCCAGTCGTTGAAGCGCCGGTTCCAACGCTCGATCGCTGCCCGGACTTCAGTGGTGTTCGGCAGGAGCATATAGCAGTGTCCGCCGCCGGTATAAAGAAGGTTCGCCCGTCCGACGCCGCAGAGGGAAAGCAGCTCGTCTGCGTAATGCTCCATCGCAAGTTCAAGAAAGAACGAGCGGCTTCGCAGGGAACGCAGCGCCTTTTCAGATGCGACAGTGTAGATGAATTTCTGGATGCCGGAAAAATCCGCCGAGTAAAGAAGAAACGCCTGCTCGTCCATGAACTGCTTTTCCTTGTCGAAAAGGCGCTTTCTGAACTGCGTTTCCTGTTCTGCCGCCAGATACTCGCTGATGCAAACGCCGATGGCGGCAGTGGTCTTTAGATGGTCAAAGAGTGAAATATCCGGGCTTTCCGCCGTGTTGGTGCTCGATGGGAAGGCGCTGAGGTAGCTTTCCAGCAGACACAGCAGAGAATTGAGCCACTGCTCCGTGCGCGAAAGCTCCGCGAGTCTCGGTGCCAGCGCGTCCACGGCTGCCTGATACTGCGCCGCCGTCAGAGCATCCAGATTTTCAAGCGGCAGATGCAGCGCGCCTGTCTGCAAAGCAGGCGAAACGGCTTTTCCGGGATGCTCACCGTTCATATGGGAAAACACGGGCACAAGCGGCAGATAGCGCCGGAAACTTGTTTCCTCCGTGTCTATGCTGCGCCGGTCGGCAGCGGCGGAGATATTGTCCGCGATGCAGGCAATCCACGCGATGCTGCTGTCCGCAGGCTGCGCGGCGCGCAGTGCAGCGGCATGGTGCAGGCGGACGCAGTCGAGAATGTCCCGGTCATCCTGCCAAAGCTTTTTCAGGTACGCATAGCCGAGGCTGCTGTGATCGCCAGTTTGTCCGCCCGCACGCAGCACCGGCTTACCGATGTCGTGCAGCAGACAGCCGAAGCTGACGCGCACGCTTTCTTCTCTCAACGTGTCTCACGCTCCTTTTTTGTCAGTTGTCCCCTGTCGGGGATGTGAATGGTTTCTCCAACAATTTCTGCAATGTAAACACAAATGGTTTTCCGTCCCCTTGCGGGGTGTGGAGTGTTTCTGTGACGTATTTCGACAAGTACATAAAGGGGGTGTTTCCGTCCCCTTGCGGGGTGTAGATTGGTTCCAAGGAAATCGAGTGGAAAGACATGGTCATTGCGTTTCCGTCCCCTTGCGGGGTGTAAGTGCTTCAGATCGTCACGACCGGCAAGCTGCAGATCAGCAAGTTTCCGTCCCCTTGCGGGGTGTGGGTTGTTTCGGCAAATCTGCACATTCTTTTTGACACAGCAGGAAAAAGAATTGTCAACTCTGCTGTTTTATTGTATCATATTGACAGATGGTTTATCAATAGCAAACTGAGAGAAACGCGAAGTGCCGTGCGAAGCGTATAAAAAAGCGGCCTATTTTGTACTGTGAAAATAGAGGTTCGCACACGTAAGAAGGTTCATAAACTCGAAAGCGAGGAACGATCCATGATGAGACTATTGTTTACCTGTATGGGTACGTCAGACCCTGTGCGCGGATACCACGACGGCCCGATGCTGCATATCATCCGCCACTACCGCCCGGAGCTGATCTGTGTGTTCCTTTCCGGCGAGGCTGCGGCGCTCGACGGCTGTGGCGCGCGGCTGGACACCGTTTTATCGCACATTCAGAACAACTGGGGCGGCTATGCGCCGGAGCTGCGTGTCGTGCGCACACAGATCGATGATCCGTCAGATATGGACGCTGTCGGTGCGCCGATTACGGAGGCTGTGGCGGCACTGACAGAGGAGTTTCCCGATGGGGAGGTGCTGCTGAATCTCAGTTCCGGTACGCCGCAGATGAAAATTGCGCTTGCATTTCTCGCCGCCGATCTGCGGCACAGCATGCGCGGTATTCAGGTCAAGAATTTTGAACGCGCTTCCGGCACCACCGAGCGGACAAATGCCCCTGATTACAGTGTCGCCGACGAGTTGGAGTGCAACGAGGATGAAGCGCCGGATGCTCCGAACCGCTGCTCGGAGCCGGAGCTCATGCACATGCAGAGGCAAAGAGCCAAAGAACAGCTTCTGACGCTGCTTGACGTACGCGATTACAGCGCGATTTACACGATGAAGAATCTTCCAAACCAGCTGAAGGCGCTGATCGGGCATCTGGACGCGCGCGACCAGATGCAAAGCGAAGCGGCGCGGAATTTTGCGCAGAATCTCAAGCTGCCGTTTTCTTTGTACCCGGTTTGCACCGGTGCGCCGCGCAGCGATTATGCGGAGGTCAGCGAGGCGTATCTGGTGCTGCTCAACCGCAGCCACCGGCAACAGTATGAGGAGATGATCCTGCGTCTTAATCCGCTTGTTGTCCGGCTGGAATTGCAGCTAATGAAAACCGTGCTGGCGGGGAAAAACCTGCGTTTGGAAGACGTGATCGACCGTCCGTATTCCCGGCGGCCGCGTTTCGTACCGGATATGCTGGCAAATAAGCTGCCGGAGGTCTACCAAAGCGTTTGCACATATTTTGGTGCGCCCCTTCGGGAGAGCGACGTCAGCATGGAGCTGTGCTATCGGATTTTGGAGCATCTGCCGGATGTTCCTGTAGATGCTATGCCCGTGCTAAAAAGCTGCAACCTGCTGAACGAAAGCTGCCGCAATTCACTTGCACACCAGTTGACCGCCGTGACTGCGGAGCAGATCACCGCCGCCTGCGGCATGCAGCCGGCACAGCTTCTCAATCAGGTGGGCAAACTGATCGCTTCCATTTATCCGGAGTGCGACCCGGCGCTGTTCACGATCTATAAACGCTGCGGAGATTACATCAAATCCAGGATTTTATAACCTTTTATGTCAGGCATAATTGGTGCAGCAGTTCGCGAAAGCGTGCTGCTGCATTTCTGTGCTATTAGAGATGCGCAGAGAAATTCACATGATTTATGTGAATTTTCATTATTTCACTTGTTTCATGTGAAAACTGCGTTATAATATGAATATCCAACACGGAGGTGTGATTGATGCAGTACGAAAACGAGCGCATGGAATATAAATCTCAACTGACAGAAGATATTTACAAGGAAGTCATCGCCTTTACGAACACGGACGGCGGTGTAATTTATATCGGCATTGACGATCAGGGCAATGTGACAGGTATTGACAATGTGGACGAGACATACACGCGGCTGACGAACGGCATCCGCGACGCCATTCAACCGGATGTGACGATGTTCGTGCGCTATGTGCTGCAGGAGAACAAGGTCATCCGCATTGAGGTCGGCGAGGGCAGCTATAAGCCGTATTATCTGAAGGGCAAGGGGCTGAAACCCGCCGGCGTCTACGTCCGGCAGGGCGCGACGAGTGTGCAGGCATCGCCGGAGCAGATCCGGCAGATGATCAAAGATTCGGACGGCGACGTGTTTGAAGAAATGCGCACCGTGCGGCAGGATCTGACCTTTGACGAAGCAGCGGCTGCGTTCAAGCGGTACAAGGTGGATTTTTCAGAGGACAAGTATATTGCGCTGGGGCTTCGGAACATTCACGACGATCAGTACACCAATCTGGCGCTGCTTCTGTCCGACCAGTGCCAGCACACGACGAAAATCGCCGTATTCAACGATGAATCCTGTACAGAGTTCCGGGACAGCAAGGAGTTTGGCGGCTCGATCTTCAAGCAGTTTGAAAACTCGATCAACTATCTGGCGCTGTGCAACAGGACAGTCTCTACCATCAAGGGTGTCGTCCGCACGGATAAGCAGGACTATCCCGAGGAAGCCATCCGCGAAGCGCTGCTCAATGCGCTGGTGCATCGGGACTACAGCTTCAGCGGCAGTATTATCATCAACGTGAACGACAGCAAAATGGAGTTTATTTCTCTGGGCGGCCTCCTGCCCGGCCTTTCCACGGAGGATATCCGCCTCGGCGTTTCTCAGCCGAGGAATAAAAAGCTGGCAGAGATTTTTCACCGCCTGCGCCTGATTGAAAGCTACGGCACCGGCATCCGCCGCATTTTCAAGCTCTACGCAAGCTGCCCCGTCCAGCCCAGCATCGAGGCAACGACAAATGCATTCCGGATCGTGCTGCCGAACATGAACGCCGCTTCTGCGGGCGCAGAAAACGCGGCAGAAGCAAAGCCTGCCGCGCCGATCATTACGCCGCAGATGAAAATCGTTCTGGACTACCTCAAGGAATACGGTGAAATGCGCGACGAGGAGTTGCAGGAGCTGCTGCATATCAAAAAGACCAGAGCCTATCTGCTGACCCGCCAGATGAACGAGGAAGGGCTGATCGAGGTCGTCGGCAGAGGGGCGGAGAAAACGTATAGATTGAAATGAGGTGCAGATATGGACGCGCATAAGCTTTGGATGCTGAGAGATTTTATTGGAACAAATAAAGTCCTGTTTCGGATTCCAGTGTATCAGCGAAATTACGATTGGTCAGAAGCCAACTGTGACCGCTTGCTTGATGATATCTATGAGATTATCAACAGCGGGGACAAGCATTTCCTTGGAACAATTGTATTTATGGCTGCCAAGAGCGGAGGGTTTACGCTGCAGGAATATACAATTATTGATGGTCAGCAGCGATTGACTACTATGATGCTTATTCTCAAGGCGCTTGCCGTTGTTGCTGAAACAGGCGGCGATACCTGCTTTCAGGAGATCGACGAACAATACCTGCATAACAAATACTGCGATGAAAAATACAAGGTGAAGCTAAAGCCGATTAAATCGGACAACAATCAGTTCTTGCTTTTGTTGGCAAATAAAACTGATGAAATGGATGAGGATACGCATATTTTCCAGAACTATCGGCTTTGCAAAGAACGGTTTGAACGATGGGCTGAAAAGGGCATCTGTCCATCACAGGTACTTGATGCGCTTACAAAACTTGAGATCGTTGAGATTGTTTTGACAAAGGGTGAGGATGATCCACAAGTTATCTTCGAAAGCATCAACTCCACTGGACTGGATTTGTCAAACGCAGACCTGATTCGGAATTTTCTTCTGATGAACGCCGATGACCAGGAACGGCTGTACGAAGAGTATTGGCTGATTATCGAAAAGACACTTCGGAATAAGATGGACTATTCCAATCTTGACGACTTTTTCATGCAGTATATCGTTTATAAGACGGGCAAACCCGTAAATAGCCGTCAACTCTACCACAGCTTTGTTAAGCTGTTTAAAGGCAGTAATTATACACAGGAGGCCATCCTGGACGAACTCAGGTACTATGCAAAAATCTATGGTGCCTTTGTCTACGGAAACAAGGACTACTCAGTACGAATCAATCAACTGCTGCAACGAATTAGAATTCTGAAACAGACAACGTGCTATCCATTTTTGTTCCATGTGTTTGATGATTTCCACCGCGAAGTAATCGATGAGGAAACAACGGAGCGCATTCTTCAGTTTATCCTCGCCTATCTGCTTCGCAGATTGGTTTGCGGTGTTCCGTCCAATACGTTACGCGGATTGTTCATATACCTTTATAATCGCATCTTTAAAGTTACTGCGAACAAGCGGAAATACTACGAGTCATTAAACAAGTTCCTTTGTACAGTTTCATCCAAGGACGCTGTTCCATCTGAAAACGAGTTTGAACGAGCGTTGCTGACAGCCAATATTTATGGCAATAATGCGCTCTGCCGATTCCTGCTCCTTGATATTGAAAATGGTGATAATAAAGAAACATTGCAAGTGGAGAATCTGACGATTGAACACATTATGCCGCAAACACTGAGCGCCGATTGGAGTTACATTGATCCTGAAAAACACGAGGAATACTTACATACGCTTGGTAATCTGTCCGTAACCGGATATAATTCCGAACTTTCCAACAAGAGTTTCAAGGAAAAGCAGGAGATTATCCGCGAGAACTCGAAGGCAGTTGTTTTAAACCGGGACGTTTTGGAAGCAGATATATGGGATATTCCGCAGATACAGGCACGCGCAAAGCGACTGGCAAACATTGTAGCAAACCGATATGCAATCGACCGAATCACGGACGATTCGATTGAGTTTGAGTATGTCGAAACGATAACGCTCGATCACTATGACGAAGTTACGGGTAAAAAGTTGGTTTCTTTCAAACTCTTCGGCGAAACCTATCGACAAAACAAGTATGCATTGATGCTGTTGGATGTTATCAAGCTTCTGGACAAAAAGAAACCCGGTAAATTGCAGGAACTTGCGAATCGTCACTACTCATTCAATTCAACAAAGCGAAAACATGTCCACCTTAATACAGATGGAGTTGGTATGCGATGGCCTTGGAAGCTTTCCGATACGATCTATTTGGAAGCGAATTTGTCTGCATGGTCCTGTATTCGCTTTATTGATAATCTGATTTCAGAGTTTGGTTTTGATCGTTCGCAGTTTTCTTTCAATATTGTGTCTGAAGAATCTGACGAGAGCATTGAGAACGAAGAATAAGGCACTTCGAAATACCTTGTCGAAGTCAGCACGGGAAGCTGCCGAAATTGTGATGATGCTATATTCGACTGAAACAAACTTGAGTATCGACGGTTTGAAAATGCTCATAAGCAGAAATAACTTGGAGGTGCGCTATGGCACTGGAAAATAAATTGAGACTGACGAGTTCTGCCGACCTTGCGCGGGAGGAGGAACGGATCAGCAAGAAAAAGGCCGTGTGGCTGTTTGAAAGCGGCACGCTGGACAAGCTGCCTGTCGGCACGTTCGCGTCGCTCAAGGCAATTCATAAGTACCTTTTTGATGACATTTATGACTTTGCGGGTGAGCTTCGCACTGTGAATTTGGCGAAAGGCAATTTCCGCTTCGCGCCGCTCATGTATCTGGAAGCGGCGCTGACCAACATCGAGAAAATGCCGCAGAGTACATTCGATGAAATCATCGAAAAGTATGTGGAAATGAACGTTGCGCACCCGTTCCGCGAGGGTAATGGGCGCAGTATGCGCATTTGGCTCGATTTGATGCTGAAAAACGGCATCGGTCAGGTCGTGGATTGGAGCAAGGTCGATAAAGAGGACTATCTGCTTGCAATGGAGCGCAGTCCGATTAAGGACGTGGAGATTAAAGTGCTGCTGAAAGCCGCGCTGACGGATGATGTGAATAGCCGCGAGGTCTTTATGAAAGGCATCGACCACAGCTATTATTACGAGGGGTATACGACATTTAAGGCAGAAGAACTGTAGGTGTTATGTTCTGTAGTTCATTTTACAGGCAATTTGATAATTCTTAAATTATATCATCAGTTTTCACTCTGATACAAATATAGAGAGCAACGAAAGAAACCAACCCGTGCCAAAGGAGAAAAATTAGTGATTAACATTCGAAAATTGGAATCTGATTTATGGGAGTCCGCTGATCTGCTTCGTGCAGGCTCCAAGCTGACCTCAAATCAATACTGCATGCCCGTGCTGGGCCTGATTTTCCTGCGTTATGCCTACAGCCGCTTCAAACTGGTGGAGTCGGAGATTTTGAGAAATCGTCCCGTCCGCAACGGGCGCATGATGCCTGTGGAGGCCAGCGACTTTGCGTCCAAGAGCGCACTGTTCCTGCCCCGGGAAGCCCAGTATGAATACCTGGTCAATCTCCCTGCTGATATCGCATCCGCGGGTTTGACCAATCAGAGCGGTCATACCATGAACAGCCTTGGCGAAGTAGTCAACAACGCCATGGAGCTGGTGGAGGCCCAGTCTGAGCAGCTCACCGGCGTGCTGCCCAAGGATTACACCATGTTCTCTGACGAACTGCTGGCAGAACTTCTTCGCATCTTCAACAATAGCGCGCTGGACGAAGTGGGCGGTGATATCATCGGCCGTATCTATGAATACTTCCTCAATAAATTCGCTAAGAACATTGCCCAGGACGATGGCGTGTTCTTCACGCCCAAATCGCTTGTCAAGATGATTGTCAATGTGCTGGAGCCGGCCGGCGGCATTCTGCTGGACCCCGCCTGCGGCAGCGGCGGTATGTTTGTCCAGACCGGAGATTTTGTAAATGCCGCTGGGATGGAAGCCAACTCTGCTATGACCTTTTATGGACAGGAAAAGGTGGAGTACAATGCCCAGCTCTGCCTGATGAATATGGCCGTTCACGGTTTGAACGGCATCATCAAGTCCGGTGATGAGGCCAACACCTTCTACCACGACGCCCACAATCTGGACGGCTGCTGCGATTACGTCATGGCCAATCCGCCCTTCAATGTGGACAAGGTCAACTCCGAATCTGCCCAGAGCGCAGGCCGTCTGCCCTTTGGCCTGCCTTCCGTCAACGCAAAAAAGGAGTTCGGCAATGCCAACTATCTGTGGATTTCCTATTTTTATTCCTACCTGAACGAGAAAGGTCGCGCGGGCTTCGTCATGGCGTCCTCTGCCACAGACAGCTCCGGCAAAGACCGGGACATTCGGCAAAAATTAGTGGAGACTGGCCATGTGGATGTGATGGTCAGCGTGGGCAATAACTTCTTCTATACCAAGAGCCTGCCCTGCTCCCTGTGGTTTCTTGATAAGGGCAAAAGCGAGGAGCTACAGGACAAGGTGCTGTTCTTGGACGCCCGGAATTATTACACTGTGGTGGACCGCACTCTGAATGAGTGGAGCGAGTGGCAGCTCAAAAACCTGAATGCCATTGTCTGGCTGTACCGGGGCGATGAGGAAAAATACACAGGGCTAATTGGTGAGTATGTCAATCGTATCAAAAGCTTTGTCTCATCTATTGTCAGCTTCCAGACAGGAATGTTATCTACGGAAATGCTTCCGGATTTCTACCGGGAAGCAAACGCAAAGGGGCATGAATTGCAGCAGAAAGCAGATGCAATGGAAACCCTGGATGATTGTGTAGAAATCCAGCAAATGTTGGAGGATTTTCTGCGTTTGCAAAAGATTGCTGTGACAAAGTTTGCCCCGTATCTGGAAGAAAACAAAATGAGAACGCCTGTCAAACAACTGCTGGCTAGCAGAGCAGGAAGAAGCCCAGCAAGAGTCTCTTGGTATGTAAAAGAGTTAAATGGCATCATTTCTTCTCACGAACAAAGCATCCGTGAGTGTGTGGATATTATCCGGGAAGCACGATGGCTCTATGAGAAGTTCGGCGAGGGTGAGTATCGGGACATCCCCGGCCTGTGCAAGGTGGCGAGCCGCACCGAGATCGCAGAGAAGAACTACTCCCTGACCCCCGGCGCCTATGTGGGCGTGGCCGCCGTGGAGGACGACGGCGTGGACTTTGCCCAGCGCATGGCGGAGATCCATGAGGAACTGCTGACATTGCAGGCAGAATCCAATGAGCTGATGCAGACCATCTCCAGAAATATGAAGGAGATGGGACTATGAGTTGGGCAAGTGTGACACTTGGCGAAGTATCGACAAACATCCAAACAGGTCCGTTTGGCTCCCAGCTTCATCAGTCTGATTACTCTGATGGAGGTGTCCCGGTTGTAATGCCTAAAGATTTAGTCGATGGACACATCTCGGAAGATTCGATTGCCCGTGTGTCTATGAGTCATGTGGACAGACTTAGTCGGCACAAGATTGAAGTTGGTGATATTCTCTATTCACGCAGAGGTGACGTGGGCCGATGCGCTTTTGCTACAGAAGTTGAGCAAGGATGGCTATGTGGAACAGGGTGCCTGCGTGTTACCATTGATCAATCCAAGGCTATCCCTAAATTTATATTCTATCAGTTGCAGAAAGCAGAGACCATCGGCTGGGTTGAGAAGCACGCTGTTGGTTCAACGATGCTTAATCTGAACACTTCCATTTTGGGGAGTGTTCCAATTGAATTGCCATCTATGGCTGAACAACAGATGATCGTACATGTGCTTTCTGCCTACGATGATCTGATTGAAAACAACCAGAAGCAAATCAAGCTGTTGGAAGAAGCGGCGCAGCGGCTGTATAAGGAATGGTTCGTAGACCTGCGCTTCCCCGGCCACGAAACCACCCCCATCGTGGATGGCATCCCGCAGGGGTGGGAAAGAATGGTGCTGTCTGAAGTAACTTCAGTTCTAAAGAGAGGAATATCACCAAAGTATTCTGACAACGGGAAGTATTCCGTAATTAACCAGAAATGTATTCGCAGTTCGATTATGGATATTTCCGAATCAAGACGGCAGGAAAAGGAGGATGTGCCTACCTTAAATTTACAGGATAGCGATACTGTGATTTGTTCCACAGGGACAGGAACGCTTGGACGCGTTGGGCGAGTATATGGAGACTATCCAAATACGACATTTGACTCTCATGTTACGCTTGTCCGCGCAAAAGAGAATCCAAACTATATCTATCATGTAGTCAAAAGTCAACAGGAATACTTGATGGGAATGGGTCGTGGGTCTACAAATCAGCAGGAACTATACCGCGATGTGATAGAACGGCTTGTAGTCCTTTGCCCCAGTCAAGAT
>OHBM01002431.1_pt1 | contig 12420 bp, 9 predicted proteins | sample 1577251 | NCBI WGS metagenome assembly OHBM01 (sample SAMEA3541557, study PRJEB24748) | human gut metagenome | biome: human gut; feature: human-associated habitat; material: faeces | place: China | collected 2012
ATACAATCTGTTCTGGTGAGATGTAGCCCGGTGTGCCGGCAGGCTGTTTGAGGATGGCAAAGTCATCGGTATCTGAAAGTCCGAAATCGATGAGCTTTACATGATCGCCGTTATGGGTAATCATGATATTGGAAGGCTTAAGGTCTCTGTGTACTATCTGCTTGGCGTGGATGTAATGCACGGCATCAAGCAACTGGAGGAAGATGTCTTCTCCCTCAGTCTTCCTACCGTTCCAGTGTTCCAGCGTGATACCATCTATCCATTCCATCACGATGCAGATACCCATTTCGGGTACATCTTCCATACTGTAGGCTGATACGATGTTGGGATGCTGCAGGGATATGAGGATATCGAACTCTTTGTGCAGCAGGTTCTTGTAGTTTCCGTCTTGGCGATATGGCTCCTTCAATCCTTTGAGCACCCACCATCTGCCATAGCGCTTTGCCTTGCAAAGAAGGTTGAAACCTTTGCATGGTATGGGCGTAAAGTCTGAAAATTGCTCAGACCTTCTACTTTCTTCTATGATGATTCCAGAATATGAATCCATGTTATTCAGACTGGGTTGATAATTCGGTTGCAAAATTAACTAAATAGAGATACCCATCCCACAGAAGCGGGATGGATATGAGTATACATATTGGGGCAAACAACTGGAACTGTCATTCTTGTGTACTGCGAACTGTCCAGATTCTCAGTCCGAACTAAGCGTAGTTGCTACCTCTTTATGTCTGCCGCCATTACTAACGGCATTGCAAATATAGGCATTTTAAAAGAAATTTTCATGCGAAAGAGAATCTTTTAGTATTCTTTAAACTTTTACGATGCTTTTTGTTTGTATTTTAGTTCAAGCTCATATCCTGCAAATTTACGCCTTATTATATATAGGGAACCGGTTGCCGCAAATCCACTCTCTTTTTAATACCTGGCAGGTTGGCTATCAAATCACATCAAAGCGGTCTTTGTCATGGTTGTGCGGGATGGGACCGCCTGGGGATAGCTTGCTATGGGGACGCCTTACTATAGCTTGCTGATTGGAACCGCTGAGTATCTCTGAATCACAATGCAAAGATACGAAATCGATGAGGAGGCAACTCACAGTTGCTCATACTTGCTCACAGTTGCTCATACTTTTTCATAGATTCTCTTTGCTCTGGTGTTTGTAAGCCCTTTTACATGCCTTGCTTGGTATCACTTCTACATGCCTGGCTTGTTTGATTTTTAAGGGCTTTATGATTGGATTGCGGTTCGTAAGCCAGGGGATTACGGGGCGTAAGTCCCTGACTTTTGCGTCGTAAGTGCCTGACTTTTGCACCGTAAGTCTTTGACTTTTGATTCGGAAGTAACCTGCTTCTGGATGACAGGGTGACACTTATGACAGTGATTTCTGAAGATTTACTCTCGCGCGGGCAGGCAGGAAAAATCAAGCCGAAAGTTCCTGCCTGCCCGCGTGCGGGGCGAAAAGTTGAAAAACTAGTGTCATCGTGTCATCGTGTCACCGTGAACAGAGCAGAAGATGTTTGGTATCGCTCTTTGGCTTCGGACACAAATTCCCCTGTCTCCGCCTCCGTTGGCTTTCGGAAGTAGAGATCCACAAATTACTGTTTTTGTCGTGGCGCCTCCAAAGTGGTAATCTTTTGCAAAGATAGAAAAAATAAAATAAATGAGAGTTCCCACTATGGGAACTCGTAATAATATTTATTGATATTTAGAATCTTTTAAATGATAAATGCTAGAATTTATACTCGATTCTCGCAAGTTGCAGAAGGAATTGGTGGAGTATCGCATTTGCAAATATATATGAAGTTCCGAAAAATGAAAATCCCCAACCTGCTATGGGAAAGCTGGTTGGGGAAATTATGATAGATTTTGCTTCCATCAGAAAATATCCGATTGTGAATTACAAAGGATACTCCTCAAAAGCGTAGAGTACAGTGCTTAAATAACGCTCACCTGTATCTGGCAAGAGGGCTACAATCTTCTTGCCCTTGTTCTCAGGACGCTTCGCAATCTCGGTGGCTGCAAAGGCGGCGGCACCAGATGAGATTCCTACCAGCAGACCCTCGGTCTGAGCCAGGTCACGACCTGCCTTGATAGCATCATCGTTCTGAATATCCAATACTTCATCGATATATTCTGAAGAGTAAGTCTCAGGAATGAAACCGGCACCGATGCCCTGAATCTTGTGAGGACCGCTCTGTCCGCCGTTCAATACAGGCGATGTGGCAGGCTCTACGGCAATCACCTTCACGTTTGGATTCTGCTCTTTCAGGTACTTGGCGATACCCGAAATGGTTCCACCTGTTCCTACACCGGCTACGAAGATATCAATCTCGCCATCGGTATCTGCCCAGATTTCTGGTCCGGTTGTGGCATAGTGCTTGGCAGGATTGGCTGGGTTGGTAAACTGTCCCAGAATCACGGAACCCGGAATGGAATCGCGGAGCTCCTCGGCAGCCTTGATGGCGCCAGGCATTCCGTCCTTACCGCTGGTCAATCTCACTTCTGCGCCGTAAGCCTTCACCAGGTTTCTGCGCTCCACACTCATGGTTTCTGGCATGGTGAGGATGAGGTGGTAGCCCTTTACGGCTGATACCAGAGCCAAACCTACACCCGTGTTACCGCTGGTTGGTTCGATGATGGTGGCACCTGGTTTCAGGATGCCCTTCTGCTCAGCGTCTTCGATCATCGCGAGGGCGATACGATCCTTTACGCTTCCGCCAGGATTGAAGAATTCTACCTTAGCAATTACAGGAGTCTCCAAACCCTTGGATGCTGAATACTTACCCAATTCTACCAATGGGGTCTTACCGATTAAATCAGTAATCTGTTTATATATCTTTGCCATAATGATTTTTTTAATGTTAAGTGTTGAGTGTTGAATGTTGAATTTTAATGTTGAGTGTTGAATGTTGAATGCCGTTATTGTCCGTCAGGCAATTCAACATTTAACATTCAACATTCAACACTGAAATTACTTCACATACGTGAATGCCTCATCGAGTGCCTCAATCAGGTCGTCGATGTTCTCGATACCGATGCTCAGACGAACCTTGCCGATGCTGGCGTCCTCCTTGCGGATCTCCTGTGTACCCGCCGCATCGCGGAAGTACCGGCCGCAGTCCTCACATGTCCAGCAGGTGACATATCCCACCTGTGTCGGCGTGGCCGGACGGCCGTTCACCTTCACCAGCGCCGTATGGTTCTTGCTGTCCACCGCGCCGTAGGCCGCCCCGCAGACGGTGCAGACTGCCTTCTCAACGCAGGTTGCCGTACCGCCGCTGCACCTCGCCGTCTCCGACTGCCGGCAGCCGTTCACGGTACACCTGCGGGTGTGCCGGTCGTTCCCGTCGGATGTCCACGCGCCCCACGTATGGCCGCTCTTTGCCGCCGTGACGGTATCGCCGCACACGGCGCACACCACCGCCGTGGTGCAGTCGCCGTCATCCGCCGCGCCGCTGTGCAGGCAGGCGCAGCCGCAGTCGCGGCACGCGCCGCCGGCCCAGTCATGGCCGCTCTCCGCCACGGTCACAGCGCCGCAGCAGCTCCACTTCTTCAGATGGCTGTCCGCCGTGGTGATCCACTGCTCCTCCCCGCCGGACGCATGGTTGTCGGGATCAATGTCGCCGTAGCTCCTGCCGCAGTAATCGCACGCCGCCGGCTCGAGGCAGGTGGCCGTACCGCCGGAATGCACCGTCTCCAGCCCCTGCCACGCCAGCACCGGAATGCGCATACCGTTCTCCGCCAGCCGCTTGCTGCCGCAGTCGGTGTCCCACGGGTGCGCGTCGTCACCGCGCCCCGCGATCAGCGCCTGCAGCACCGTGCCGTCGGCAAAGGCCGCGGCGGCCTTGGCTGTACCGCTGCCGCTGCCGCCCGTCAGATACCAGCAGTTCTCCACGATGCCCTCATTGGAGATGCTGCCGCCGCCGGTGATCTCACCCACGTTATAGCAGTTCCGGATGGTGGCCGTGGTAAAGCCGTCCCGCATGTCGCCGACGATGCCGCCCGCCACATTGACGCTGCTGCCGTACCGGCCCTCCTCCTGGATGCTGCCCGTGTTATAGCAGTCCTGGATCAGGGACGCGTCGAAGCTCACGCCCAGAATACCGCCCATGCCATGGCGGCCCTCCGGATCTCTGCTGATGCCGCCGCTGATCGTCCCGGTATTCACGCAGCCCCGTATCGTTCCCCTGTCGCTCATGCCGACGATGCCGCCCACGCGGCCCATGGTGCCGATGTTGTCGTTAGGCGCGATGGTGCGGAGGGTACCGTCATTCCGGCAATTCTCGATGGTCCCGCTGCTGGAACCGGCAATTCCTCCGGCATTGATCTGGACCCCGCCCAAGGAGCCGTCCACCTTATTGAGGAGAATATCGCAGAGGTTCCGGCAGTTCCGGATCGCCGCGCCATTGGCCTCGCCTGCGATACCGCCCACATTGCCTCCGCCGACACCGTGGACATAGATATAGCCCGTCACGGTGACGTTCTGCACAACGGCGCTGCCCGTCAGCTGGGCGAACAGCCCGCTTGCGTAGGTATTCTCGGCATTTGTCGATACATATAGCCCCGTGATGGTATGTCCCTGCCCGTCAAACGTGCCGCCGTAGCCCTCCGGCGCCGTGGATGTCCGCTCATACTGCCCCATGGGTGTCCACTCAGACAGCCACATGCCGCTCTCGCCCCTGGTATACCTGCCGTTTTCATCGAAGGTGCCGTCGTTCAGTACGATGTCCGCCGTCAGCACGGCGCAGGCATCGCTGTTCAGCTTCCGCCCGTTAGCGCCGTTGACGATATCCCTGAACACCACCAGCTCCTCCGCATTTCCGATCTGATAAGGCTCCTCCGCCGTACCGCTGCCGCTCAGGCTGCGGCCCCACCACGCCATTAGGATCAGATCCCCCATCACAGGGGCGGAGAAGTCATACACGTCGGCACCGTTCAGCCGCCAGCCCAGCAGCTCGTGTCCCTCGCTGGTAGGGTCGGCGGGACGGGAGACTGCCTGTCCCCGCAGCACCCGCCGCGTCCCATCGGTGCTGCCGTACATGGTCAGGAACGTGACCTGGCACTTGGCGCTGGCCTTGATGGTGCCTCCGCTGCTGACGTTGGTCAGGAACACCGTGCGCTCGGCGTTGTAGCTGGCGTCGATGGTGCCCTCGTTGACGACACCGGCGCTGCCGCCGCAGTCCCGAATGGTGCCGCCGTCGGCGTACATGGTTCCCTCGTTATACACGCCGCCCGCGCCCAGCAGACCTCCGGCCGAGCAGTCGCGGATGGTGCCGCCCTTCATGGTAAATATGCCCATGTTGTATACGCCGCCCGCGTCTCTGGCGCCGTAGAAGGGGCTGGAGCAGCCCATGATGGTGCCGCCGTTCATGGTAAATCTGCCGCCGGCGTTCACCACCACGCCGCCGGCGAAGGCGTTGCCCATGGCGGGGACCTTACCGCCGGTGATGATGCCACCCTTGACGGAGAAGTCGCTGTGCGTGCTCTCCGGATCGCTGTCATTCAGCTCCAGATAGCCGCCGTTCCCGATCCAGAACACGATGTTGCTGCCGTCGCTCCGGAGCACGTGGCCGTTCAGGTCCACGGGCACGTACCGGCTGACATCCAGTCGACTTCCCGTGAGCTGCACGTCCGCCGTCAGGATCACCTTGCTCACCTCGCTGTCCGCCAGCGCGGCGGCCAGTCCCTGCGCCGTGGTGACCTCGCGGTCAGCAGTGCCGAGGAAATGCGCACCGTCCTCCCTGGTCACGCTGTTCACGATACTGCCTATCACGCTCACATGCCCCTCGGACTTGATGATCAGGCTGTCCACCGCGCCGCCCCGCAGCTGCAGCGCGCCGTCGGTCTCCACCGTGACCTTGCTGTACCGGCCGCCGGTGATGGTGACATTGGCGTCACCGGCGATGATAAGCTCACTCACCCGTTTCCCGTCAGCCGCGGTGATGCTTTTCGCCGCCTTGTGGATGGTCAGAGGCTTCGCAACGTCCTGATAGATGGTCAGATCGCCTCCCACGTATTTCCCACTGGTATCCGCCAGCACCACCTGCAAACGCTCCTCTGTGGGGATGAATACCGTGACGGTCCCATCGGCCAGTGTCAGCGTAGCGCAGTTCTCCTCCGGAACCAGGCTGCCGCCGTAGAGCCGGACCTTCGCCCGGGTGTCCTCGCCCACGGTGTAGGCGTCGTCCGCCGCCAGCGCCTGCACCGGCAGCAGGCTCACCGCCATGCACAGTGCCATCAGGATGCTTACCAATCGTTTCCTCATGTGTTCTCCTCCCTTTCGCCGCAGGACGCGGCCCCCAGTTGAAAGTCGTAGCGCATCTCCAGCGCGTGAAACAGTCTCTCTATGGTACGCTGGCCCACGGCCCGCAGATCCATGGTCCGCAGGAAGGCCAGCGCCTGCTGGATCTCCTGCTCCGGCACCCCGTAGCCCCGCAGGCTCAGTGTCAAAAAGCACTCCAGCTTCTTCTCCAGCGTCAGCGCCCCGCCGCAGGGCTGGGCCATATAGCCCCGCATCAGTCCCGCCGACCCCAGCTCCAGCATGTAGAAATCCTCTGCCGTCAGCTGCGGCTGGTACGGTCCGAAGATGTCGTACAGCTCTCGGGCTGTCTCGCGGAAGATGTACTCCGACGCCTCCTTCTGGGTATAGGCCTCGATGTAGATCTCCCGCAGGTTCTCGTTGAGCTCCGTCAGCGTCAGCTGGATGGCCGTCTCCGCCGCGTACACGAACACCGGCGGCAGCTTGCCGCCGACCACGCTGCGGGCCGCCCCGAACTGGCCGGAAAACATGAACGTCACCAGCTCCGTCAGCACCCCGTCCTTGGCCCGAAAGATGTTCTGGAAGCTGCTGTTGGACACCTCTGCTCCCTGCACGATCTGGGCCACGGTGGTCTTTTTGTAGCCCTGCTCCAAAAACAGCTTGACGCATACTGTCAGTATCCGGCGCTTGGCAGGCAGGCTTGCGTTGGTCAGCGCCATGGAGACCACCCCCCTTCTATTTCTGGCATATATGCCATTATAGTACCATGCAGCCACCGCCTGCGCAAGCACTTTCTAACGGTTTTTTACTTTTCGGCAAAATCACGGTCCTTTTTACAAAAATTGGATACCCGTCCCCTGTTCGCGCATAAACGCCCTCCCCTCCTGCGCAAAAAGAGTACCGGCGCACCGCAGGGTGCGCCGGTACTCTTTCCCTTTTTTCTCTCACTCGATCTCGAAATCGTCTGTCTCGATCACGTCCGGCTGCTGATGCCGCACCACCTTCACGGCGCACAGCGCCACGCTGAGGTTCAGCGCGCCATCCAGCAGCAGCGACACGCCCATCAGCATCACCAGCACCTGAGCCCCCTCAGTGGGCCGCAGCACCAGCAGCAGTCCGATAACGCCTGTGAGCACTGCCAGCACCAGTACCAGCCACCATTGGGGAATGCCGAATCGCCTGGCGTCCACGGCGATCTGGATCTTGAACAGGCCGTCCGCCAGCACGGGAATGCCGAATATCACGCACAAAAAGCTCATGGCTTCTCCAGGGTGGCACAGGGTGATGATGCCCACAGCGATGAGCAGTATCCCGAAGGCCAGGTCGTACTGAAACGCCAGCCGGAACAGGTCCTTGGAGAAGTACCCGCCCAGCTTGATGGCGCCGCACACCACCATGCCGATGCCCAGCGCCCTGCCGATCCACGGCACGCACCGCTCCGACATCACCAGCAGCACCACGCCCAGCACGCAGAACAGCACCGACACCACGATATATCCGGTTTTCACGGCCCACAGCGGGCCCGTTGCTCTCACATTCCGCACAACTTGCATCTCCCTTCGCGCGTTCTTCCGCGCCTTCCTCTTTGTCATGTCTCATGATACCGCGCCGCCGCGCCCTGCGGTACGGGCAGAAAAAAGAGATGCCCGAAATTCGGACATCTCCCTGTATACGTCTGGTTTTTGGGCAAAGCGGGCCGTTTGTCTGTCGCCGCTCACAGCTGCCGGTTGTTGCTGTGAGCCACGATAAGCTCCGGCACGCCGCGGCACAGCTGGAGCATCCGCTGCAGGTCGCTCAATGACTCCTCCTTCATGCCGCCGCTGACCCAGTCGATCCACACGCCGAACAGCTGGCACTTCATGAACTGCACCACCACCCGCCGGTCGCCGCCGGAGATGCTGGCATCGGAGAACACGGTGGTAAGATACGTATCCACCACGTACTCGCACAGCCGCATGGTGTCCTGCAGGAACATATCCCGATTGGCGGAGTTAAAGATGTGCATCACAGCGCGGCGGTTCTCCCGTGCCGTGTGGAACGCCACGGAGAAGCATTCCTCCATGGAGGAGATGGTCGGGTACTGCCGGATCAGCTCATCGGTCTGCTCCGTCACGATCTCCCCCAGCAGGGAGGGAATATCCTGAAAGTGGTAGTAGAAGGAGTTGCGGTTGATACCGCAGTCCTCCACGATGTCGCGGACGCTGATCTTACTCAGCGGCTTCTGGTTCAGCAGCTTCATGAACGACGCCTTGATGGCCTGCTTCGTGAAATTCGCCACGGTGCTCCTCCTGTTCTCGGCGGTACAAAGCCCGCCCTACGGCTGTTCGCCGAGGGCGGGCCGTATGTAGTCCCTTTTATTTGGCGCTCAGGTACTCGTCAATGGACTTGGCGCCCAGCTTGCCTGCGCCCATGGCCAGAATGACGGTAGCCGCACCGGTGACGGCATCGCCGCCGGCGTACACGGCCTGACGGGAGGTAAGGCCCTCCTCGTTGACGATGATGCCGCCCTTCTTGTTGACCTCCAGGCCCTTGGTGGTGGACTTGATCAGGGGGTTGGGGGTGGTACCCAGGGACATGATCACAGCGTCCACGGGAAGCTCAAACTCGCTGCCCTTCTTCTCCACGGGACGGCGGCGGCCGGAGGCGTCCGGCTCGCCCAGCTCCATCTCGATGCAGGTCATGCTCTTGACGCAGTCCTGCTCGTCGCCGTTGATCTGGACGGGGTTGTTCAGGGTCTTGAAGATCACGCCCTCCTCAATGGCGTGCTCCACCTCCTCATGACGGGCAGGCAGCTCCTCCATGCCCCGGCGATACACCACATACACATCGGCGCCCAGGCGCTTGGAGCAGCGGGCGGCGTCCATGGCCACGTTGCCGCCGCCTACCACGGCCACCTTCTTGCCCTTCAGGTCCATGATGGGGGTGTCGGAATCCTCGCGGTACGCCTTCATCAGATTGATGCGGGTCAGGAACTCGTTGGCGGAGTACACGCCCTTCAGGTTCTCGCCGGGAATGTGCATGAACATGGGCAGACCAGCGCCGGAGCCCACGAACACGGCCTCAAAGCCGTTCTCCTCCATCAGCTCGTCGATGGTGATGGTGCGGCCCACCACGGTGTTGGTCTCCACCTTCACGCCCATGGCCTTCAGACCGTCCACTTCCTTCTGGACGATAGCCTTGGGCAGACGGAACTCGGGGATGCCGTACACCAGCACGCCGCCGGCCAGATGCAGCGCCTCAAACACCGTGACCTCATAGCCCTTCTTGGCCAGGTCGCCGGCGCAGGTCAGGCCCGCGGGGCCGGAGCCGATGACCGCCACCTTGTGGCCGTTGCTCTCAGGCTTGGCAGCGGCCTCGGTGCTGTGGGCGTTGTGCCAGTCGGCCACAAAGCGCTCCAGACGGCCGATGCCCACGGGGTCGCCCTTCTTGCCCCGGACGCAGTGCATTTCGCATTGACTCTCCTGGGGGCAGACGCGGCCGCACACGGCGGGCAGGGAGCTGGTCTGGTGGATGACCTGATACGCACCCTCATAGTCGCGCTCCACGATCTTGGCGATGAACTCGGGGATGCGGACATTGACGGGACAGCCGTCCACGCAGGGATGATTCTTGCAGTGGAGGCAGCGGGCGGCCTCGTCCAGGGCCTGCTCCTCGGTGTAGCCCAGGGCCACCTCCAGGAAGTTCTTATTCCGGACGTTGGGGTCCTGAGAGGGCATGGGATTCTTATCCAGGCGCATGTTGATCTTGGCAGCCATGTTACTTTACCTCCTGCTTGAACAGATTGCAGACTTCCTCGTGCTTGCGCACCTCGAAGTCGTGATACATCTGGTTGCGCTTGACAGCCAGATCCCAGTCCACCTGCTGGCCGTCGAAGTCGGGGCCGTCCACGCAGGCAAACTTGGTCTCGCCGCCAACGGTCAGGCGGCAGCCGCCGCACATACCGGTGCCGTCGATCATGATGGGGCTCATGGATACGGTGGTGGGCACGCCGTAGGGCGCGGTGGTCTTACAGACAAACTTCATCATGACCATGGGGCCGATGGCGAAGATCTCGTCATACTGGTTGCCGGCGTCCAGCAGCTCCTGCAGCGCCTGGGTGACCAGACCCTTCTGGCCATAGGAGCCGTCGTCGGTGCAGACCTTCAGCACGGAGGACACGGCCTTGAACTTGTCCTCCAGAATGACCACGTCCTTGCTCTTGAAGCCCACAACGGCGTGGACCTCGGCTCCGCAGTCGTGGAACTTCTTCAGAACGGGATACGCGATGGCGCAGCCCACGCCGCCGCCGACGACACAGACCTTCTTCTTGCCCTCGGTTTCAGTGGGCTTGCCCAGGGGACCCACAAAGTCGTGCAGATACTCGCCCTGCTGCTTGTGGCTGAGCTTCTCGGTGGTGGCGCCCACGGTCTGGACAATGATGGTAACGGTGCCCTTTTCGCGGTTATAGTCATGGATGGTGATGGGGATGCGCTCGCCGTTTTCATCCACCCGCAGGATGATGAACTGGCCGGGCTGTGCCTTTTTGGCAACCATAGGAGCCTCGATCTCATACAGGATCACGGTCGGCTTCAAGGCTGTTTTTGTAACAATGCGATACATACGTTATCTTCCTTCCTCGTTGAGTTCTTTTGGAAAAATACTGTCTTACTTGCCGGAAGTTTGTTCCAGGGTTTATTTTAACATTAAATTTCCATCCCGTCAATTGCTCCGCCCAACATCTCCGGCGAGAATCGTCACCTTTCGGCCCTCGATCCGCACCTCGCCGCCGTCGCGCATTTTCTTCAGCTCCCGCATCATGGCGCTGCGGTCGGTGGATATGTAGTCCGCCAGGGCACTGAGGGAAAAGGGCAGGGTAAAGCTTCCGCCGTTTTTGGCCTGCTGCAGAGAGAAATAGCACAACAGCTTATCCCGGATGCTGCGGCGGCTAAGTACCTCCACCCGCTCAGACAGGGCCGATGCCTTCTCGCTGATAAGGTGGAACATATTCTCTATCATGCGGTTGTGATGGCCGCAGTTTTTTTCACACCGGTTCTCCAGCTTTTCCTCCGGGAAAAACCAAACGCAGCAGGGCTTTTCACATGTCACGTCCACGCTGTCGCCCAGCACGTTGCGAAACATGAGCATCTCCCCAAACACACCCCCGGGCTGCAGATGCTCTAAAATGGTGCGGTCTCCCCGCTGATCCACCCGCTCCACAATGGCCGAGCCTGTAGCCAGCACGCCGATGGTGCGGCGGCCGGAATCAAAATCGTAGACCAGCTCCTCAGGCTTGAAGCACCGCTCCTGCACCCCGAAGCACTCGTAGATGCGCCGGCACTCCTCCGGTGAGATTCCGTCAAATACCGGCGTTTGGGGAATGGTCATAGTCCGCCTCCCTTTCCGGGCTGTCTGCGCCGCAGCGCAGGCCCCTTTTATCTCTCTTATGGCCGATGATAACATACACGATGATATACACCACACCGCCCCAGGCAAAACCTGCCGCCAGGTCTATGAAGGCGTGCTGCTTCACCAGCAGCGTAGACGCTGCAATGATGGCAAACCATACGGTACCCAGGACCTGCCAGACCCGCTTCAGCTTCGGCGAGTGCCACATGGCGGCAATAGCTGCCACCACACCCAGCACATGAACGCTGGGAAACACATTGGCATTATTATCGGCGGCCCAGGTCATCTGCAGGATCCAGGTGCAGATATTATGCCGGGGCAGCACCGCCGGGCGCAGGTCCTGTCCGTTGGGCACGAGAAAGCAAAAGAGGGTGGCGGTGGTGTAGGCGATGGCGATAAACCACATATACCGCCGGAAGCTCTCCGGATCCTTTACAATGAAAAACACACCCAGTACAAACAGCAGGATGCTCCAGCTGTTGTAGGGAATGACGAAATACTCACAAAATGGGATGTAGTTGTCAATAGCGGTCTGGGTGGCCCAGTAATTATCGGTGACCACATGCTCCACAGTGAAGTACATAATCAAATATACCGGCATATATAGGCCCCACCACATATGGGGATGGGTTTTAATGAATTGCTTGATTTTTTGCATGAATATCCTCCAACGCAGCTATACCGGCGAAAAATCCTTTGCCTTTTCCGCCTGTTGGCAGCAGGCTTAGCGAGGTCTTTTAGAGAAGTGGACGCCGCAGGGCTGCAAATAAGCACCC
>OHBM01002432.1_pt1 | contig 12419 bp, 12 predicted proteins | sample 1577251 | NCBI WGS metagenome assembly OHBM01 (sample SAMEA3541557, study PRJEB24748) | human gut metagenome | biome: human gut; feature: human-associated habitat; material: faeces | place: China | collected 2012
GCCTGCTGGCGGCCCGGGCCGGGTGCGTGGTGCAGATGTTCTGCGGCATCCCCACAGTATTGAAAGGAGAACTGCCCCCATGCTGATCTATCTTCTGCGCCACGGCCTGACGGCCTACAACGCCGAAAAGCGCTATCAGGGCCAGCGGGATATCCCCCTGTGCCCCGCGGGCCGCGCCCAGCTGCGGCAGGCTGACCTCCGGCCGGAAACGGTCTATATCACCCCGCTCTGCCGCACCCGGCAGACCGCGGAGGTGCTCTTCCCGGGTGCAAGGTTCGTGGAGGTGAAAGACCTGCAGGAGATGTGCTTCGGCAGCTTTGAGGGCCGCAATTTCATTGAGATGGAGCACGACCCGGATTATCTGGCCTGGGTGAACGCCAACTGCGAAAGCCCCTGCCCGGACGGCGAGACCAAGGCTGTCTTTTCGGAGCGGGTGTGCAGGGCCTTTGCCGCACTGGTGGACAAGGCCCTTGCCGATGGGGAAGAGACACTGGTCATTCTGGCCCACGGCGGCACCCAGATGGCTGCCATGGAGCGCTACGCTCTGCCCCATGCGGATTATTACCATTGGTGCGCCCCCAACGCGGGCGGCTACGTTCTGGATGCAGGAGATTGGGCGGAGCAGCGGGTGCTGCACCTGCTGAAGACTGTGCAGTACACAAAGGAGGATGCCCGATGATCGAATACGCAGTACTCGGCGGTTTTGTGCTGGACTGCCTCTTCGGCGACCCGGCCTGGCTGCCCCACCCGGTGGTGTACATGGGTAAGGCCATCTCGGCGCTGGAAAAGCGCCTGCGGGCCCGCCTGCCCAAAACGCCTCAGGGGGAACTGCTGGGCGGGGCTATTGTAGCCTTCTGCCTGCCGATGGGCACCTTTCTGCTGACGAGCCTGGTCTGCCTGGGGGCTGCCCGCATCAGCCCGTGGCTGGGGCTGGCCGTCCAGATGTTCTGGTGCGGGCAGGCACTGGCCGCAAAGGGGCTGGCGCAGGAGAGCACCAATGTTTACCGGGAGCTGGTCAAGCCCGACCTGCCTGCTGCCCGCAGGGCGGTCAGCCGCATCGTGGGGCGGGACACCCAGGATCTGACGCTGGAGGGGGTGACCAGGGCTGCTGTGGAGACGGTGGCCGAAAACGCCAGCGACGGCGTGATCGCACCCCTGCTCTATATGCTCATCGGCGGGGCACCGCTGGCCCTGACCTACAAGGCCATCAACACGATGGACAGTATGCTGGGCTACAAAAACGAAAAATACCTCTACTTTGGCCGCATCCCGGCCAAGCTGGACGATGCGGCAAATTACCTTCCCAGCCGCCTTGCCGCCCTGCTGTGGATGGCTGCTGCGGCCTTTACGCACAATGACGCAAAAGGGGCGTGGAAGATCTGGCGGCGGGACCGCCGCCGCCACGCCAGCCCCAACAGCGCCCAGACCGAGAGCGCCTGCGCCGGGGCACTGGGCGTGCAGCTGGCGGGCCCGGCCTATTACTTTGGCGAATATTACGATAAGCCGACAATTGGAGACCCGCTGCGGGAGATCGAGCCGCGGGACATCCTGCGTGCCAACCGCATGATGTACGCCGAGAGCCTGCTGGCCCTTGTGCTGGGGCTGGCCGTGCGGCTGATGCTTGTCTTGTGAGGGAATGCGGAATGGAACTGGTACACGGCGGCGACTGGGCGGGCTATCGGGCCGAGTTTGGCCGGGACGCGCTGGATTTTTCGGCCAACGTCAGCCCGCTGGGGCTGCCCGCGGGCGTGGCGGCGGCCATCACAGCGGCACTGCCCATGGCGGATCGCTACCCGGACCCGCTCTGCCGGGCACTGCGCACTAAGCTGGCCGCGGCAGAGGGTGTGGATACTGCGCAAATTTTGTGCGGCAACGGTGCGGCGGATTTGATCTACCGCCTGGCACTGGCCCTGCGCCCGCGGCGCGCATTACTGCCCGCGCCGACCTTTGCCGAGTACGCTGCTGCGCTGGAAACGGTGGATTGTGACGTACAGCGGTTTCTTTTGCGGGAGGAAAACGACTTTTCCGTGACGGACGGCTTTGTAGACGCCATCGACGACAGCACCGATGCAGTGTTCCTCTGCCAGCCCAACAACCCCACCGGGCAGGTCACGCCGCTCGTTATGGTGCAAAAGCTGCTGCGCCGCTGTGCCGACTGCGGCGCGGTGCTGGTCGTGGATGAGTGCTTCCTCGACTTCCTCGCTGCGCGGGATGCCCTGACAGCTAAGACAGTTTTGCACGATGCACCGAACCTTATAATCTTAAAGGCATTCACCAAGCTCTACGCCATGGCCGGGGTGCGGCTGGGCTATGCGCTGTGCAGTGACACGGCGCTGCTGGACAAAATGCGCGCGGCGGGTCAGCCGTGGGCCGTGTCCGGTCTGGCACAGGCCGCTGGGTTGGCCGCACTGGAGGAGACCGCCTATGCCGACAGCGTGCGCACACTCATTGCAGACCAGCGCCCAAGGCTGGCCGCGGGACTGCGGGCACTGGGGCTGCGGGTCGTGGACGGACAGGCCAACTACCTGCTGTTCCGCGCACCGGCGGACTTTGGGGCAAAGCTGCGCTGTCACGGTGCGGTGGTGCGCGGCTGCAGCAACTATCCGGGGCTGGACGAGACGTGGTACCGCACCGCTGTGCGCACCCAAAAAGAAAACGAACAGTTGTTGAAAATTATGCGGGAGGTGCTGGCATGAGCCGGGCAAAGTGCATCATGGTGCAGGGCACGATGAGCGGCGCGGGCAAAAGCCTGCTGTGCGCGGCGCTCTGCCGCATTTTTGCGCAGGACGGCTACAAAACCGCGCCGTTCAAAAGCCAGAATATGGCGCTGAACAGCTTTGTGACCCGGGACGGCCTCGAAATGGGCCGCGCACAGGTCGTGCAGGCGCAGGCCGCGGGCGTCGAGCCCGATGTGCGGATGAACCCGATCCTGCTCAAGCCGAGCAGCGATGTGGGCAGTCAGGTCATCGTGAACGGCGAGGTCCGCGGCGATATGCCCGCAAAGGAATACTTCCGCCGCAAAAAGTCGCTGATTCCCGATATTCTGCGTGCCTACGACAGCCTTGCCGATGAATTTGACATCATCGTCATCGAGGGCGCGGGCAGTCCCGCCGAGATCAACCTGAAGGCAGACGACATTGTCAACATGGGGCTGGCAAAGCTCGTGGACGCGCCGGTTCTGCTGGCGGGCGACATTGACCGCGGCGGCGTCTTTGCGCAGCTGTACGGCACGGTGGCGCTGCTGGAGCCGGACGAGCGTGCGCGTATATGCGGGCTTATCATCAATAAATTCCGCGGCGACGTAGAAATTTTGCGCCCCGGGCTGGCAATGCTGGAGGAAAAAACGCAGCTGCCGGTGCTGGGCGTAGTGCCGTACCTGCGGGTGGACATCGAGGACGAGGACTCGCTTGCGCCGCGGCTGCAAAGCAAAAGCGCGGTCAAGCCGCTGGACGCAGCTGTTTTGAAATTGCCGCATATTTCCAATTTTACCGATTTTATGCCGTTGGAACAGCACCCGCTTTTGGGTGTGCGGTACGTGCAGTCCGTGCGGGAGCTGGGCGCGCCGGACTTGGTCATTCTGCCCGGCACCAAAAACACGGTGAACGACCTGCTGTGGCTGCGCCAGTCCGGGCTGGAGGCTGCTGTGCTCAAGCTGGCAGCAGGCGGCACGCCGGTGCTGGGCGTCTGCGGCGGCTATCAGCTGCTGGGTGAGATGCTCGACGACAGTCAGGGCACCGAGAGCGGCCATCCGCAGACGCTGCGCGGGCTGGGTCTGCTGCCGACGCGGACGGTCTTTACCGCCGAAAAGCGCCGCGCACAGGTCACGGCCACGGTTGCCGCGCCCTTTGCCGGGGCGGCGCTGACCGGATATGAAATTCACACGGGCCGCACCGCGGTGAACGGCGCACCGTTCTGCCGCTATGCCGACGGCACACCGGAGGGCTGCGTGCAAAACGCCGTGTTCGGCACCTACCTGCACGGCCTGTTTGACAGCGGCGAATTGACGGAGCAGCTGGCCGCGTACCTCTGCCGCCGCAAGGGAATCGCGCCGGAGACCGCCGCGCCGCTTGCAATGGCCGACTACCGCACACAGCAGCTGGACCTGCTGGCCGACGGCGTGCGCAGTGCGCTGGACATGGGCGCCGTCTACGTGGCCATGGGTCTGCACAACCCCAGAGGAGGGAAAAAATGACACCGCAGCATCATCTGCCCGCCGATATTGAGCGCACGAGCATGGGCATTATCACGGCAGAGCTGGCCGCGCGCGGGCTTGCGGTTCCGCCCGAAAACGCCGCCGTGGTCAAGCGCGTTATTCACACGACAGCGGATTTTGACTACGCCGAGAACCTGCGCTTCACACCCGGCGCGGCGGCGGCGGGCGTCGCGGCCATGCGTGCCGGGGCAGTGGTCATCACCGACACAAACATGGCGCTGGCGGGCATCACAAAGCCCGGTCTGGCCAAATTGGGCGGGCAGGCACTCTGCTTTATGGCCGACCCCGCTGTCGCCGCTGCTGCGAAGGCGGCAGGCTCGACCCGGGCCGCCGCCGCCATGCACAAGGCCGCGCGGGAGTACCCCGGCGCGGTGCTGGCCGTTGGCAACGCCCCCACGGCGCTGCTGACGATTGCGGACGAGATCGAAAGCGGTCTGCGCCCCGCGCTGGTCATCGCCGTGCCCGTCGGCTTTGTGAACGTGGTGGAAAGCAAGGAGCGGCTGTTTGCGGTTTGCACGCAGTACGGCGTGCCCGCCATCGCCGCCATGGGCCGCAAGGGCGGCAGCAACGTGGCTGCCGCCATCTGCAACGCGCTGGTGTATTCCGCCGCCGAGATGCTCGACCCTGCGGCAAGAGGATGGCAGTAATACACTTTCTACCCCCGGTGTTTCCCTACAACCGAAATTTTGGCGCGGAGGAGGCGTTTTGCCTCCTCCGTTTTTTTTGTTTGTAAAGAGCTTGCACTTTGTAAAATAGAATTACGGAAATATCAGGTCAGATCAGGGCCCAAGCGCCCATCAGAATGGCCAGAAACACTACATTGGAAATAGTAAACATCGCAAAATAGTGCCCTTTTTCAGCAGGTACTTCATTTGCAATCTGTCGATAAGAAATCAGGCTTGCCATGGATGCAATTAATGTGCCAAGGCCACCAAGGTTTGTGCCAATGATCAGCGCACGGAAATTATCGGTAAATCCAGAAAGCAGGATGGCAGCAGGCACATTACTGGTCACTTGAGAGGCCAGAACTGATACTAAAACCTCATGGCCGGCCAGAATATTCTGCAGCCATCCAGAGAACGCTTCAATCCGACCTAAGTTTCCGATGAAAATGAACAGTGCTACAAAGGTAAGAATCAGAGAATAGTCTACGCGGCCAAGAGTGGGGCGATCGGCAAAGAAGGTGCACACCAAGATAGCGACGAATGCAACACCGTATGGGAGAACACGCAATACAACCAATAAACAGGCGACAAACAGAATACCGTACAACGCAATGAGTTTCTTGTCTGGTTCTGAGTTTGCCGCAGAATGAGTTACAACAATGTCGGAACCTTCACGGCATAGCCATATTGCCCATATTGCAAGAAGTACTAATGATATGATGGAATAGGGGAGCATCAACAGAACAAAGGAGCTCATATCCATCCCGCTCTTGCCATACAAATACAGGTTTTGGGGATTGCCCAGTGGTGTAAGCATACTGCCAAGGTTGGCAGCTATCGTCTGCATACAGACGATAGGGAGGAGCAGTTTGCTGCGAACAGATGCGTTCAAACTATTCAGAACGACAAACGTAAATGGCACGAATGTTAGCAGCGATACATCGTTTGTTATCAGCATACTGCTGAAGAAGCATAGGCCAACGAGAACAACTGTTAGCTGCAAAGTGGTGCGGGTATGAGATAGGAGGGCATGGCCGAGTCTATCAAATACGCCTTGCCCTCTCAATCCGGCCATAACTGTCATTAGCGAAAACAGGATTGCAAGAGTACGGAAATCGATATATCCGAGGTATTCTGCGTCCGGGGGAACAAAGAAAGCGGAAATGATCGCCAAGCAAGTGGCAATGCTCAGGACAGGTTCTTTCTGAAAAATGTGCTTAATCATCATAAATAAGATTCTCTTTCCGACCATTCGTTATCTTTTCCGGACGGCAAAACCAAAAGCTGTACCGCAAATACCACCGACAATGTGCATAAAGTTAGCTACATTATCTTGTATAAAGAAGATACTGTATACCTGCTGGCTTAAGTACAGCACGCCAACCAAGATGAAGGTGATAGGGATACCTCCATTCTTACTGCCGGCCAAACTGGAGAGCATGATGAGCATGAATACGATACCGGATGCACCAAGCAATGCAGAAGTGGGGAACAGCACACACTGCAATATGCCGGATACCAGCGCGGTCATAAGGATACCGCTTAGAAGTGTTCGGCTTCCGTATCGTTCTTCCAAAGGTGGAGCGACAACAAGGAAGAGGAGCATATTGTTTATAAAGTGATTCCAACCGCCGTGGCCAAGGACATGACCGAACAACCGGACATAGAATAGCGGATCCGTCATCGACGAGCGATACACACTAAACAGGTGCGAGGTTGTCCAGTTGTTTGTTAAGCAGCCCAATACCAGAGAGGCGAGGGACAAAAAGAAAAAGGTCAGTGTGACGGGGGCATTGTATTGGAGTCGGATGCTGCGTTTCATAGAAGTTCCTCCATCATTATTGGATATTATTAGTATAGCACATTAGAGCGAAATATGTTGCAGAATAGAAAATAATCTAGGAGAGTAAAAGAGAAAGTAAATAAAACCATTTAAAAGCGATTGGATATTTAACAGGGAAGATATGCAGCAGCGGTCAAATCGCAGTCAGCAAGGGCTGCCCCAGCAGGGGGATAATTTGTGTGCTTTCCTTATTATAATACCGGAAGATGAGAAAAACGGCGATTCGATTAGATAAATATTTTTACCTAATAATATTGACATTCGAAACGAACGTGGTATAATAACCTCATTGACAATTACGTCAATTTATTTAGTTAAATTATGTGAGGTACGTAGTATGAGCTTTGAAGAAGTAAAAGAAGTATTTGTTGACACCCTGAACTGCGATGCTGATAAGGTCACCATGGATGCCAGCCTGACCGACGACCTGCAGGCGGACAGCCTGGATGCGGTAGAGCTGAACATGGCGTTTGAGGATAAGTTCGGCGTTACGATTGCCGACGAGGATCTGGGGACGCTCAAAACCGTGGGCGACATCTTCAACTATCTGGCTGCGCGGGCAGCCTAAAGGGTATTGCAGGATGAGTGCCATTGAAAAGCTGTTCCCGACCAGCCCGCAGGAGCGCAGCTTTCAGATGAAAGCCCGCCGCGATGCCGGCACGGCTGCGCCCAACTGGGTGCCGCCGCAATTTGTCGAGTGCAAAAAATGCGGCCGCCGTGCCACGCGGCAGGTTTGGGTCAAGAGCCAGTATGTCTGCCCCAACTGCGGGGTGCATTTGGCAATCGGTGCCTATTATCGGCTCAGCACGGTTCTGGACCACGGAACTTTTAAAGAGCTGAACCCGGACATTGCGCCCAACGATGTGCTGCATTTTCCCGATTATCAGGAAAAGCTGGCCGCTGCTTCGGTCAAGACCGGCCTGAAAGAAGCCGCCGTTACAGCAACCGGCAGGATCGGCGGCGTGCAGGCGGTGGTCGCTGTGCTGGACAGCCGCTTTTTTATGGGCAGCATGAGCACCGCTGTTGGTGAAAAAATCACACGTGCGATTGAGTACGCTGCCGACAAGCACCTGCCGCTCATCATTTTTTCTGCCAGTGGCGGCGCACGGATGCAGGAGGGCATTTTCAGCCTGATGCAGATGGCCAAAACCAGCGCCGCGCTGGAACGGTTCAACCGCAGCGGCGGGTTGTACATCAGCGTGCTGACCCACCCCACCACAGGCGGAGTCACGGCCAGCTTTGCCAGTCTGGGTGATATTACGCTCGCCGAACCGGGGGCACTCATCGGCTTTGCCGGGCCGCGCGTCATTGAACAGACCATCGGTGAAAAACTGCCCGACGGGTTCCAACGCAGCGAGTTCCAGCTGGAACACGGTTTTGTGGATCAGGTCGTACCGCGCACCGAGTTGAAAGAGGTCTTAACGCGGATCTTGCAGCTCCACACGCAGGGGAGGAAGCGCAGATGATCAAAGAAGTTTTGCAGCAGTTGGAACCGCTGGACGCGCAGATCGACGCGCTGTGCAGCCGTGCCGATGACGCCGAAATGGCGAGCACGACCACCCATGCGGCTGAACTGGCTGAGCTTTCCGCAGAGGAAAACACGCTTTTACAGCGCTGCACCGCGCTGACGCCGGAGGACCGCGTTTTTCTGGCCCGCCGCCCTGACCGCCCGCATATAACCGAAATGATCGACAACTTGTTTACCGACTTTTTTGAGCAGTGCGGTGACAGACAATGCAAAGAAGATGCGGCCATTTTATGCGGGATCGCACGGTTCCACGGGATGCCCGTTACCGTTTTGGGGCACCGCAAAGGGACTACGCTGGAAGAAAACCTGCGCTGCAACTTTGGCATGCCGGGACCGGAGGGCTACCGCAAGGCCCTGCGCGTGATGAAACAGGCGGAAAAATTTCACCGTCCCATCATCACTTTTATTGACACTCCCGGTGCTTACCCCGGCAAGGATGCGGAAGAACGCGGCCAAGGGGAAGCCATTGCCCGCAACCTGATGGAGATGAGCGGCCTGACCGTCCCGGTGCTGGCCATTGTCACAGGCGAGGGGTCCAGCGGCGGTGCGCTGGGTCTGGGCGTTGCCAACCACATTCTGATGCTGGAAAATGCCGTGTACTCGGTGCTCAGCCCCGAGGGGTTTGCCAGTATTCTGTGGAAAGATGCTTCCCGCAGCGGCGAGGCCTGCACCATGATGAAGCTGACGGCACAGGACCTGTACGCAGATGGCATTGTGGAAGAAGTCATCCCCGAACCGCTGGGCGGCGCACAGCGTGGACGGCAGCTGCTTTTCAGCCGGTTGGACACTGCCATTGCGGTGCACCTTGCCGCTTTATGCAAGATGAGCGGCAAGGCGTTGGCAGACCAGCGCTACAAAAAATATCGCCGTATCGGAGAAATGAGGGGCGCATGAAAGGCTTACAGCTGCTGGCTACCGGCGGGGCATTGCCCAGCCGTGTAGTGACGAACGAGGACTTGCGCCGACAGGTGGACACCAGCGACGAATGGATCACGACCCGCACCGGCATCTGCCAGCGCTATTACTGCACCGAAAACGAGGATGCCGCCACGCTGGCTGTCACCGCCGCCCGTCAGGCCCTGACCCGCAGCGGTCTGGCGGCAAACGACATTGCCTGCTGTGTTGTGGCAACGCTCTCGGCCCCGACGGCTACCCCAAGCATTGCCTGCCGCGTACAGGCCGCCTTGGGGCTGCCGGAAAACCGGCCTGCCTTTGATGTAAATGCGGCCTGTTCTGGCTTTATTTATGCCGCCGCCGCGGCCCACGGGCTCCTGAGCACGCTGGGCGGGCGGTATGCGCTGGTCATTGGCTGCGAGGCACTCTCCCGCATGGCGGACCCGACTGACCGCACGACCTGTGTGTTGTTTGGCGACGGCGCGGGTGCGGCTGTTTTTGAGCTGGCCGAAAATGCACCGTTTGCCGTAACGTTAGGCGCACGGGGCAGTGAAGCAATCCGCGCGGGCGGCCCTGCGGCCTGCGATACCGCACCGATCACGATGGATGGCAGGGCGGTTTTCCGCTTTGCCGTGGAGGCTATGCCGCGCTGTCTGCAAGCCGTGCTGGACCGCAGCCAAAAGACATTGTCTGATCTGGACTGGGTAGTCTGTCACCAGGCCAACAGCCGCATAATTGACCATTGTGTCAAAAGTTTACACGCAGAACCGTCAAAGTTTTACAAAAACATAAGCCGTCACGGCAACACAAGTGCTGCCAGCATCCCGATTGCCCTGCACGAAATGGCGGAAAGTGATCTGCTGCGACCCGGCCAGACGCTGGCCTGCATCGGCTTTGGCGGCGGGCTGACATGGGGCGGGATGCTGCTGACGTATGAGGGTGGAAAATGAAGCTGCTCAATGAAATTTTAGGTACAAAATATCCCATTATACAGGGCGGCATGGCCAATATCGCCACGGGCGAGTTTGCCGCTGCCTGTTCCAACGCCGGGGCGCTGGGGCTGATCGGCTCCGGCGGCATGGACGCGGACTCCCTGCGGGAAAACATCCGCCGCTGCCGCGCACTGACCGACAAGCCCTTTGGCGTGAACATCATGCTGATGCACCCGCAGGCGGATGAATTTGCCAAAATCGTGGTGGAGGAGGGCGTAAAGCTCGTCACCACCGGGGCGGGAAATCCGGGAAAGTACATGGCCGCGTGGAAAGCAGCCGGTATCACGGTCATCCCCGTGGTGGCGGCAGCCATTTTGGCCAAACATCTGGAACCGCTCGGCATTGACGCCGTTATTGCCGAAGGTACCGAGAGCGGCGGCCATGTGGGCGAGATGACCACGATGGCACTTGTCCCGCAGGTCGTCGATGCCGTCCATGTGCCGGTCATTGCTGCGGGCGGCATTGCCGAAGGACGAGGGCTGGCTGCGGCGCTGGCATTGGGGGCGTGCGGTGTGCAGGTCGGTACCTGTATGCTGGCGAGTACCGAGTGCCCCATCCATGAAAACTATAAAGCCGCCCTGTTAAAAGCCCGCGACAGTGATACCATCGTGACCGGGCGCATCGGCGGCACCCCTGTGCGTGTACTGAAAAACCGCATGAGCCGCGAGTATGTCCGCCAGGAAAAGGCCGGGGCTGATAAAATGGCGCTGGAACGCTTTACTTTAGGCAGTCTGCGCAAGGCTGTGTTTGACGGTGACACCGAGAATGGCAGCCTGATGGCCGGACAGGCCGCAGGGCTGCTGCACGAAGTCCGCCCGGTGGAAGAAATTTTTGCCGCGATGGTAAGCGAAGCCAAAGACTGCATCGCCGGGGTGTACAAGGAGATCACCTTATGAAACTAGCATTTTTATACGCCGGGCAGGGAAGCCAGCACGCCGGTATGGGCCGGGATCTTTACGAGACTTTCCCGGCTTTCCGCGCTGCTTTTGACGAAGCCGACGCGGCGGTGGATTTTGATTTGAAAGAAGTCTGCTTTACCGACGCAGCCGGTGTATTGAGCGAGACCCAATACACCCAGCCCTGCATGACGGCGTTTGCCGCTGGCCTTACTGCCGTACTGCGGGAGGCAGGTGTCACACCGGATTATGCGGCAGGGCTGTCGCTGGGGGAGTATTCCGCCCTGGCCTGTGCGGGGGTGTTCGATGTGCAGACCGCAGTCGCTTTAACCGCTTTCCGCGGTAAGGCAATGGCTGCTGCTGCGGCGGGGCGCACCTGCGGGATGACAGCCGTTTTGGGGCTGGACGAAGCCCCCTTGCAGGTATGCTGCAATGCAGCCGCCGACGAAGGTGTTGTGCAGATCTGCAACTACAACTGCCCCGGCCAGCTGGTCATTGGCGGCGACAAGGCTGCTGTTGATAAAGCTGCCGAGTTGGCGCTTGCTGCCGGGGCACGTCTGCCGTCGAGGCGCACTCCGTAAATGTTCCAACCAGAGTTGTCGGCTACTTCACGGAAATCAAACTCCGTCGTGGTCTCTGGCATTGGCTTAAAACGCAAAGTAGCAGAAACGTACCCACATTCAGGCACTTTCACAAAAACACCTTTTGGCAACTGCGGACTACCCAGATAAGCATACGTCGCACCATTGGCTGCAAGAACGGCATGGGAATCGATACTAACCTTGCCACTGGCCTGATAGATTTTTACGTCAAGAACTGTAGCTTTCTTGTCGAGTGTCACACGCTCGATTTCTAATTTATGATTGTTGGAGGCGAAGAAGTAAGGACGCTCAACAACTCGCTTGGCTTGTGCCGCTGAAGAAACGACCAACATCAGAAAGACAACAAGCGATAAGGCTTTCTGACAGAAATGCATTGTTTTCATTTAATGTGTATATTTGAATTCTTTTTCCCTCAAAAAAGGAATAGCTGAGCTATTCATAGTCATCAATCACAGAATTGACGAAATCCATCATGGGCTTTGCCACACGGAAGATGTCTGCCGACTTGCTGAGCCAAGCTTCATCGGCAAAGAAATCATCGGGCACACGGACCCAGGCACAGTAGTCCTTCATCTTCAGATAGTCGAGAAACTCATAATCCTTAGGAAAATCCTTGGGAGCTTTCTTCAACATATTGACTCCGAAACCTTTGTCGCTTATCTCGTCATCGTCCTTCCATACACCCTCACCAGGATAACCGAAGGTATTGACAAACCTGCCATTCTCCACAGCACGTCGCCATTCGTCAATGTTACCCATAATCTCGTTGCGGCACGAGGTAAGGAT
>OHBM01002433.1_pt1 | contig 12414 bp, 15 predicted proteins | sample 1577251 | NCBI WGS metagenome assembly OHBM01 (sample SAMEA3541557, study PRJEB24748) | human gut metagenome | biome: human gut; feature: human-associated habitat; material: faeces | place: China | collected 2012
CATACCAGTTCCTCCAGATACATTAAGCACTGTTCCATCTGAATCAATATTTTTAAGTATTGCATTTATCGCTTTGTCAGCAACATCTATATAAGAATCATCAAGTATTCCCATTCTGATTCCCTTTAATATACCGGCTGTAATTGCAGCACTTCCGGATACTTCTTCATAACTTGATGAATCTGTAAGTACTGTATGCCATAATCCGCTTTTACTCTGCAGCTTCTTAAGAGCAGCTGTCTGGGCTTTATAAGCATCTATTATTATCTCTTTAACACCACTGTTAAGTGTTCCCTTAAACATATCAACATAATCAAGAATTCCTAATGTGAACCAACTATTCCCTCTGCACCAGAATATACCACCGAAATTATTCATTTCATTAAATGTCCAGCCATGATAAAACAATCCTGTCTTGTTGTCGCAAAGATACTTTATATGCATAAGTACCTGATGTATTGACTCATTTATCCAATCCTGACGATTATACTTCTGACCCATTTTATTAAGGAATAAAACTGTCATAAACAGAGTATCTATCCACATTTCATTCTCATTGAGTCTTACTCCCTGTCTGTCTCCATTCGCACTTGTAACATGCTGGAATCCACGTTCCTTTGTTCTTGGAAGGCAGTTCATAAGCCACTCTGCCCATTTGATACACAGTTCCTCGAACTGTGTATCATTGTAATAGTTATTTAATTCAACAAGAGTAAGTAACGGTGTTGTTGTGTTGATATTCTTTGATGGAAGACCTTCTGCTATATTTTCTTTAAACCATTTGTAAAGAAATTCTCTATACTCATCATTGCCATTAATCTGCATTATCTTAAGCAATCCATATAAACCGACCCCCTGTGGCCAGTCCCACTCTTTAATTCCAAAGTCTCTTTTAAAGAAGCCTATTGACTCGCCACCTTTTTCCAGCTCTTCATCATTATCAGGTCTGCCAAGATTCATAAGCTTATCAATTACAAGATTAAGCTTATTCTCAATTTCTTTCTTGTCAGGTTTTTTATTGTTCATATATATGTCCTCCGTTTTTATCTTATTTTTATCCCAACAATCCAAATACTGTTGGCAGCCACATACTAAGCTGTGGTACAAATGTTACAAAAAGAAGTGCGACCAAAATTGCTACAAAGAATGGCACCAGTTTCTTAATTACCTCTTCTACCTGAAGATGCGATATACTACAACCTACAAATAATACGCTTCCTACAGGTGGTGTAATTGTTCCAATTGAAAGGTTCATAACCATCATTACACCAAACTGAATAGGATTCATACCTAATGCCTTAACTACAGGAAAGAATATAGGTGTGAATATAAGTAACGCCGGAGCCATATCCATAAATGTTCCTACAATCAGAAGTATCAGGTTAATAATTAACAGAATAACAATCTTATTATCAGACACACCCAGTAATGCTGCACTTATAGCCTGTGGAAGACCAGTGAATGACAATACGAATGACAATACTGATGAAGCTCCTATTATAAGCATAACAATTGCTGTCATAACTGCTGTTTCTTTTAAAATTCTTGGAATATCTTTAATCCTAATGCTCTTATAAACAAACACAGCCAGTATAAATGCATACACAACAGCTACACCAGATGCTTCTGTCGGAGTAAAATATCCTGATAATATACCACCAATAATAATTACAATGAGGAAAAGACTTGGTATAGCATCCCAGATTGTCTTTAAAACAACCTTAGCTGTAAGATGATCTCTCTTGATTACATATCCATGCTTTTTTCCATATACGAAAGCAACTACCATACACAGTAATGCCCATAATAATCCTGGAATCCAGCCAGCCATAAGTAATGCTGCAACTGAAACTCCACCACTTGCTGCTGAAAATACAATGAATGAAGCTGTTGGTGGAATTAACTGTCCTACTGGTGCTGAAGCAACATTTGCTGCTGCTGAAAATGCCCTGTCATATCCCTGTTCATCCTCAAGTGGCTGCATAACACCACCAATTGCTGTTGCTGCTGCAATACCTGAGCCTGATATAGAACCAAACATTGCGTTACCTGCAATGTTAGTCATTGCTAAAGAACCTGGAACCTTACCTAAAACAAGCATTGCCAGATTAATAAGCCTTTTTGCTATACCACCATTACTCATTAACAGACCTGCAAGTACAAAGAACGGAACTGCAAGTAATGTGAAGCTGTCAATACCTGTAACCATTTTCTGAGCTGATATAAACACACCAAAATGTGGTGTAAGAAACATAATTAATGTAACAAGTGATGCTGATATAATACTGAATGATACTGGAACACTAAATGCCAGTAATAAAAAGAATACTATTATCAATACAATTGCTGCCTGTATTTCCATATTGCCTCCTTCTGCATATATATGCATTATTCAATCTTAATTCTGTCTTAATTTCTTAAAATGATCTACAATCTTAAACACTCCGTAAATAACCATGAGAACTCCACATACCGGAACACATACATAATAGACCTGCATAGGAATCTGCATAGCTGGTGAGAGCTGTCCTGCTGCATTAGCAGTAACCATAATTCCACCAATAATCATTACTGAAACACTTAAAATCATAATAAGCACATCTATTGCAATCTGAGCAAGTGTTTCATTCTTTGGCTTGAACTTCTTAACTATAAGATTGATAGCCAAATGACTGTTTTGTCCATATGCGTAAGGAACGCCCATCATTGTCAGCCATATGAGCATATATCTTAATAATTCCTCTGTATATTTGCTTGGATTATGTAACACAAATCTTGTAATTACCTGCCAGCAGCATCCAAGTACCATACCGGCTACAAGCACCTCTAATATTATTTCAACTACTTTATTCAAATACTTCATGCTTTTCTCCTTTCTTCCTGCAAACCATGGGCTTATATGCATTAATCTGCATATTTCTGAATGTCATCATATAGCTTCTTATATGCTTCGCCCTTGTTATAGAAGTTGGCATGTATTGGCTGTACTGCCTCAATAAATGGTGTCTTATCTATATCCTTATATACATGCACGCCTTTACTTTCTGCATGTTCAATGGCATCCTCCATCATTCCATTATAAAGACTCTTAAAGTTATCATTTGTTTCCTCAAGTGCTTTTATAAGACTCTGTCTCTGTTTCTCTGACATCTTGTTCCATGTCTTAGTACTTATAATGAATATATCTGGTGAAAACTGATGCTCTGTATATGTATAAGACTTAACAAGATCTTCATGTCCATCAACAGTAAGAGCAAGCTCTGTGTTCTCTGCTCCATCAACGACACCCTGCTGTAATGACGCATATGTCTCTGATGCAGCCATAGGAACCGGTGTTCCTCCCATTTTCTCAATCATATCCATTGATGTTGAACTTGGCATTGAACGAATTTTCTTTCCACTAAGAACTGATGTATCTGTAACTGGAACATCATCTTTAAGATAGAAATTTCTTGCACCATTAGCATAATATCCAACAGCTATATATCCATCATCTGCTGTATCAGCAAATAATTCTTTAACTGCTTCACTATTCTCCATCGCATTATAATAATGCTCCTGATTCTTAAACAGATAAGGAATTGCAAATATTGCATATCTGTCATCAAACTGACCTAATGTGTTAGAGCTTACTTTTGCCATATCAATAATTCCGGCTTTAACCATTTCTATTTCTTCTTTTTCTGTACCAAGAACACCACTGGCAAATATCTTAATATTTACCTCATCACCAGATTCTTTTGCGGCAAAATCTGATACCTTAGCAATTGAATCCGCTATTTCTGAACCTGCTGACTGATTATGCGCCAGCTGAAGAACTAATTTATCTGATGAATTAATCCCTTTAACCTTAATAAATGTTACTATTACAATAATGAGACACACTGCAACAAAAGCTGTGCCTATTATCTTTTTATAAGCTTTCATAACCTTCTCCTTTCTTATGAGACCCCTTTATTGTTGTTACTTTTTATTTTTGAAATCCGCGCGTATTTCAAGGCTTGTTTCATAAGCCATTTCTTATCTTGTAACTGGATTATATCACCGCAAAATAATACTTTTCATGAACAATATTGCTATATATGTTTGATTTTTTAAATATATTGCTCTATACTTTTTAATTAATAATAATTAATTGTGAGGTATTGTATGGCAGATAATAAAATCACTTTTTTTGGCAAATGCGATGGAATATCCGTAGAACAGCTTATCCGTTATAGCCGGTTCAATATGAATGTGAAGCATTTTCACAACCAGTATGAGATATTCTACATAATTGAAGGAGAGCGCCAGTTTTTCTTCGATAACAAAAGCTATAATGCTTATGCTGGAGATATTGCAATACTTGATACCAATCTGGTTCATACTACATGCTCAATATCAGATGAGGATAAAGGCTACAACCGTGTTATTCTTTACATTGATTATGAAAAGATGTGTGATTTTGACAAAAAGTATCCTGGTCTTAATCTTGTTAATTACTTTCATAATAATTATGGCATATACCACCTCAATGAAGACCAGCGTATAGCATTTCTTAATCTATACAGGGATTTAAGACATGAATTAACCAAAAAGAACAGTGGATATCAGTCAAGGGTGGAAATTGCAACTATATACTGGCTGTATAAACTGCTCTCCCTGAAACATGACAGTACGCAGATACATGCTGTAATTAATAGCCCAAAAGAATTATCTGCCTCTAACATAAGTGCCTATCTTGAAGCTAACTACACAAAAGAGCTCGCCCTTGATACTATCTCAGACGAGCTCTTTATGAGCAAATATTATATGTGCCGCATATTTAAAGAATACACTGGATTTACTATCACCGAATATGTTAATACTCTCCGCATTAAGAAAGCCATCCAGATTCTCGAATCCTCTAATCTCAGTATATCAGATGCTGCTGCTGAGCTTGGTTTTGAAAGTGCGTCATATTTCGAAAGAATATTTAAAAAAATAATGAATGTAACCCCTTTAAAATACCGTAAAACTCACCAGTCTGTTACAATCGAACATGAAGAACTCAACACACTTGATGATTCTGATTATCTTGACTAATTTTACAATTCATTAATAAGCCAAATACTATCTTCTCATACCCATACCACAGCTCATTGATGAGTCATTGTCTGGTATTTCTGAGACATATCTTGCATTAAAGGCTGCATTGACTTCTGAAATCTCTTTCACCCCGTCAATGTAGTCTTTAAAATATGTCATCAGATCTATTCCGCTGCTCTCGCAGCCTTCTGTTTCTTCCCATTCCTTTATTAACTGGATTCTTTCTGATTTAGTTGTGTCTTTTATTAATGTGCTTTTCATTGTGTGTCTCCTTATCTTAAAATCTATCCTTTATAACTCAAATTATTATATACAGATGCATCCGGCATTGTTCTCATACTTGGTCCTACTACAACAAATGTGCCATGACTATTGTAATAGCTGTATCCTGACACCTGATATACAGGTGGATTGTCATATACAAAATCTGGTCCGGTTCCGCCATATGGGTTACCACCACTGCCATTTGCATTATTAACTGCAGTTTTCGCTGTATATCCTATATATGCCATTGCTCCCGTTAACGCAAATGGTAATAATGTAAGTAAGATTACAATCGGATACATGGCTATATTTCTCATAGTAAGATAAAACTGACTCTTATGTGTTGCCCTGATTATAGCATATGTTATTACTGAAATTAATATTGCCGGAACAAGCACTGTTATTATTGAAATCTGTATATTAAAATAATATGCCGCTACAATTGGTGTCGCTTCTGCCATAGCCAGTGCAATATAATACATTACATTCATCACTCCTGATTTCCAGTTGTGGATTAACCATTTAATCTTAGATGATGACTTAACAACAAGCATAAAAATAATAAATATAACTAATAATGGCGGACACACTATCATTAGAATAAACATCAAAATTTTTATTATATATCTTGAATTATCAGCAAACTCTTTATCCTTAATTTTCTTGTTTTCAAATTTTTCTTTTTCTTCAGCCGTTAAATGATTATATATATACTCATCAGCTTTTTTCTTGTTCTTCTTTATTTTTCTTATACTTACAATTCCAATTACCAACAAAAAAGTAAATGCAACAGCAGCACCAAAAGCTTCTCCTCCATTTGGAATATAGGGTCCGATTGCCGCAAATAAAAAAGTCATAAAAAATATAATATGATATTTTATATCAGATTTTTTCTTTCCTTCTGCTATAATAGGGATAATTACTCTATCCTGACCTTTTTCTTCCTGCTTATATCTTACTTTTTGTTCTGGTACTGGTTTTTGTACATGTATTTCATTTTCATTCTTTGACACTCTTTTTAACTTATTAATAAATGCTTTTCCAACTGATGACTTAAACACATCTCCTTTTTTATTCACGGCATCCAAAACATTTTTGACATCCTCTGGATTATTAATATCATATTTTTGTTTAATCTTAAGAATAACCTGCAATTCAACTTTTGCCCGCTCATATTCCTGCTGCGTATCAAATGTAAACTCACCCAGTGAATATTTTTTATCTTCCATATAGGTTCTCCTGTAATTAGTTCCGCTTAATGTATTCTATCATCTTTATTCTCAACATCTCCCCAGCTCTGCCTTCTTATCAAGAATCGTGAATGTCTTGGGAAATGTCAGCCTGTGAATCTCCTCTTTAAGAAACATGTTACAATATCCGTGAAATGTTCCCATAAAACAGTTGGCGTTATCACCAAGTGTCAAGGAGTTATCCTGTTCACAGATATTGTTAAATGTGTAGATTGGAAGATTTTTACCAAAGACACCTTTCAGACATATAAATATAACATACGTATTCTTAATATTAGTTATTATCATTACTAGATAATACTAATATAATTACACTATTATATTACCATATTTATATGAATACTGATACCAATAATCTTATATAGTATATGAATAGTTTGTTATCTAATTTGTCTCTGGTATGACAATGTAACATGTAATTACATAATTTTATTAATATGAATTAATTGAATCAAATGCATTAAAAAGTCAACTGCTCTTTTCATGTCAGATACAGACATGCATGCAGGAATTTTTAAATTTCCCCAGCAAATTCGGTCATTCTCATATACATTAGTTAATGGGTAATGATACAAGACACCATCTTTTTCTGAATATACAAATGATCTCTTGGGAATAAGAACCTCATCAATTACTGTAAAATCTATGCATTCTTTAGGAATTTTTCCTACAGGAGGATAGAAACATTGAACTTCATCAGTATCAAATGAAATACTTGCAATGTAATCATTTAAGTATATAAAAGGTGTATTTTCAATGCAATATGGTAGATTATAATTAATAGATAAGAACTTATGTGTTAAATCCAGATAGGATTTAATAATAAAGAAGTGATTAACTTGAAATTTCCAGTGTAGTTTTATCTATAAAATTTCACAAAAATGCAGTTTTATGAAATTTCTATTTAAATACAATTTCACTATAATTTGAAAAAATGAAAATTCTATGCTAAAATAACATTAGAAATTTCATTTTCCGTTTTTCGGAGGAAAGGAAACAATCATGACAAATAGAGCTGGAACATTTGTAAGTAATCTATCAGGCGAAATGGCTTATGAATCTTTTCGCCCGGCTCCTCTTCCACCCAATCCTCCTATTGAGGTATCTGGAGAGCTTCTTACGAAACTTATTGATGCTAATAAGAAAATAGCAACACTTGAAGGATTATCATCTCGTATACCTAACATGGGGCTTTTCGTTTCCATGTATGTTAGAAAAGAGGCACTTCTTTCTTCGCAGATTGAAGGCACACAGTGTACTCTTGAGGATATCTTGAATCCTCTTATTGAAAATAACACTAATAGAGATGTTTCTGATGTTGTCAACTATATTCGTGCAACTGAATTTGCACTTGAGCGACTAAAAACATTGCCTCTGTGCAACCGTTTAATTAAAGAGACTCACGCAGTTCTTTTGGAAAGTGCGCGAGGACAGGAAAAAAATCCTGGGGAATTCCGATATTCGCAAAACTGGATTGGCGGACAGGGAAGTACTCTTAAGAATGCCAGATATATTCCACCAAACCCGGAAGATATGTTAACTGCCATGTCTGATCTTGAAAAGTATATAAATAGTGATGATACCCTCGATCCATTGATTCAGGCAGCCTTAATTCACTACCAGTTTGAAACCACACACCCATTTCTTGATGGCAATGGACGTGTAGGACGACTACTCATTACACTTTTCTTGATGGAAAAAGGTATTTTGTCAACTCCGGCACTTTATATTTCATATTACCTAAAGATGAATCGTATAGAATATTATGATCGTATGACTCAGGTACGACGTACTGGTGATTATGAGCAATGGATTTCTTTTTTCCTTCAGGCATTTGCAGATTCTGCGGAGGATGCAATCCATACAATTGACCGACTTACTGAATTACATGATAAAAACTTAAAGTTATTTGATGCTTTAACAAAGAGACAGAGTACAAGCGCCCTTAAAGTATTTGCCTATTTGGAATCTAATCCTATTATTGATATTCAGAAAACTGCTACTGCACTTGAAATGTCGTATAATACTGTGGCAAAAGTAGTTTCTATCCTGATTGATGATGAAATATTGGAGCAAACAGATAAATCGGGAAAGGCTAAGATTTATTCATATATTGAATATCTTAATATCCTTCGTAAGGACACCTAAAAGATAAGTATCAAACAGATGACATTTAATTAGAATTTTTTATAATGCGAAAAATGCCCACCAGCATACTATGTATCTTAGCATAGTGTGCCAGTGGGCAAAGTACATAATTTAATGACACGTTAATTTAAAGCAATTCTAAGCAATAAAAATATATCATATTTACCTTTGAAGCATGTTCAGTAAATCATCAAATTTTTGTATTCTTCATATGAAAGAGTAACAGTATCTTTTCTTCCATTAACTGTAATAATAACTGCTTCCTTATTATCCTTACATTGTTTTGATATTTCATTGTAATGATTTCTTAAATCGGCTGATGGTCTTATTGATTCCTGTACTGATAACATAGGAACACCTCCATATTTTATATATGAAAACTATATCACCGTATGTTTATTGATTCCATGCAATTAATTGAAAATTTATATTACTATTGATGGATACAAAAAATTCCTAAATAAAATCTTTCTCACATATTATGTGATAGATATATCCTTTTGGGATTTTCCCTGAATAGTTTTGTCCATAGACAACCTCTTTTTCTAGCCTTTGGCTTAATATTTTTCTATATAATGGATTTAAGCAATAAAAAGCACGGAAAATCCGTGCTAATACATGCTGAATAATAGCTCCTGATTTGTATGTCACAAGTCCATACAAATGACAAATTCTCAACAAGAGAATAAATAGGAATTACTGATATAATATGAAGTTATCATGGGTATAAACTAAACGCAAGAATATAATGATATTTTAGTATGATACATAATAAATGTATTAATTGATGTTTCTCATATACATAGTTTTGCGTCCGACTCCGGTTTTAATAATAGCTCCTTCTTCTACAAGTTTTTTTAGTGCAGATTTAACAGAGAAACTGCTAAGGCTAGGACATGAAAGTAAGGCATCCTGTTTTGAAAACTTTACAAGCGTATTTTCTGTGAATGACTTTACAATGTCGTAAGCACTGGTCTTCTTTCCAGTTTTTGTTGCGTGTTTCTCCCAAACGTTACATCTTTCTCCCAATTATAATATATTTGGGGAGAAAAACAAAAGAAACGGGAGTAACATTTTACTATCTTATATATTTTCCACTTAAATTTGATTTATTTATTGTCTTCATTATTCTGTTCATGAAAGTTGAAGATACACCATTTTTGGAGGGGCATTCAACAGCAATGCAGAGCAAGGGAAACTCTGAAAAGAATGATTCCTTATTCCCTTTTACTCCCTTTGCACTAAAACCCAAGTGCTCTGCTGCTTTAATTACACCATATGCATTAGTTCCCTGTTTATCTGTTCCTGCAACTTCACGAATCTGGGTAATACCTATCTTGTAACCATTCTGTTTACAAATGGTCGCAAGACATGCGACACCACAATCAGTAATGTCGAGCTGTTTTATACAATAATATCTCATCATTTCCTCTATTTTCTATTTTTATAACAACGCATCATCCTATTACTAACATTAGCCAAGCCATAAAAATACTCAACACTAAATTTACAATAACAAATATACTAGTATATTTCTCTTGGTATCGTTTTAAATCACTAATTTTCTCTTTCTCTCGATCAGTCATTCTCCATGTTGCTGGAAATAACGCTGCAATTGAAAAAATTATAAATAATAAAATTGCAACAAAGGACAAAGTAATTACTACACCCATATCTCCATCACAAAAAAGTCCTTTATATATACTAGATGCCAGAATCAATACAAAACATACAATTTCTAAGCATTTTTGCCAAATATTAAACTTGCCTTCCATTTTTATCACCTCTTTTTTTCTAGTGTACCACATAAATATTACTAACACCATATCATTTTTTATTAATATTTTAGTCTAGTTGAACGATACACCATTTTTGGAGGGGCATTCAACCACTATATTTAGTGCAATGTTTTATTTATTTTCTAAACATAGATAAGTGCTCTGTTACAAATCATATTTTTGCATAATATGACTGTTTGTTCCAACTATTTTTTTTTGATAATCCGGTTCACCCGTCACCAAATATATATTATTATATTGCTTCTCTGTTAAGCGTAAAAGTCTCACCGTTCCGGTTTTAGGTGCATATTCTTCTATTCGTCTGAAATGTTTTTCGGATGCTTTCCGGTTTTGCACTATCCGCATATACACTTCCGGTGCAATTCGCAAATAGCCATCTTTATGTAAAAACTTTCTAAGCTTTGTATACTCTGTTTTGGTTCCCCATTTCTCTGTCGGACTAAGAATAACAAGTAATCTCATTCCGTAATCCCCTCCATACTTTCAACCGGCAGAATCATAGGCAACTTCAATTTTTCTGTTGAAGCATCTAAAATAATACGTTTCAAACTTTCCACCATAATATCAATCGCTGACATTACATTTACCTTAACCCCATCAACGATACAAGCATTATGTAAGGCATGTGCCAATTCTCTTCTTTCTGATTTTGTCAACTGAATATTTGACGCTATATTGTTATGTGCTACTAAATCAACTATTGCACGATATGGTTCTATCAAATCATCAGCCAGATTAAATGCATTCAATTGATTGTCATGATGTATTCCAAAAGTTGGATGAAACCCCGTTGCCACCAGTTTTCTTGCAATTGCACTTCTTACAACTGCATATCCATAATTCAGTCTGCTATTTATAGGATCCTCGCTTCTTCTGTTAAATCCCTCGTGATAATATGAAAAATACTCTTTAGCAGCTAATGATTCACAATAATCCACATTTTCCTCATTCACTGTTGCCACATACGCTGCAATTTTTTCCGATCCATCCAAGCCCATAATAGACAACGCTCTGGATTGATTACTTATCTTTTGTTTAATAATATCAATCCATATCTCCATATATTTTTCATGTGCAGTATTTACCTGTGTATGCATTAATTTAGACTGCCTTGCATGACCTTCAAAGGGCAGCACAATGGCTGTCGGCAAATATCTGTCATCCAGTGTCATCAGTGCCACCTTATTTTGACTTAAATTAGATAAATCCATTGTAGAAAGTCGTATATTAGCACCGTGTACCATAATCTGATTCAAATCCTCTATCGGAACAACTGCAACTCCATCGTCTGTTGTAATCTCCAATTGTCCTTCTTTTATGTGTAATTCTGCTGCATGACTAATTTCAAGTGTACGAAATCCCATAATCGTTACCTCTCGAAGAATCTATAAACATACATATTCTACCACGTTTCAGTAAATATGGAAAATCCCGGTGAATCAAATAGTATATATCTGTTTGTTGTTTTTGATAAAATAAGAGAGAAAAACTTTCTTTAAGAAAAATAAGGAAAACTATCCATTCCATAGGTCGCTCTATTTTTAACTGCTCTGTTACACCTTGTTTGCGAGCCATCTCCTCAATCAATCTGTGGAACATTTGCTCCGCCTGTTGGTTAATATCTGCAAGATAGCGGTTAAGTGTACCTTCAATCAGCATTGTTATGTATACAATGTGCCTATGCTCCTTAAATACTGCCTATGGCGTTGCCCACATAAACCGATAGGCTGTGTTTCTTCTTCGGAAAGTATCAGACAAGAGATATAATAATCACCCTGCATTTCATACCACAAACCGTTGCCTTCATCAAAAATGTACTTGTCCATATAATAAATCCTCCAGTATAATATATTCGCACATACGTCACAGTTCTCCGATTGCCACAT
>OHBM01002434.1_pt1 | contig 12411 bp, 9 predicted proteins | sample 1577251 | NCBI WGS metagenome assembly OHBM01 (sample SAMEA3541557, study PRJEB24748) | human gut metagenome | biome: human gut; feature: human-associated habitat; material: faeces | place: China | collected 2012
CTTGCTCATATCGTTGTTATAGATTATTATTATATAAACAGTAAAAATTATCCTCATAAGGCGCACTATTACCATTGCGTACAATTAGTAACTTTACAACGGAATTGGCTTTTATTGTAATTTTTGAAGCCCCAATAAGTGCGATTCCTCCGGATGCAATATCTATATCTGCATTGTTAGATTTATGGCCTACAAGCGTGAGTACAAAGGCGTAATCGTATGTACTACTTCCGAACATCCAATACAGAAGATCGTTTTTTATATCCAAAAATACTGTCCTATTGGAGCCACTTGTGTTTTTGAGAAGTTGCAAAGGTCCGTCCATCCAATCTATGCTGTATATCTGGACTAAAGGAAGTTCCGCTGATACATCTTTGATTTTGCCTGCTTGAAGAACGCCACCCTCATTAACTACGATGCTACCAGACGATAATATAGAAACACGTGGTGAGGATGCGACTTTAGATTCTATCCTAAAAGCAGGACGGAACAAAGATGCGATGTCTTTTCCTTGTTGCATATTTTTGTTCAAGTACATAAATGTTGCTGCATCATCATCGTTTGGGTCAGCGTTAATTCCTAAAAACAACTGATGGAAAGTCCATTTAGCAGTGTTCTCATCATACAAGTAGTTTTGCAATCTTATTTGACTTGCACTGATCAATGTCTTTTGTTCTTCGGTTGTCCAATCATCAATGTTACCATAGTGTAGATTGTCTGATGATATTACCAAATTTCCAATATTTCCATTCGATGCGTTTATTTCTCCCGTGAACTTGCCGTTCTTTGCCTCGATGCTGCCATCTTCCAATATCTTGAAATTCTCGTTAGCGGTTACAAGTCCCTCCAGCTGTATATTTGATGCTTTTATCTTAACGCCGTCCTGACCGGCACCGACAAAGGATTTCAGGTTGCCGTCCACATCGATTGCATACAGCCCCGACACCTTGGAGGTAACGATTAAGCCCGTCTCTTCCAGTGCCCGCTCGTCCTTGTCATACACGGCTGCCGATATTTTCACCAGTCGCTCCGACTGCTCAAACAGCGTTTTGTACTTGTACGTCAGCGCCTCAATCTTGTCAGTGCTCAGCACCAGCATATACAGATAGATGTCGCCGTCAAACGCCAGCTTGAAGTCGCCCGTGCCGTTCCACAGTCCGCTGCAGGTGTATTGCACATAGCCGCCGGTAGCAGCGATTTCCTCGCTTACCTCCATACTGTTGAAGTCCGCAAAGCCCGTCTTGTCAACATTCTCAAAACCAATCTTCAGCGTGCCGGACTTTGCGCAGCGATAAAAGAAACTCAGATACACTGGCAAGGCTTCCTTCTTTCCGGCGCTGTTTGTCGGAAAGGTCGACACAAAGCGTAGATTCTCATGCTTCTGTCGGATATACTTGTTGCGTATCCGCACCACCTTGCGTCCCATGTCTGTCACCACGCTCGCACCGTCACCCTTCTTCGATAGTGCTGCGCCGTTGGCCCACACCCATTTGTTGCCGACGAGGAAGAACACCGTCTCATTCTCCGAGTTCCACTTCTCCAGTCCCGACGCAAACGTCGGGTTGTTCAGATAGCCCTTCTCGCTTAGGAAATCGTTCCTCACGCTGTCTATCGCGCTCTGCACCATGCCCTCGGTTATCTCAAAACGAGTCTTCACGTCCTCGCCAGTCTCCAACACGAAAGTTCCCTTCAAAAAGGCATTATCCGCATATAGTCCGTTTCCCTTTGGCTGACGGTCTGCCGGAAACTTATCATCCTTAATGCCATCAAGGTTGCCAAGTCTCGCACGCAGACAATTGGCAAAGGTTTTGCCATTCACACCGTCCATCACATCCACTCTCGGCTGACCATCCTCGGTTGCCGATATGAGCACCATATTCTGGCGGTCGGTGTTCGCCGTGTTGCCCATCAGCACACACTCGTCGCCCTCCTTCGGTTCCACGCCCTCGAACTCCTCCTTCCCCACCACGATGCCGGTCTCCGTTACATCGGTCACTTCCACCCAGTAGCTCCGCATATCCTTGCCCGTGAACGTTTGGCAGCGCACCAAATCGTGCTGTACAAACATATTCTCCTGCTCGAAGGTGATAAGATAGTGCTCGCCCGACTCCTCCACGGTCTTGATGCGCCCGTTGGCAGCACTCACGCATATCTGGCCGCCCACACTCCTTACCTTCTCAATGAGCAGCTCCATAACGGCCATAGTTTGTCTCACCGTCAGTTTGTCCACCGTCAGGTATGTGCGCCCGTCCTCACCTTTCCACAAATGGAACCCTGCACCAAGCATCCCGTCAACGAACTGTCCTGCGCTCCTTATACTATCCGAGGTCACGGAGTTAAAGGTCACACCATCAGTCTTTCTCACTGGTTGATTTAGATAGTCGTCAAACTCACGGTAATCCCACTTGTCTGCATTGTCAGCTTCCTTGGCGTGGTCTGCCTCCAGTGCGTGTTTCGACTCATCTGCGTTCACAGCATGGTCTGCCTCCTTCGAGTGGTCAGCTTCTATCGCATGGTCGCTGTCCTTGGCATGGATAGCTTCCTTCGCCAGTTCTGCGATGTCTGCCTTGGCCGCATGCGCAGCCTCCTTCACAGCCATGCCGCCGTAAGCGGTGCCGCTCGTTCTCAGTGCCGACGTACTGCCCTCGTTTTTTGGTTTCTTTATTACCTTGATGTCTATCATTGCTCAATCTCCTTAAGTGTCATTTCTGCATATCCTTCCTCAAGATTGCGACTGATGCCCTGCACGAAGAAGGTTTTATCCATCATGGGATGGCGATAGTGAGCGAACAAACTCACGATGCCACCATCTGTATCCGTCAATTTCTGCGTCATAACCACCCTTGGTGCATGCCACTCTTTGTAGTAGTAGTCCACATACAACTGCTCAGGCTTAGCGCTCACACCCCTTGAATAGTCATATACCGCCAGCAGTCCCTCGCCAGTAAGTGTGTTCAATGGGGTGCTCATCTTCACACTGTCTGTCACATCCAACGTCTGGCACTCCGCAGCTGTCAGTGCTGAGTTTATCTTCATTTCGATGTCGTCCTTCACGTTCACAAAGCTCTCCTTAGTGTCGCTTATGTAAACAAGGTCGTTATCACCAGTGTTGTTCACCAGTCCGTTGTCACTGTATATTTTCATCTCGAACTGCTCCACCATAATACTACTTACATGCGCCAGCAGCGGTATCGTCGTACTGTTCCATTTCGTGTGTCTGAACCACGTCTTGTGCCGTCTCGTCACCACGTCCCACAATGCGTTCACCGGTCCCAGGATCATAAACTTAACCCTACCGCTCACCTTGTCTGCCTTTTTGATTGGTATCGCTATACCCTCTGCATCGATTCCGAGCTCATAGTTCACGTTGTTTTGCAAATCGAACTTGGTACCAACTATCTTGTCACCGATTTTCGGGTCAAAACCTATCATGAAACACTGCTGGTAGTATTCGTCCTCACTGGAACACTCCTCCAGCGTTTTGTACTTCCGCCACTCAAAGTCCGTCACCTGTCCTTCTGTGCCTTTTTCCACAACACACTTATCCCCTATTATCAGCATACATGCCAGCACACCAACCTTTGATATATGGTCGCTGCCGTCTCCAATGGCACTATACTTGAACTCATACAACTGAGGACCGGTATCCGTAAACGGAACAAAGCCGTGGTCTGTAATTATATCCCAGGTAGTCCCCACGTTCGGAGTCTCCGTCGCCCACCACTGCTGCGTGTAATAGCGTCCGTCACCATTATTACGACTCGGCACGGTCTTGTGCCACCATGCGTATATCATCGAGGAGTAGTGTATTTGCGCGTAGGTGTCCGTCAGTTTCATCACTGGGTTCAGCACCAGTTTTCCGCTCAACACGATATAGTTAGTCGTGCCCTCGTCTGTAGGTGAAAAGACACCGCCCGTCATGCTGCCGCTATACACGGCCCTCGGTATGCCTGCCTTTAGCGAGTTGGCATTCGGATAAGTGGTTGCTTCCTTGTCGTCACAGTTGCCGTTCACACTCACCACTAAGTAGTTCGTCATTTCCACTTTCGATGTCGGAGAGTTGTCCTTACCATCCGTTTTCTTCTCCACCTTACCAAGCGCCATGATAGCAGCACCTTGGTTCTTCGCCAAAAAGTTCGGCAGTAAATGTTGGTTTCTCCCCTCACTACAGTATTCCTCCATCAGATTACCGCTCCCGCTCTTTGGGAACAGCCACTGACTGTTGTTCATCATCTGCACATACCAGTCAGTCACGCAGCCACCACTATAGGAGGTTTCCTGTCCGTGAGTCATAGCATCAAAGGCATTTATCGCTTTCGTTCCCTCTCCGTCACTACTGTATTCCGTCATGTACTTCTGCTTGTTGCTGAATGGACTTTTCAGCAGATCGTTGTCCAGCGGACTCTCAATCACGCTCTCCATACTCTCAACCTTGGCAGTCAGCATAATTTTATTGTACACCTCGCCTACGCTTATCGTCGTATCCGTGTCTGTCACTAAACCAGTCACGATATCCGTTGTCTGCCTGGCTGTCGTCACGCTTGCACCAGTCAGCAAATCTCGCCAGTAAATGCGTTCGTCGCCCTTTACGCTCTCCCAGGAGAACAGATAAAACGTGAACCCATCTTGCACAATGTGAAGGTTCAGGTACTTCAGTATCTCCTCCAACACCTCATCCTGCTGCCATACGTCATCCTCCTCATCCCCCATAAAAAGCAACTCACTCACCGTCAGTTGCCCGAATATCGCATACCGGTTACCAGCCAAATCATCCACAGCCTTACTCCCATCATATAGGTAGCGCATGGCATTACCACCCACAATGTCAAGCTCAGCCGTCACACCGCCCAATATCTCTTTCAGCATCACCAAGAATGTGCGCTGTTCTGCCTCTGCCTTTACCACATTGTACAGCACACCAAGCGAGCCGACATCACGGTACTTGGCATACTGGAGTGCGGTAAGCGCATCGATACAGCTCAACTCTATCTCGTCAAACTCCTCGTTGTAGCCCTGCGAATAGCTCTGCGGTTCGATAAATCCCGCAAAGAGACATTTCCCCTCACGGTAGATATTCACCACAGCGTCACGGCATGAGGCACAAAAGAAGTCCGGCACGAAGTTCCGCGCCAGAAGGCGTACAGTAGCCTGCTGGCAGAGCAAGTGGTCAAACGTATCGTTCACTTGACTCGTCAGTTCCACTGGATCATCAGTAAACGACAGTTCCCCATTCTTCTCACCAATGACAGTTTCCTTAGTACGGTCACCACCAGTCAGTATATGCACCTCGATGCGCTCTTCCCTTTGGTTGTAAAAATGTCCGTGCAGATACATGCTCCTTATATTTTGATGTTTGTTCCTTTTCTATTTATTCTCGTCTCGTTGGCAAGCACCGCCACAAGGTCTCTGCCTTTAACCTTAAGCTCGTACACGCCGCCACCTCCGCCGCCATTATTACCGATAAGCGACTTCAATTTGTTCAGCGGTGCTATCACCTCCGGGTTGCTTTTCGCTCCAGCATACTCGCCCATCAGCGCCAAGGTCGGGCCATACACAATACCGCCGTTGGCGAATGGTGTCACGGCAACCGAAGCAACAAGCCCTTGCATCATGGCTATGAATCCAGCTGCGATGCCAGCACCAGCAAACGGAATGTAGGCGTGTGCAGCCATAAACTCTGAAGCTGCAAGTTCGCGGTACGCCATTGCCTCAGCCTTTACTGCCGCCATCGTAGCTACCGATGCCGCCACCTCTTCAGGGGCTGCCGCTACTTTTGCCGTAGCAGCAGTGGTCGCTGCCACTCCGCTTGCAGCGGTCACAGTGTTGGAGACACCAGTCACGGCGGTCAAGGCCTGAATAATTGAAATGATGCCGTTGATGCCCTCATATATCTGAATGGCAGCATCGACGACACCAGTAATCGTGGACCATGCGTCACGGTTGCCTTGCAGCGCATCAGTGAGCGAGGTGATACCGTTGCCCACACCCTTGACCGTGCTCCACGACTTACCTAACGTGACATTGCTTTTACGGATGCGCTTCTCGTAATCCTCGTAACTGCCGATGAGCTTCTGTATGGAGGCTCGCTGCGACTCGTCCATAGGACTTTTCGTGTCAGCCAACATATCCTGGAGTTCCTTGATGCGTTTCTTCACACCATCAAGCCCAATGGTTTTCAGTTCGAGGGTCAGCGTCTTGCCCTCCATACTGTCGAGCTTCGCCACTTCTTCCTCCATTTCGGGAATGCGCGTGAGTTGCTTCATGGCATCGCGTTTCTTCTCCAGTTCCAACACCGTGCGCTGTATGTCGTCAATCTCCGATGCGCTGGCGTTCTTCTGCTTGGTCTGGTAGTAGCTGATGGCATCATCCAGCGAACGGATGGTGTTCAGTCGGGAGATGTCCTCCGGCTTCTTCAGTTCATCAAGAGTATCGTCCCATTTCTTCTTCAGGTCGTTAAGGGCATTTATCTGCTTCTGTATCTCGATGCGCTCTGTCTCTGTAGCGGTTTTCAACAAGTCTGTATAATACTGCAGCTCTTTTTCAAGCTGGCGGTATGTCTGTATCTTGTCTAAACCGACATCAACATGCGAACTGCGTTCAAACGCCGTTTTAAGGTCATTCAAACGCTGTATTTCAGCATCGATTACTGCAAGTTCATCGGCAGAGGCTTTCTCCCTCAATCCCTGTTGATAAGTGATTTCTGCATCGATGTCCTTCAGGGTGTTCAATTCGGTGGGACGGCTTGCTGCCTCCTGCAACTGCGTTATCGCATCCTGCTGTTTTTGCAGGGCTGCGATTTTCTTTGCGTAGAGCGCAATGGTCTTGGTGTCCGTTCCGTTGGCAGTTTCCAGTTTGTTCTGGTAGTACTGGATGTTGTTACCAAGTTCCTTGTAACTCGTGGCATTGGCGATAAGCTTCTTTCCGCTGTATTTGTCCTGGTTCCCCGATTTACCACTGCCGTTTCCGCTGTCTGTTAAGGGGGCGTTCTGTTTCTTATTGTTCTTCAAGGCGGTCTGGGCGTTCGCTGTCTTTGCCTTGGTGTTCGCTTGCGTGGCCTTGGTGTTTTTCTCCAAATCAGCCGTCTGCCTTGCTGTGGTCTCGTCCTTTATACCAAAGAACTTCTTCACCCATTCCCATGCCTTCTTTATCACGGCACTTGCTTTTTCAAATGCCTTGACAAGAAAGTCCCATACGGCTGATGCTATTTTCTTCACCGCTGCCCATACTGCATCACAGATGTTGCGAAAGGTCTCACAGTTATTGTACGCCGCTATCAATGCACCTACAAGTGCCGCTATAGCCATCACGACAATGCCGATGGGATTGGCACTGAGCACAAAGTTCAGGGCTATCTGTGCCACCTTCCAAATGTTGGATGCGACAGCCACCACCTTTGCTGCAGCTGCTTGCGCAAGCGTGGCCACCTTCACAGCTTTCAGTCCTGCCACCACAGTTTTGATGCCGCCGCTGAGCTGCACCATACTCATGAGGGCGATGCCGCTATTAGCTATCCATTCCACATAAGGTGCGGAAGTACTGGCTATTGAGCCAGCCCAATCCATCATGGCGTGCATCTGGTTAGCGAGCGTCTGACGTAGGCTCTCTCCCGTAGATGCCATATTGCCGAAGGCTGCGTCTATCTCTCCTGCGGAGTTTGCCATCGCTCCAATGTTCTGCGAAAACTTTTCTTTTTGTTCGCCAGTCAGCGAACCGAGTAGTCGCATTGCTTCAGCACTGCCGAACAACTGTCCGTAAATGGTTTGACTCAACTGTCCGGTCTTTGCCGAATACTCCTGTATGCTTGCATCCAAACCGAGCAGGAAGTTCTCTAAACCACCAGCAGCCTGAATACTGGCTGCATTAAAACCGATGCCCATCTCGTTGGCCGCTTTCGTAGCTTCCGCAGATGGCTTGATGAGTGAGTTGAGCACGGCAGCCAACTGAGTGGAGACTTCAGCCGTGTCACCAGTCACACCCGTTGTAGTGGCGAACACTGCCATCAGTTCGTCCATGGAGACACCAAGCTGAGATGCACTACCACTCACACGGGGCAGTGCCTGCGCCAACTGCTCAAAGCTGGTCACACCATTCTTGGCTGTCATCTGTATCTTGTCCTGGATGTTCCCTGCCTGATCCCATTCCAGACCATAGTTCTTGATGAGCGTCGAGGTAACGGTCACAGTTTCCCCCAAATCTGCAATACCACCAACCGCACTACGGCTTGATTTGTTGAGGAACTCTATCCAGTTATCCTCGGGCACGCCATTGGATATAACCTGGTATAAGCCGTTGGCAAGTTCCTCACGCGCAAGCGGTATGTTCTTGCTCAGTTCCGTTATCTGACCAGTCAGTGCTTCAAACTCGTCCCCACTCTTTCCTGCCATGGTGTTGGCACTGCGCATGGCGGTCTCAAAACTGTCGAAAGGCTCGGCAAGTCCGCCCACCATGTCGCTGAGGTCGCGGATCGAGCGGACGGCTGTATCGAACACGAGGCTCTTGTCTGCCATCTCGCGCAGTCTGTTGCCAGTGGCCACAGCGGTATTTCCCACCTCGGAGAGTATGTCGTCAAGACCGTCGGCTTCCACTGTCAGACGTTTCAGAACACCGCCGTCCTCGCTCTTGATGTTTATTCTAAATTCTACTGCTTTTGCCATTGTCTTTTCTTATTTCAGTCCGTAACGTTTCTTGGCTGCCTCAAAGCGTGCATTGAACTCGTCCTTGCTCACCTCCTCACGCTTTTCTTCCTGCTTTTCATCCCAAGGGAACGGTAGAACGTCATGCGCTTGAAGATTGCTTTTTGCATAGGGTTGGATGGCAAAGAGCGCCAACACTCTTGTGCGTTCCCACTCGTTGCGCTCCGCATCGCGCTTGGCTTCCGCCCATCGCTCCCATGCCTTGTAAAACTCAAAAGGGGTACATCGTTCAAAGTCTTCTCTGCTCATCCCGATGCACCCCAATGCCATACCCAACAGTTCCTCGACGCTTACTTCTTTTCCGCCTGGTTGGTCGTTTTTTTTTCTTCACCGCCCATATCCTCGTAGAAGGAGTTCGCTGCGTCGGGCTCCATAAGGTCAGCAAAGCTCTGGAAGTCGTAGTCAAACTCCACCTTGTCTGCATTGCACGCACTTTTCACGCAGCAGTAAACAAACAGTACCAGCTCGGAGATATTGGTTTTCTCCAACTTGCTCACGTCCTTACCGCTCTCATTCTTGAAGCGCACCATTGCGCCCATGGTAACACGACAAGGGAACTCCTTGTCGCCAACCTTGATTTTTGTCTTTTTCATACGCGATGTTGTTATTCAGTCTGCTGAGTGGTGTCTGTGATACCCGTACCCACTTTATCCACCTTGCCGCAGTTCTGAAGTGTGATTGAATACTTGGCATCGTCACCAGCCTGTGCGTCAAGGTCAAGAGAGGTAATCAGATACTTGCCTTTATATCCGCCAGTGGCTTTACCTGTACGTTTGTCTCCTTCACGCAGATTGTACGCTGCCTCCACTGGCTCACCCTTAAGCATTGCGTCCTTCAACTGGTCATACGAAGGCACCTCATCCGTGCCGTCAGTAAGCACAACACCATCGGCGGTAATCTGTTCGGAGAAACTCTTGATGTAAGACTCCTTCCACTTGCCACCAGAAGCCTCTTTAGTCACACGTTCACCGGTCTCCGCTGATGTGGACACCTTACAACCGGTGGAAAAGCCGAGGGCATTGGTACCCATGGAAAGGATAAGGTCAGTTCCGTCTAAAACACTTTTTGCCATATCTTTCTTGTTATGATTGTTAATACTGTGCCGGTCGCCACTCCGACAATAAAGGCGATGAGAAGCATCTTCCACGGATTTGAACTGCGTTCCTTTTCCGTTTTGGCTTCATTCTTCTGCTGCTCCAATGCTTTCTTGTAGCTAGCCATCTGGCGCTCATAGTACTCGCACTGGCGTTGCAGACTGTCGCAAGTGGCATACACCACGATGATGCCACCTTTGTTCTGCACGGTTGCGCTGGCTCGTCCGTTCTTGGCTCGGTACTCTGCCTTTTCGGGCAGGTTAGTCAGTTCCGCCAGAGGTATCTCCAGCTTGGCTTCCTCCTGTGGTACTGTCTCCGTCCATGTCTGACGCACCTCGCTCTGGAGGGTGTCCGCGGATACTTGTTTCACGCTTTCCTCCGTTGCCACGCTCGCTTTTCGGCTTGTCGCGCAGCCCGACAAGAACAGGGCAATCATCATGATGCTTGCAACTGTTCGCAGTGTCGATAGCCTTCCGAAGACGCGCCATCTCGCGTTTCGAGGCTTCGAGGTATCTTCTTGTCTCATTGAGTTCTTCCTTCAATGGTTTCACGATGTTCTCTACCAAGATACGGGTGGCATGCTCGGCGTTGTCCATACGCACCGTCTCGGCATCGGCTTCCGCCTTCATCGATTCCGCTTTCGCTTTCCTTATGGTAGCCCGCAGCGTGCATATTGCAACAACGGTAGCCACCAGACCTCCGCCAAGGAGGACGTTCAGGACTTCGCTGATATTCATGCCATCCATATTTTTACTGTTGGTATATTCCTATTGACTTGAGCCACTTGGCTACATCGAAGGCAGGGCAGGCTTTATTCACGCCCGGAAGGTCGCAATGACCTACAATCTTGATCTGCGGAAAACGCTGATGAAAGTTCCGCACATAGTCGGTCATCGCTTTCAGCTGCGCAGGGGTGCGCGTATCCTTGGGATGCTTCATATCCTTGGTGCAGCCACCGGCATACACCACATGACGGCTCACACTGTTGTAGCCCTTGGCACCGTTGGTCACTTCCCACGGATCGACCTCCGCATCTTCGTTGTTATCGACAAGGCGTTCCACCTTGCCGTCCAAGTGTATCAGGTCGGTATAGCCTACCTGCTTCCAGCCACGCCCACCCTTGCTTACCGGGTCAGTGTGCCAGTGGCGTATCTCATTCGAAGTTACCTCACGACCTTCAGGGGTGGCTGTGCAGTGTAGGACTAAATACTTCATTCTCGCCATTACGCTTCAGCTTTATATCCGCTGGTCATTACGACACCTGCGTCTGCCTTCTTGAACATGCAGATGAAGTAGTGGCGGAAGTTCACCTTGTTGCGCTGGTACTCAGGGTCGTTCTCGGCAGGACTCCAGTACATCTTGGTGGAGCCAGTAGCCTTGAACACACGCTGTGTATAGAATGCAAATGAGCAGTGGAAATCACCTGCGGTATCTCCCTTGTCGCCGACTGCCTTCTTTACTCCATTGGATGTGTAATAAGGGGTATTGGCAAATTCATAAATGTCAAAGCCGTAGAGCTTACCCACCTTGCCGGTGTTGCGGTCGATGTTGTACTGCTCCTTAAAACGCTGATCGGTCTCCAAGAGGTCGTTCACATGGTCGGTACACAATACGAGGCGACGGTTGGTGGTCGGAACGTCCAACTTGTCGAGGGCTGCCTTCATCGCAAGCAGGTCCTTGACGGTCATTTTGAGACGACCAGTAGCAGCATCACGTTCGCCGGTGGTGGTCAGCACTGGGGTCTTGGCTGTATTCTTCTGGGCGCAGAGCGCATGTGCTGCCTTGGCGAACTTGGCATCGTTGATGGCGTTTGAATGACTCTCCTTCACTCGGGCAATCTTGTCGTAGCTGATGGCGTACAACTCATCATCGGTGATAGGGGTCACCTTGGTCTGGAACTTGTCAAGCTTAATGGCGATGTCCTTGTCATCAAGTGCCTGCAAGGGGATTGGGTAGGTGGTGTTGTTGACAAGCACGTCAGGGTCAACGCCAACCTCCACCAAGTGAATCACATCATTGTCAACGATGCTTGAACTGTCGGGGATTCCATCAAGCCAAGTTCCTGCGAGAAACTCACGCAAGGACTTAACCAACTCTCCAGTCCAAATCTCCTTAAGCACGCCCTCGCGTGCCACGCCCACTGGCATTGCACCGCTCACGGCTAATGCGATGGCATTGGCACCTACTGCACCTGCCACGGGCGATACGCCCAAAGTCATACCGAACACGGCTCCTGTAAACGCATTGAACAGCAAAGCCGTAATCATGGTCAAAATTGTTTTCATTCTTTTTGTATTATTGGTTTGTACTAAAGTTCACACTCCATGCCGTACTCCTCCTTGTAGAGTCGCTTATACTCCTCGGGCTGCTCTTTGCGGAGTGTAAGGAGTTCAGCAGACGGCACATCGCTCAGTTTCTTGTATGTGGCAGGCTGCTGGGTTGGAGCTCCACCCTGGTGGCCGATAACGGCACTGAGCTTCATCTGTGGCGACATGGCAGAGATGATGCGCTCCAACTTCTCCTGGCCAATTTCCTTGCCGAGGTTGATGAACTCGTCCTTCTTGTCTGTGGCGATACGCTTCTCGCCGACTGCTTTCTCCACAACGGCAGTGATACTGGCAAGC
>OHBM01002436.1_pt1 | contig 12405 bp, 14 predicted proteins | sample 1577251 | NCBI WGS metagenome assembly OHBM01 (sample SAMEA3541557, study PRJEB24748) | human gut metagenome | biome: human gut; feature: human-associated habitat; material: faeces | place: China | collected 2012
ACCCTCTCAGTCACTTCGTGACAGCTCCCCCAATGCGGGAGCCAAGACCCTCATCCGTCACGGCTTCGGTGCTCCGCCATCGGTTCTCGGAAATTTGATGTGGACTGCCGCACCAGTGATCCTAGCAGCTTCTATTTATGTGCATCGCAAGATCGATACCGAGCCGGTACCCAATGGTCTATTGATTACACACCAGCTGTGCACGCACTGGCTGTCCGCCCTGCGGACTTAGCCCTTGACGGCACCGGCGGCAACGCCCTTGATGATGTGCTTCTGGCAGAAGATGTACACCAGGATGATGGGGATGATGCTCAGCATGATGACCGCCATGGTGGCGCCCAGATCCACGGAGCCGTAGGAGCCCTTCAGATACTGAACGTGAATGGGAATGGTCATATATTTGGTACGATCCAGCACCAGGTAGGGCAGCAGATAGTCGTTCCACACCCACATCAGCTCCAGGATGCCCACGGAGATCATGGTAGGCTTGAGCATGGGCAGCACCACCAGGAAGAAGGTGCGCAGAGGGCCGCAGCCGTCAATGGACGCCGCTTCCTCGATTTCCTTGGGCAGTCCCTTGACAAAGCCCAGGAACATGAAGATGGCAAGGCCGGCGCCGAAGCCCAGGTACACAATGGGAATGGTGAAAGGGGTGTTCAGCTTCAGCTTGTCGGCGGTGAAGGTCAGGGTGAACATGACCATCTGGAAGGGGACGATCATGGAGAACAGGCACAGATAGTAGAAGAACTTGGCAAAGCCGCTCCGCACCCGGGCAATGTACCATGCCGCCATGGAGCAGCACAGCAGGATCAGCGCCGTGGAAACCACGCTGATGAACAGGCTGTAGCCCACGGACTTGAGGAAGGGGTAATTGCCGAAGGTCATACCCTTGACATAGTTGGCAAAGCCCACGAAGCTCTCGGAATTGGGCAGGGCAAACACGTCCAGATTGATGGCATTGTTGGACTTCAGGGAGTTGACGACAACCTCGTAAATGGGCATGATCCACACAAGGCAGATCAGCACAAAAGCGACGGTCAGCACCGTGCTGCCGGCGGAATACTCTTTGGTTTTCATTCTGTCTTTACGCATCACTGCTGCACCTCCTTGCGGCGGGTCGCGGTCTGCTGGGCAATGGCCAGAACGGCCACCAGAATAAAGAAGATAACAGCCTTTGCCTGGGCAACGCCGTGCCAATTCTTATTGATGTTGTAGGTGGAGTAAATGTTCAGCGCCAGCAGCTCTGTCTGGTTGAACTTCGCGCCGTTCTGAATGACGCTGGGCAGGCCGCCGGTCAGCGCCAGGTTCTGGTCGAACAGCTTGAAGGAGTTGGTCAGGGTCAGGAAGGTGCAGGTGGTGATGGAGGGCATCACGTTGGGGATGATGACCCTGAACAGCGTCTGGCTGCCGCTGGCGCCGTCAATTTCGGCGGCCTCCAGCATGTCTCCGGGGACGGCCTGAAGTCCGGCAATGTAAATGATCATCATGTAGCCGATCTGCTGCCAGGCCACCAGAATGACCAGGCCCCAGAAGCCGTAGGTGGCGTTGGCGGTGAGGTAGGTGGAATAGTTCCGCAGAATGCCGTCAAAAATCATGCTCCATATGTAGCCCAGCACCACGCCGCCGATCAGGTTGGGCATGAAGAACACGGTGCGAAACAGGTTGGAGCCGCGCATCTTCTGGGTCAGGGCATAGGCGATGAAGAAGGCCAGCACATTGATCAGGAGAATGGAGACCACGGCAAAAAATGCGGTGTTCTTGAAGGCGTTCCAGAAGCTGACGTCCGTCCAGATTTTGGAATAATTCGTCAGGCCGACCCATTTGGCATCCTTGGGAATATTGAAGGTGCAGAAGGACAGGTAGATGCCCTGCAAAAACGGCCAGACGAAGCCGATGCAGAAGGCAGCGAACACGGGGAGGATGAACAGCGGCGCCCACCGCTGAATGGGACGGCGGATCAGTCGGCTGTTCAGCCCGGCGCCGTCATTTTTTTTGCTCAATGAGATTCCCTCGCTTTCCTGTATTGTATTTTTATTATATTTGGCTGCTTACCAAAATAACCGTGTCAGAACGGAACTGCGTTCCGGTGCTGCCGCGCAGGACAGGAGGCTGCATCCGCCCAAAAGCCGACGTACCCTCCCACCCTGTGCAGGCCGGGACATTCAAAGGGGCGGGCTTCCCGCCCGCCCCTCTGGGTTTCAGTTGTGGTGTGCCGATCAGCCGTTCACGGTCTTGTACTCGATGGCCCAGCCGTCAACGAAAGCGGTCTTAACAGCTTCCCAGTTGGCGTCGGTGGGATCAGCGGAGTAAGCGGCCAGAGCGGTGACAACGGTAGCTCTCCAGGAGTCCACGTTGGGGGTGTAGTTGAACGCCCAGGTCACAGCGTACTTGCCGTCAGCCAGCAGCGCGTTGCCGTCAACGATGAACTTGTTGGCGGAAGCGGGGCAGCTCTTGAAGGGAACAGCGCCCAGCTGCTCGACCAGGACAGCGGATGCGTCGGGATCGGTGACCAGCCAATACAGGAAGTCCAGAGAAGCCTGGATGTCCTCTTCCTTGGCCTGGCTGTTGATCGCCCAGCAGTTCTCGGTGCCGGAGCACAGGCCGGCCTTCTCTTCGCCGTCAACGCCGCAGTAGATGGGGATCATGGCGATCTCGTCGGGGTTCAGGTTGAACTTGTCGGCGGTCAGGGCTGCGTACTCCCAAGTGCCGTTCTGGTAGAAGACAGCCTTGCCTTCGCCGAACTCAGCCTCGGACTGGTCGCCGGTGGCGGTGGACAGAGCGGTGGGGTCAGCGGCGGAATCGGTGATGTACAGATCCCAGATGTTGCGGAAGTTGTCCAGGTAGGTGCCCTTGATCTCGGCGGGCTGCTCGGTCACGCCGTCGTCACGGAACTCATAGTAGAGGGGCATGTTGGCCAGGTGACCGGAGAAGCGCCAGGAAGAGGAGCCGTCCAGGCCGGCGGAGGAGAAGGCGTCGAAGCCCAGCTCAGCGGCGCGGGCGTGGATGTCGTCAGCGACGGCCTTCAGGGACGCGAAGTCCTTGATCTCATCCAGAGAGTGACCGGCATCGGCCAGCAGCTTGGTGTTGACGATGATACCGAAGGACTCGTAGCAGTAGCCCATGGCCTTCAGCTCACCGGCCTCGTTGTAGAGGTTGAAGTCGTTGGTGGCCAGCTCGCCGGCGAGAGCCGTTCCGGTCAGATCCAGAGCGTACTCATCCCAGTCCTTCAGGCCGGACATGTTGCCGATGTTGTAGACGGTGGGAGCGCCGTCCTTGCCCATCTGGGCGTTCAGGGTGTTGGAGTAGTCGCCGGAAGCAGCGGTCACGACCTTGACAGGCACGCCGGTCTTCTCGGTGTAGCTGGCGGCCAGACCCTGCAGAGCCTGGTCGAACTCGGGCTTGAAGTTCAGGTAGTAGACGGAACCGGCAGCGGCGGGCGCGTCGGTCTTGGCCTCGGTGGCGGGAGTGTCAACCTTGGCTTCGGTGGGAGCCTTGGTCTCGGTAGTGGTCTTGGAGCCGCAGGCGGCCAGGCCCATTACCATGACAACTGCCAGCAGCAATGCAATCAGCTTTTTCATTAGTATTTCCTCCTATTTTCGTTCCGGCAGAGCCGGATGGTGGTTTGGAAACGATTCCAACGTTTCCATGCCAACATCATAGCGCACATTGTCTGAAAGTGCAACTGAAATTTTTGCTTTTTTGAAAGTTCTGCATATTCAACAATTTTCGGTGCGCTGTTTTGGTGATTATTTCGGCTATCCCGGGATTTGCGGCCGTTTTTACCGATTTGCAGGCGGCGCCGCCACTTTTTGGGTGACGGCGCCGCGGATGTTACTTCTTATATAAGATGCGAATGGAATTCAGGACGCACAGCAGTGCCACGCCGGAATCGGCGATCACCGCCAGCCACATGGAGGCATAGCCGCACAGGCCGAGGATCATGACCGCCAGCTTCACTGCCAGAGCGAACACCACATTCTGCCACGCAATCCGGGCGGTCTGTCTGGAAATGCGGAGCGCCTGCGGCACCGCCGCCACGTCGGAGGTCATGAACACCACGTCCGCCGCCTCGATGGCCGCGTCCGCGCCGCTGCCCATGGCCGCGCCCACGTCCGCACCGGCCAGCACGGGGGCGTCGTTGATGCCGTCGCCGACGAACATGGCCGCGCCCTTGGTCTCCCGGATGGATTGCAGCCGCTCAAGCTTCTGCTGGGGCAGCAGTCCCGCGTGGACTTCCCGGATACCTACGGCTCCGGCAACGGCCTTGGCCGATTCCTCGGCGTCGCCGGTGAGCATCACGGTCTCGATGCCGCTGTCCCGCAGGGCGCGGACGGCGTTCTCCGCGCCGGTCTTGATGGTGTCGGCGATGAGCAGGTAGCCCTGATAAACGCCGTCCACCGCCACCAGCACCTTGGTGCCGTATTCCCTGGACTTGGGGAAGGACACGCCCTTCTCCGTCAGCAGCCGCTCGTTGCCGCAGAGAATTTCCTTGCCGTCCAGCTTCGCCCGGATGCCCCGTCCGGCCAGCTCTTCCAGCTCCTCGGGACGGCGCAGCTCCATATTCCGCGCCTTGGCCGCTGCGACGATGCTCTCGGCGATGGGGTGGGTGGACTGCTGCTCGCAGTCGGCACAGAGTTCCAGCAGCTCGTCGCCGCCTACGATCTTCTGCACGGTAAAGTCGCCCTTGGTGATGGTGCCGGTCTTATCCATGACGACGGCCTTGATCTTGCTCATGGCCTCCATGGACTGGCCGCCCTTAAACAGGATGCCCCTCTTGCTGCCCGCGCCGATACCGGCGAAGAAGGCCAGCGGTACGCTGAGAACCAGAGCGCAGGGGCAGCTCATGACCAGAAAGGTCAGAGCGGTGTAGACCCATTTGCCCCAGTCGCCGGTGATGAGGGAGGGAATGATCGCCGTCAGCACGGCGGCGCCCACTACGATGGGGGTATAGACCCGTGCAAAACGGGTGATGAAGCGGTCGATCTTGGGCTTGCTGGCAGCGGCGTTTTCCACGCTGTCCAGAATGCGAGTGACCATGGATTCGGACAGGGGCTTTTCCACCCGGACGGTGAGCTGACCTGTGGTATTGACGCAGCCGGAGACCACGCTGTCTCCCTCAGCTACGGAAACCGGCACCGGCTCGCCGGTGATGGGGGCGGTATCAATGCGGCTGCTGCCGCTGACCACGATGCCGTCCAGGGGGATCCGGTCGCCGGGACGAACCAGAACGACGTCGCCGATTTTGGCTTCTCCCGCAGGAATCTCCCGCACCGTCTCGCCGTCCACCAGCTGCACCACCTCGGGGCGCAGGTCAACAGCTTCCATAATCTGGCTGCGGCTGCGGGCGACGGCTCTGTCTTCAAAATATTCGCCGACGCGGTAGAACAGCATGACGCCGACGGCCTCGGTAAAGCTGCCGGTGAAGAACGCGCCGATGGAGGCAAGGGCCATCAGGAAGTTCTCGTCCAGCATCTGGCCCCGGGCAAGGTTCTTTACGGCCGTCACAATGACTTCCCTGCCCAGCAGGACATAGGCCACGAGGCACACGCCCAGCGTCGGCCATTTCAGCCCGAAATGGTCCAGCACCAGACCCACCACAAACAGAACCGCACCGACCAGAATCGGCTTCAGGTCTTCCGACTCCTCGCCGCCGTGCTCGTGACCGTGGTCATGGCTGTGCTCGTGGGTATGTTCATGGTTGTGATGGTGTTCGTGTTCATGCTCATCATCGTGATGATGGTCATGAGCGTGGTCGTGATAATGCTCGTGACCGCAGCAGCAATCATGATGATGCTCATGTTCGCCGGTGTTGCTGTGGTGGGTGTGAGCGCCGTCTCTGGGGTAGAATTCCACCTCCGGCTCCACCTTCTGAGCGGCCTCCTGCAATTTGGGGAGCAGGGCGTCGGGGTCTTCAGCGGTAATCCGAAGCTGCATCGTGGCGTAGGTGAGTACAGCCTCCTGCACCTCCGGGAGGGCGTTGAGTGCCGCCTCCACCTTCGATGCGCAGTTGGCACAGTCCAGATTCTCTACCAGATATACTTTCTTCACCATGGGAATGCCTCCCTAATTAAATGTATATATGAGCATACGCTCATTTGTTGATATCAGTATACATCGCATTTCTCCCTTTGTCAATAGGCAAATACAAAAAAATCCGGGCAGCGCCGCATTGATACGGCACTGCCCCGGCATTTTTTCAAAAAAGCAGCAAAGAAATCCACGTCACAACATTGTCCCCGTACTGGAACTCGATCCCGCAGCGCTCCAGCGTGGGAATAATGTTGATGCCCTGACTTTCCACGCAGGGGTGCATCCGCTCCGGATGGCGGCAAGGCAGGCCGTCCTCGATGGCGCACCGGGGGCAGATGGCGCAGGATTCCGTGGACAGGATATATGGTTCCACGCCCTGTTCCCGGAAGAAGCCGCCCACCTGGTTGGTGATGTCCTCGTGGTCGGCGCGGGTAGCGAGGGTCTGGTTGATATCGGCAATGTCCGGAACCTCCGTGACGGTGGCGATCATCAGGCAATTTTTGTAGCGCATACACTTCTCCTGACATGTCTCCACGCTGCCGACGCCGGGAGGGCACGCCCAGCTTTTGCCGTACATGGGGCATTCGTGCTCGCAGATCCACCGGACGCGCTGGGAGAATTCCAGCTCCTGCGGATCGAAGAACCGGTAGCAGTACAGGGGCAGCTCCGCCAGCTTTTTCTCTAAGATTTCCTGATTCATCCAAATTCCTCCATAATCTGAGTGCAGCCCTCTACAAGGTCGTCCCATGTTTTGCCAAAATCCCCCGTATACCAGGGATCGGCCACGTCCCGGTCAAGCAGCGGCCGGATCTTCTCCGGGTCGTCGGGAAGCAGCCGCCTCAGGAGCCGGGCGTTGCTGCTATCCATATAATAGATCCGGTCGAAATGCCGCAAGTCCGCGGCGGTCACCTGCCGTGCGGTGTGATCGCCGCAGAAAACGCCGTGCCGTCCCAATTCCCGGCGTGCAGCCGGGTAAACGGGGTTACCGATCTCCTCCCGGCTCACCGCGGCGGAGTTGATCTCAAACCGGTCGGCCACTCCCGCCCGCACGGCCATGTCCTTTAGAATATACTCCGCCATAGGACTGCGGCAAATATTGCCGTGGCAGATAAATAATATCTTAATCATATGAATTTTCCTTCCTGCAACGCCCTAAAGTGCCGTATTTTGCGCCATTTTGCGATTCATGCCCTGAAATCTGTGATGTACAGATTTCTGTCCAAATCCGGTTTGGAGGGCAAAATGAGGCAAATCAATGCAAGCAAACGTAGTCAAAACGTAGTCGAAATAGCGAAAACAGACTACTGCGGTTTTGGGCAGGTATTATTCTTCATTCTACCACATCCGTCAACTTATCACCACAGAGAAAAACACAAGATATCATAGCCCTGCTTGACAGACTGCAAAACCTCCGGCTTTCGCCGGAGGTTTCGTTCTGTTGGTCAAATACGTCCGTGTCAGCTCTCCCGCGTTTCGTAGCGTAGGGGTACCCCGTACACAGTCTCATAGGTCTCCCGGCAGAAATCTTCCGTCTTCTGCCGAAGCTGCTCCCGGGCGGCGGGGCGGGACAGGGTCTCGTCCGGCCAGATTGGCGCACCTAAATGGGGCGTGTATTCCTGCACAGGGAACCCGTCGGCGCCGACCAAGTCGCTGTCCGCCATCGTGATGAAGCACGGCACCACCGGTACGTGGTTCTTCAGCGCCATGTCAAAGGCGCCGGGCTTCAGCGGCTTGGGCTTGCGGTAGTTCCACCACATGCTCTGTTCCGGGTAGATCAGCAGGCAGTTGCCCTCCGACAGCACCTGATCTACCGCGCGGAGAAATTTCTTCATCGTCTGCATGTTGGAGCTGAGGGGAAGGGTGTTGCAGTTGCGCATGAGAAAGCCGTAAAAGCCGGGGAAGCTGGTGTAGTTTCCCTCCCGGATCACCCGGTACATCCGCTTGGGATGCTTCGACGCGTCAAACACCTTCTGCATGATGAAGCTGTCCATGGGGTGAAAATGGTTGCAAGTGATCACCGCACCCTTTACCCCGGCCAGATGCTCCAGCCCCTCGGTTTTACACAGGATGATCTCTTTTTTGCGCCGCAGATTCCAGAAATACAGATACGCCGCGCCAAATGCCGCCGTCCGCCTGCATTCCGCAGAAAAGCGCCTGTCCGCGTACTCGATCTCCTCCGGCAGCAGGACGCGGCTTGGGGGATCGTTTTCCACGTCCTCGTCAAAGCGCCCCTCCCGCTCATACTGGGCAATTTTTTCCAGTATGGCCAGACGTTCCGGGGACTTGGGAATCTCCTGAGACGTCATACGTTCACCACCCGCCTGATTTTCCAGCGGATGAGCATGTTCGCCGTCCGCTTTCTGGCCTGCTTTTTGCCCATGGCAATCAGATGCGTGGTCTCCTCGGCGGAGCGGGCGATGTGCCATTCGGTGTAGCCCTCCCGAACCTTGCGGATTTCCTCCAGATAGCCGGAACGTTCCGCATAGTCCCAGAACACGTCGCCGAAGGCCACGTCGTCCCGGTGCCAGGGCTTGAAGTCCAGATTGTAGTGGATGAGCTTGGGGGCGTTCGTGTGGACGTCGCAGGGCATGGTGTTCCACTCGAAGCCCACGTACTCCACCCGGTTCTTGCAGATGACGTTCAGATAGTCCTGATCCTGGGCAACCTGGAAGGTGACGCTTTGCAGCAGGCGGAGGAACACGTTCAGAAAATCGCACTCCCGCATGGCGTCCAGATTCATCAGCAGTACGCCGGCGTTGAAGTAGTGATCCGCCGCCACCCGCAGGCGCTTTTTCGTGTACAGCGCCAGCGCCGGGATGGAGCCGACCACGCTGTCGGGGATCGCGCCCACCAGATTCTCCTCCAGATCCACGTCGTACAGCTCGGACACGTCGCCCAGCAGCACCACGTCGCTGTCCAGATACAGCGCCTTGTTAAGCCCGGGGAACAGATCGGGGATGAACAGGCGGTAATAGGTGGATTTGGAATAGTAGTCACGGGTGTGGAGCTTGTCGGCAAACTGCTCCACGGCCTGCGTGATGTCAATAAACTCCATGGTAAAGCCGTCGGAGGCGAAGGAATCCGTCAGCCGCCGGATGTTCTCCGGGTCAAGACCGGTGTGGAGTATCCGCAGGGCATAGTCCCGCTTTGGATTGCAGTTTTCCTTCAGTGACGTGAGCGTCACCGCGAGGAAGGGAACGTAGGCGTTGTCACAGGCGAAAAATAAGTTGACGGGGTTCATTGCAGGTTCTCCTTTATGGACAGATATTCATTCAGGATGTCATCGAAGCAGGTGTAGCCGAATTTCTTATGTACCTTCTCCCCCTGCCATTGCTTGATGTTCTCCGTGTGGGGGTAGGGGGTGTAAAACAGCCGCTTGGAAAAATGCCGGATTACGGTATGACCATGGAGGAACTTCTGGTCGTTGAACCGCTGGGGCAGGAGCCGCCGGGATGTGGTGGAGCGGATGAGCGCGGACTGATCCGCAAACATCAGCTTTTTCGTCCGAAGCAGCTCCCGGGATTTTTCAAAGATCCCGGTCTCGCGGCACAGCTTCATGTTGAACAGAAGCACACCGGCATTGATATAGTTGGGGTTAACAAGGTATTTCCCGTAGTGATCCCGGGCGGCGGCGTACTCCACGGTTTCCACGTCCTGATCGTAAAGCAGGCCGATGTCCTTGCAGACCATGATGTCCGCGTCCAGATACAGCAGCTTGTCCGGCATGGGCAGAAGATCCGCCAGCAGCCGCAGCAGGGTGTAGGGGGAACAGTAGCAGCCCTCGTTGGCGTTTTGCTTCAGGTGCTGCTCGTAAAGCGCCGTGACGTCATAGAGCTTTACGTGGGTGTCTGGGTTGTGGCGGCGCAGCGCCGTCTCGATGATGTCCGCATGGTGCCGGGTCATGGGAAGATAATTGGGGGAAACCCGGGTCAGCTCCATGGTGAAAATATGGATGGTCAGCGGCCTTGGCGCGTCCAGCCGGCGCACAATGGACAGGCCCGACGTCAGCACGCCGTCGAACACCTTGTCGTTGCCGCAATACAGGATATCGGTCACGTCTTCTCCTCTTTCTTCACATATCGGATGTATTCGTAGTCACTTTCCTGACTCCGTCTGACCATGGTCTTATAGATTTCATCCCGCAGCGCCTGCGCTCTGGCTCTGGGAGGGAGACTGTGGTCCGGGTAAAAGGGGCCGTCCAGATACGTCACCGTCCGGGGCTTCCGGCCGAAGCGGCGGCGGTGGTAGGTGGTGGTCAGGGTGAAGCTGGGAACGTCCAGCTCCACGGGGTATTTCATGGACGTGGCGTGGAAATCCCGGATGCCGGTATAGTACGGCCAGATGTGGGCTTCCGGGTAGACCATGATGAAGCTGCCTTCCTCAATTCTGGTGCGGATGGCGTCCAGAAAGGAACGCATGGCTTTTATGTTGGAGGGGAGGGGCAGAGCGCCTAAGTACGGCGTGATCTTTCCCAGCACCGGCATAGAGACGTTGTTGGGGTGGACGATCATGTAGACGCTTTTCGGAAACAGCGCCAGATTGGGCAGGAACGGGTCGCCCACCTGCTGGGTGTGGTTGCCGTAGACGAAGCAGCCGGTCTTGCCGGCCTTCCTCAGCACCTGCCGGTTTTCAAACCGCGCGTGGAGCGCCAGCTTGCAGTACAGGAATGCCGCGGGCATGGCAAACAGGCGGTAAGCGATGAATCTTGCCGCCTTCCACCCGGGGCTGGGGTCAATGTACCGGTAGCTCTCGTCAATGCGCCGCGTTTCGATCTTGGCGGAGGAAAACTCGTCGTTCCGCTCGTCGGTGTAATATATGGTTTTGATTGGCGCGGGGGCCTGCGTCTTCATAAGATGCTCCATCCGAATCTTCATAGTCAGGGAAGCTCCGAAACGGTCGTATCCGGCTGAATCAGAGCTTGTCATAGTTTACCGCCAAAGCCCCCGAAAGTCAAGGAGTTCTGTCGTACCCGCACTCTACCCGCGCGTCCCCCGCTGTCCGGCCGGTAGAATGGGGTGGAAAAGACTCCACCGGGGATTCTACCGGCGGGGGAGTCGATTTTTGCGGGGTTTTCGGCTGTAAATCCGGTTCGGGCGCAAAAGCCGGAGCCGCACTGCCCTGCGCAGTACGGCTCCGGTGGTTTTCCAAAAGCTGGCGTCTCTCCCTAATATTTCAGATACCGCCTGAGCTTGGCCTCCGCCCGTTTCAGCGTCCGGCAGACGGTGCTTTTGTTCACGCCACGGTCCGCGGCGATCTGGGTCAGGGTCTGTTCCTGAAAATAAAAGGCGATGAGGGTCTCCCGCTGCAAGGGCGTCAGCTCCTCCTGCATCACCCGCTGCACCCGCTTCAGCTGCACCTCCCGGGGCAGCCGGGGGCCGAGGTAGCCCTCATACAGTATATTTTTCATTCCGGTAGTACCCCCTGTCGTAGTAGTGGGCCGTCAGCTCCGCCAGTTCGTTCATTTGGGTCAGCATGGGGGTCAGTTCCGCAATGCGGCGCTTACAGCGCCAGATTTCCTCCGGGTCTTCCGTTGCTGCCAGCAGCAGCCGAAGCTCCCGCAGCCGCCGTCGCAGGGGGACGGCGGCTTCCTCGTAGCACACGCTCAGCTCTGCCAGCGTCATAGCGCGTCTCCTTCACAGCAGCGGCAGACGCCGTCCGGCGCGTAGCATTCGCCGCCGCATTTTTCACACAGACACACAGGCACTTGCGCCTGATCGTCTATGTACAGCATGGGTTCCAGGAATCGGATCATAAGAATCGACCTCTTTCGTAAGAAATGTAGGGTATCTAGGCAATAACCTGTCGAAATTGGCATTCTTTTTTTCGCATAATTTCCCAGCTATTTCCATGGAAACAGCATACCACACGCTATGTGTAATGTCCGTCGAAATGTGTAGGCGTCTTTATTCCCCTGTTTTTTCACTTTTTTTGTGGTATCCTTGCGCTAACTAGATAACAAGAAAGAAGTGGTCATATGTTGGGAACCCGAATTGCGGCGCTGCGCCGGGAGGCGGGGTTAAGTCAGGCGGAGCTGGCGCAGCGGCTGCAGGTCAGTCCAAGTGCGCTGGGGATGTACGAGCAGGAACGGCGGGAGCCGTCCATGCAGACCCTCGTGAAGCTGTCACGGGAGCTGGGCGTCACCACGGACTATCTGCTCACGGGAACCCCGGCGGAAAAGGAACGGGCGGAACTGGAAGGAATGCTGCTGGGCCGTATCCGCGCCGCGGATCAGCGGCTGGAGCAGCGCCGGGAGCGTCCCTTCTCCCGGGAAGAGCTGGCAGTCCTGTTTGCCGCCATGCTGATGGAGGAATAATACTATTTCTTAGGGTCTATCTGAAAACCGGGAATATGACCAACAGCGAGGGATTTTTCGCC
>OHBM01002442.1_pt1 | contig 12386 bp, 10 predicted proteins | sample 1577251 | NCBI WGS metagenome assembly OHBM01 (sample SAMEA3541557, study PRJEB24748) | human gut metagenome | biome: human gut; feature: human-associated habitat; material: faeces | place: China | collected 2012
TGCCAGATATACATGTCCTTCTTTGATCAGATCCGGCATGAAACGGTACAGGAATGTCAAAAGCAGTGTACTGATATGTGCACCATCAACATCGGCATCGGTCATAATGATGATCTTGTGATAACGCAGTTTGCTGATATCAAAGTCTTCATGGATACCTGTTCCAAAAGCTGTGATCATTGCCTTGATCTCTGCATTTCCGTAGATTCTGTCAAGACGTGCCTTCTCAACATTGAGGATCTTGCCTCGAAGCGGAAGGATTGCCTGTGTCGCACGGTTTCTCGCTGTCTTGGCAGAACCGCCTGCGGAATCTCCCTCTACGATATAGATCTCGCAGTTCTTCGGATCCTTGTCTGAGCAATCCGCAAGTTTACCCGGAAGTGACATTCCATCGAGTGCGGATTTCCTTCTGGTAAGGTCACGTGCTTTACGTGCTGCTTCTCTTGCTCTCTGTGCAAGAACAGATTTCTCAACAGTAGCCTTGGCTACAGATGGATTCTGCTCAAGGAAAATTTCAAGCTGCTTGCTGACAACAGAGTCTACGGCGCCTCTCGCCTCACTGTTGCCAAGTTTCTGTTTTGTCTGGCCTTCGAACTGTGGTTCTTCGATCTTGACACTTACGATCGCAGTCAGACCCTCACGGATATCATCACCGCTTAAGTTCGGTTCACTGTCCTTGAGAAGTTTGTTCTTTCTCGCATAATCGTTAAAAGTCTTGGTAAGTGCATTACGGAAACCAACGATATGTGTACCGCCCTCCGGTGTATTGATGTTATTTACAAATCCATAGCTGTTCTCTGTATAGGAGTCGTTGTGCTGCATCGCAACCTCAACAGAAACGCCGTCCTTCTCTCCCTCACAGTAAATAACCTCTGGATACAGAGGTTCTTTACTCTTGTTCAGATATGTTACAAATTCACGGATACCACCCTCGTAGTGGAATACTTTTTCTTTCTTGGAGTCTTCTCTCTCATCTCTGAGGACAATGCGAAGTCCTTTGGTAAGGAAAGCCATCTCACGAAGACGCTGTTTCAGGATATCATAATCATAAACAGTTTCCTCAAAGATTTCCTTATCCGGCAGGAATGTAACAGTTGTTCCTGATTTCTCCGGATCACACTCTCCAACAACCTTGAGAGGATACATTGTATGTCCTCTCTCATAACGCTGCTTGTATTCTCTGCCTTCGTGATATATGGTAACTTCCAGCCACTCGGACAGAGCATTTACAACGGATGCTCCTACGCCGTGAAGACCTCCGGATACCTTATATCCTCCACCGCCAAACTTACCGCCGGCATGAAGAATGGTAAATACAACCTCAACTGCCGGAATTCCTGCTTTGTGGTTGATACCTACCGGAATTCCCCGACCATTATCTACAACTGTAATGGAGTTGTCTGGGTTGATGCTTACCTGGATCTCTGTACAATATCCTGCCAGAGCTTCATCTACCGCATTATCTACAATTTCGTATACAAGATGATGCAGACCCCGGCTGGATGTACTTCCAATATACATACCCGGTCTTTTACGAACCGCTTCCAGCCCTTCCAAAATCTGAATCTGGTCCGCTCCGTACTCCGTATTTTCTCCGCCCATGTGCTGCCTCCTGTCATTCAATGTTATATAAAAATTACTGGTTGTATATCCTCTGTTGGACATACGTATACTAATTTATTATAACACAAAAACAACTCTCTTTCCATTAAAAATCCCGGTTTTCTGTAAAAACAATGTATAAAAAAAGGAACTGTATTTCACATTTTTTTGGAAATACAGTTCTCGTATTTACTGGATCAGATATTGATAAATTTCTCTCTTGGATACCCCTCGGTCCTTCGCCACCTGCTTCATGGCATCCTTCCTGGAAAGCCCCTGTTTTTCGTAGATTTCCATATGTTCCTCGATGGAGATCTCCTCCCAGGAAGCTACAGCTTCTTCCTTGAGTTCCTGGCGGCTCTTGCCCTCGATCACAAGGACACATTCCCCTAATGGCTTTTCGTTCTCATAATGAGCGATCAGCTCATCGATCGTCGTATGAAAAGCAGTCTCATGTTTCTTCGTCAGTTCCCGACAAAGTGTCATTCTGCGGTTGCCAAGAGTTTCTTTGAGATCCTTAAGTGTGCGGACCAGCTTGTGTGGTGCCTCATACATAATGATCGTCCTTGTCTCATTGACCAGTTCATCCAGGACTTCCCTGCGTTCTTTTTTGTCCATTGGAAGAAAAGCTTCGAAAGCAAATCTCCTGGTCGGAAGCCCTGACAGAGTAAGTGCTGTAATACAGGCAGCAGGTCCCGGAAGTGAGGTCACTTCGATCCCTGCTTCATAACACATGGCAGCAAGTTCTTCTCCCGGATCTGAAATTCCAGGAGTACCTGCATCCGTGATCAGTGCAATGTTCATTCCTGACTGCATCTTCTCGATCAGTGTATAAGCTTTGTCGATCTTATTGTATTCATGATAACTGGTCATGGGCGTTTTGATCTCGAAATGATTCAGAAGCTTGATACTGTTTCTCGTATCTTCTGCCGCGATCAGGTCTACTTCTTTGAGAGTACGCAGAACACGCAGCGTAATATCTTCCAGATTTCCGATAGGTGTTGCACACAGATATAATTTACCGCTCATAAATCAGGTTCCTTTCTTGAATTCTTATCCGAATCATCAGACCATCCCGTAGATTTCCAGGATCGCCTTTGTATACTCTCCCGGCTTCTCATAAACGATCAGCGGACGCTCTACCGTGATTCTGGAGTTTCCACCCTTGCAGGCCTCGATCAATACCATATTTGGTTCTCTGTCTATGTACGGATACACAAGCTGCATGCGTTTCGGCTCCAGCTTGTATTTCATCAGCACCTGAAAAATCTCAGCAAGACGGAACGGACGGTGCACCATAAAAAAATGTCCCCTGTCCTTGAGTACTCTGGACGCCTGGCTGACAACATCCTCCAATGTGCAGAGCACCTCATGTCTCGCAATTGCTTTTGCCATATACGGATTACGCAGTCCATGCTCTCCGATCATATACGGAGGATTACTTGTTACTACATCAAAAGAAGCTGCTCCAAAAATTCCAGCAGCCTCCTTAATATCTCCGCATACAATATCAATTGCAGATTCCAGACTATTGTACGCAACACTGCGTGCGGCCATATCTGCACATTCTTCCTGTATCTCCAGTCCTGTGAGATGTTCTCCCTTGCCTCTGCCTTTGAGCAGGATCGGAATGATCCCTGTGCCGGTTCCCATATCCAGGACCCTTGCATTCTTTCTGATCTTTGCAAAGCCGGACAAAAGAACCGCATCCATTCCGAAGCAGAACTTCTCTGGATTCTGAATTACATAAAATCCATTCTGCAGGTCATCGACCCGCTCTCCCGGATGTACCAGATCAGTTTGCGGATTTCTTTCCATGAGATTTTTTATCTCCTTCTCTGTCTTCGAGTTTTTCCAGTTCCTTCATTTCCTTCTCGGAAACTTTGACTTTTTTCTTACGGGGACGGAATTTCAGTTCATTTACCGGAAATTCCTGAATCTCCTTTTCGTCGTTTACTTCGACAACGACTTTGACTCTCTGGCGAAGAACGTTTACATTCTGTACAGTTCCCTGAATTCCATCCGGAAGTGTGACAGTGTCCCCGATTCCCGGAAGTTTCTTATTCAGTTCCTCGTATGTTTCCTGTTCGTTCTTGAGACAGCACATCAGTCTGCCGCATACGCCGGAAATCTTGGTCTGGTTCAGTGAAAGGTTCTGTTCCTTCGCCATCTTGATAGATACCGGTGCAAACTCTGACAGATACGTGTGGCAGCAGAGACTTCTGCCGCAGATTCCGATTCCTCCGAGGATCTTGGTCTCATCACGGACACCGATCTGTCTCAGCTCGATCCTTGTCTTGAAGATTGCCGCCAGATCCTTGACAAGCTGACGGAAATCGATTCTTCCATCTGCTGTAAAGTAAAACAGTACCTTGTTGTTATCAAATGTATATTCTGCATCGATCAGCTTCATCTCCAGACCATGCTCACGGATCTTCTTCTGGCAGATCTTGAAGGCATCCTTCTCCTTGAGACGGTTCTGCTGCTCTCTGTCCTCATCTGCCTGAGTCGCTACTCTCAAGACTTCTTTGAGCGGATGAACAACCTCGTCCTCTCCAACTTCCTTCGGTCCAAGTACAACTCTGCCGAATTCTACTCCGCGGGCGGTCTCTACGATCACATGATCGCCCACCTGCATTTTATAATTCTTCGGATCAAAATAATATATTTTGCCGACATTTCTGAATCTGATTCCAACTATTTTTGTCATTCTATCTCTCCCTGATCGTCAGGAACAGAAGTTCAAGAGCAAGCTCGAAGTTTACATTTGCACGCAGACGTACCTTAGCCTTCTCCAGTGCTTCCAGTATCTTTTCGAGATTTTCATATGAACGCTGGCTAGCCTGTTCCTTTATATAATTAATTTCCTGCTTGAAGACCAGATTGTCTATTTCCCTTGTAGCTTTGAACATCAGAACATCACGGAACCAGAACTGAAAAATATCCAGATAGTCGCCTATATGCTGTTTCTCATCGGAAAGTTCGCGGATCACATCAGTCAGCTCATAAGTCTGCATCGTACTTACATACTTCAGGATCCTGAGAGCATTCTCTGTCATCTTGCCAAACTCTTCGGATGTTGCTGCCTCCTGCGCCTTGCCGATGCTTCCCTGTGCAAAAGATGCATCGATCTCTGCCTGATAATCCGGCACATGAAGACGTTCCATAAGATATTTCTTAACCAGATTGTCATCTACTACCTTGAGATCCAGTCTGACACAACGGGACTGGATCGTCGGAAGAAGTGCATCTGCATTGCTGGTCAGCAGCATGATGACTGCATATTCCGGCGGCTCCTCAATTGTCTTGAGAAGAGCATTCTGTGCCTGTACTGTCATCATCTCCGCATCCGGAACGATATAGATCTTGTGCGGACTGCAGTATGGTTTAATTGCTACATCGTGAATCAGCTGATCACGAATCTCATCTATCGAAATAGTTCCCGGCTTCTCATGGTTTACCATGATGATATCCGGATGATTCTTACCCAGGGCTTTCTTACAGGAATCACACTTCTGACATGGCTCCGTTCCCCCAGCCTCGCACTGAAGAGTCATTGCATAAGTCGTCGCAAGAAGTTTCTTACCTGATCCAGGTCTTCCGGTAAAAATATAGGAATGAGATACCTTTCCTGTCGTCATGGCATTCTTCAAATGCCTGATAATCTCCTCGTGCCCGATAATATTGTTGAAACTAACCATTCAGAATCACCTCTCTTGTTTCTGTATACGAATCTTTGTTCGCCATGCCTACATTATAGCATACTTTGTTACCCATTCAAAACTATTTTTGTCTATGAAAGGGAATTTATATATTTTATAATATTTTCGACACACAATTCTAAATTCTCATTAGCAAATCTTAATTTAATTCCTGCCTCCCGGATGTTTTCCTCCGAAAAGTCCTCCTGATCTGCCAGAAAACGTCTGCACATCTCTTCGTATTTCGGTTTCTCCTGCTCCCGCTCCCGAAGAAGTGCCCTCTGTAATCGCTCTCCGTCCTCTACTTCAATATAAACCGGGATCACATGTTCTTCCCCGTAATATTGCTTAAGTTTCTGATAAGATTCCAGTGTGCCGATTCCAAGATAGTTTCCCTCTGAGAGATCTACCTGTCCATCATCTGCTGTAAAATATGTCCAGATGCCATGAACAGTATGGTAGGCTCTGGCTTCGATCAGCTTTCCTGATTTCTTAAATTCCTCAAGTCTGCTGTCATCTGTAAAATAATACTGAACTCCATCCTGCTCTCCCGCGCGGATCGGTCTGGTCGTATACAGTACCAGTTTCTTCAGGTTCAGTTCTTTATTGCCTGCCAGTAAAGAATAGATCCGGTCCTTACCGGCGGCACTTTTTCCCATAATATAAAAAATCTTTCCCATGCAATATCAGATTTCCTGCTCCTTCGTAGTATTCTGGGCTACTACACGGATGGTCTCATTGGTATAGTCCTCCAGTCCCTGCAGATACAATCCCTCTTCCATGTATATTCTCATATTACGGATAAATTGTCCAGTAATCTGTTCTCCCGGTACGATCAGCGGGATTCCAGGCGGATAGAGATATCCAAACTCTGCCGATATCCGTCCGACACTTTCTTCCAGTTTGCGGATTTCACTCTCCGATTCCATTGCCTCCGTGATCGACATGAACTGGCTCAATGAAGTGTATGCTGTTCTTCCTGCCTTCGGTTCTTCTGCTTCTCTTTTTTCTTTTTTCTTCTGTGCTTCTTCCTGGTCGATCTCCTCGATTGCCTGGCAAAGTCTCTCAAAGCCTTCCTCACTGTCACCAACTGCTGCCAGTGCAAGCACATAATGCTCCGTTTCCATCTCCACCTGAATGTGATATTTCTCCAGAAGGATCTGTGCCAGTTCACTTCCCGTCATTGACGCATAGCGTGTAGAAAAAAGTAATTTGGAACGATCATAATCAAAAACTCCGGCCGTTCCGATCTCCGGTGAAACCAGGCGGATATACTTGCATTCTGAAAGCCTGCGTCTCGCCTTTTCGAGGACCTTTGTAAATTCACGGAACATCTCATTACCGTCGGAGGACATTTTTTCCATGCAGGCATCCATACTCGCCATAAGGATATACGACGGGCTGCTGCTCTGATAAATTCCCATAAATCTGCGGATCAGTCTGCTGTCCACGCGGTCACTGCAGTTATGGAGCACCGCAGTCTGCGTCATCGACGGAAGTGTCTTGTGGAAACTCTGGATAACCAGATCCGCTCCCAGTTCAGCTGCTGATGTCGGGAAATAATTTGAAAAGTGAAAATGTGCTCCATGTGCCTCATCCACGATCAGCGGAATCTCATATCTGTGTACGATCTCTGCGATCTTCTCAATATCTGATACCACCCCATCATACGTCGGCGATGTGAGAAGCACTGCCTTGATCTCCGGATTCTCCGCCAGTGCTCTTTCCACCTTATCCGGTGAAATTCCTCCGTTTATCCACCACTTTTGGTTCATCTGTGGATAGACATAAGTCGGGATCAGATTCCTCAGATACAGAGCATGATAGACAGCCTTGTGGCAGTTCCTCGCAACAAGGATCTGTCCCTTCCTCGGAACCGCTGCCGAAACAGCCGCAAGAAGTGCCGCTGTGCTGCCATTAACGCTGTAATAACATTCCTTCGTACCATACACATTCGCAGCAGTTTCCTGCGCTTTTTTCAGAATTCCTTCCGGATGATGAAGATTATCAAATCCCTCTATCTCTGTGATATCCCTGTCAAACGGCAGGTCTGTATTGACTGTGTCCGGATTTCTCTTGTGCCCCGGCATATGAAATGGATAATAATCTTCCTGGCTGTAAATTTCTAATGCTCTATATAATCTTTCCATAATTTTTATACCTTAAACCTGTAACCTACACCCCAGATGGTTTCAATATACTGCGGCTTGGCTGTGTTGAATTCAATCTTTTCACGGATTTTCTTGATATGAACGGTAACAGTTGCAATGTCGCCTACAGATTCCATATCCCAGATCTGACGGAACAGTTCCGCCTTGGTAAATACGCGGTTCGGATTCTCCGCAAGGAATGTAAGAAGATCAAATTCCTTGGTCGTAAATGTCTTCTCCTCCCCATTGATCCAGACTCTTCGCGCTGTCTTGTCGATCTTGATCCCACGGATCTCGATAATATCATTCTTGACAACATTTGATCCTACAAGTCTGTTATATCTTTCCATATGTGCCTTTACCCTGGCAACAAGTTCGCTTGGGCTGAACGGCTTGGTCATGTAATCATCTGCCCCAAGTCCCAGTCCACGGATCTTGTCAATATCGTCTTTCTTTGCCGAAACCATGATGATCGGGATATTCTTCTCCTCGCGCACCTGACGGCAGATATCAAATCCATCTACCTCAGGGAGCATCAGATCAAGTATGATCAGGTCGTATTCTTCTTTCAGAGCCTTCTCAAGCCCTACATCGCCTCTTGTGGCGATCTCAACATCAAATCCTGACAGTTCCAGATAATCTTTCTCCAGATCTGCAATTGCCTCTTCGTCTTCAATAATCAGTATTTTACTCATTTACAGGTACCTCCTGGTATTTTCTCAAAACAAAGTACATGATCGTGCCGATGTCCTCGCGGCTGGTTGCCCACACTTTACCTCCATGGTCCTCCAGGATCTTACGCACGATGGAAAGACCAATCCCACTGCCTCCCTTGGCAGAATTTCGCGAAACATCTGTCCGGTAAAAACGGTCAAAAATATATGGCAGATCTTTGGCTGCGATCCCCTTGCCATTATACCTCGTCCGTTATCTTCGATCTCAACCTGGACAAAATCACCGACATCCTTGACACGGATCTGTATGATGCCCTTCATTCCCTTGCCCTTGTCCATATATTTAATCGCATTGCTGATGATATTATGGATCACCCTTCGGATCTGCTCTCCATCTGCGATCACCTGCACATCACTGTCTACGTAGTTGGCATAGCAGAGCTGTATTCCTCTCGTTTCCAGTTCCAGTCCCACTTCCTCTGCACAGTCTGAAAAATAGTCCTCAACATTCAGTTTACTGAACGTATATGGAATGCGGTTTGTATCGATCTTGGAATAAAAAGTAAGCTCATTGATCAGATGATCCATCTCAACTGTTTTGTTATAAATAGTACGGACATAACGATCCATCTTTTCCGGGGTATCTGCCACTCCGTCCATGATACCCTCAACGTAGCCCTTAACGGCTGTGATCGGGGTCTTGAGATCATGAGAAATATTGCTGATCAGTTCTTTGTTTTCTTTGTCCAGGACAAGTTTTTCTTCTGCGGATTCCTTGAGCCGTCTCCTCATTTCCTCAAAATCACGGCAAAGTTCCGCAAACTCATCCGCCCCTTCCACATCAAGAACAAAATCAAGATTTCCGTCTTTGATATTCTGCGTGGCCTTACGCAGCTTAACAAGTGGTGTGGCAACACTTCTGTAAATCCACAATCCTACGGACACACTCGTAAATATCAGGATGACCAGTGCCGTAAAAAAAAGATCCTTCGTCATGATCCGTAAGCCCGAACCGTCAACTCCGGTCTCTCCGATCGTAATATCATAATCTGCTTCCTGCACTGCTTCATTCTTAGATGTACTCCTGTGCTGCGCTTCGCTGAACCCGTATAAAGTAGCCGCCAGCAGCAGCATTGGAACTAATATGATCATCAGGAAACCGAGTATGATCCTCTGTTTTAATTTCATAACACATCCCCGCTTCTCTGTATAAAAATAAACGCACATATAACGAGTCTGTACCCGCTATATATGCGTTCATTATATCATATCACGATATTCCTATCTCTAAATTTTCTATAAAAACAGTGAAAAAACCGTGTCTTACAGATATTTCTTGAGATCGTCAACTTTATCCAGTTTTTCCCACGGAAGATCTACATCTGTACGTCCAAAATGTCCGTAAGCAGCTGTCTGTTTGTAGATCGGTCTTCTCAGGTCGAGCATACGGATGATTCCTGCCGGACGGAGATCAAAGTTCTCACGGATGATCTCAACAAGTCTGGTGTTGGAAAGTTTTCCTGTTCCAAATGTTTCTACATTGATGGAAGTCGGTTTTGCTACACCGATCGCATAGGAAAGCTGGATCTCGCACTTGTCAGCCAGTCCTGCTGCAACGATGTTCTTTGCAACATAACGTGCTGCATAAGCTGCGGAACGGTCAACCTTTGTGCAGTCTTTTCCTGAGAAAGCACCGCCGCCGTGACGTCCGGATCCACCGTAAGTATCAACGATGATCTTACGTCCTGTAAGTCCACTGTCACCGTGAGGTCCACCGATCACGAAACGTCCTGTCGGGTTGATGAAGTACTTGGTATCATCATCTACCATGTCTGTCGGGATGATCTCATCAAATACATATTTCTTGATGTCTTCGTGGATCTGCTCCTGTGTAACTTCCGGATCATGCTGTGTAGAGCATACAACTGCATCGATACGGATCGGTTTGCCTTCTTCACTGTATTCAACAGTTACCTGAGTTTTTCCGTCTGGTCTTAAGTATGGCAGAGTTCCGTCTTTGCGGACTTTTGTAAGCTGGCGAGCCAGTTTGTGTGCCATGTTGATCGCATATGGCATGTACTCTTCTGTTTCATTGGAAGCATATCCGAACTGGATTCCCTGGTCTCCGGCTCCGATCGCATCGATCTCGTCTTCTCCCATCTTAGCTTCCAGAGCTTTGTCTACGCCAAGAGCGATATCTGCTGACTGCTCATCGATTGCAGTGATGACTGCACATGTATCAGCATCAAATCCATATTTTCCACGGGTATAACCGATCTCTCTTACTGTATCTCTTACGATTTTCTGGATATCAACGTAAGCGCTTGTTGTGATCTCTCCCATAACAAGTACAAGACCTGTTGTTGTAGCGGTCTCGCATGCTACACGGCCCATCGGGTCTTTTTCCATGATCGCGTCAAGAATGGCATCGGAAATGGCATCGCACATTTTGTCCGGATGACCTTCAGTTACAGATTCGGATGTAAATAAAATCTTTTCTTTCTCCATGATTGGTTCCTTTCTTTTTTATCTGGTCTATTGATCAATAAGTTATCTGCGTACATAACAAAATAAGACAGCCCCAACAATAGGACTGTCTTGAAATTTATTTCAATCCTCTTATTGTTCGATTTCTCGCTCAGGTTGGCACCTTCCTTTCTCGTTCATGGGAAGCTTCCCAATGCCGGTCCGGGGTTGCCGTGACTTCTCAGATCCTTTGTATCTCCATCACTCTGAATAAGAAAATTCTATAAGTTATTAAGTTATAAAACTCACAGTGACTAACATACACCCGTTTTTCCAAAATGTCAAGGTGTATTTTCTTCACCTTTTGCACAAACCTGATTGACTTTCAAATGTGAAAATTCTATACTATATTTAATTACGAACGTGACATACAAATGAAATGGGGTTTTTTATGAAGAAGGTAACAGTCAATAAACTTGAACCAGGCATGGTTACTGCCGAACAAATTCTGACAAAAAACGGACAGATGATCGTTGATAAAGGTGTCACACTTACAAGACCGCTTATCATGCGTCTTTCCTTTTATTGTGTATTAGAGGTGGGCATTGAAGATCCAGATGAACACGAAGAACCTGAAACACCGCATTTTATCCCGGCTTATTCTCAAAAGGTAAAAGCCTCGAAAGAGTTTCAGACGTTCCAGTTTGATCATTCATTCGTATTGAACTCTTTGAAGTCTTCCATGGAGGGTTATGTTTTTCACAATCAGCCTCTTGATACGGATGATCTTCTTGACCAGACAGTCAAACTGTTCAATTCATGCCAGACATCACTTGAACTTTTTGATATGCTGCATAATATGCGTGCCTATGACGACAGCACTTATGCACATTCCTTAAATGTATCTTTGATCTGCCGCCGTATCGGTAAATGGCTGAAAGTAGATGCCAACACTTTAGATACTTTAACGCTCTGTGGTCTTTTACATGATATCGGCAAATTAAAAATTCCGGATGATATCTTAAATAAACCGGACAAATACACCGACGAAGAGTTTGATCTTGTCAAAAAACATACTAAATTTGGCTACGATCTGTTAAAGCCGCTTTCGATTGATCCGCATATCAAAAAAGCTGCGCTGCTCCATCATGAGCGTTGTGACGGATCCGGCTATCCACTGAAAGTGGCTCAGAAAGACTTAGACGACTTCTCGATGGTCGTTGCGATCGCCGACGTTTACGATGCCATGACTGCCGCAAGATCTTATCGTGCTCCTCTGTGTCCATTCCAGGTCATCGAATGTTTTGAGCAGGAAGGTCTTCAGAAATACAAACCAAAATTTATCCTGACCTTTTTACAGCATATCGCATCCACTTATCAGAATAACCGTGTTCTTTTAAGCAACGGACAGAGTGCCAATATCGTAATGTTAAACCAGCAGCATCTTGCAAGACCGATCGTTCAGTTAAACGACAATTCCTGTATCGATCTCTCTACCCGTCTTGATCTGCATATCCAGAGTATTCTGTAAGCAGACGGATCGCTGCAGCCAGGATCCACTGTTTTCGGATATACCTGCAGTTTCAAAAAAGAAGCGCTCCAAGCGGTCTCTTTCGGAAACGATCACAGCTTCTGATCGTTTTCTAACAGAGTTGCCTCTTCGAGCGCTTCTTCTGCTTCTTCTTCAATTTCTTCCGGTGTCCCATTCTCAACCGGTATCTTTCCAATATACATAAACACACGCGCCACAATCAGCGGTACAAATCCAACAAAAGCTCCATATACCCCGTATG
>OHBM01002443.1_pt1 | contig 12383 bp, 10 predicted proteins | sample 1577251 | NCBI WGS metagenome assembly OHBM01 (sample SAMEA3541557, study PRJEB24748) | human gut metagenome | biome: human gut; feature: human-associated habitat; material: faeces | place: China | collected 2012
GCGCCGTCTGCGGCGATTGCAACTTGCAGCAGACCGTTTTCGTAGGTGACGGTATAATCTGTGTCGGCGCTCGCAGCCGTGCTGCTGCCCTTGGCGTAGACCGCCAGAGAGGGCAGGTCGATGGTGTCGCCGCCCCAAAAAGCGTACTTGACACCGCCTTTCGTATAGAGATCGAAGTAACCGGCTGTGACGTGCTCAATCTTGATTTGGATCAGCTCGCTGACCCGCGCGCCTGTCGCAGCCAGATACCATACGACAAAGTACCACTCCATGTTTCCATCGGCCTTCAGCTTCTTTTTCAGAAACTGATAATCAGCGTTGCTGATCACGTTCTCCAGGATGTTCTTCTGCTGGATTTTCACAGCTTTGAGCTGTAGCTTCTCCTGCCCAATAAAGCACAGGAACTTGTTAATCCCCTGAATCCGCAAGTTCACCGTCTTGGGTCTGTAGTGCTCCACTAGATAGCCTTTGTAGGCCATCAGGTTTTCCTTGCTTATCTCATCGTAGTGGGCATGATAAAAATCGACCGTCCAGAGATAGGAATGGATGGTGTTTTCCGAAAGACTGCTCTTTCTTAGGTGTTGCTCAAATGTTTCGTTTGTCCTCATAAAAGGCACCTCCCAATAATATTTTTGCGAGTTTATCGCGCCAATATTATAGGGGAAATATGTGACTATCTCTTATTATGAGAAGATTGGCTGATGGAAAGCTGCATTGCCTTGATGATCAGCTGACTTTTGAGCTTCCTGATGGTTGGGAGTGGTGCAATCTTTCTATGATCGGTACAACAAACATTGGGCTCACATATCGTCCGACTGATATAGAGCCAGGTGGCATCATGGTTTTGCGTTCGTGCAACATCGTTAACGACCAATTTGACTTGAGCGACTTGGTTCGTGTTAAAACCACTGTCAGAGAAAATCAATTTGCACAGAAGAATGATATTTTGATTTGTGCCCGAAATGGGAGCAGGTCGCTTGTAGGTAAATGTGCGCTAATTCCAGATTTGGGAGAACCCGCATCCTTTGGCGCATTCATGGCGATATATAGGACAGAGTATTTTGAGTTTATCGTGCATTACCTTCGTTCAAGTTTCTTTAGAAGTGTATTCGATGACAGCAATTCCACCGCTATCAATCAACTTACGCAGGATATGCTAAAGCGGGCTATTGTCCCACTTCCTCCGTTATCTGAACAACGCAGAATTGTTGAAGCAATTGACGCAATGCTTTTTGAACTCAATCAAATAGAAAAGAGCCTCAGTTGAGGCTCTTTTCCACATTCTCGACCAGAGTGAACACCGTTTTCAGTTTGGCGCAAATGGTTTGCTGTTCTCCTATCGGCGGTGCCGGGTAGAGCCAATTTTCTATGTTGTCCTTGCTTATAGACGGAGAATTATCTCCCTTCATATACTGATTCAGACCATTGACTACATAACCCGATATCATCAGGAAAAACATAAATTCGGGCAGCAACACACCGTTGGAGTTGCAGACATAGAAACCGGTCGATGCGATACAGTTGCTATGTTTCTCCTCAACAAGTGCAATATTTTCAAGATATGGTCTGACCAACGAAAACAAAACACTTCCATCTTTTACAGCACGGCTCGCCCGACTTGGGGCATCAGACACTGGAAGGTTCTTTGTTTTCTTGATGCAATGGAGTCGATTGTCGATGGCGTCAATGTCGATATAGTCGAAAAAATCGCCCTGGGGCTTTGTGCTTTCCATACCTTCAAAACAGGAATATCCTCTGCACCATGCCCAGCCTTCTGGCAATTCAAACGGTATTTCATCGCTGATATTTTCGACCTTGCCGCCAATCTTCTCATAATAAGAGTTATCCTCACCACGGAAGATGACGGATTCCTTCTTGTCACGCTTAATCTTGCCCTGCTTGATGAGTTCTTCTTTCTCTGCACGGATACGCTCCAGCAGGACAGAGGCAGGTTCATCATTCGGATCTTGTGGTACAAGCTTGCCACGAATGGCAAGGTCGAGAATTTTGGATTTGGCCTTTGCAATGTACATTACTAACGCTTCGCGCTGATTAGTAATCTCTGTAAGATGAATGTCTACATCGATAATAGAGTTGATAATACGGTTTTGTTCAGTACAAGGTGGAACGGGCAGCAATATGCTTTTGAGAATTGCTTGGTTTAGATTCAACATCGTGTTCCCGATAGAGTTGCCAGACAGATACTCAACTGAGTAAGGAGAACGCAGACAGACTGCAAAATACTCAGAACACAGAACTGCTGGAAAGCGCAGGACAAAGCTGCCTGTTCCACACAACCATCCTTCTTGCTCGGGTTGAACAACTGCGCATCTTCCTATATCTCCTCTGCGTGCAATCACAATATCATTTGGAGCAACTTTGAATGAAGAAAGTCGTTCAACAGTTTCAGGCGAAACCAGCATTTTATCAATAGGAACTACTTTTCCACCAATGATATTCATGGGATTTATCAGGGGGATTCCGTCTGCAACATAATCGGACTTATGCAGTGCACTGCCAAAAGGCCCAGTGATAAACAGTTCAATCAAAGAACCTAACCTTGCCCACGCCCAGCCGTCCGGCAGCTCAAACGGGATCTCATCCTCGATACATTTTACGCTGCCGTCGGCGAACTTCTCATAATGCAAATTATCCTCACCGACGAAGATAATGGTATCGTTCTTAATGTCCTTGGCTTTGAGCTTACCGTCTTTCACCATCTGCTGCTTCTGCTGGCGAATACGCTCCAGCAGAACAGACGCCGGTTCATCGTTAGTATCCTGCGGAACCAGCTTGCCGCGGATGGCAAGGTCAAGCACCTTTTGCCGTAATGCTTTCGTATCCATTACTCATCTACCTCGCCGATCAGTTCTTCCAGAGCAGCCACAGCCTTGGCGATGTTGGCGGACTTTTCCTTGATCTGATCCAGTAGTTCAGAGAGGGTGTAATCCTCGGTTCCGCTGTCGGACTTCATCCAAGTGATATCCAGGCTGGTCTTGTCGCGGGCCAGGATCTCCTCATAGGTAAACTTGCGCCATCTGCCGTTTGGATTCTCTGCACTGTAGGTTTCGGTGCGGGAGAACAGGTCACCGTCCTTATAGCACTCGATGAACTCGTCAAAATAGCTTTCTTTCAGCGGATTAGTTTTTCCAAAGGAGGGCATATCGGAGCGCAGGTCATAGAACCAAATCTCACGGGTGTTACCTTTGTCCTCACGGCCACGGGTGAAGAACAGCACATTGGTCTTGACGCCCTGGGCATAGAATATGCCGGTGGGCAAGCGCAGGATGGTATGAAGATTGCACTTCTCCATCAAGTCACGGCGGATACGCTCACCATCACCGTCAGCGAACAGGACATTGTCCGGCAAAACAACTGCCGCACGAGCCTTGCCCGTCTTATTCAGACTGCGGTAGATGTGCTGCAAGAAATTCAACTGCTTATTGCTGGTGGGAAAAGTAAAGTCATCACGGGTAGCACGTTCTCCACCTTTCTTGGTGCCGAAAGGCGGATTGGTCAGGACAACATCGTAGCCTTTCATTTCCTTACCAAAATTGGACAGGGTATCACCGAAATAAATAGGACCGCTGATATCGTGCAGCATAGCATTCATCAAGGCCAGGCGATGAGTGTCATGTACCAACTCACAGCCGGAAAATGCCTGAGTACGCTGAAACTCCTGCTGATCCACAGGTAGTTCAAACAGGTCATCGGTATGGTCCTTGACATAGCGGTCAGCAGCGATCATAAAGCCAAAAGTACCGCAGGCTGGATCATTGCACCGCTCACCGGGCTGTGGTGCAATAAGCCGGGTCATGACGTTGATGAGAACACGAGGCGTGAAATACTGCCCGGCGCCAGACTTCTTCTCCGTTGCGTTCTTCTCCAACAGACCTTCATAAAGATTTCCCAGTCCTTCTTCCTTGGCGCTATACCAGTCAAACTGATCGATGGTCTGGATGATCTTCTCCAGATTCTTTGGCTCGTCGATGTTGCTCTGCGCTCCCTGATAAATCTCTCGTACACGACCAGTGCAGCTCTCACCCAAATGCTCCAGCAGTTCCTTGTAGAACTTTTTCAGTTCCACGCCCTGTTTGGTAATAAGCTTGTCCCAACGATACTGCTCCGGGATAGCTCCCTCGGTGCCGGTTTCCTTGCACATTTTCAGGAACAGGATATAAGTCAGTTCCGTAACATACTGCTGATAAGTGATACCATCATCACGCAGCACATTGCAGAGATTCCAAAGTTTTGCTACGATCTCCTGATTATTCACGCTATGCTTCCTCCATCTTCATAGAGATACTCGTTCAGTTCCGTGATGATCTCACGGAGTTTGCCACCAAAGCGGCGGTCGATGATAGTAAATCCACCGGCGTTCTTGAATGCGCCGATTTCAAAAATCTGTTCATCCAGCACGCTTTCTTCCAGCAGTACTTTTTCAATGCGCTTGAGCCAATCAAGCTGGTTCTTATTGAAATCATGGTTGACCCGCAGTTTCGCAAAGGCGTACTTTACTCTCTGCTCATGGCTGATGAGGGTAGAGCCAAGAGCCTGTTGGCGGATAAAAGCAATAATGTCAGCCACGATGTCCTGATTGGTCATCTCATTCCATGCAGAGTTCAACTGTTTCTCCGTAAAGTCATGGCGGTCAAGCTCCAGTTTCAGGCTCTTGAGGTCTTCTCTGGTAAGCTCAGAAGGTCTGGTGCAGACCGTTCGCAAAGCGGCAATTGCATTCATGTTATTGTTGATGAATTCTTTGAAGGCTTCCAGATAGTCCTCTGGCTTCTGACCTTCGCCATAACCGCGGGTGTGGTCAATCAGTTCATCGGGGTGATCATCAATAATGCGTGGGATTTTGCTATGCGGTCTGTCCTTGTCCAGCACAGAGAAGGCCTCACGATGTCCCAACAGTTCAGTGGTGGCCTCTTTAATCGTGCTGCTGTTAAGGTATTCTGCAAAGCTCCCTAAGTCCATACCTCCAGTAAGGTGGACAAACTGCTCCAGTGCCTTTTGGCTCACATTACGGCGCTTGCGCTGCAGTTTGGCAACAATCAGGTCGATCTGATAGGCAAGCTGCTCATCGGTAGTTGCTACCTCCAGTCCCTTCATCAAATCTTCAAAACTTGCAGAAGGATTGGTAACAACTGGCTTCATGTTGCTGACATCCTGCAAGGATTCATACACACCCACAGGGTCATAAATCTCAAAGTGAGTTTTGCCGATAGCCGGGCACAATCTGGTGGCGCGGCCTAACATCTGCTCAAAGAGGATACGGGATTTGATGCGACGCATAAATACCAAGGTGGTGATCTCCGGCACATCAATGCCAGTGGTCAGAAGGTCAACGGTGACTACGATTTTGGGCAAAGACTCGTTTTTGAAACGCTTGATTGCTTCAGAGATTTTCCTCTTGTTGCCGCCTGCCACGCTTCCGGTGATCTTCATGACGGTATCGTTGTCAACGCCGCCCTCCGCATAGATCTCCTTCAAAATTTTTACAATAAGGTCAGCATGGTTGTCATCAACAGCATAGATGAGGGTCTTGCCCTGACCATCTGGGTTGAAGTCCCATGCGATTTCTTCGAGGACGGTCCGGTTGAAGTTCTCCGTAATGACCTGACGGTTGAAGCTGTCGATTTCAAACTTCATATCATCTTCCAGCTCGGCGCTATTGAGGACTTCGCCGGTAACCGGGTCGTAAATAGCAAGCTGTTCGCCCTTCTGATAGTTGATACCCTCAACACGCAGTTTGGTGCGGATATTGTGTGGCGCATCATGATCTACCAGATAACCGTCAATCACGGCTTCACGGTAGGAATAGTTGAAGACAGGTTTGCCGAATATCTCAGTAGTATGGAGTGCTGGGGTTGCAGTTAAGGCAATCTTCACTGCATCGAAATATTCGATGACGGTGCGGTATTTGCTGATATAGTCATCCTGGTTACGATAGAGCATTTCCGTTTCGCTCATTTCTTTGTCCAGAATGTAGCCTCGGTGCGCTTCGTCGACCACGATCAAATCGTAGTCCGTTACAGAGGGCATCGTATCGCCTTCTGGATAGAGAATCCTTTTGACCAAGCTCTGTACTGTGGCGATATGTATCTTGGTTTCCTTATCGATTTCCTTTTCATCCAGGCCCTTAATGTTATAGATGGAATCCAGGGTCATCAATTCTTCGATTTTGACTTCCTTGAAAACATCCTCGGTCTGTTCGCCAAGCGCGGTGCGATCCACGAGGAACAGGACTCGCTTAAAACGGTCACTCTTGATAAAGCGGTAGATCATACCAAGGATAGTACGGGTCTTGCCAGTACCAGTCGCCATGGAAAGCAAAACAGTCTGTTTGCCGTCAATGACAGCCTGCTCCGCAGCTTCGATAGCGTTGATCTGATACTTGCGTAGATTCAATCCATCCGGATCGCGCAGTAGATCAAAGGGAGTGTTCTGGAGTGCGACATTGGCGGCGGCAATATCCTTTTCGAGCTGCTCCATCAGACCCTGAGGGCTAATCCAGCCTTGCAGAGCCTTGGGGGCATTTGCTCCGCTACGCAAATCCAGACACCAAATGCCGGATTTTGTTTCAATCTGCTTCAGATACTTTCGACCATTGGTAGCAAAAACAAAGGGAACTTTGTATGCACCCCACTGGTTGATGATGTACTCCTTGTGTTCGGCCTTGATTCCCTTGGCGTATTCCTTGCACTGGTGATCGATTACAGACGGGATGTCAATGGCGGCCTTCTTAGCTTCCACAATGCCCACGAGCTTCAGTCCCACAAACAGAGCATAATCTGCATAGCCGTTCTTGCCAACAGCAGAACCAGTGGGCCACTCAGCAATGGCAAGATTTCTCCCTTTCTGTGGACGGGCTCCCTTGGAATAACGCAGATTATTGGTGTCGGCTTCCCAGCCGAATTTACGGAGCTGCTCGTCAATCAGATATCGGGTTTCAGCCTCGGAAAGTTCCATGCTCTCGGACGCAGTTTCACCCTTTTCTGCACGTTCTTTGGATGTCTTGGACGATGCTGCAGTAGATACTGCCTCGACCTGCTTTGAGAGCGCAGCGATTTTTTCTTCCTGCTCCTTGATGATAGCCTCATAGTCCGGTTGGGCCACATTTTCGGGCATGACAAAAGCAGGGGCAATATATCCCCAGTCACCATATACCTCCATGAACCAAACGGCCAGGTTATAGGTCATGGAGAGCAGAGTCTTTGCATCCTCCACGGAGTCAGCACCAGCATGTACAGCATCATTGCGGGTTTTGCGAAGCGCATACAGGATATCGTCAATTTTCTTGGGGATCAGGTATTCTCGTTTCAGCAGACGAATCCGGTTGGCGTGTGTATTGTCGATGGTCGGCTCCTTGATATGCTCAAAAGCAAAAATCTCAAGAATCAGGCGCTCACCGAACATACCCAGCTTATACAGGCAAGCGTTGGGATCGGAATACACATAACTCTCCGCTGCTGCACCAATCTGAGCCAATGCTGGCCAGTATCTATTGAGAAATTCAAAGTTGGATTTCATGTGCGTCCTCCTAACTTTTGTGATGCTTCTGATAATCTTGTATTATCGGAAGTTTGTAGGTAAAGAAGTTTACTCCTCAGTTATAGTACCATCTTTAATATGGAATGCAATTTGATGTTCTTTACAAAACCGAATAACTTCATTCGCACACTCGTTATAAAACCCTCTATGGCTTCTGTAGGCGGACACTTCCTTGTTGTAGTTTGTCCGCCCAAAAATAATTCGGTCTACAAAGGATACTGCTGAGAGGAGCTCCTGTAGCGACTGTTCAATCAGGTTAGGTGTAGGGTACGGTTCAATACTGACCCACGTCTTGCATCCCGCATCATGTAACACTTTTAGTGCCGCCAACCGTTCTTTGTAGGGAGCTGCACCGGGTTCCATCCTCTGCCGATATTCCTCATCCAAAGAAACAAGGGTAATCCCATATGCGTTTTCCAGAGACATCTCGGACAGTTCCATAGGCAACAGGCCTTTTGTTAGAGCGGTACACATTATTCCTGCGGCGTTTAGCTTGCGAATGGCCGCCATGCTCATTTCTGCTATTTCTGGGTATCCGTACATAAAAGGGTCTGTTGTAAAGCAAAGCTGTACAGATTGAATTTTAGACTTTAACCGAGGGATTTCTTTATCTAAAAGTTCAAGTGTATTAGAAACAAGAACGGGAGAGCACCAATCTTCGTAAGTATGTACTCGACCAAAACGCTTTGCCATCAGAAATGCATAGCAAGGATATTTGCATCCATGGGAGCAACCTTGAACATGGTTCATGGTATAATCTCCATATTCGACTCCGGTTTTATAGAGCATGCTTTTTCTCTCGATATACTGCATTTTAGTGCTATCTCCTATCTGTGAAGCTGATTGTGCTTCGAGAAATCTTTGCGCTATAATCGTTTTTCAAGGCCTTTTTAATCTCGGCACGGTATCCGTCTGAAGGAAAGACGGGATGCGCATCTAAATCCGCCCAGATTGTCGCAAGCGGAATGTCCTTTTGGCCTGCAAATTTGCTCTGCAAATAATCGACTATGTCTTTGACATAGTAACAGCGCTCATCACATTGAGTTTTCACCCGCTGATCATTAAAATCAATCATGAATTGGTTTTCCTCACCGTGTGTATTTTTGATTGAGGATTTACCACCGAATGTTTTCCATGCGGTTGTTTTATACAGCTTAAAACCTGCTTCATGGCAAGTACAATGAACCAAGTCATACAAAAGCGAGTTACGGGAATTAAAAAACGGAAATGAGGCAATGTAATATTTGCGGCCTGTGCCAGATTGCAGCGAGGCAATAATTTGTTCCACACGCTTTTCATATGCGGTTCGATCACTTCCGCAAGGCAGAAGGTCTTCGAAAGCCGAGAGGTATGTTTCCTCATACTTCTGCATAGCCTTGGGTGTTTTAACTTGACGAATCGCTCTAATAGAATCATTGACCATATGATTTATCAGCACCTCGCCCCAACTACGGAAAAAGGGTGCAAGCGCCGACCAATCTATCGATGCGTCATATGGATCATACAACAAGAAAAAGTGCAGTCCCTTGCTTTTTGACAGTTTGCCACCAATTTCCTTCAGAAGCACATTGCCGTCTTTACTCGTAATGCTATAACGAAAGTTTGAGCTTTCGCTGGGAAGATGCTTTTTCAATTCGGCAATTTTTTCTTCGGAGTTATCGTTCAGATAAACAAATACTTTCTTTTTGGGGTACTGCCCTGCAACATCCCTAAGAATTCGGGATACACGAATCGGTGTTCCAAATTCTTCGTTTCCGTTTTCGTCGCGATAAACACCACTATTGCACATACAGTCAATGAAAATAATGCCGTTACAGTAATTGTTTTGCATCAATTTTTGCGCCCAAGATTTCACATAACTTTCTATGAGCTCAAACTTTTTAATTGTATGCGGACTCGCTTTACTCACGACTGCACTGTTATTACTGCTTGACATCCTTCTCACCTCGCGCCCAATAAAATCTCTGTGCAAGATATCTATTTTGCGATTTTATCAGAATTGCTGTCCTATATAAGGGATAATACTCAAAAGATAACCTCTTTGCCCGACCTTATACTGATGGATCATCTTTCACCAATTCAATGATGTCGCAGAAGTCGCAGTCCAGAGCCTTGCAGATCTTGGTGAGGATCTCTGTGCTGACATGCTCATTCTTACCCAGCTTGGCAAGGGCAGTGGTGGACATACCCGTAGCAAGGCGTAAGTCTTTCTTCTTCATATTTTTGTCAATCAGGAGCTTCCACAATTTATTATAGCAAACAGTCATAATTAACACCTCATGTACTGAGTTTACACAGATGTGTAATACATAATAATTTTAGCACAGAAAGGCTGCTTTGTCTATCAAAAATCCAGTTTTCAGATTTGCATTTTTACTTCCAGAGAGAATATTTCGAATTGCTTAATTACAAAGGAGCGCTGCGGAAGTATTCTGTTACACTGTTTACTGCAGAAAAGAAAAAGTTGAACTTCCGGGCAATCAGAGCTACAATGCAAACGCTTTTTAGGCAGAACTAAATTAAACGGAGGAACAGCGATGAATGACGATGTAAAACTGTTTCATGATTACGAAGCAATCACTATTGATGATCTGAAGGACAACGCCAATAGTTCGCTGAATCTGATGGCGGAGGAACAGCGACCGCTGCGTGTATCTATGGAGAACGGCAAGGAGTTTCTAATATTTCCGCAGGATCTCCTCGCCCCGCTCTACGATCATGACTTTCGTTTGATCCTGATAGCGGCGATGCGGTATGCAATGGGCAGGAACACATATATGCCCATGGTGGTCGCTGATTATATCAAACGCCACATTCATCTTCTGGATGACAAATTCCTTGTGTTGGCTGCCGATGATATTCGACGCCACTTTGAGGACTATGGTGAACACGAACTGAATCCAGATCTCTGGCAGGATCTTTTGGAAGCGCTCGAAGCAGAGAGGAGAAACAGAATCGCCCGGCCAGCGAAGAAAACCAGGCCTTGCCCAGCATGCGGGAACTCATTGGAAGTCACGAACATGGCCGACAACCAGCATTCTCCCGGTGGCTTCGATGTAATTGCCCACTGTTGGAGCTGCAACTCTGACTTTGAGTGGTTCTGTGACAAGGACGGCGGCATTTCGGAAATGAAGCGGTATTTCTTTGGATAAGTAATAAAAAACTATGCAGGGAACTTATAACAAGATCCCTGCATAGTTTCTCTAACAAGCTGCCGCCTTATTTCATTGTTTATGCGGCGCAATTTTTGAGGTCAGCCCATGATGCCGATTTTGTTCCCATTTTCGTAAATGTCCGCGCCGTATTCGCAGTGATTTGGCCCTTGGTATTCCAGCCAACCGAAGCCTTCCACATAGACCATATCGCCGGACTGCGGGCCAGTGACCGCCTGTACCTGGGCGAGTGCAGGAATAGGTTCCGGAGCAGGCTCTGGTGCAGACGTTGGTCGTGTGTCGGAAGCTGCAGACGCTTCCACTGGTGCAGGCTCCGGCTCATTGGTGGTTTCATGGGGAGGCTCCGGCTGCAGACTCTCAGTTTTTTCTTTCTCTGACGGTGGTGTAGCTTCGAATTTTTCTTCGCGTTCTGCAACGGTCGCTTCTGGGGCGCTTACGGCGGGTGTTTGGGGCAGTTCGGGGGTTTCCCCGACCGTTTCAGCCTGCGGCCACACGGCGGCACACAGGGCGAGACAGGCGGTAAATACTGCGGCGATGGTGATTTTATTTTTCATTTTGTTTCCTCCTCTTTGAGTGTAAAATGATTGATTTCTGTGGACAACTCACCTTTTGCGGAATAGCTATCAGAGCTTCAGAAGATTATCCAGAATATTTGCCGCCTGTTGCAGTTCGCTCTGGGTGGTCTCGTTTGGCAAATCCTCATTTTGTACCTTGTGGGGCAGATAGGGTTCATAGTTCTGCCGGGTGATCGTCGGTCGGTAGTGACCCAGCATCTGCGCCAACTCCTTGGCATCCATGCCGTTCTTTAGAGCGAGGATGGCGCAGGTATGACGGAGATCCACATACCGAATGTGGTCGATGCCCGCTTCCTTGATGATCTCATTGTGCATCCGGCGCACCATCTGCGGCGAGTAAGGTTTCAGCGTAGCCGGACGCATGAACATGAGCGGACTGCTGGGATGTTTGTCGTGTTCCCTGATTAGGAGGCCGATTACCTCTGATGTCAGTGCTATCGTCCTCGTCTGGCTACCGTACTCCACCAGCTCACGCTGCTCCACCGCACGTTTTTCCGCAATGGTCAGCGTCCGGCTTTCGATATCAAGGTCGCTCCATTTCAGGGCGATGAGCTCTCCTTGCCGGAGGCCTGCCGTCAGCGCCAGCATGAACATGGGGAGGTATCCCAGGCGCTCGGCGGCATCCAGATAGTCCTCCATTTCCAGAGGCGTCATGATATTTGCTTTCACCGTTGTGGATTTGCGGTAGCGGAATGCCTTGGCAGGATTCTCTGTCAGGAGACCGTCCCGTATGGCTTGGTCCAAGCATTGCTGGAGCAGGCGGTGGATGTGCCGCATGGTTTCTTCTCCCAAGCCAGAGCTGCCGGGTCGATTATTGCCGAAGTGCTTCCGTTCCTCCAGAAATTCTCCAACCCTCTCCGATGTCAATTCAGAGAGGAGCACATCTCCTAAACCGGGGAGAATGTGGTTTTTGAACACATAGTTGTGTGCCGCATAGGTGGTCGGCCTGCTTTGGTGCCTGTCGTAGGTTTCCTGCCAGAAGAGGATGTATTCCCGAAGCGTCATATTCCCACCTCCATGCACTGACGCTGTAAGTCTCGAAAGGCCACCCACGGGAGCCTTGCCTGTTTCAGAATCTTCT
>OHBM01002445.1_pt1 | contig 12378 bp, 17 predicted proteins | sample 1577251 | NCBI WGS metagenome assembly OHBM01 (sample SAMEA3541557, study PRJEB24748) | human gut metagenome | biome: human gut; feature: human-associated habitat; material: faeces | place: China | collected 2012
GCAGTTGGTAGCTCGTCGGGCTCATAACCCGAAGGTCGTTGGTTCAAGTCCAGCCCCCGCAACCAATGAAAAACCGCTTGATTAAGCCATTTGTGCAAAGTCAGGCGGTTTTCTTTATGCTCTGAAACAGGCGAATAATTCAACTATAATTCAACTCTATTTCAAAACTATGCTTTTTTAAGGAATATTTCCGAAAGTATATCGGCGTTCTTTTTGTCGGCTTCTTCCACGATATGAGCGTATATATTCGCCGTTGTGCTGACTTGTGCGTGACCTAAACGCTTTGAAATAGAAACGCTGTCAACGCCATTGAAGTATAGCATACTTGCCATAGTGTGCCGGAAAGCGTGAGCGTTTATATGCGGCAGACCGTAACGCTTTGAGAATTTCTGCAAATAATTCGGTACGCTGTCGGGGTGCAGCGGCTCACCGTCATATCGGGCAAAAACAAAGTTTTTCGTTTTGAATAGTATACCCTGTTTCATATATTCCCTGTTTTGCTCTTGCCGATACTCTTTCAATAATTCTATTGTTTCGGCAGGAACGGAAATATACCGCTTTGATTTTTCGGTTTTGGGCGTACTTTCATATACGCCAATATCGGGAGAATACAAAACGCTGTTGCAAATATAAAGCTGCTTATTCTCAAAGTCTACCTTATCCCACTTTAAGCCGAGTATTTCCCCACGCCTTGCCCCTGTAATCAAAAGCAAATGAACAAGCACACGCCACTTTAACGGCTCATTTTCCAACGCTTCACGAATTGCTTGTATCTGTTCCGGCTGAAAATAATTAACCTCGTGCTCCTGCATTTTCGGCTTGTCTGCTCTTTGGGCAAGATTAAACGGTATAAGCCCCTCTTTAACTGCCTGCTCCAACACGGCGGAAATTAAACGATGATGTTCTATTATCGTTTTATTGCTCAATTTGCCGCCTGTACGCTTGTTTAAGCCGTCAGAGGATAGATAGGTATATAAATTGTTTAAATGCTCAACACGCAAATCTTTCAGCTTTATATGCCCTATTTGCGGATATATGCGTTCTGTCAATTCTTTATACCGAACAATCGTTGAATGTTTTGTACCCCTGTTTTCCTTTAAGTTAATGACATAATCACAATAAGCCGCAAATGTTTGTCGGGTATCTGCTCTGATACCCTCTTTACATTCCTTTTCAAAGGTCGCTGCAAACGCAGCGGCTTTTTTTCGTGCCGTTTCTTCTTTCCAAGTCGGCTCAACATCAAATGTTGCGGTATACGGCTTTAATTGCTTACCGTCTGCCCCTCTGCCACGATGAACACGGATTGAAAAAGAAATCAACTGTCCGTCTTTATTCCGTCTTTCCTGTATGTTCGCCATTGTTTGCACTGTCCTTTTCTTTGAGAGTTTTAAAAATTTTCGTATATTCTAATTGAAAACTGTCGCGTATTTTTCTCATTTCAAGTGCAATTTCAAATAAAACTGAATTTGCCCTGTCACCGATGTATACATTATTATTTTCACCGATGTCAGAAGTCAACACTAAATAGCTATAAACCATACTCAACAAATGCACATTTTCAAGTAGCATATTCAATATGTTTATAGGCAAGTCGATAGATGAAATAATCAATCCCTTTGCTTGCCGACCATTATTATCAACATCACTATCAATCCCACTGCCAACAGCAGCAGAGTTTAAATTTTTCAACACAGCTACTGCCTTTTCAGTAAGTCCTGTATATTCACATACACCTTTTAATTCGGTGTCAGTTGACTTCACATTGCTTAAACCAAGTAAATAATCGGTAGAAACATTAAAATACTCTGCTATTTTAATCAATTTCTCCACTTGCGGTACTGCTGTTCCTTGCTTATATTGATTTATCGCTTGCGGTGAACAGGTTAAATATTCTGCCATTTTTGAAACATCTCTACCGATAAGGTCTGATAAATTCCTCGCAAGGGGAGTATTTGCCTTTTCAGCAACATCACGCTTTGAATTTTCATTTGGTTTTTTCGCCATAACATCACCCTATTAAAATAAGATTTTCACTATCCTTATTATAACAAATAAAACTTGATTAGTCAATAGGAAAATGATATAATTACTTTCAGAGAGGGGGTGAAACCGTGACAACTAACGAAAAAGCAAAAGAAATGCGACGAGAATATCTCAATAATTGGCGAGCAAAAAACAAAGATAAGGTCAGAGAAGCCAACAAGAGATATTGGCAGCGTAAAGCCGAAAAGCGTTTGCAAGAAGAAAACGCAAAAAAATAAACGCTATATGAGCTGCCACTCAATAGCGTTTAGGAAAGACCACAATTTGAAATCGAACAAATATAGCCTTTGTTATAGTATAACCTATTCTGTTATATTTTGCAAGGGCGGAAACGGAGTAAAAATGCAAGAAAAAATATTTTTAACAATTCCGCAGACGGCAGCCGTCAGCAACTTTCCCGAATTTTTTATCAGACAATTACAAAAACAACAAAAACTGCCTTGTATCTATGCCGGACGAAAATGTTTAGTCAATTATCCGCAATTTATTGCTATGCTTGATAATGCAAGCCGAGAGGCGGTGCAGGAATGAAGCGACTAACCATTATGGAACTGCTCCAAGAGGGCGAAGAAAATTCAATCAGCGCCGAGGAGATTGCAAAGTATTACCACTGCAACAGACGAAATATCACCCGAACAATACATAATTTGAGGGCAAACGGCGAGGTTATTCTATCAAACAATGTCGGTAGAACTTGCGGCTATTATCTTCCGGCTGACCGTGCCGAAGTAGAACGCTTTGCAAAAACAATGCACAGTCGATTAAAGAATATAAAAATTGCCACTCTTTCAGCTGAAAAGTATTTGGAGGTTAAACAATGAGCGAGAAAAAACCGCCGGGCATTATGCTCTACGCTGAAAGGGCGATTATGTTACGGTTACTAACCGATGAACAAATAGGCAAAGTGATGAGGGCTGTATTTGATTTTTATTTTGACAGCGTTGTACCCGAACTTGATAAAAACGAACAACTTTGTTACGAATTGATAGAAAAAGATATGCAACGGAATTTAGCGAAATATCAAAAAATCTGCGAACGGAATAAAAGCAATGCTCTTAAATCAAGAAATAAAGCCAAAGGGTAGCCAGTCGCTTGCCGTTGGTAGCAAACACGAAACTTGAAACACATAACCCATAGTATATAACTTGTAATACAGAACTTGTAATTATTTTGTATAAGGAGTAAAAGGGACGATTTTCACTACCGTAAAATCGTCGTGCCTTTTTAACGGACAATGTTTGATTTTAATATTTTTACAAGAATGGTTGTTAAAGAATATAACGCAATAGGCGAACACCCTTATTCGCTTTATGAGGTGTTGAGCATATTCAAATATTATTTTGAATGCTATCGGTTTTATATGGGCAGGGAACACCCTTATTTAAAGCCGCAACAAGTCAGAGAAATAATAGAGCGTTTGCCTATTTGTGAGGATATGTACATAGAAGCCGAAGAATATCCTACACTGATAGAGAGTTATTTTAATACTGACTTTAACGCTGATTATAATATCAACCATTTTTTCAGTGGAACAATTCGGCTAATGAGGATATACGACAATGGATTATATTAAACCCAAAAGAAAAAAGACGATAAAGGGGGTGATACCTTGAAAATCAATGACGAAAAAGTCCTTGCCGCTCTTATCTCTTGCGGAAGTGTCAGAAAAGCCGCAGAGCGTTCGGGCGTGTCTGTATATGCCATAACAAAAAGGCTCAATACAGACGATTTTAGAGCCAAATACGAGGCATTAAAAAACAACATATTGACAGAGGCTTGCGACAGTCTGACGGCACGCTTAACACTTGCTATTGATACGCTTTGTTCTGTTGCCGAAGATGAAACACAAAACGCAAGTATCAGAGTTTCGGCAAGTGACAGCATTTTGAGGCACGGCTTGCGATATGTTGAATTAGCCCAAATAAAAACACGGCTTGACCGTATAGAGAAACAATTAGAGGAGCAATAAACACAATGAAAAAGAGTTATAAATGCGTTATATTCGTGCTTTCCCTTTGTGCAGCGTTTGTATTAGGTATGGGCATAAAAAGCCTTACAAGCAATTTTAAGGCACATACAAAGCAAATTAACACTGATACTATATCAATCACATTAGGAGAGCGGCACACCTGTCAAATAACCGATAAAATAAGCGGCACGCAATGGCGTTTTAAAGCTGTTTTACATCGCAAAGGACAGGAAGTGCCGAACGAGTTAAAAACCGCAGGAAACGAAAATATCACTATTACCGGAGCAGGGCGTTATATTATTGTTGATGATATAACAGGCGGCAAGCGGTACAAAGTGAAATTGTAAGGGGGTGAGAATATGAAAAACTTTGAAAATCGGCTAAAACTTGCCGAGAAAAAGCTGAAAGAAAACGGCGAACTTTACAGTGTCGTAACATTTAAAGACGGTACTGTAAAGCGGCTGCCGATACTTGACCTTTACAGGGAAGCTATAAGCGGAACTATAACAGAGGTTTGTTATCCGGCAGCAGATAAAGAAAAATACGGCTTTGCGGAAGCAATAAGCCGTTCGTTTGGCGAAAGCGTGAACTATCACGCAGAAAATGAATAAATTAAAAGGAGTTTTCACATTGAATTACAACAAGATTAGAATTAACTTTACAGGCTACAACCGCACGCTTTCCCAGTATGAGGAAGCAAAAGCAGAGGCAGAAAAGACCTACACCCCCGAAGCGTTTTACAAGTGGAACAAAGAAGCTACACAAATGCTTAGAGAAAAGACCTCCGACTTTAAGAAAAGTTTGAAAGAAAACAAAGAGCAAGAGCTTGCCGACTTGAAAATCGAAGCGCTGCGCAAAGTGGGCTTTCTTGATGAGAATGTAGTTAAATTCCTTTCGGCGTTTGATGACCTTTCCTCTGATGAGCTTTCCCGCCTTGCCGCAACCGTTTCAAAGGACGCAGCGACACAGGAATATATCGCACAGTACGCCGCAAAGAGAAACACGGCATATAATAAGCCTATCACGGCAAAGGCAAAGTATGAAGCGGCAAACAGGCTCTTTAATAGTGCCGAGTGGATTATCGACAACGCAGCAACCGACAGAAACGCAAGAGCGCAGTTAAAACAGTTTTGCACCGACAGCGGCTTTAACGCCTTTACGGCAGAGGCGGCAACGGTGATTGACGCAGAATAAGCAATCCATATTTTACTTATAGATTAGCGGCGGCTTTGTGCTTGCCGCTTTTCTTTTTGCCAATACTTCCCCACTATAAAAAGGGCTGAAAAAATTCAACAATAATTCAACTCGTCCACAAAATTCAACTAAAATTCAACAGATTTTACTAAACGGCACTAAATGAGAAACCGCATAATACTGGGCTTTACAAGACTTTACTAAACATTACTAAACGATAATAATTGAACTCATAACCCGAAGGTCGTTGGTTCAAGTCCAGCCCCCGCAACCAAAAAAGCATTCCGTACGGGGTGCTTTTCTTTATATAGCTCACCCGACCGAGGGGTATGAGCCCGCGGGCGAATAACTCGAAGGGTGAGGCGGTAGTGAATGACAGTCCTGCGGACTGTCAGAGCCGCCGAGCTGACCGCAGCATTTTCTCCGCAGAGAAAATGCAAGACCGTGCAGTTCAAGTCCAGCCCCCGCAACCAAAAAAAGCATTCCGCACGGGGTGCTTTTTCTTTATATAGCTTACCCGACCGAGGAGCTGACATATTAAGAATACTCTGCAAAAGCCGAAGACTCCCGAATTACCTGCTGTAAAGGGCAGTATTCCATATAATAAAGTATAGAAAACCCGCAAAATTTAAAATAAAGTTCTTGACAAAGAGGCTTTGTAAGGCTATAATATACTTTGTGACGATAGAGGTGGAAGTATGGTTCTTGATTTAAAACGAATTTTTGTCAATGAAAATTCTTCCTTACCGATTGAGTATGCTTTGGATATGAGCGACGTTGAATTTTCGGGCGTTTATCCGCTCAAAAAGCCCGTTAAAATCAGCAGTACGGTTACTAACAAAGCAAGTCTTACCGTGCTCAGCGCTGTTATAACTTATGAATACAGCGCCCCCTGCGACCGCTGCGGAACAGAAACGGCAAAGGAATATACCGTTAAAATAGACAAGTCCTTAGCCCCCGCTATTGAGGGTGAGGAAAGCGACAGTATTCTGCCGGTGCCCGATATGAAGCTGGATCTTGACGAGCTTGTATATTCCGAGGTGGTTGTGAGCGTTCCCATGAAGCATTTATGCAAAGAGGATTGCAAGGGTATTTGCGAAAAGTGCGGTAAAAACCTCAATGAGGGCGAATGCGGATGCCCCAAAAGAGAGATAGATCCGAGGCTTTCGGCGCTTGCCGATTTGCTGAAGGACTAATACTTATTTTTTTAAGGAGGTGCTCAAAAAATGGCAGTACCTAAGAGAAAAACATCGAAGGCAAGACGTGATAAGAGAAGAAACAACGTCTGGAAGATAAGCGCACCGACACTGGTAAGATGCTCAAATTGCGGTGAATATAAGCGCCCGCACAGACTTTGCTCTGCCTGCGGTCATTATGACGGACGCGAGGTAGTAAAGGTCGGCGAGTAATTCGTTTGTCTATCTTGTAACGGGGCAGAGGGGGAGTGTATCCTCCTCTGCTTTAATCTTATATACATATAAAAGGAGGCGGCAAAATGTCTGTTGTAATATCGTCTGTTACCCCGGGCAGCCCGGCAGATAAAGCGGGACTTCACGGTGGCGATACGCTTATTTCGATAAACGACAATGAAATAGTTGACGTTTTGGACTATAGATTCTATCAAGACGTGACCCGCCCCGTTTTAAAATATATTGACGAATCGGGAAAAATTAAAAAAGCGAAAATTAAAAAACGGGAATACGATGAGCTGGGGCTTGAATTTGAAACCTACCTTATGGATAAGCAGCACTCCTGCCGCAATAAGTGCGTTTTCTGCTTTATAGACCAGCTGCCGCCCGGAATGCGCGAAAGCCTTTATTTTAAGGACGATGACTCTCGCCTTTCCTTTCTTTTCGGCAATTATATAACCCTTACCAATATTTCCGAGCACGAAATCGAGCGCATTATAAAAATGCACATAAGCCCGATAAACGTATCGGTGCATACAACCAACCCAGAGCTGCGCGTTAAAATGATGAAAAACAAAAATGCGGGCAAGGTGCTTTCTATAATAGACCGCTTTAACGCTGCGGGAATAAAGCTTAATTGCCAGCTGGTGCTGTGCCCCGGGTATAACGACGGCGCGGAGCTTGAAAGAAGCCTTAAAGACCTGTGCGCACTTGAAAACGCCGAGTGTATAGCGGCGGTGCCCGTGGGCGTTACCGCTTATAGGGACGGGCTTGAAGAGCTTGAATCATTTAATCGCGAAACGGCGGGCGCGGTTATTGATATAATAGACCGTTTCGGTGATTTTTGCGAAAAAAAATACGGCGACAGGCGGGTTTACGCGGCAGACGAATTTTATATTTTAGCCGAGCGCGAAATGCCGAGCGCCGAATACTACGGCGACTTTTTACAGCTTGAAAACGGTGTGGGAATGTGGGCGCTTATGAAAAAAGAGGTAGAAGACGCGCTGACGGATACGGAAGCGACAAGCGGCGCGCCCCGCAAGGTATCGCTTGCAACGGGCGAGGCGGCGTACCCGCTTATAGTCTCGGTCGCAAAGCTTTGTGAAGAAAAGCGCGCGGGGCTTGAATGTAACGTATACGCCATTAAAAACGAATTTTTCGGCGGTAAAATAACCGTTTCGGGGCTTGTTACCGCTACCGATATAATAAAGCAGATAGGCGATAAAGACCTCGGCGACGAGCTGCTGATACCCGCCACAATGCTTAGGAGCGAGGGCGATATGTTTCTTGACAGCATAACGCTTACAGAACTGTCCGAGCGGCTCAATATTAAAATAACACCCGTTGCGAATGACGGATATGAGCTTACCGAGGCAATAATAGGAACAGAATAAAAGAGAGGTGCTTTAAAAATGGCAAAGCCTGTTGTAGCGGTTGTGGGCAGACCGAATGTGGGAAAATCCACCCTTTTTAACAAGATAATAGGTAAACGTCTTTCAATTGTGGACGATACCCCGGGTGTTACAAGAGACCGTATTTACGGCGACGGCGAATGGCTCGGCAAAAAGTTTATGCTGGTTGATACCGGCGGAATAGAGCCTGACGGCGGCGACGTTATATTGGCGGGCATGCGCGCGCAGGCGCAGCTTGCTATTGATACCGCGTCTGCCATAATATTTGTTACCGATATAAAGGCGGGCGTTACCGCGGCGGATGCGGAGGTTGCCGCAATGCTGCAAAAAAGCGGCAAGCCCGTGGTGCTTTGTGTTAATAAGTGCGACGGTATAGGCGAGGTGCCGCCCGATTTTTACGAGTTTTACAACCTCGGAATAGGCGACCCCATTGCGGTGTCCTCAGTTCACGGTCACGGCACGGGCGATCTGCTTGACGCGGTTATAGAGCATATCCCCGAGGAAGAATTTGAGGACGAGGACGATGATATAATCAACGTAGCCGTTATAGGTAAGCCGAACGCGGGTAAATCGTCACTCATAAATCAGATTGCGGGCGAGGAGCGCTCGCTGGTATCCGATATTGCGGGCACCACGCGCGACGCGATTGATACACACATAGAGCGCGACGGAATAAAATATAATTTTATAGACACGGCGGGGCTTAGAAGAAAAAGCCGAGTTGAAGAAAAAATTGAAAAATACAGCGTTTTGCGCGCCAAAATGGCGGTAGAGCGCGCCGACGTGTGCGTTATTATGATAGACGGCACCGAGGGCTTTACCGAGCAGGACTCAAAGGTTGCGGGGCTTGCGGTAGAGCAGGGCAAGGCGTGCATTATAGCTGTAAACAAGTGGGACGCCGTTTCAAAGGACGGCAGAACAATGGACAGCACGCGAAAATCCCTAATGAAGGATTTTTCATTTATGCCCTACGCGCCCATAATTTTTATATCAGCCAAAACGGGGCAGCGGGTTGATAGGCTTTTTGAGCTTATTAAATATGTATACGAGCAGAACAATATGCGCATTTCAACAGGTATGCTCAACGATATTTTAGCCGACGCCACCGCGCGCGTTCAACCCCCGACAGACAAGGGCAAGCGGCTTAAAATTTATTATATGACCCAGGCATCCACAAAGCCGCCAACATTTGTTTGCTTTTGCAATAAAGCGGAGCTTTTCCATTTTTCGTATCAGCGCTATTTGGAAAATCAGATACGCTCGACCTTCGGGCTTGAGGGTACTCCCGTGCGCTTTGTAATTCGTGAAAGGGGCGAAAAATAATGGTATTTGCGGCAATAGCCGTTGTTATAGCGGCATATTTTATAGGCAGTGTAAATTTCGCAGTGATATTTGCAAAAGCCTTTTTGAAAAAGGATGTGCGTAACCTCGGCAGCGGCAACGCGGGCGCTACAAACGTTATGCGCACGGCGGGCTTTCTGCCCGGCATACTTACCTTTGTTTGCGATGCGTTAAAGGGCTTTGTAGCCTCATACCTCGGCAAGCTTGTTTTCGGGCTTGTTATGTCCTCGGGTGCCAATTGGTTGCACCCCATTTACGGCGCGTACCTTTGCGGCGTTGCCTGTATGCTGGGGCACGTTTTCCCTATATACTTCCAGTTTAAGGGCGGAAAGGGCGCCGCTACAAGCGTAGGCATATACGCTGTGTGCTGCCCAATGGCAATTATACTCGGGCTTTGCGCCTTTGCGCTTGTGCTGCTTACAACTAAAATTGTATCGCTCGGCTCGCTTGCCGCTGCTCTTACGGTGGTTGTGCTCTCTATAGTATTTTTTGCGGGCGACGGTAATATATTTGTTGTGGCGGCTTTAAGCATTGCTATGGGAATTATTGTTTTTGCAAAGCATAAGGATAACATAAAACGCCTGATACGCGGCGAAGAAAAAAAGCTTACTATCGGAGGGAAAAAGAATGGCTGACATTGCTGTTTTGGGCGCAGGCGGCTGGGGTATGGCTCTGGCAATTTCCGCAACGGGCGCGGGTAACAACGTTACAATATGGTCGCCTTTTGAAGAAGAGGTGAAAATGCTTTCGGAAAAGCGGACTAACGAGCGCCTGCTTGCGGGCGTTACTCTGCCCGAGAGCATAAAAATCACCACAGATATGTCCTGCGTAGAGGGCGCGGCGCTTACAATTATTGCAACCCCCTCTACCGCGGTGCGCAGCGTTGCGGCGCAGCTGTCCGATTATAAAAATTACGGCATAGTCGTAAACGTTTCAAAGGGGCTTGAAAAAGGCACGCTGCTGCGGCTTTCGCAGGTGATAAGCGACGAGCTTAAAAACCCCAAGGGAGTGGCGGTTTTATCGGGCCCTTCGCATGCTGAGGAGGTTGCGCGCGGAATACCAACGTCTATAGTAGCGGCATCTGACTCGCACACAACGGCGGAAATAGTGCAGAGCATTATGTCAGCTGAAAATTTGAGAATTTACACATCTGACGACCTAATAGGCGTAGAGCTGGGCGGTGCGCTTAAAAATGTAATAGCCATAGCCGCAGGCTTTTGCGACGGCTTAGGGCTGGGCGATAACTCAAAGGCGGCGCTTATAACGCGCGGACTTGCCGAAATGGCGCGTCTCGGCGTTTGTATGGGTGCTAAGGAATACACCTTTGCCGGGCTTACGGGTATAGGCGATTTGGTAGTAACCTGCACCTCGCGCCACAGCCGGAACAACCGTTTCGGGCACAAGGTGGGCGCCGGTATGCCTATTGACGCGGCTTTAAAAGAGGTCGGCACGGTTGAGGGCTACTACGCGGCGGATATGGCGCACGCGTTAGCCCGAAAATACAGGATTGAAATGCCTATAATTGAAGAGTGTTACGCGGTTTTATACGGCGGAAAGGATGTAAGAAACGTTACAAACGACCTTATGCGCCGCCCGAACCGCAGCGAGCATTAAAAGGGGTAAAATAATGAAAAACAACCTTTTTATGCCGGCGGATATACTCTTGCCGGCAAAGAATCCCGAAAAGTGGGCGGTAATCGCCTGCGATCAATACACATCGGAGCCTGAGTACTGGGAAAATGTGAAAAAAACAGTCGGTAACGCTCCGTCTGCGCTCAACATTATTTTCCCCGAGGTGTTTTTGGGAGAAAATAATGCCGACAGAATTTCAAAAATAAACGCGACTATGAAAAGCTACCTTGAGGGCGGCGTTTTTAAGGAATATAAAAATACCTTTGTTTATACCGAGCGCGCCATTAAAAACGGCAAAACACGGCGCGGTATCATAGGGCTTATAAACCTTGATAATTACAGCTACGAAAAGGGCAGTAAAGCGCTTATACGCGCCACCGAGGCGACCGTAAAGGAAAGAATACCCGCAAGGGTTGAAATACGGCGCGGTGCGCACCTTGAAATGCCGCACGTTATGCTGCTTTGTGATGACCCTGAAAATCTACTTATAGGCGGTCTTGCAGGCAATACAGGTGATTTTGAGTGTCTTTACGATTTTGACCTTATGTGCGGCGGCGGGCATATACGCGGCTTTGCACCCGATAAGGCGGCGACAGAGGCGCTCTGGATGCATACAGAGGAGCTTTTGCGGAAAAACGGCGGAGACCTGCTTTTTGTTGTGGGGGACGGCAATCACTCGCTTGCCGCCGCAAAGGAATGTGCGGCGCTCGGCGGCTCGCATTACGCGCTTGTTGAGGTTGTGAATATTCACGATTCTTCTCTTGAATTTGAGCCTATTTACCGCGTGCTTTTCGGTGTTGAACCCCAAAAGGTTATTGAGGACTTCATAGAAAAATGCGGAGGAGAATATATCGGCGCAGACGCACAGCGATTCACCTGCGTTTACGGCAATACCGAAAGGGAAATATCGGTACGCCCTGCGTCAAAGCTTGCCGTGGGAACTCTGCAAGCCTATTTGGATGATTACTTAAAGGCACACAAGGACGTTAAAATCGACTACATACACGGCGAGGACTCCCTTAAAAAACTGGCGGAGACAAGAAACGCACTCGGCTTTTTGTTTGACGGAATGAAAAAGGAGGAGCTTTTTGACGCAGTGCGGCAGGACGGCTCGCTTCCGCGCAAGACCTTTTCAATGGGCGAGGCGGACGATAAGCGTTTTTACCTTGAGTGCAGGAAAATATAACAATTTCATTTTGCAAATCAGGCAGCCGTTGGGGGGTATCGTCGGCAGACCTCAAATTGAAGTCTGTTCGCATTTCTTCTTTTATCCAACATTTTGAAAAAATACTTGACAAATGTAAAAAGCAGTGATATAATAATTAAGCTGTCAAAAAACAGCGTATATAGTTGGTGTTGATTGCGGCGAGGGTCCACC
>OHBM01002447.1_pt1 | contig 12372 bp, 8 predicted proteins | sample 1577251 | NCBI WGS metagenome assembly OHBM01 (sample SAMEA3541557, study PRJEB24748) | human gut metagenome | biome: human gut; feature: human-associated habitat; material: faeces | place: China | collected 2012
AGGAATGAGGAATTAGGAATTAGGAATGAAGGTGGCGGCTTCGCCGCGAATATATATGTGGCGATGCCCGAAGGTCTGCGATGGCGGGTTTTTCTCGTATCGTCAGCCTTCCCCTCGAGGGGAAGGTGCCCCGAAGGGCGGATTGGGCACAGGCGGTATGAAAGACAGATGAGGAAAGTGGAGAGGTGCGCCGCACAACCTCCGCCCTACCTATAGAACTTATAGAACCTACTGGACCTCTTTCACACGCAATCAAAGGACGGCACGCCCAAGGGGCTAACCCTGAACCCTTAAAGTTTGAAAGCAGGGATGATTAGTAGCTAGGGATTAGTGGCTAGGGATTAGGAGCCGCAAGTGACTGATAGCTAGTGACTGGTGACTTAAATACTGCCTTCGGGCATCGCCACCATCTATACTCCGCGGCGCTTCTATTTTTTTATGCGCCGCACCACCCCCTTTGAACCCACTGAACCTGTTGAACCCGCTGAACCTCTTTCGCATGTAATCAAGGGACAACACGCCCCATGAGCTAACCCTGAACCCTGAACCCTTAAACCCTTTATCTCACCTCCCCATCTGTGCTATGCTATACGAAACAGCGAACCGCTCACTATCCACGATTTCCAAGAAACGAGGTCCTTCCCATGACACCTGCCGATGAAAAAAGTCTCGCCCTGCGCAAATGGATCTTTGCCGGGCTGATGGTCGCCGCCGGCGTACTGCTTTCCCCCATGTTCTCCTTTCCGCTGGGCGTGACGAAAGCATTTCCCCTGCAGCATATGATCAACATCTTTCTTGCGGTCCTCTGCGGCACGCGCTATGGCACCGCAGCCGCCTTCGGCACCTCCCTCATTCGCAATCTCTTAGGCACCGGCAGCCTTCTCGCCTTCCCCGGCTCCATGGTGGGTGCTTTCCTCTCCGGCTACCTCTACAGCCACACGCACAAGCTCTGGGCAGCCGTCATCGGAGAATTCGTCGGTACCTCGATCATCGGAGGACTCCTCTCCTACCCGATCGCCGCCCTCTTCATGGGCTCGGCCAAAGGCGCCTTCTTCTACGTCTCCCTCTTCGCCGTCTCCTGCGGCGCAGGCTGCGTCATCGCCTTCGTCGTCCTGAAGGGCATGAAAGTGATTCAAACAGAATTCTCGAAAATGTAAGAAAATAAAAAGCCCAGTCCCCACATCGGCGGCTGGGCTTTTTGTGTGGGCTAACCTTGGAGTTTGAAAGCAGGGATGAGTAGCTAGGGATAAGTGGCTAGGGATTAGGGATTGGGGATTAGGAGTGACTGGTGACTGGTGACTGGTGACTAAATACAACCTTCGGGTATCATCATTATTTATGCTTCGCGGCGCATTTCGTCATCCTGAGCGGAGTGAAATGTCGGATGTTCGATCATGTAAAGGCGGAACAGTGAGAACTCAGTCGAAGGATCTGGCGCCGCACTACCATTCCTCATTCCTCATTCAAACAAAGCTTTCCTTCATAATCAGTGGACGGAGCCGCCCCACGGGCTAACCCTGAACCCTGAACCCATCAACCTGAACCCCTTTCTCTCTTGACACTCTCCCACATATTACGCTATAATGTTTCAGTTTTGTAAATAAGAAATAATACACATGATATCCGTAAGTTTTATTATTACATTTTTGCATGAGAAATCGAGAGCGCACCATGGGGAAAGCGGCTCCGATTTCAGAAGAGAGGAACCATGAAACACGCTTTTTTGAAAGCAGCCATTGCATCCTGCTTCGCCTGCGCCGCAGTGACCGTAAGCGCAGCGAATCCATTCACCGACGTATCTTCTGACGACTGGGCCTACCAGGCAGTCGCTTCGCTCTCCGATGAGGGCGTCATCGACGGCTATCCGGACGGCACCTTCCGCGGAGACAAGCATGTCACCCGTTATGAGATCGCGCAGATCGTCGCCCGCCTGATGGCGAAGGAAGACACACTGAATGCGTCCCAGAAGGAGACCCTCGCCAAGCTCTCCTCTCAGTATGCGAATGAACTCAAGGACCTCGGTGTCCGCATCGCAGAGCTTGAAAAGAAGCGTGGTGCGACCGACCTCATCACCGAGCTCCGCGTCCAGAGCATCGACCGCTATGACGATGTATTCAAGGGAAAAAAGCACAACGAAATTTCCACCCGCGTCCGCCTGAATACCATCACCCCCGTGAACGACCGCGTCCACCTCTACGGTCAGATCGAAACCATTCTGGATATGAATGGCAAGAACAGCTATGACGTGAACCGTTATGACTGGAACAAGGAAAAGGAAGGCAAGACCGGCGCGGCAGCGAACCGTGATGGCTACGGCGATGGCGATTTCCATCTGAACCGCCTGTGGACCACCTACCACTTCGGACCGAAACAGGATACAACAAACCTCCCCTACGGCCCGTCCAAGAACCTCATCGGCATCGGCCAGTTCCCCGTCAAGATGGGCGTCACCGGCTACACCTATGACGGAGAAGTCAAAGGCGTCTTCGCTTCTTTCGGCGACTATCTGAAAGGCGGCCGCCTCACCCTCGCCTTCGGCCGTGCGACCAACATCAACTACGCATACACCGGCCCGATGATGCATGGCGTGGCGCTGAAGAAATCTGAACTGCTTAGCGTGCTAACGAAAAAGTACGATAAAGCTACTGTAAATGGTATGCTTTATCGAATTCTTTCATCAGTTGGCGTTAGCGTTGACGGTGGTGTTGACGGTAGTATTGATAAGTTGAATAATATGTCCGGCGCTGATCAGGTAAAGGTATTAAATGTACTGAAAGCCTCCCTGATGACTGATCCCAAATTGAGCGGACTTGCCAGCAAGCTGGAAGCCATGGGCGACAAAGATTACGCATTCAACTACTTCCCGATGGATAATGTACATATGGGCTGGGGCGATGACGAAGACGTACCGGTCGCTTACGCCTCCTATATTTATAAGAAACCGGGCCAGTGGGAAGTTCACGCTTACGGCATGAAAGCCTGCGGTCCCGTCGGCCACATCGCGAAAGCCTACGGCTTCGCAGCCTCCTACAATGTCACCCCGATGCTTCGCGTCCAGGGGGAATTCGTCAAGAACCTCAGAAAGCTTCCGCTGAACAATGAACGTCCGTACAGCTACAACTACGGCATCCATTACGGCGAAGCAAATGTCCTCAAGGCCAAGTCCTTCTCCATCGGCGTCGACTACGTCTACAGCCAGGCAGGCACCTACTTCGGCGGCTCCAGCAATGACATCGTCGATCAGTACATGGGGCATGTCTACAGTGACTGGAGAGGGAGAAAAATGCCGGCCTACTTTGCGGATAAGCTCGATGCGACACTGAATGGCACCGACTCTCCGGATAAGAAATACGGCGGCGCGAAATTCTACCTCGCCAAAGCCTCCTTCGTCCCCATGCGCGGCCTCCTCGTCGAAGCCAACTACGGCTTCAACGCCAAAGATATGGGCGGCAAGAAGATGGACAACATGTTCATGCTGAAAGCGACCGCATATATTAAATAATTGCGAATCGCGAAAATTTCCCACCTCCGTGGATAAGAAGTAGAAATCGGTGATGGTGCAAAGTGCAAAAGATGCAACGGGATTTCCGTTTGGAAGAATACTGTATGACCGTGCGGTGCTTTTATTACGCACCGCACCACCCCATTGACCTTACAGGACCCGTTGCGCCTTTTTCCTGAGGCCCCTGAACTTTGCACCAAAATCTTTTTTCAAAAATATTTACAAAAACCCCTTGCAATTTCCGAAAAGATTTGTTATTATATACAAGTCACATGGATGATGACTTCCATCAAACAGATAGGGGCATAGCGCAATTGATAGAGCAACGGTCTCCAAAACCGTAGGTTGGGGGTTTGAGTCCCTCTGCCCCTGCCACATGGCCCAATAGCTCAGCTGGATAGAGCACTTGACTACGAATCAAGGTGTCGGGAGTTCGAATCTCTCTTGGGTCACCAGCCTGAAAGCCAGTACCGATCACGGTGCTGGCTTTTTTCGTGCTTGAGAAAATAAATAAAAGCAGTGGACCATCAATACCGGATACCTGCTGCCTCGTCAGGAAGTCGTAGAGGATCCGGCTATCAAAGAAGCGATCGCCAAGACTCCGGTCCTCAAGGTTGCATTTGATGAGCTGCCGACACTTTCTCCGTTCACGGGGAAAATGTACTGTATTTTCTTCTGATCGCACGATCTTTATTCCGTTTACCGTCACCATGGTTCCGAACTACATCACCTTATCGGATATGGGTCTCGTAGACAGCATTTATGGTGTCGCGCTTCCGCAGCTGGCGGATGCGACCAGGATTTTCCTGCTGAGGCAGAGCCAGGAGAGGGCTGTATCCCTGTGACCGTGTTCAGTATCACGAAGATTATGAACGCCGTGTGGGATATTATTTTACGGTCAATGGAACGGATGTCGTCTCCATCATGAGAGACGATATTCTCCAAGGAAGATCGCAAGTCTACTGGAAGGTCGATCAGCATACACTGCATTTCTTTGATAAGGCGACGGAAGCCAATATCGGGTATCCGGAGGAGTAGTCATGAAATATTTCATCAGTGATCTCATCGTAGGAATGAAGCATTTTGCGGAATTTGCTGACTGGATCGAGAGCAACAGGGATCCCGATCTCGGCATTGAATTTACCGCATTCACCCATGATGAAGCCTATTGGCAGGCTTTGGCGGCCAAAGTCCCACAGATGACATGCCCCTTGACCTTTCATGGGTCGCATGTGAACATCGAGGCGGCCTCGAACATCGGATCCGAAGGGAATGTATGGCTTATGGAAAGCTATAAAATGATGGCAAAGCAGACCAGCATCTGGACTATCCCCATGGAACGGCAGATATTCGGCAGATCATGCATTGGGCAGGGAAATATACCGAGGACGCGGACATCGTTATCGAATATGAACCGCATGAAAAGCTGACACATGCGGAACTTTTGGAGGAAGTGCATGAATTGGGAAGCTGGGTGGAAGAAGGAAAAGCACTTTCTTGAAATCTTATCAAATGAAAGCGCCCGAAGGCTGCAGCCTATATGCTATAGTCTTCGGGTGTTTTTGCTTGTGCTGATTTTGTTATAACTCTGCGCAATAGCAGCAGATATGACGGATATAATAAAGCGTCGCATACTTGGATTGGATGGAAGGAGACAGTCTTTTGTAAAGAGCATGTGTGATCAGGCAGGAAGGGGAATTGCCGGCGGCCATTTCTTGGGTAAGAGTGGAGACTCTGTCAGCATGAAGGCCTGTCCATTGAATGGTGGGTGGGATCATGTCTGAGATGAAAAGGCGTATAGGGCGGGAAAGACCGGCATCCATTGCGATACAGGCAGACAAGCTGCGAAACCACTGCTGATTTTTGCCGCAGGCATTGCATGTATCTAGAGTGATAGAAATCAGGCGTGGCAACGTGAGAGCAAACGTGTAACTTTCTGTTTGCTGGCCGTCCAGCGTCAAAAGTATCTCATCCAGGTGCTGCTGAATATCCAAAAGATCTGTTCTGGCTGTGAAGTGTGAAGCCAGTTCTTTTAAGAATAGGTGGCGTGCCTCTGGTTCAAGAATGAATGGATAATAATCGGTCTGGAGATTTTTAGTGGATAGGCGGATAGAAATCATAATGACTTCACGTGTGTCAGTATTCTTCATAGTTTTGTTTTTCTTTCATGGCATAAATCATGGTGCAGTAATCTTCTGGCTTTGAGGTGATGAGACAGTTGACGATGTCCATGATAAAAATGGGGCCTTTAATAGATTGGTTTTCTTTTTTGAGCGCATCCAGATAAAAGTGGACACACTCTGCGATGTTTCGTCCACATACGTAGAAAAGCATGCAGATCCATTCGCCGTTGGGAATGAATTGAATTTCTTCTTTCTTATGTTTTTCTGGATGATCAATTTTTAAAAAGTAGGTTACTTGTGTGAAGTTTTTCTTGGAAACGTCGTCAGAGGTAAAAAGTGCCTGTAATAGATAATGCGGCCATTTTTCATCAGCAAATCCTTCCAGAAAAAGTTGATTGGCTATATTGGATTCAGAGGACTCAAATTGATGATTGGTCTTGGCTTTCTTTGAGGTAATGATAAACCACTCCGGCAGGTAGAGATCGAATAAAGTTTCTGGTGCGTGGCGCTTTGAAAGCTGGTAGTAGTAGCGAAGGTTGCTGATGGTATTGAGAATAGCGGTGGTTTCCTGCATGTGGCTTTTCAGCGTTTGGGAGATTTCATCATATTTGTTTATTGTTACTTCATGGTGCTCTGCCAAAATGAATTCTCGGATTTCTTTGAGCGGAATGCATGCGTTCTTTCCAAACAAAATGCGTGTGAGTATCAGCGACTGTTCGGGCAGGTAATAACGATAATGATTTTTTCCGATATAGGCAGGCTTTAGCAGCCCGATCGCATCATAGTGTTTCAGCGTATCAATGGATGTGTGTGTTAATTCACTGAATTTGCGAATGGTTAGATATTTTTTTGCGTTTTCCATGATTATCTTAGCTTTCAATTGACTTGTGGGTTACCCATAGCTTTATAATACCATAATGGAATGCAATGCGTAGCATGATTATTTTATGAGGAAATACAAATGAATTGGAAACGATATGCACAAATTTGTCTCATGGGAGCAGCATTTCTGATTGGCGGATGTGGTATGGGAAACCAGGAAGAGCCTGCTTCGTCTGCCGCAGCAATCAGGCAGGAACAGGCATTTCCTGTGGTGGTAGAGAACTATGACAGTCAGGGGCACGGAGTCGCTACGACGTATGAAAAGCCCCCGCAGAAGATCATTGCCCTATGGCAGAATTCAGTCGAGACATTGCTGGAGTTGGGAGCAAAAGATCGGATTGTGGCTGTATCAGGAGTTGATGATGTGCGGCATCTGACTGAAGAAAATCAAAAGATCTATCCGACACTGCCGCTAATGACGAAGTATACGCTGAATCAGGAAACGGCATTGACGCTGCATCCGGATTTTATCTTAGGCTGGCTTTTCGATTTCACCGGAAGAGCCAATTCTATCGGGACGTGGAATTTCTGGCATGAGCGCCATGTGCCTGTGTATATGACCATGATGAATAATGCAGAATTTTTAAAGAAGCATGTCATAGAAGATGAATTGAAGTACATTGAAGATGTCGGAAAAATTATCGGGAACAGTACAAAGGCAACAGAGATCTGTGAGGATATTCAAAATAGGCTGAAAACCTATGCGGATTACGGCGCCAGACAGAATACACACCCGAAGGTACTGCTCATAGGCAGTCTTGCGAAGGATCTGCATGTGTATACGCCGCGCACACTGCCAGGAGATATTGTGACTCGCTTGGGCGGTCATGTCTTGGGGAAAGAGGTCGAGAGTGTCGGAAATACAGAAATCATGAGTCTGGAAACAGCAGTTGCGGAGAATCCGGATATTATTTTTATTCAGTCTAAGCCGGAAATCGATGATGAAACATTGGCGTCTGTGTACACTCATCCTGCCTTGCAGGAGATCAGCGCTGTCAAAAATAAAAGGGTATATGCGATACCCTTTTATACGATCCGCTGTCCGGCGGTTCGTGTGAGGGATGCGATAGAAATCTTTGCGAGGGGATTATATCCAAAACATTTTAATTAAACGCCCCAAATATATTGACATGTGGGTAACCCACTACTTTATAATACGATTATCAATTGTTAAGAACGCATGAGTCATTTTGTTCAAATCGTGAGAATCAAGAGAAGCAAAAAGCAATAATCGCGAGGGATCGAATGAGAATGCAGACGTTTCTTATCAGAATTCATATAAGGAGAGAGATTATGAACAAAAAACGAGCAGCATGGCTGGTAGCCGCATTGATGACAGCAAACGGAATTTCTGGGGGGGTACTGGCAGCGGGCAATCAGCTCGATGAAGTGATCGTCACAGCTGATCGCTATGATGCAGATACTGCGCAGCTGGCACCGGTCGCATCCGGCATGGTAGGTACGAAGCAGAATGTGGGGACACTGGGCAGCCAGGATGTACTGGATACACCGTTTGAACAGATGACATTTACCAAGAAGGCGATGGAAACCTTTTCCCAGCCGCAGAGAAGCGTGATGGATGTGCTGTCGCTGTCTCCATCTGTCCGTGTTACACACGGGTCTACGGATACGAATCTGTATATCCGCGGTTTCTCGGCAGGCAGCGGCAGTTGGAGTATGAATGGCATCCCCAGCATGAGCCATCAGATGACCATGCCGACCAACTATATGGATCGCGTCGAAGTACTGGCAGGGCCAAACATTGGGGTCAATGGAGTCGGCATTTTCATGGCAGGCTCTGTCGGAGGAACTGTCGGTGTCACGACGAAAAAAGCACAGGAAAAGCCAATGCTGAATGCGGGTCTTTCCTGGTCTAGTGATTCCTACTATACGCAGACGGTCGATGTGGGTAAACGTTTTGGTAAAGATGGTGCTTGGGGCGTGCGCATCAATGCGCTGAATGCGACGGGGGGTCTCGCCGTAGATGGTACCAGAGATTACAAGAGAGATATCGCAGTGAATATCGACCATCGCGCTGAACGCAGCAAGACCAATATTTTCTTCAGCTACGACTATGACAACCAGTATGGTCGGTCCAATACCATTGGCCTAGGCAGCTTGAGCGGTCTTCCAAAGGTACCGAATAATAAAAAGAATCTTTCTCCGCACTGGTCCAATGATAAATATGAAAACACCACTTTCATTTTGAATCATGAGCAGTATTTGTCAGATGATCTGACCTGGTTTGGCAATTTTGGCTGGCGCTGGGAGGATTATTCCAGCTGGTTGCAGCAGTGGTCTGGTCGTCAATTGATTGATTTTGATGGAAATTACACGGGTACCTATACACAGATGCCGGTTTTCCATCATTACACGTATGCCAATACCGGATTCAAAGGAAAATTCAATGTAGGGCAGTGGAAAAATGAATGGGCAGCCATGTTTGACTGGACGAAATTCACAAGAGAAAAGGATACCCTTGTCAGTGACTCTAATAAGTATGCTGTTAGCGGAAACATTTACAGCGGCACATCTTCTGCTCGTCCGAATGTCGTATGGGATGCCATCAACCCCAGCCAGTCGGATATCATGAGCGGTTGGACTTTGGTGAATACACTGAGTTCTCCAGATGACAGACTGCACTTTACTTTTGGTTATCATGGACATGAAGTCAAGGAAGATGACCAGAAGGGACATGTCGTGAAGTCCAGCGCGACAGCTCCGATCTTGGGCTTGAATTATAAAATCACGCCCAATGTGGCTGTATATGCCAGCCATACCGAAAATTTTGTACAGGGCGATACAGTGGACTCGGGTTATAGCAATAGAAATGAAATCCTTCCACCGTCTAAAACAAAACAGAACGAATTTGGTTTCAAGTACAAAACGGGAGATACGTTAAGCACATTAAGCTTCTTCGAGATCAAAAAAGCCAATGGCATCGCAGTACCGAATGGAAATGGCACTGAAGCGTATAAACTGGATGGGGAACAGAGAAATCGTGGGATCGAATACTCTTTGTCCGGTGATGCCGGAAGGAAGCTAAGCTACATCATCGGTGTATCTTACCTGGATTCCAAACAAACAAAAACGGAGCATGGCTTGAATGATGGCAGGCGCGTAAATGCGATGCCGAAGTGGGCGGCAGACCTGGCTCTGATGTATAAGCCGACAGATGCGCTTCAGGTGACGGGACGTCTGACCTATACCGGCTCTGCATTGATCAGAAATACAAATTACTATGATGATAAAGGCGGATCGATTTCGATTGGCGGACAGACGCTGGTGGATCTGGGAGTTTCTTGGGATACCCATTTCGGAAGGCAACCGGTGACACTGTCTGCGTGGTGCTACAATCTCTTTGATAAAGACTACTGGTATGCAGCCGGTGGCAATAACATCGGTCTCGGCGCACCAAGAACCTATGCGATCTCTGCGCAGTTCAAGTTCTAAGGAAATGTTGATCGCATCTGATTTCATTCCGCTTCCAATATTTCCGTAAAGATCAACAAAAATATGTTAAAATACTCTCAATGGATAACTAATCTGCAATTATCTATTGAGAGTTTTTTATAAGAAAGGGGTCACCAACATGGAGTCCATCTCAGTAGGAGTTGATATCGGTTCTGCTGCCATCAAAGTGGTCGTGCTTTCCGGGCGGGGGCAGCTGATGCACTCTGCGTATGTGCCGCATCATTATCGCGTGCGGGAAACGCTCCGAATACTGTGGCGGCAGCTGATGGCGAAAGTGTGCGAGGGGGCATTGCATCTGGCTTTTACGGGGAAGGGCGCGGCTGAGTTCTCTTCGGCACTGCAGATCCCTTTCGTGGATGAAGTGCAGGCAGAGACAGAGGCCTTGCGGAGGTTTCACCCCGAGGTCGACGTGGCTGTTTCTCTGGGTGGGGAAGATGCGCGGATGATGTATTTCGAGAGAAATGGCGAGATGGATCTCAGAACAAATCGGAAATGTGCAGGTGGGACGGGAACGTTTCTGGCACATATGGCGGCGTTCTTCGGTGTGGATATCCAGGCGTTGAATGCGCTGGCAGAAAATGGGATACATCTCTATCCCATTGCCTCCCGGTGCGGGGTCTATGCGAAAACTGATATTCAGGCGCTGATGAATCAGGGCGTCGGTAAAGCGGATTTGGCAGCATCTATTTTCCAGGCGGTGGTGAATCAGGTGCTTTCTGATCTGGCCAAAGGGCGGCCGATACAGGGAAAGCTGGCGCTTCTGGGCGGCCCGCTCACTTTCATGCCGGCGCTTCGCCGCCGCTTCTTGCAGACGATCGGAATCTCTTCGGCAGATGTCCTTCCTGTCACGCACGGGGAGCTTTATTGCGCTTGGGGAGCGGCTTTGCTGGGGCGGAAAGCCGCTCCGATCGCATGGCAGGATGTGAAGAGACGGCTGGATCAGGATCATTTACAAGAAGTGGCTGCCGAACGACTGGAACCACTCTTTCCGGATATGGCAGCGTATGACAGCTTTCGATGCTATTATCAACGTTTCCGACTTCCCCGAAGGCCGATGCCGCAGCCGCCCGCTAGATTGTGGCTGGGGATGGATGCAGGCTCTACGACGATCAAGCTGGTTCTTGTGGATGAAGAGGGTCAGATTTGTTATGAGGATTATAGGAAAAATGAGGCCGACGCACTTGAGACGGCAAGGGCGATGCTGCTTGCTATGTATAAAGCACTGCCTGCAGGCATTTCCATCGCCGCATCCGGCATCACCGGTTATGGAGAGGCGTTTTTGAAACAGGCTTTTCAGATCGATACCGGAGAAGTGGAAACCGTCGCACATTTACAGGGAGCCCGTTTCTTCTGCCCGGAGGTTACAGATCTGTTGGATATCGGCGGACAGGATATGAAGTATATCCGCGTCAGAAAGGGGAGCATTCAGAAAATCGTTTTGAATGGTTCCTGCGCTTCCGGCTGCGGCCTGTTTTTGGAAACCTTTGCTGAGTCCATGGGACTCTCCATGGATGAATTTGTGAAGAAGGCTGTGCACGCCCCATATTGTCTGGATCTGGGGCATCATTGCACCGTATTGATGAACAGCAAGGTACATCAGGTGCAAAATGAAAACGTGGACACAGGCGGGCTGATATCTGGACTTTGTCTTTCTGTCGTGAAGAATGCACTGTATCGGGTGATGCGTCTGGACTCGATAGAGGAACTGGGGTCGCATATCGTGGTAGAGGGAGGGACCTTTCAGAATGATGCTGTTCTGCGTGCCTTTGAGACACTGGTCGGTCATCCGGTTGTTCGTCCGAATGGGTCCGGCATCATGGGGGCTTATGGGATGGCGCTCTTGACGAAGAAAAGGATGCCGGAGGCTGCACGGTCGAAGATGCTTTCTGCGGATGAAATACGAAAACTGAGTGTCAGAGAGGAGTCAAGCCGGTGCCCGGGGTGCGGGAATCACTGTCTCTTGCAGAAAAAAACCTTTTCTAATGGACATTGCTTTATTGTAGGAAATCGATGCTCTTATGGTGAACGGCTACTGGCGAAAGAGCATTTTGTTTCTCGGAAGGTGCCAAATCTCTATGAGTGGGAAAAGAACCAGTTGCTGCAGTCATCGAAGGTAAACCCGTCAGCTGAAAAAACAATGGGTATTCCGGCGGTGCTGGGGCGATGGGAAGATATGATTTACTGGAAGGTCTTTTGGCAGACGCTTGGGTATCGCGTCATTCTCTCTGCTTTTGATGCAGCATCACTTGGAAAGAGTACCGTGACCATGCCGCATGGGATTTACTGCTATCCTTGCAGGCTGGCCCACGGACATCTGATGTACCTTTTGGAACAATGTAAGCCCGATGGAATCTGGATGCCTGTGATAAGCGGGGGGAAAGAAGAGCCGGA
>OHBM01002449.1_pt1 | contig 12360 bp, 12 predicted proteins | sample 1577251 | NCBI WGS metagenome assembly OHBM01 (sample SAMEA3541557, study PRJEB24748) | human gut metagenome | biome: human gut; feature: human-associated habitat; material: faeces | place: China | collected 2012
CATTGTGCAGCATTTCTATCATCTCCTATGCCTATTATACACCTGCTGTAAAGGGTGACCGCTTTTGTGAGAAGTGCTATAGTTGTGCTCCTGCCGGGCGCACATAAAAAGAGCGGCACGATTTCGACGTGTCGCTCTAAAAAAGCTGCTCAGCGTTTTTGCTGAACAGCCCCGTGCCTTCCTTGGCACATTTATATCATGCCATATTCTTTCGCCAAAATCAACACAATTTTGTCCAACTTTGTCCAAATTCGTCCACATTTGTCCAAGTTTGTCCAACCTGCGCTCGAAAGCAGGAAAAATAAAAAAATTTTCACAGCTTGTCCAATTCCCTTTCTGCCGCGTAGTGTTAGGCGTGAAAGGAGGGGTGATAATTCACGCACCGTTCGCCAAGGCAGCATATGCCGCGAAATGCTGACTGTCATTGCGGGAAGGAGGTTTTGGGAAAATGAGTGGCACAAAGAAAGAACACGTCAAAATCATCTTGCAGACCATCGAAAACGGAACTTTGAGTGAGACGGAAGCCGAGCAGCGCCTGCTGGGGCTCGTCCGTCAAGAAGCAGAAAGGAAAGACCGTCCAGCTGATTTAGGGCTAATTCGGGCGTGCGTAGAATTGGGTGATCATCTGCAAGGTCGCAGTGGTGACGTGGATTCCGAGAGGATTGACAAGCTGAAGCGGCGAATTGCTATCGCTTACGAAAAGAGGATGAGAAAGAAGGAGAAGCGAAAAGCCATACTCAAATTTGCTTCTTTCGGAGCTGCCGCTGTTCTACTGGTTGCATTTTTTTGTTCCGCAGCATTGGTCGTGGATTGAAAGCTGGTCTACGCCGGATGAACAGCAGCGAGTTTTGATTGGGCATGAAGTTACGGTGGACAGGGTGGCCAAAGCCTTAGCTGACCATGCGGCAGTCGAGCAGCAAACATATGCGGTGAATAGTTCAGCGGAAATTGATGACCTGCTTGGTTTCCACAGCGGCGTTCCTCAAACACTGGATGACGAATGGACGCTGAGCCGAGGATATGTTGATTATATGTCAGGATACATCAAGCTATCGCTGATGTATGTCGGCAGCACCGACCCGCAGAAAAGAATTTCTGCGAATATGAATCTGTTCACGAACATTGAACGCGCCGCATTTACCTTCGAGCAGACGAACGATGGACAAATGCAGCGTGTGAATGGATTGAACATTTATGTTGCCGACAACGAAGGGCTAATGACTGCCTACTGGTACAGCAAAAATATGTATGTCTGGATTTCTGCTAAACTGTCGCTTAATGAAATCACGTCAGTCTTAATTAGTATGATAGGAGAATGAAAATGAAGTTTTTGCGTCAAGGACTCACTATTTTCCTTGTTATGATGCTGCTCTTAACAAGTGCATTTGCATCAGAAGTCTCTACGCACGGTGATACTGTCTTTGGCAGTGCTGCTCGCTTCCTTTTTGCCGATAAGATTGCCAGTTTTGACTTCACGACTTACGATATAAAGGAACGCATCGTCATCGTAAATGTTTGGCTTGAACAGCAGGTCAATGGGCAATGGGTGTATCAAAAGGCGCTTCCTGTTCCGGCAAAGGTCGCAACCGATACGGTTTCGTATTGTGTAGAATACGACTATTCCAGCAACATTACCGGGCGTGGGACGTTCCGGCTTGGCTTTACGGCAGATGCAGACGGTTATCGAATCACCCGCTATTCTCCCGGACGCAAATTCTAATCGCTTTCCCCACTGAGTGCTTTTCTTGCCTCAGTGGGATTTTCTTTTGCCAAAGAGCAAAGTCCGCCCATCTTTTTCGAGCCAACCGCACATGGGGGAGTAACGATTTTCCTGCAACTGATATTAGCAAGCAGGGTCATTTTGCTAAAAATGACATCTTGCTTGTTGGGGAGATGCTCCCCAATCCCCGTTAATGCAGAGCAGGCTCTGCGGTTGTCAGGCACGGTGCGCCCGAAAAAATCAGGACATCCGCCGCCGTTGGCACGGAAAGGACATCGGCGCTTGCCTTAGCGCGCGTTTCGTTCGGCGCGCGACGTTTCTTTTTCTTCAATCAGCTCGTCGCTGGCAACTGTGCCTGAATCTGGCATTTTCCTGCTCTTTGCGCATTGGTGAACTGCTCGGACTGACGTGGGACTGCGTGGACATTTCGGAAGAGAGCATTGCGGCGGGAAAAGCCCACATTGTCGTCAACAAGCAGCTCCAGCGCGTCAACAAGCGCAGCATGGAAGCTACCGACAGCAAGGACGTGCTGACCGCATTCCCTGAAATCGGCTTGCAGAACAAAACCGTGCTGATTTTGAAAAAGCCGAAAACGCGCGCCAGCATCCGGAAAATTTTTCTTCCCAAGACGGTTGCTGAAAACCTGACGAAGTGGAAAATGGAGCAGGATTTGCTGATTGAGCAGCTGGGTGCAGAGTACCACGACTACAACCTCGTCATCGCGGGAAGCCGTGGTCAGCCGGTGGAATCGAACATCATCCGCAAGAGTATGCGGCAGCTGATTGAGGCAAACGAGCTCCCGCAAGTCTGCTTCCATAGTCTGCGGCACTCCAGCATCACCTACAAACTCAAGCTGAATGGCGGCGATATTAAGGCGGTGCAGGGGGATTCCGGTCATGCGCAGGCGACAATGGTAACGGATCAGTATTCGCACATTCTGGACGAAAGCCGCAGAAACAATGCGCAGTTGTTTGAGCAGGCGTTTTATGGCGGGAAGGGCGTGAAAATCGAGCAGAAACAACAGGACAAAGCCGTGGAAGAGCAGGCGCAGCAGGCTGGGCTTAATTCAGAAGTGCTGCTCAAAATTTTCAGCAATCCGGATATGGTCGCTATGCTGAAAATGCTCGCCAAGACACTGGGATAATCGCACATACGCCAATATACTCGAAAGCTCTGCGGAAATCTCCCGCAGAGTTTTTTGCTGCCATCAAAAGCGGCAGGCGGTTTGCGTCCCAACACGCAGTCGTCTTTCTGTCTAACGTCATCCACCACAGCACAACGATGAGCGAGGATGATTGTCACGCTAAGTGCTGCGAAAAGCAGTATATTTACTCAAGAATATTGTTGATTTTGTCGCCCCAAAAACATGAAATCGCGCTGAATAATGTATAAAAATGTGGAGCGTAGAAAATTGCTGGCACGGTGCGTACGCTAATGTTAGGCAAATCGCCCGTTTGCCAGAACAGCGGTGTTGGCAAAAAAGGCGAAATGTCGGAAAGCTGCCAACAGCGCCAGCAGTGGAGCAAAACGTCGATTTCCAATAGAAAGCAAAAAATTCTTTCCAGCCGATGTTCTTTGCGCGTTTGCCAACACACACGCGAGAGCATCAACCAGAAAGAATTGTTTATATGGAAATGAGCCCGGTGGAAATCGAACCCACGACCTACTGCTTAGGAGAGCGAAAAAGCGTTCGCTTTCGAGTGCCTCCGAGTGCCTACATATTCCCAAATTTCAACGTTTTCCACCATTTTCGGATGTTCGCATTTCCTCCAAAAACCGCCTGTTTTACCCTGTTCGTGTTAGCAGAGTGTTAGCAGCTTCTAATTTTGGCGGTAGGCCATTTTCCCACGACGTCCGCTTTTGTTAGCATGTTTGTGCAGTATTTAATGACAAATTGTTTATCATTAGTAAACTCATACTATGAAACCCTTGCACTGAATGCATTTTTGAAGATAACAATTATTACGGATTTTCAGTGCCATTTTTGAGCTTGAAAGGTTTCGCCAGAAAACGCCCGAAAATACCAGATTGTACATGCGAAATGAGTCTTGTGTTATTATCTTATGGAAAAAATAAACCGTGCTCCCTAGTAGGAAGAGCACGGTATTTGAAGGCTTATAGATTAATACGTGACAGTGTGTATCATGCAACTGTGTGATAGATCCGTCTTAGTCCTCATCAATCTCGGTTTGAGCAGATGTAGTTAGCGCCATCATCCTTTCTGCGTAAGTAGGCCCGTCAATCTCTTCATTGGCATACTGCTGCATTAATTCATCCATCTGTCCCTTGAGTTCTTCTCTGGTCATTTGAGTATTCCTCCTAAGTCCTATTGGTATGATCAAAGTTCACGTCACTCATATTGTTTGAACCACAGCACATCGCCATACATCGTAATCAATCGAAGTTGAAGCCTCCACCCTTTTTCATGATGATGGGATTATACTCGACCCGAAGAATATTACCTTCCACAAGAGTAACGGTGCCTTCAGTATTCGTGAAGTCAAGGATCGTTTCTTTCCCCTTATTAAATGTGTTGCTCGCTTCCTTGGCATCCTGGAAGACTCGCACACGGGATGTTGCTGTGCCGCTAAAGAAGATTTTGTAGGTACCAGCGGGAATTTCTTCACCGATTGTGTAATTGCCTTTGGGGATAGTGGTTCCTTCGGGCGGAACATAGCCATTGCCGCGTTCTGAGACGTTGCCAACCCGCGCAACTTCTGCGCCATTATATCGAAGGCTCAGGTACTCACCTGGATACAGGCTGATTCTGGTTTCGCCGTCTCCCTTCAAGGAACCTTCTACACGGGGCATGTCACCGAGCCAGAGACGATCAATGTCGTATTTGTACATGGATTCATTTTCATACACGTAATAGTCCGATCTGGTGACGTCTTTGTCCCCGTTCTGCACAAATTTGAAAGTGTAGACACCGGCGGCCAGATCCTCACCAATCTTGTATTGGCCGGGGCCCAGCACCATCTTTTCCCCGCCAGGGCGGGAGGCAATCTCATCAGTCAGGTCATCTCTGATGGTCAGCAGTTCTTCCAGTGTATAACCTGAAAAGTCAATCGTTCCTTCTGCCACAGCAGCAAAGCGCAGTCAGCATCAACGCAATCAGGACAGCAAGTATCTTCTTCATGACGTTCTCCTCCTCAATCAATTCGTGTCGTTTTCCAATACCTCACATCAGCGGTTTTCCCACACGATGGGCATTCCAACGCATCATAGAAGCCCCCGGTCTCCAGTCGTTCATAATCTGCAGGATAGACAGCAGATTGTGTACTGACCTGCCTTTCGCAGTACGGGCACAACCATCTGTATTCCACCCTGGCACAGTGTTCATCCTGCGAAAGAATCTTGTAGGATTGACCGGGCATTTGACGATGCTTGGGCATTTGACCACCTCCGTCCGTTCACTGAACACTACCGGCAGCTTCAATGGGGAGATGATTATGCTCCTCCTTATAAGTCACCAGCTTCTTGTATCCCCAGCACCCAAGCCCATAGATGCCAGCGGCACCAAGGACCGCAATGCCCACCTTGCCTGCACCGACTAACTGGCCGGTACGGTAAAGTTTCACCAAACCAACAGCCTCCTTTCCGTCTCCTATCACCTTCAGATGATGGGCAATCTCAGCACAATTCATTTGAAGTCCCCCTTCCTGCTGATGGCTAAAGTTTAATCCTGCCCGAACTGATTTTGGATTTGTCGGTGCAGCAAAAAAGCCGCTGTCTCAAAATGGCTGAGGCAAGCCATGGGAGGCAGCGCCTTTTTCCGCAACATTTTTGGGCAAGCGAAAACAGAGTGCAGAAAGAACGGCACTCAAGGAATTATTTTCATAAGGAATTTCCAAGTGGAATGAGTTATAAACCGGCAGGAAAAGATGATGGAATCTTCAGACCGCTTCCCAAGCGTCTGTTTTGGATTTTATGGTGCAGATGGAGGATGTTGAGAGCGAGGCTGAACAGCAGCCATTCGGCGGCGACCTTCGTACTGCCGCGAAGCAGAAAACGCCGGAAATCAAGATCCTGCTTCACGTATGCAAAGTTGCCTTCGGCCTGAATGGAACGGTTCACCTGAAGCAAACATCCCTTGGGAGAGGAGATCTTTGCTTCCATAGCCTGCCGCTGTCTGGCAAAGCGTTTTGACACATAGATGACTTTGTGTCGTTCTTCCAGGGGCTTCTTACTGCCGCATGCACGGATGCACTTTTCTTTAAGTGGGCATCCGTCGCATTCGCTGCATTCATAGACTGATGTGGTGATTTCAAGCCCCGAGGCTGTATGCGTTTTCTTTTCCTGCGTTTTCTGCAGCAGCTTTCCGTTGGCACAGGTATAGGTGTCAGTTTGAGCATTGTAGGCCATATTCTCGCGGCGGCTGATATCGGTTCTGTATTTTCTGTGCTTGGCTGCCTCGTGGTTGCTTGGTTTTACATACAGCTCCGTTTCGGGATGCGCTTCAAACCAGCAGTAGTTCTCTTCGCTTTCGTAACCGGAATCCACCACAACGCTGCCGATATTCTTTCCTTCGTAGTTTTTCTGGAGCTGCTCCATAAACGGAATCAGCGTATGCACGTCATTTCTGTCAGAAGAAATGTAGCTCCCGATGATAAAATCGCTGCATGTTGCCACATTGACATTGTATCCATGCTTGAGCTGCCCGTTTCTCATGTAGTCCTCTTTCATGTGCATAAAGGTTGCATCATGGTCCGTTTTGCTGAAGCTATTCCGATTTCCGCAGATGTGAATATCATTTGTGTATTGCTTGAGTTTGGCAAGACATTGATCTACCCATTCGCTCAGTCTCTGCAGCCGCGTTTTTCTTTTGCCTTTTCCTGAAACAAGCTCGATTCCATCCGCTTTGATTCGCGCATGGATTCTTTTCCAAAGCTTCTTCAATTGTCGGACAGCAATCTTTTCCGGAACATGAAAGCGGATACCTACCTCTTTCAGCTTTGCAGGCAGCTCATCATGAATTTTCTTCAGCAGCTTTTCTGTCTTTTGGGCCGTTGCTTTCTTCCAGACAAAACTGTACTTGTTCGCATTTGCTTCAATCTTTGTGCCATCTATGAAAGCCGCTTCAAGGCTGAGCAGTCCTCTTTCGTGCAGCAAAACAACAAGCTGACACAGAATATCCTGCCCGGCTTCCTGTGTTAGAATATTCTTTCTGAATCGGTTGATGGTGTTGTGATCCGGCGCACGCTGCCCCTCAAGCAAATAGATGAAGTGCAGGTTTTCTCGGCAGCATGCTTCAAGCGCACGGCTGGATATCTGCTTGCGCATATACCCATACACCATGATTTTCAGCAGAATCTTCGGTGAATACTCGATTCTCCCAAGTCGGGAGTACGCCGCATACAGTTTGCTGTAATCCATCCTTTCCATGACGGCGTTGAGCAGTCTCACCGGTGCATTCTTCTCGATGTTTACTTCGCAGTCCAGCGGCATGACCAGTTGAAATCCATTCGTCATTGCTGTATAATCTGTCTGCGGCATGTTTCTTTTCATGGTAGTTACATTCTACCGCAGGCATTCGGATTCTCATAGTCCGAATGCTTTTTTTGTACCAAAAAGGAGTTGCCTCTTTTTAGTGAGACAACCCCTTTTTTCTTTGGCACTTCACGGAAAGCTGAGGAAGCTGCAAAACAAGAGCGCTGCAAGCAAACAAGAGCTTGCAGCGCTCGTCGCGTTTGCGGATGCGATGAACCCTCTTCCTTGGCGAAGTGATGCGCGTCCCATGCTCTCCTGCGCCATCTGCTTGCGTCTTTTCGTCGGGAAACCGTATGCTCCGACGTGAAAAAAATGCGCCCCCTGATGGGAAACTGGCTTGCTTTTTCCAGTGTCCGCTTCAGGAGGCGCAGGGGAGGGGGTGAAGGCAGGGGATTCGGCGTTAGTGCCGGGAAGCAATGAAGATAACAGCAAAGATGAAAATCAACAGACCGAGCGCAATGTAATTGAGCGTATCGACCGATAGGTTCACCTTGTCGTACATATCAGTGATCCAATTGCGGCCACGGCGCGGCGCTTTGGGGTCTGACGATTCCGTCTGCTGCTCGCTTGTCGATTGCGGCTGTTTCTTGTTTTCCTCCATTGTTTTCGCTCCTCCTTCCATAACGATAGAGCAAGAGGCTCCGTGCATGAAGTACAGAGCCTCTGCGAAGCATGTTTGAAAGCTGATGGCACAAGGGACTCTGCCCCATTGCACCGTGAAACCGTTACTTTCTGGTCATGTACTTGCGCATATCCAGAATAACAGCGAACAGGATAACCGCGCCCTTTACGATGTAGGTAACGTTGCCGGAGATGCCCAGGAAGGTCATGCCGGCGATAATCAGCTGCATCATGAACACGCCAAGGACAACGCCGGAGATTCTGCCGGTGCCGCCGACGAACGATACGCCGCCGATAACGGCTGCGGAAATGGCGTCGGCTTCGTAGTTCAGACCCAGCGTCGCAGTGGAGGAACCCATACGGGCAGCTTCGATGAAGCCAGTATAGCCGTACAGAGCGCCAGCGACCATGAAAACGCCGATGATGGTCATCATAACGTTCACGCCGGAAACGCGGGCTGCTTCCTCGTTAGAACCGACGGCAAACATGTTTTTGCCGAAAGCGGTCTTGTTCCAGACGACCCACATCAGCGCGGTCACGATCAGCGCCAGCAGCACATACATGGGAACCACGGTGAAGATAGCAGTGCCGTTGGGGCGAACGCCGGTTTGAATTTGGAACAGGGGCTTGGTGACGAAGCTGGTGGTGTAGCTGGAGTCGAAGGAACCGACCTGCACCGAGTTGGAAACCGTCAGGTAGATACCGTAGACGATCATCTGCATGGCCAACGTGATGATGTAGGGGTGAACCTTGAATTTCGCCATGACGAAGCCGTTGATCAGACCAACACATGCGCCGATGAGCATAACGAGCAGCAGCACCAGCACGATGTTGGCAGGGGCTCCGCCTGCCAGCACGCGATTGGCAACGTCCGCACGCTGGAGCAGGATGGCCGCCACGAAAGCGGTCAAGCCAGCCACGCGGCCGCCGGTCAAGTCCGTACCGGCCAGAATGATACAGCCGGCAACGCCCAGCGCCATCGGCAGACGGGCGGCGGTCAGGGAGATGATGTTGATGAGGGAAGCGGGCTTGAGGAAGGCGTCACGCTGCGTCTGGACATACAGCGCCAGCAGCACGATGACAATAATCATGGCGTGATCGAGAATCCAGTTCAGGACGCTCTTCACGGAGAGATTCGGCTTTTTTGCCTTTGTTGCAACATTCGACATGTTCAGGCAACCTCCTTACAAGTTCTTTGCAGCCAGTTCGAGTATCTTTTCCTGATCGACCTTACCGTCGCCTGTCGGGACGTATTCGCCGGCAATCTGACCGGCGCTCATCACGAGAATACGGTTGCAAGTGCCCAGGAGTTCAGGCATTTCGGAAGAGACCATGATGATGCTCTTGCCCTGCTTGGCGAGGGACTGAATCAGCTCATAGATCTCGTACTTGGCGCCCACGTCGATACCGCGGGTCGGGTCATCCAGCAGCAGAACGTCAGGATTGGTCAGCATCCAGCGACCGAAAATGACCTTCTGCTGATTGCCGCCGGACAGATTCTTAATCTGCTGACGCTGACTGGGCGTTTTGATGTGCATCGCTTCAATCATGCGATCCGTATCCCGAGCCATTTTTGCGTCGCTGAGCAGCGGGAATTTCCCCAGCTTGTAGTTCTTCAGGTTGGCGATGACGGTGTTTGCGCGGATGTCAAGGATGCCGAAAATGCCAGTTGCGCGGCGTTCCTCGGTGACCAGCGCAAAGCCCTGCTTGATGGCGCTGTTGGGTGACAAGTTGGAAATTTCCTCGCCCACCTGCGTGCCATTGATGTCGTGTACTTCCATGCTGTAGTCTTCAGGCGTACCGCCCTGCGCGGCGCGGAAGCCGAAGTTGAACTTCTTGATGGTGCCGCTTTGACGGGTGCGATAGCCGAAAAGGGTTTCCAGCAGCTCGGTACGGCCGGAGCCATCCAAACCCGCTACGCCCAGGATCTCGCCCTTGTGGAGCGTGAAGCTGGCGTCGCGCAGCTGATTGTATTTGGCGGTCAAGCCCTCCACCACGATCATCGGATCGTCGTGGACGATGTTATCCTTGGGCGGATAGGCTGCGCTCAGCTCGCGACCGCACATGTTCCGAATGACCTCTGCGCGGAAGGAATCGTCGTCCGTGCCGTATTCGGTCTTGTGGCGGGTGGTAATCCAGCGTCCGTCGCGCATAACGGTCACGTCGTCGGCAATGCGCCAGATTTCCTTCATCTTGTGGGAGATATAAACGATGCCTACGCCGCGTGCCTTGAGCATATTGATGATGGAGAAGAGCACCTCAACCTCCGCCTCGGTCAGGGAAGAGGTCGGCTCGTCCAGCACAATAATCTTGGAGTTGAAGGAAACAGCTTTTGCAATTTCCACCATCTGACGGCGCGAAACGGGCATGGTGGACATGATGGTACGCGGGTTGATGTTGATGCCGAATTTCTCAAAATTCAGATCCTTAAAGACCTCCATGGTCATGTCGTATTCGGCCTTGTCGGAAACGAAGGGCATCTTAGCGCCGCCGAGCTTGATTCGCGGATAGCGCCCGAGCCAAATGTTGTCCATCACGCTACGCTTCAGCGCCTGATTCAGCTCCTGATGCACCATGGCGACGCCGTTGTCCAGCGCATCGCGGGAAGACTTGAAGTTAACCTCTTTGCCGTCGAACCAGATTGTGCCCGCATCCTTGCTGTAAATGCCGAAAAGGCACTTCATCAGCGTGGATTTACCGGCGCCGTTTTCGCCCATGAGTGCATGGACGGTACCGGGACGGACGGTCAGCTGTGCATCGTCAAGCGCTTTGACGCCGGGGAAGGACTTGCAGATGCCTTCCATGCGCAGCAAAACATCGTCTTTTTGCATGTTTGTCTTTTCCTTTCCTGGAATTCAACGAGAACAAACGATTGTAAAGCGGCGGATGATACCGTGGGTACCGACCTGCCGGAGAGCAAGTCGAATGCTGCTTGCCATATGTTGGTCAGCAGTGAAAGACGGAGAGAACCATTCGGTTCTCTCCGCCCGAAGTGCTCAGGGAAGAATTACTCGCCAGTGTACACAGCGTAGGGAATCTGCACGAACCAGTTGTCAACGATAACGTAGTTCTCGTTCAGACCCTCGAACTTGTTTTCCTTGCCGGCAATCAGGTTCGCCGTGATGGTCGCAACAGCGTCCGCCATACCAACGTTGTCCTGCTTGATGGTGCCGACCATGTAGCCGTTGTTGATCAGATCCTTCGCAACGTCGGTCGCGTCCACGCCGAACACGGGGATCGCGGTGGTGCCTTCGCCGTGGTTGTAGCCAGCGTTCTGCAGAGCCATCACAGCGCCATACGCCATGTCGTCGTTGTTGCAGATAACCAGCTCGACCATGTTGCCGTTGCCTTCGTTGTACATGGACAGGACGGTCTGCATCTGCTCAGAGGAGAAAACGTTGGACCAGCTGCCGTTGGGGTCAACGAGGTATTTGTTGGCGTTGGAGGCGTCGTAGAACTCAATCTCCGGCTTGCCCGCGGCAACCAGCGCCTTGTTGGCGTATTCCACAGCCAGCGCGGTACGAGCGATAGCTTCCTGGTTAGCTTCGTCGCCCTTGAACATGATGTAGGAAATCTTGCCGTCGCCGTTGAGGTCGATGTCGTTGTAATGCTCAACCAGATACTGACCAATCAGCTCGCCCTGCATACGGCCGGCGTCTTCAAAGTTGGTGCCGACGAACGCGGAAGCGGGGTTGCTCAGAAACAGGTTGGCGGCTTCTTCGTTGCTGGTAGAGACAGGACGGTTGAACCAAACGGTGGGGATGCCCGCAGCCTGAATCTGGTTCATGATGGTCTGCGCCGTGCTGATGGCGCCGGACTCAACGAGGTTCACCACAATAGCTTCGCAGTCGTTGTTCATCAGAGCCGTGCTGATGAAGTCGGACTGTACCTGCTGGTTGCCGTTGGCGTCGGAGCCGTTGATCGTCAGGTTCAGCTTGGCGAAATCAGCTTCCATTTCGGAACGCACGGAGGAAAGGTACACGTCGCCGTAGGTGTACCAGGACACATACGTATCGGCCAGCGCACTGACGCACGCAAAGCACATCATGACAGACAGCAGCAGAGCAACGAGTTTCTTCATTACAGAAGCACCTCTTTCTTTGTTTTTTGCGATTTCTCGCATGTCTCTTTTTTTGGCTCGGTATCGACAGAATCGAACAAACATGCAAAATCCGGTCGAATACTGACCAATTGAGCTAACTGCATTATATCATCGTTTCTGTCCGTTGTCAACACAATTTGTCGTAATTTTACGTGACTTTCACACAAAAATATTCACGTAAACAAATACGACGTGAACGCCCTATATTGACAAATTCTTGTCCATATGGTATAGTTGAATCAGAAACAAAATACTTACTGATTAGTAGTGTCGTTTGTTTTGCCTACTGTTGGAGGCGCTCGTATGGCGCTCCCTTTATTTGTGTTGCCTGTAATGAATGGAAGGCACTACCGCACAATTCGTCGGCAGCGTTGGCGATGTCTTTTCCGCCATCTGCGGCATGCAAATTTCTCGATTTACATCCAGT
>OHBM01002451.1_pt1 | contig 12356 bp, 20 predicted proteins | sample 1577251 | NCBI WGS metagenome assembly OHBM01 (sample SAMEA3541557, study PRJEB24748) | human gut metagenome | biome: human gut; feature: human-associated habitat; material: faeces | place: China | collected 2012
CAGGCCGCTTGTTTTATTGACTTTCGGGGGCAACCGTGGTATACTAATGGTGGATGTTGTAATCGTGTCGTGCTGCCACGGTTGCACCCTATGGTTTGGGGCTGTCATGTATCAGATGACAGCCCCTTATCTTTTATCCTCTCCTTTCAAAGTCACTTTGTCCGCCTTAACGACGATCACGCTGTTTTGGTTTTTGTCCAGCAGTTTTACAGACTTATACGGCACCTTGTCCCGATAGTTTTCCGTGATACCGCAAACGATGTATCCATGTCCATCGTAGATAACCGGCTGTTCCCGCAGCCCCGCTCGGCGCAGGTCATCCAGCGCCAGCACTTCCAGCTCTTCGCCATACATTGCCCGGATAACCTCCTCAATCGTTTGGCACATATCCAGCCATGCGATATAGGTCGCATCGCCATGCGCTTGGCTTTTTCGCTTTTCCGCCTCGCGCTCGCGCATGGCGCTGGTTATTTCCAAATATCGCAACAGTGTCGTGGCGTGTTTGTGCGGCAGCACGATGCAATCGTTTTTCACTCCGGCACCTCCTCGCCGCAGACAAACTCGATGTCTGCGCGGCATTGCACCCGCGCCAACGCCCGCAGCAGTGCGGTGACACACCCGGTTTTGCTTACGCACAAGCTGTTCCGCTGCTTGTCCAATATATCCCGCGCAAAGACATCCTCCATCGGGATGACAATGCAGTCCTCGCCATACTCCGTCTGCATCGGCTCGCCCTCGGCGGCGATGATCTTTTTGGTGTGATAGGTAATCAATATCTTTGTCATGCGACATCCTCCAAGTCTTGGTCTGTCATCTCGTCATCTGTGTCGCTGTCGTCCTCGTCCGTGAGCTCGTCCTCGGCTCGACCCACCAGCCACGCCGTCGCGACCGGCAGCGTAATTAGTATCAGCCCCAGGATCAGCAGCCCCCACATCATCGCGCCGGACACGCCGCCCGCCTTGGCGCCGCCCTCGACCGCCATCACCAGCAGCACACCAGCAAATACCATCGCCATCGCGATCCCGTCCTGTATGTTCTGTTTCATGTGTTTCCACCTCCTTCGTCCGCCGTCACGCCAGATATTTCGCCAGCGCGATCAACGGCACAATATATGACTTGTCGATCTGTCGCAGCGGAAACCGCTTGTCTGCTTTCAGCGTGCGCGCGTCCATATGCAGATACTTGGCACACGCGTTCAGCGTGATCGTGTCCCGCCCCGTAAACAGCTCGCGCAGCCGCGCCAGCGTCTCGGTGTATACATCTCTATCCATGCTCTTCCTCCTGCTTTTTTTGATTTTGCTTGATCATCCGCTGACCCGCCAGCCCCATAATGTCCATGCACAGCACCCACGCTTGCAGCGGATCCAGTGTTCCGCCCTTCGGCATCGCGTCCAGCGCTTGCTTTTTCGCGGCGAAATACAGCGCATCCATCTCCGCTTTTGTCACATAGATCACCGTCCTTTATTTTTTAGAAAGAGTTTCCTTTAGGAAACTAAATCGCCAAAAAAAATAGTCATCATATCATCTTTGCACAAGTGCAAAACTTTTGTAATGGCGCTTATTTCCCTTTGCGTAAACTGGGTTTCCCCCCTGATCTTTTTATACATTGCCTTTTTGCCGATGCCAATTTCCGTTGCCAGCTTAGGGATAGATTTTCCGTTTCGAGCAATGGACGCCATCAATTCTTTTTCATTCATACTTTTCACCCCTTTATTTCAATGTTTCCTGTGGGACACTTTTATGATACCATTCGGCTTTTAACTTGTCAACCCCTTTTGGAAACTTTTTTGTTTTTTTGGCGAAAATAGTTGCTTTTTAGAAACTTTGTGATATAATAGGGATATGAGGTGATAAGCATGGACATTGGCAAGTTGATACACAATAGGCGCACCGAGCTAGGCTTGACGTTGGAAGAAGTTGGAAATGCTGTAGGTGTTGGCAAAAGCACCGTTAAAAAGTGGGAAAGCGGATTTATCTCCAACATGAAACGTGATAAGATATCGCTTTTGGCAAGCGCTTTGAAAATATCCCCCGTATCACTGATCACCGGCGAAATCGTCGAAGAGGATTTGGCGGATCAACCCTCCCCCTACCCCGCTCCGGAGATCACGGACGATGTTGTGACATTTCCGGTGATCGGCGATGTCGCCGCCGGTTACGACCAGATCGCTATCGAGGATTGGAGCGGCGACACCATCACTATCCCTCGCGAATGCTTGCACGGTCGGCCAAAGTCAGATTATTTTGTGCTTACCGTCAGCGGCGACAGCATGTATCCGCTGTACATAGACGGCGACAAGGTGCTGGTACTTAAGGCAGACACGATGGATCACAGCGGACAGGTCGGTGTCATCATGTACAACGGCGACAACGCGACGCTTAAGCGCATCGAGTATGCCGACGGTGAGGATTGGCTGCGCATGGTGCCGATCAATCCGTATTATCAACCCAAGACCGTCAGCGGGGCGGATTTGGAACAGTGCCGTGTCATTGGCATCCCCCGGATGCTAGTGCGCGAATTATGATTGGAGGTATGTGGGTTATGCGACCGCAAAAAGGCAAAAATATGTTGATGTTTCCGGCGGATTGTACCGTCATCGATTTGGAGACAACCGGACTGTCCCCAGAGTGCGACGAGATCATCGAGATCGCTGCTATAAGGATCCGCAATCACCAGATTGCGGATACCTTTTGCACCCTTATCCACCCATCCGATCCGGTCGACGATTATATCTCCGCCTTAACCGACATCACTAACGATATGCTTGCAGATGCTCCGGCGATCGCTGACGCGTTGCCCGCGTTTTTGTCGTTTGTTGGGCAGGATATTGTTGTCGGTCACAATGTCAATTTTGATGTCAATTTTGTCTATGATATTTGCCATGCGGCTGGATGCAATCCGTTTTCTAACGATTTTGTCGACACAATGCGGATCGCGCGCAAACTGTATCCGGATTTACCGCACCACCGGCTGGCGGATGTGGTGGATGCACTTGGCATCTCCACCGACCGTTTCCACCGCGCCCTCCGTGACTGCGATGCCACATTTGGATGCTTGCAAAAAATGCGCGACGATTGCCAAGCCCGTTACGGCACCGACGATTTGACCGCCGTTTTTCCGCTGGCGGTTTCCGGCGTTGATTTGCGTAATTTGACCACCGACAATACCGACTTTGACCCCACGCATCCGCTTTATGGCAAAACTTGCGTATTTACCGGCAAGCTGGAAAAAATGACGCGACAGCAAGCTGCGCAAATGGTGTTGGATGTCGGCGGGATATGTGCCGACAGCATCACCAAAAAGACCAATTATCTTGTCCTTGGTAACAGCGATTATTGTGCAGCGATCCGCGGCGGGAAGAGCAGCAAGCAAAAAAAGGCGGAGCAATACAAGCTGGACGGACGCGACATCGAGATTATCCCGGAGGATATATTTTACGACATGATCGATCCTGCAAAATAAAAAAGCCGCCCTACCCTGTTGGAGCAGGATAGGACGGTCACTGTAAGCGCCCGATGGTGCAAACAGTATGGCAAATATCACCAAGCCATATTGTATCATCACCCGGGCAAAAAATCAAGCCCGGGCATTTTTGCGCCCAAAATCAAAAGGGGATGTACTACATGGCTAAAAAAAGGGCGGACGGATTGCGACAAAAGCAGATCACGATCAACGGCAAGCGACGTGTGTTTTACGGCCACAGCGACCGTGAGATTTTGCAAAAAATCCGCGAGTATAAGGACGACATCAAGCGCGGACGCGGATTTACCGCCGTGGCGGATGAATGGGTGGAGGAACATCTGCCGACATTGTCGCCAACCACCGCCCACGGATACAGCGCCCCGCTCCGGCGGGCTGTCGATGCGTTTGGCACAAGCAGGGTGTCCGAGATTGCCCCGCTGGATGTGCAACGCTATCTGGATCGGCTTGGCAAAGATGGTTTTGCACGCAAAACGGTGTGCAATCATCTGCTGGTGATCAACCTGATATTTGACAAGGCGGTGCTTGATGGTGACATCGACCACAACCCATGTGCTGCCGTCAAAGTCCCCAAAGGGTTATCCAAAAATCATCGGGACGCACCAACCGCCGCCGAGATCAACATTGTCAAACAAAGTCTGTATAAGCCTTTTGGATTGTTTGCGTATTTTTTGCTATACACCGGATGCCGTCGCGGCGAAGCGCTGGCTTTGACCTATGGCGACATCGACCGCCGCAACAAAATTATATCAATAACCAAATCTGTCTACCACGACAGCAACAAGCCAAAACTTAAGACACCAAAAACAGCAGCCGGTACCCGTCAAATCGTGCTGCTGGATGTGCTGGCAGATGCACTGCCGGCCGGCAAAAAAAGCGATCTGCTCTTTCCAGGTGCCGATGGCAACTATATGACCAACAGTGCGTGCCGCCATGCGTGGGATCATTACCTTGCAGCCACCGGTCTGTCCATCACCCCGCATCAGCTGCGCCACGCTTATGCGTCCATCCTGTACGATGCCGGCATCGGCGACAAGGACGCGCAAACCTTGCTGGGTCACGCCAATATATCTACCACGCGCGACATCTATACCCACATATCCCGGTCGCGCATGCAGCGGACAGCTGATATGCTTAACGCGGCAACCCGACCAGCAGACGATGACAACCAATAATATTTACTGACTTTTTACTGACTTGCACTGCCAAAATGACCGCATTTTAACGATTGCGCCGCAACACAAAAATATTAAAAAACCCAGTAACCAAGCCGTTTTCGGCGTGATTGCTGGGCTTTTCGCTTGGTGGAGGCGAGGGGAATCGAACCCCTGTTAAATCAAGTAATACCAACGCATACAGGTGTCGTTACTGATTTGTTACTGATTACTGACGCTCCACATCCACCCACAGCTACATCATTAGTATACGCCACCTGTCAACCGACACAAAAGCGAGCCGCCATGATGGCGACTCGCTGCATTGTATATCTGCTGTGTCAATATATCTCCATATCTTTTGATGCATTTGGAGGACATGCAACCTCAACAAATTCCGTGCTGTCTTCAAAACTACTTGTCATATAGTCAAAATTTTCAAACGAAAAATTCGATCCAACAACGCAAAAATATCCATCAAAGACATAATACTCCACACGATTGTTGCGAGCTACCAACGGACCGATGCCGTTATCACGCACAGTCATTTTGTTATCACAAACATACATCCTTGGCAAAAGCCCCAGACACTCCTGCATCATCAGTCGGACATACAAGGGACTCTCTCGGCAATTAGCCGACCAATCCTCCACCGTCCGATAAGGGATGCAAAAACGCTCTGCCAGTTTCCGATTGCTAAGTCCGGCATCGGACGCAATCTGCTTGATTGTGCGGTGACAGGCATCCCAAATCTGTCCCAACGCCTCCACCCTTTGCTCTGGAATCGTCACGTCCTCCGCATCCTCCCAGATATCCGATAGCGCCAGATCGGATATGTAAGCGTCTCGATCTGTGTAGTTTTCGACCTCCGCCACACACGCCTTAAATTGATTATTTGTCATGATAATACTCCTCCTTATCGTCAATCCATCTGACAAGCCAGCTCGCCGCGGTGTTTGTGTGCACTATCGCGACGAGCGGCGTGTCATCTTGCTTTAGATTTTCCGCTTTGTTATGCCACCGGCTCTGCATATCCTTTGACCACTCGGATCATGCTGCCGTCCGGCACGGTTACCCGCCCGTTTGCCTCGATGACTTCCGTGTCTTCCACTCGATAGATGCGCGGGGTGTGCCATCCCTGCCAGTTGTCCCAATATTCCTGATTTCGATTGGCCAGCCGTTTGGCTCCGATCAGGGTGGGTGCTCCACCGTAGCAGCAGCTTTCGTATTGTCCGCCGATCACATAGTAGTTGTTCTTTTTCATAGCAAATCTTCCTTTCTGTTTCCGATGCGTGGTGTAATTTTCTGTCCGATAACAAATGTCTTAAAACTCTCTGATCACATCAACGCAAACCGCGTTGTCAGTGCTATCGTCGATCACTGCGATATGAGCGTCGCTGTAACCGTCTTTGCGATAATCCATGACCATTTTCACAGCCTCATCATAATTGACACTGCCGGTTCCCCAATCGTCGTCCTCCATGTCGCGCACAACAGCATACCACATTTTTTCTTTCATTTTTATGACCCCTTTCGGTTGTTTCCTTGTTTTATCTTGTCTATATAATACCACGCATTGCGTGGTATTATATAGACAAGATAAAACAAGGGGTAGACCGCCATTATAGCAGCCTACCCCTTAAGTTTTTGCACCGTATTATAACACCGTCTTATGTTTTGCGTTGCGATCTTATATCAAACAATCGTGACCTGCAGCCGATCCAGCGCCACGCCAAAGGCACCGGCGTAACCGTCCATACCCTTGCCTTTGTCCGCATTAGTTTGCCACGGCCAATAGCCGCCCTTGCCGGGCGACACGCGATACTTGGCTTTGCGGGATTTTGCCCCTTTGGCGGGGGTGAAGCGAATCTCGATCGCGTCGATGGTCTGCCCATTTCCGGCGTAGCCGTTGTTGCTGTCGGCGGTGTTGTAGCCGGTCACATACGGCAGCCAGCGCCCGCCTTTGATATGCACGCGGTACTTAACGCTGCCGCCGGTGACCTTGATCGCCACATCGGTGATCGGCTTGCCGGGCACGCCAGCGTAGTCCGCCAGACCTTTGACCTCCGGCAGCCACTTGCCACCGCTGCGCACGCGGTACAGCACAACCGGTACCGTGTCCGTAGACGCAGCAGGCTTAGCTGCCGCGGTCATACGCACTTGCACCATCGCGACAAACCGGCTCCACCCGCGATCCAGCGTGCGGTGCGGGCAATATTTGCCGTTGTAATCCTGATGCTTTTTCAGCCGTTCAATGCCCAGCCCGTATTTGCGCAGCAGCGATGCTGCCAGCTCGGCGGCGTTGCGCTCGGCAGCGTCAAATTTGGCACCGCCGCTTTTGCTGTAGCAAATCTCGATGGATAATCCCCGGCGGTTGCCGTCGCCGTTGCCGTCGCCCGCGTGCCACGCGTTGCGGTTTTCCGGGATGCCCTGCACAATCTCCTTGTCGTCCACGGCGTAGTGAAATCCCACTTCGCTGTCGTTGCGGCGCATATACGCCACCTCGGCGGCAGCGGGTGCATCGTTCGCGGTGTTGTGGATGACCACATACTCCGGCTTTAAGGTGTAGGGGCATTTTAGGTTATACTTGGATTTGTCCACCAGATTGTGTACGATCTTGACCATATATCAGCCCTCCTCGTCCGTGTCCGTCAGCTCCGGCAGCCCGGCCACGCTGGTCAGCAGCGACAGCGCACCGGCCAACACCGCCGCCGAGCCAACCGCGACCCAGTTGACGTCGCCCAGCACAGCAGCCGTGCCGATGGTGGCAACGGCGGTCTGCGCCACCGTCTTGATGGCGCGCACGCCCGCAGCCTTTGCCCATTTGATGATTCTGTTTTTCATGATACAGTCCCCCTTAAATTTTGGTCACAGATGTGTACACAGCAGCGTGATACCGGTGGAGATGACCCCACCCGCCAGCGCCGCGATGATCGCGGTTACGATCTGGTTCAGCCGCGCGCGGGGCTGGCTTTCGATCACATCCACCTTTTGTTTGAGATCGTTGACGCTGTGGTTGGTGTGCCTGATCTCGGTGGTCAGCACCACCAGCGTCTCCCCCATCGTCTTGATCTCGTGCTGTACTTGCTTTAGATCGTCCACCTGATGCTGCAACGACTTAATATGCTGGTCGTGCCGCTCCAACTGGATGTTGATGTCGGTCATACCCCATCACCTCCCGCGTCCTCGGCGGCTACCTGTGCAGCATCTGCCTCCGCGTCGGTGATCTCGCGCCAATTCTCTGGGGCATCGTTGACCCCCAGATAGATGGTCTTGCCGTAGCTGTCGCCGTTGGTCAGCGTCATGCCATCATCGGCGACCAGCTTGCGCAATTGTACCGTTGATACGATCATGCCAGTGTCCACCCCTTTTCCGTTGCCACCGCTTTTTCCGCGTCGGTTAATTTGGCTAAGTTGGTCGCCCCCAGCGTCAGCGTCCGCGTATTGCCTGTGCCGGTCAGGTCTTGCAGACAGCTGATGATGTTGATGATGCTGTCGTGGGTCAGCAGTGGGCTATCCGCAAAGCTGATGTCTTGACCTATCACACCTTCAAAGGTTATGTTTCTTAATGCTGCACAGCCTCGGAATCCGTTGCCAAAAGCCGCTTCACCGGATGTCCCAAGAATAATTTTATCAATCGTTTCGATTTGCGTCGAATCTGCAAAAGCGCAAAAAAATGTGGTGGCATTTTCAGCGTGTATTACGCCGATATGCGTAAACTTACAACTTTGGAATGCATACTGAAAACTGGGAACAGAATTAAAATTCAGCGTTACCCCTAGCCCCTGCAAAAGGCTTGGCAAATCCCCATCAATCGCCGAATTAAAGAACAGCATGTATGCCCGTGTAACTGTTAGATTATACTTCGGCTTAAATGTATTAACAGTCCAACCGCGTCCGGAAAAAGCGTTTTCGTAATTTTGCCTACTGCCGTTGCTTTGGTAATAATCCCAAAACACTTTTTGCCCCGCGTCATACACCCGCTGTTCATTGGCAGCGATCGTCGCCAGCTTGTCCGCTACACTCATTCCGTCGCACCCCCGATCAGACTGTTTTGCACAGCGATAATGCTGTCCAGCGCCGTGTCAATGTCGCCGATCTGGTCAGCCACCGCCTTGACCGATGCCTTGCTTGCCAGATCGACCACACCCAGCGGGTCGTACAGCTTGTACACCGTGGTTGTCGCTGCGGCGTATACACTTGTCGGCACCGGGCTGTCTGTGACGATGTGCAGATGACCGCCCACGTCGCCGTAGTATTGGTCAAAGCAATTGGCACCGTATGTTTTGACCGTGCGCGGGATATACACACGCGCCTCGGTGTACTCGGATTGCATTGTCAAACTATTGCAAGTTAATGCGCCAGCGTCAATCGCCGTGACCGGATACACCGTGCCGTCCGGGATGCGGATATACGCCGGGATCGTCAGTTCCAAGCTAGACCACGTCGCATTGGCTGTGTCACCGCTGCCGTCGCCGACAACAGCGTGGTCGCCGCTAATGGACAGCTTGATACCGTTAGCCCAATAGGTGCCGTCTGTGTCAGCTGTCGCGTCCACCACCGTATACATCGCGTCGCGGATAGCCGCAATCGCATCGCGGATAACCGCATCAACTTGGGGTTTGGTATAGTAGTCGCTAAGGTCGATCGCCGTGCTTCCGATGCGCTCCCACCCGCTGCCGATGTACATATATTCATCGTAAATATTGCCGCTTTGTGGGTCATCAGCCGGCACCATATAGATGGTATTGGGGTCGATTGTCTTGTTGGCTGTATTGACCATGCGCGCATCCAGCACTTGCAAAGTATACGACCCACTATTGTCTTCACCGTACCCGACCACGCGGATACCCTCCAGCTCGGTCAGATTAAGCGACCCGTTAGCCGTCAGATCAAGGTCAATCGCGTGTTCGCCGGCCGCAAACTGCCCAGTAATAGCCCGGCTGGTAATTTCGGACGAGTGATTGCCAAGATACACATTAAAATTTTTCATTTGATCAGTGCCGCTGGAACAGGTTAGCTTCAGCGTTAGCATAAGGTGCAAACCGCTGCCTTTAGCCCATGTGCCAAGGCTTACCAGCCCGTTATTCCACCAACCAGTATTCAGCACGTTTTGACCAGTCGGGTTGGACACGATATTGCTGTTGCCAAACTCGTGCAGCTTCTCGCCTTCGTCGGACGGTAGGTATGCAACGATTTTGCGTTTTAAGGCACCGGACAGGGTTTCTCTGACACTGGAATCGAGCTTCTGCATTGTGATAGCACCATCTGAAATGGATGCTGTGCTAACAGAACCATCTTCAAGTTCTAATTTAGGAATGGAAAAACCATCCCATGCCAATTCCCAAATCGACACGCCTCCTGTCGGCTCCGAAGAAAATACGACACTGATTTCTGTCTCTCCATCAGCAATAGAGATCAGGCGTCCGGTGATCTCTACCGAACTATAATCAAGATAGTTAATCTCAGGCAAAGACGAAAAGACAACGGTACGGTATCCACGTGAAAATGAACCTATTTTTACAGATGCGACTTCCCAATCGTTGTATATCACATAGTTCTTGCCCGGAACAATCCTAACTGTTGTGGAACCCAATTCCGAATCGGCAACGATAAAACTCCCGACTGCGGAATCCCCAAGCATTTTATATGTTTTCGGCTTTGCAAAGCTCGTTTTTTCCGCGGTCACCGCCTCACGCCCCAGCTTATCGGTGGATACCGCACTGTCTGTCAGCTTATTCTTTGTGACGGCGCCGTCCGTCAACTTGTCAGTTGTGACAGCACCGTTCGCAAGTTTGTCTGTGGTTACTGCTCCGTTTGCCAGCTCTTGGTCGGTGACGGTTCCCGCGCCCGGCTTTAGCTTGGTCGTGCCGTCCAACAGCTTATCAACTGCTTCGGCACGTTCCAGCAGCGCGTCGTGATCGTACGCCGTGAATACACGACACACAACCGTACCGGACGGCCAATCCGACGCTACGCCGTTCACGCCACGCGTCACGCCCATCAGGATATTACCGGATATACTGGTGTATGTGATGGTTTCGCACTGGTCACCGGTACCGATGGTAGCGATACCGGGAGCATCTGTCAGCACCGATTTATCGATGACAGCTATTGTCGTTGCAGCTGCCGTTATGGCTGCAGACAGTCCCGTTACCGGGCTGTTTGCCTTGGCTGCGTATAATTGTTTCATATTTGTCCTCCTTACACTCTATAATCACCGCGCGATTTGACAAAGCATTGGATAAACAGTTCGCCGGTAATACGGCACAGCCCTGCTCCGCTCGCATCGTTGGCAATCGGCGTGATGGTCAGCGTGTGCTTGCCGCGTTCGATGCGCTGGAACTTGCCTTGTTTCAGTGCATCCAGCACATTGATCTGGTACGATGATCCGCTACCAGCGGTGATGTCCTGCCCATCCAGCTGCACTTTAATCGACGATACTGCCAGCGTCGGCTCTTCGTAGATACCGTACAGGATTTGGTGGGTGTGATCTTCAATCTCATGGCTGTGCGCCGGTACAACATGGGTGTGGTCAATGTTGTGGCTGTGGGCGGCAATCTCGTGCGTGTGTTTGGGGATTGTGACATTGTGCGTATGCGGGTGTCGATGCTGATACATATACACCGTGATGGGTTTGGCATCAGATTTGTCGATTACATCCAGCAATGTACTCGCTACATCGCTTGGGTACACAAACGCTGTTGACAAGGCGGCTTCCGGCCACTCCGGGTCTTTTTCTACGATAGGCTCGATATCCCGATAGCGATTCTTTGAAACATCAGCGTTATACCAGCCAGCTTTATCTATGTGTGACCACGAGGCATTACTGACGATTTTTGCGTCCTCGTTAACCTTGTAGGCATATGTCGCTTGTTGTTCGCCGCTCGTTTCTGTTTTTGCCGCCGAGCTAAGCGAAATTTTTTGGTGACTACCCCGCCGAGGTCGTGCGTTCGAAGCTGCTGAAGCTGAACAGCGAGCATATTCGTTTCGTCATGGACTGCTTGAAGCAGAATACAACGAGGATTCGGAATATCCGGCAATATCTGCTGGCAATGTTGTTCAACGCGCCAAGCACGATGAACAGCTATTACACGGCGTTGGTGGCGCATGATATGGCAAGCGCAGCATAGGAGAGTATAGAAGTGCGCCCTTTAGTTCCTAAAGGGATTTCTCGGCTTCTGGAAATAAAAACTTACTCGTCCGTGTGTTCATCATCTTTGTCGTTCGTTTTATCTTTATCCAAACGGTTAAGTATCAAGCCTGTGCAAGTAACAATAACGATGCAAAGATACAGACCGATACCAAATATAGCGGATAAACGATAATCCCCCGATCCGTTGAAAATGTTTCCATACAAATCGCTAAAGAACGTGCCTCCTATGGCAACAATGATTCCAATGAGCAGGCATTTTCCAAATTTAAGCAAATCTTTATTATTCATATCGCTACCTTCCGCAAACTATGCCTTTGGAAAGTGTTACTTACATCTTTTCAAATCAAATTATATCATAAAAGTTTGAACTTTTCCACCATTCCGGGATAAAATAATCTTTGTTCTACCTACAAGCTATGTTCACGCAATCTGCGTTCCTTTCTGCGGCTCTCTCTGCGGTAAACTGCTGACCGGAACGAACACGCCCTTTGCAATATCCTCCGCACGAATGGCGGCTTTCTTGGCTTCGATTTCTGCCTTTTTTCTCCCCTTGATTTTGTCCTCGT
>OHBM01002458.1_pt1 | contig 12322 bp, 9 predicted proteins | sample 1577251 | NCBI WGS metagenome assembly OHBM01 (sample SAMEA3541557, study PRJEB24748) | human gut metagenome | biome: human gut; feature: human-associated habitat; material: faeces | place: China | collected 2012
AATGGAGATTGCTCCGCCACAAGCATGGCATCGGTCTTGACATACGCCTCCGTTCTATACACTGGCAAATCCGCCAGATAAGACATCAATCGGAATATATAGACAAATGTGTTACCTTCCAACATTCCATAGTTGGTGAAAAGCAATGGAGAAGAGACGAAAATGACCTCACCCTTGCCATACGGAACAGACACCGCCACAGGTATTTTCTTGATGGCGAAAGTATCGATTCGCTCTATCCTTTCTTTTTCATCCACAATAGTGTCAAAGCCAGTAAAATCTCCGACATACAAAGAGTCATGTCTGTAATCATACCCAGCCGTTGACAAAGTATAAGCCAGTCTTTTCACCTTTGGAACAGAATCCACGAAAAGGGTTCCACCTACCATGTTGTAGAACATTCTATAAGACTGAGCTGCATACATCGTCTCCCGGTTATTCCAATAAATGGTATCGTACATATCATTGTCATGCGCTTTGAGACCGCTTAAGATGCCACGCAATGAAAAGTACATTCCGTCTTCTATTTTCACCTTGAAGGTACGTTCCAATTCATCCACCACTACCGTATCGGCATTCCGACCATCATCAAAACTACTTGAAGCAACCACCATGACCTTGCCACCACGGCGAGCGATATTGCAGAGGTACTTGACATCCAACTGTTTCAAATTTTGCTGATCCACGACCATCAACACGGAGATTTTCTCCTTGGCATGCTCCTGATCAAGTTGGAAAAACGTCTTTTTCGTCACGTGATAGCCATTGGGCAAAGATTGGGTCAAGACACTGTCAAAGACAAAACAGCCAAAAGGTTGCTTATCTACATGGCTAAAGGTAGGAGACCATACGAACTTCTTGGGCAGATTGACTTGCAAAAGACAGAACAGCACAAAGAGGACTAACATGGCAAAAAGGAAATTACGACTACTTTTCATCACGACCTCCTTCCTTCTTGAAAGTTCCTACATTTTGTTCGGCAGAACCATCTCTACCTGAGTTCTTTACAAAGTTATCCACACTTGCCTGCAGATTGTGCATATCTCGAATCATGTCCTTGTCAGCACCAAAGCCACCATAGCGAACTCGCACAAACAGACTGGTCATTCTCTTGAAGTCGGCCTGTCGGAACTCAAACGTATATTGAGTAGGAGTCTTGAAAGGTTGCCACTCTATTTGGTGATAGTCACTCAAAGACTTCAATGTCTGAAGATACATCAATCGCAATGCCTCACGGAAATTCTCATTTTCCAAAGCTTTTTCTATTTCACTTGGGAAATCAATGCCATATATCGTATCTTCCGTAACCTCGTATTCCATCGGTTTCCTTCGTCCTGAACGAGCGAACAGCTCAGGATGCTTCCACAAAAGGAACGCCAAGACAGCTCCCAATGCCGCCAATCCGATACATATCCATAAAGTGTCATGATGGTCCTGATAGAAATTGCTGCCAAAGATATTCTCGAAAAATTCGTTCAGCCTTTTCGCTACCCAGTCCATCAAGCTATCTTGGGAAGGCACTAACTCTCGACCATAAGCGTAATCGTCATCCCGCCGCCAAACTTGCAGTCGGGCGGTATCAATAACCAAGGTGTCGGAAGGATTGGAAAACATATCTCTCTACAACAAATATAAATAATGTATAAAATGATTAGACTTTGAACAGATCGTCATCATCCTGACTCTTGTCTGCCATTTCCTCAAAATCGTCAATACCTTGACCAACGGACATATCATCGAGTTTCTCGGCGGCATGACTATAGAGATAACCCGTACTGATAAAAAACAAGTTGTAAATCAAATAAGAGCCTATCCACATGACAACGCCAAAGATATATTGGAGAATAACAAAGGCAGCACTACCAACAAATGTTTCCTCACCTGCATAAGCCTGCACGAATAGCGTCTTGACAAAGACACATACCTCCCAAGGCATGACAAAGACAAAAGAAACGACATTCGACAACAGACTCAAGACAAATCCCAAGCCAAAGATTCCTCCCCATGTGCTCCATCCCAAGCGAAAGCCACGAACGTAAGCCCGCCATACAGAGATATCCTCAAATATATAGGTAGGTGTAACCAATATCAAAGGTACACCAATAGCAACGACTGCCACTACTGCCAAGAACCAAAAGATGGCTACCATCGCTCCAGAATTTATCGCTACCCCTAAAGCTATCACGGTAAAAAAGACTGCCAAGAACACGATGCCTATCAGAGAACCAACCAGTCCGCATTTGAACAAACGCCAAGCATTTCGGCGGAAAGAAGGTTTCAACTCCTGGAAAGTAACACCTTGCAAGCCCTCGTCGTGAGCATTATAAAACTGCATCATAGAAAACACAACCGTTCCTATCCAAATATAAGCTGCCAAAGAAGTTGGCAACAAGAGGGCGTAAGAAAAGAGCATACTGTAACTGAGTTCATCACTAAACATGGAATTACCAGAACTAACATCCACCATATTTTGCATCAAACTGTTCAGCGACAAGGCTCCTACGAATGCCAACGGCAAGATACCATACAAAGCATAACGAAGCAGTATTTTCCAATTCTGCTTGACAAACTCGAAAGTGACATTAAACTTCTCTCCGAAATCCCTCTCTTTGTAAAATACGATTTTATCCATAAGCTATCTTTATTAAATAATTCAAAACTGACTGGTTCTTAATGAATGAAGTTGTAATCTAAAGGCCATTCTTTTCTGCCTATCAACTTACTTTTTCTTCTGCCGATGCCGAATCTGGGGTAAAACCACAAAATAACCTATGACAAAGACGAAAGAGACGATGATAATCGACAAGCGAAAATAATTAGAAATTTCCGTATGTCGTGTTACAAATCCTTCGATAAAACCAGCGAATATAAATATAGGTATAGTACCGACAATAATCTTCATTCCCCTTTTCGCACCATGCCGAAAAGATACGATACGCGAATACGTACCAGGGAACAGCCAGCTGTTACCCATTGCCAACCCTGCCGCTCCTGCAATAATCAATGCAGAAATCTCAAGTGTTCCATGAAGGAAAACGGCAAGAAAAGATTCATACAAGAGACCATGCTGGGCGAAGAATGTCTCAAAGCATCCCAGCATCACACTGTTTTGGAATATCAGAAAACCCGTGGCGATACTGGTAAATATACCAGAAACAAATTCCAGGAATGACACCCTAATGTTATTGAGGGTAATGCCCAAGAACATATTCAGTTCATCTCCACCATCATAAACCGCCATCGGTTTTCCATCCTTGATATTCTGCAATGTCATATCCACATAATAATCTCCCAATATAATACGACAAAAGTCGGTATCAAAACATTGGGATACCACACCGATGAATACACTGATGAAGAAAATGCAGAAAGAAGCCAAAAGTAACTTTCGAGCCTCAAACATCGTCAAAGGAATTTCCTGCGTCCAAAACGTAATCAGGCGAGACCACTTCTCCCGTTTGTTACGATAAATGGAATTATGAAGGCTTGAAGCCAGATTGTTGAGATAAAGGGTAATACGAGAATTTGGGTAATGTGTTTGCGCAAAAGCCAAGTCAGATGTAAGGTCGGTATAAGTATCGGCCAAAACATCCGGCGTTTGGGAAGCGGCATCGTCAATAATGATCTCTGCACGTTGCCATTTATCTATGTTATTTCTTATAAAGGCAAATTCTTTCACAATTCTTTTATTATAAGGGAAAATTCGGTTACGATTATTTTATTTTTCCTAAAAATTGATGCAAATTTAAGTAATTATTCTTATATTTGCAAACAATTTAAGCATTATCTTCTTAAAACAATGGAAAAATGACAAATTCAAACATCATAACCAATCAATTTGTAAGAATCAACCAAACGCCAGCGAGTATCGGTGAACGAGTGTTGGCTCGCATCCTTGACACCATATTCATATCTTTTGGATTCACTGGTGTCTATTTGTTGTTTGATGGGCTTATGGGGAGCATGGACGAAACACGTTGGCTCATGTTCTTATTCTTTATGCTTGTCATATTTATCTGGATGTATGATTTCTGGTGGGAAACATTCAACAACGGACAGACTCCGGGGAAATATATCATGAAGTTAAGAGTCATCAACAAGAATGGGTCACGACCAACCATGGGCTCTTTTTTCATGAGATGGCTTCTCAGCACAATAGACGTAGGATGTGGAGGTATTGGCATGCTCTTCATCATACTCACCAAAAATTCACAACGATTAGGAGACTTGGCAGCAGGAACAATGGTCATCAAACTTACCGACATCCGAAAGATACACATCTCCCTGGACGAATTCTATTATGCCAAGAAAGATTACCATCCTGTATATGAGGAAGCCAAGAATCTCTCACAAGCACAAGTCGCCGTCATAGAGAAAGCCCTGTATTCCTCCAATGACAACCATGAAAACCAAATAGAGACCTTGGCAGATAAAGTCGCGAAATTCCTCAAGGTGCAGCCCAAAGAAAATAGCAAGGAAAAATTCCTTGCTACCATTCTTTATGACTATAATTATTATCTCATGGAATTAATCTAAACTACCCATGCAGGAGCACAGCACCCTCCTGCTTCTTGCCATCCATCAGAATTCTCATCGGATGCTCGAAGCGAACATGGCGCACATACTGCGTTTCCTCTACCGCCGGCATCGCATCCAATATCTCCTTATTGACGAATCCTCCTTCTTCTGTGTTTGTATCTACCGTAAAGTAACCTACCCCGAAAGAGGTAAGATTCTGGAAGAAATGGGTGCCCTGACTTGGGTCGATATTATAGTTCTTCAACGCTACTTCTACGATGACACGGGCGGCACTGATATGCGGCCACTTGACCGGAACGCCTAAATAATGATCGCTTGAACCCCAGCGGCCTGGACCTATCAAGACGTAATTCTTTCCTTCGGCAAGGAACTTGCGGTTGATTCGTTCTATATCATCAGCCACATAGAAATTGTTCATCGCAGAGAACTGATCATCATATTTAACATAGACTACATCTGTGACGTCCTCACTGATTCCATGTCCCAATGAATTGTGGGAACGGAGCAGACAATCTGCATCTGGTATCGCCTTCACATCCTCATCAAGCATCTCCTTAGCATCCACTATCGGACGAATCTGGAGAAGATAGAACTCGCAGGTTTTATCATCATTGATATTGCATGCAAACTCGATTTCCACAGGACGGCGCATCGCCTCGGATCCAGATTTCATCGACATCTGCATCAGCTCCGGCAGTGGTACCACGCCATGCTGGAGTACACTGGCAAAGGTAATCAGCTTTCTTCCTGTTTCATACACGCCATCATTGATGACTTGATCGTATGGGTCGAAAGTAGAGGCGATATAGGTAAGACTCTGGTCTTCTACCGCATCCTTCACACGGAGCTTGAGGATATTGAAGCCATCATCCACCTTGAAATCCTCACCCACATGTTGCATGTCGAGAGCATAGAACTGGGTTTGGGTATCACGCAAAGCCATCTCCATCTCTGAAGTCTGTAGCACTTGGGTTGGATGATAAGGGCAAACTCTCAAGGTTTGTCCGCCATCAACGATATATTTCCCCAATCCAAGAGCCAGACTGGCAATACCTTCCTCCGCAGTTTCGTCGCCAATCGGATAATAATTGAGGGAGCGTAGCACACCACTCATCGTCGGATAAAACCGGTCGCCATAATTCTTACCCACTACCTGTTGCAGAATAACAGCCATCTTCTCCTGATCAATCACATTGCTGGTAGCTGTCATATACGCCTTCGAATCACGATAGAAAACAGAAGCATATACTCCCTTTATCGCACAAGCCAACATCTGGAGCATCTGATACTTATCCTCCAGATATGGAATCATATAGGTGGAATAAATTCCTGCGAAAGGCTGATAGTGAGCATCCTCAAGAAGCGAACTTGAACGGATGGCTATAGGACTCTTCGTTGCCTCAAAGAAAGTGAAAAAATCAGCAATCAGGGAATCCGGTAACTGAGCATGAAGGAAATGCTTCAATATCTCCTCATCACTTGCATCACTTAAAGCTATCGGATAGAGATTATTGCTCATCATAAACTCATCAAAAATATCAGTACAAAGCACGACTGTTTTTGGAATCTGAACAGTGGCATTCTCATACTGATTAAACTCCGGATGGCGCTTGATGATATTGTCGAGGAAAGCCAGTCCTCTACCCTTTCCACCCAAGGAGCCTTCACCAATACGGGCAAAGTGGGCATACTTATCGAACTTCATTCTATCAAAGACTGCCACGACTCCAAGATTTTTCATATGACGATATTGCACAATGGCATCAAAGATAATCTGACGGTGGGCATCCACATCTTGAAGTTTTTGCCAGGTGACATGCTTCAAGAAAGCAGATACAGGGAAGATGGCTCGGGCGCACAACCAACGGCTCATGTGATTACGACTGATGTGATAAAGCATCGAGTCGTTAGGAATATTGAAAATATTATCCTGCAGTTCCTTTAAACTGCGGATACGCATGATCTCCTCATGAGTTTTCGGATCTCTGAAAATAAAATCTCCAAAGCCCATGTGTTCCTCCATCAAACGACGCAAATCTACACTCATCTTCTTGGAGTTCTTATCTACAAAACGAAAACCTTCAGCCTCTGCCTTTGCTCGATTTTCACTCTCAGAACTCTCAAGGATAAGGGGCACAAAGGAATCATTCTTTCGGATATAACGGAAAAGTTGCAAACCCGCATCTGGACATTTTTCACGACCAAAAGTATCCGTTGCATGCTTTGGCTGCACATTCTCATCCACAACATTACCAAAAGCTTTGGCTGCACTCTTTAAAGGAAAACGAGCATCACTAATGACACCAAGGGTATTATCAGAATACTTGTCATACAGTTTTTTTGCCTCTTCATATGTACGTGCCAATACCACTTTCGGACGACCACGCATACGCATGGTAGCTGCATGACGGTTCAGCGCTTCTTTGGAGAAATTCTTACTCTGTTCAAGAATATAATTATAAAGATTTGGCAGAATAGAACTATAGAAACGTATAGAATCTTCTACCAAAAGTATCATCTGGACACCTGCCTCCTGAATATCATGCTCCAAATTCATCTTATCCTCTATCAACTTAATAATAGAAAGGATCAAGTTGGTATTACCCAACCAACAGAATACATAATCGAAGATGCTCAAATCCTCATTCTGCATACGCTTGGTAATACCATGAGAGAATGGAGTCAACACAACACAGTGAATATTAGGAAACTTACCTTTGATATCGCGGGCAACATCGAAAGCATCATTATCTGCATTACCTGGCATACAAATCACCAGATCTACAATTGTAGAACGCAAGACTCCAGCTGCCTCTTCTGTGGTAGAAACTTGGGTAAAAGTTGGCGGATAACGTAATCCTAACTCCATATACTCATTGTATATCTTTTCTTCAATACGCCCATCGTCCTCTAACATGAAGGCATCATAAGGGTTAGCTACAATAAGTACATTGTATATGCGACGCATCATCAGATTAACAAATGATACATCCTTTAAATAGAATTTATTCCACTCTTGAGGTACATTATTCTCCATAATTGTAAGATTTAGCAATGCAAAGATACTGTTTTTCTTATATTTACTTGCATTTTTCGACATATTTTTTTAAATTTGCAGCATTATAATAGAATTTAAAGATATATTACGCTGTAAAATCAATAGATAAAACCATAAACTATGTTTAGATTTAAAGAAGCATTTCTTGCTAAATATAAAGGAAAAGCGATAGCAGGCATTAAAGAGAGAGGAAAAATCCTCCTGAAAATCTTGCCGTGCTTTTTCACTATATTCAGCATGCCGTGTATGGCGCAAAAGCAGCATGGAAAAGCATCCTATTATTCAAAAAAAATAACGGGAGCCAGAACTGCCAGTGGACAGAAACTTCACCACGACAGTTTGACGTGCGCCCATAGATTCTATCCATTTGGTACCAAGCTGAAAGTAACAAATCTCAGTAATAAAAAAACAGTTATAGTGAAGGTAACAGACAGAGGCCCCTATGGTAGAGGACGAATTATTGATCTCTCGTGGGGTGCTGCTAAAGCTATAGGTATGTTATCACAAGGTGTAGCTACTGTAAAAGTAGAAATGGTAGACAAGCCTATTCCTTATCGCCCAGAAGATCCAAAATTACCTCATATCGACTTTGAAGTAGCAGAATCAGACTATGATTTTCCGCAGAAATGGAATCACAAAGAAAAACATGAGAGTAAGCCGCACCAACATGGAGCAGAATCAGGCAAAAAAGAACATTTAAACAAACATCAAAAGGATATTAAAGAAGAACAACAAGAGCATAAAAACAAAACCGGGAACTTTGCTGAGCAAAAACATAATTCAGAACATAAACATAATACAGAACAAAATCATAAAACAGAACACTATCAAAGCAAAGAAGGAAATAAGACAAAAAGGAAATAGAATAAACAAAGATAAAGAATAATTTGAGATAATCATTTTCAAAATAAAAGCAAAAAAGCCTCAGTAAGAAAACTTCAAGATCTTACTGAGGCTTTAAAATATTCTAAATACCATTCTCATAAATAAATAAGAGAAAATGAATGTCTTAAGAAACTAAGAAAACACTAACACTATTTAGTCGTAGGTATATTGAATTCATTCACCTTAGAAATTGCTTTATCTCCATGAATTACAGATACACAAAATCGAGCTATACCAGGCTTTAAACGTGAGTCTGCCTTTACCATTGCAGTATAACGAATACCTTTACCGGCATCTATTTTTTCCACATGTATATTTGGAGATATGTAGATATGCTTATTTCCTGTGGTTTCAATAACTGTAGGAACTACATCATAGACAGGACGATTTCCACGATTGAAGACTTCAAATATAACTTTGCAAGTTTCATTCCTATTCAGCTCGTTATCTTGATTATCATCCACAAAACGAGCATTGACAATTTCCAATAAAGGACAATAAGATAAACCAGCAGTATTAATTTCATCAACTGTGCTGCTTGAACTTGGATAAGAAGTTATAGGCTGTTGAGCACTATATGAACCTGTATAGTCTGAACCCGTAAAATCATATAATCTATCATCTCCACTATTGGTAGAATCAAAACCACTGTTAGTGTTTGGATTATATAAATAGGTATCATCAGCATTATGCGAAGACCCGTCATATCCTTGGTTTCTTTGATAATCTACATCTTGTCTTTGACGGATACGCTCCCGTCTTTGTTGAATACGCTCCTCTTGTTGCTGATCAGCCTGATTACCTATAGCCGCACCTACAGCAGCACCACCAGCCATACCAATGATTGTACCAATATCAGAGCCACGAGGGCCACCAGCTATTCCACCAATAGCAGAACCTAAAATAGAACCAAACGATCCACCAACATATGCGCCACTACCAGTATAAGTTCCACAACTACTAAGAAGTAACGCAGAACTAAATAATAAAATCAAAGGCTTTTTCATATCTAAATAAAATTAAATCCTACATTTGTGAACATACTATATATTCATTTGATGGTGCAAAAATAAGAAATAAAAAGCAAAGTCTAACAACAAAATCCCTAAAAATATAGGGAAAATCCCTAAAAAACAAAACAAAAAAGCGCTTTCATCAAAAAGATGAAAGCGCTCATATTGAGATATTGAAATTATTCAGCCTTTGGAGCTTCCTCAGCTACAGTCTCAGCAGCTGCATTCTCTGCAACTGGAGCATCCTCAGCCTTAGCCTTGCGGCTACGACGAGTCTTCTTAGCTGCTGCCTTAGGAGTCTTAGCCATGTTCTCATCAAAGTCAACAAGTTCGATGAATGCGATTTCAGCAGCATCACCCTGACGAGTACCCAACTTAATAATACGTGTATAACCACCAGGACGATTAGCTACCTTCTCTGCAACCTCACCAAAGAGAGCCTTAACAGCATACTTGTTCTGAAGATAACGGAAAACAACACGACGTGAAGTTGTAGTATCATTCTTTGAACGAGTAATTAATGGCTCAACATACTTCTTAAGAGCCTTTGCCTTTGCAAGAGTCGTAGTGATTCTTTTGCGCTCACTCAAGATAAGAGATGTTGCCATGTTAGCCAACATCGCATTACGATGAGAAGCAGTACGACCTAAATGGTTGAATTTTTTATTATGTCTCATTTTAATTTAAATCATTTAAGACAAGAGATTAACCCTCCTTGTCTAATTTATACTTTGAAATATCAGTTCCAAAAGAAAGATTCAGACTCTCGAGCAAATCATCAAGCTCTGAAAGCGATTTCTTACCAAAATTGCGGAACTTCAAGAGATCAGTCTTATTATACTGAACCAAATCACCTAAGGTCTCTACATCAGCTGCCTTCAGACAGTTGAGTGCACGAACACTAAGATTCATATCTACGAGACGAGTCTTAAGCAACTGGCGCATGTGAAGAACTTCCTCATCAAACTCCTGATTGCCTTCCTGATCGGGACTTTCAAGAGTAATCTTCTCGTCAGAGAAGCTGCCGCTGGATCGGACGCAGCAGAAAAAGATCGTGATGATCGGCGAGATTGCGAACCAGGTGGTGTTGGGCGACTATTCCGGCACCCCCACTGCCGCCAACACCACCACCCCGATTCAGGGCATGGAAAATCTGGGCGCCGATGTCACTTATATCGAGGGCGGCTCCACCAGCAGCGTGAGCGGTACCTATATCTGTAATTTGAAAAATATTCTGCTGCACAAGGCGGACGGAACGACCGTAACGCTGAAACCGACGATGGCGCAGGATTTGAAAAAATGCCGGTTGGAGGGCACCAACAATGTGGGCGATATTGTGCCGGGGGCGACGCTGGTGTTCAAAAATGTGAACATCAAGGGACTGACCTCGGTGACCTTCGAGCTCGCGGGTGACAAGACGGTGCGCCCCGGCACGGTGACCATGACGATGGATTCCACCAGCGGGATGCAGTTGGCATCGGTGAAAACCGCGCAGACCGGCGGATGGCAGATTTATCAGAATTTTGATTGTGCCGTCAGCGATCTGGGCGGATACGAAGTCAAAGATTTGTACATCGCGTTTAACGATGTGAAGCAGGATGTGTCCTTTTCGGAATCGCAGCAAAAAGCGATCCGCGAGGCGGACGCGGTGGTGGTGTGTCTGGATGGTAATGGCTCGGGCGAGGGAGCGGATCGCTCCAGTATTGCGCTGCCCGCGTATCAAAGCGCGCTGGTCAATACCGCTGCCGGTTTGAATCCGCGCACCATCGCGTATCTGCAAACCGTCGGGCTGGTGGAGCTGGAGGAGATTCAAGACAGCGCTGCTGCCATTTTGTGGACTTGCTGCAACGGACAGGCGCAGGGCAACGCAATGGCGCGGGTGTTGTATGGTGTCGCCAATCCGACCGCCAAGCTGCCGTTCACCTGGTACGCCAAAGATGAGCAGCTGCCGGAGATTACGGATTATGAAATTCGCGGAATCGGCGGCAAAACCGGCTGGACCTATCAATATTATCAAGGCGAGCAGACCTATCCGTTTGGATACGGGCTCAGCTATTCGACCTATACTTATAAGAACCTGCAGGTGGAGGGCGGCAGCTGCCAGCTGGGCGATGTGGATCGTGACGGCACGGTGAGCGTGACAGATGCGCTGATGGTGCTGCAGGCGGCCGCCGGCAAGCTGGCGCTGACCGATGCGCAGCGTCAGGCCGCGGATGCGGATCAGAACAATACCGTCACCGCCGGCGATGCGCTGCTGATTTTGCGGGCGGCGACCCGCCAGACCTCGCTGCCCGCGGTGGCGACCGACGAGGGATTCACGCCCAACGATACGCTGACCGCCACGGTGGAGGTCACCAACACCAGCGGTGTGGATGGACGCGAGGCGGTGCAGCTGTATGTGGTTTCGCCTCAGGCGGATGGGGTGAAACGCCCGCTGAAACAGCTGAAAGCATTTGATAAGGTGAGCTTGAAAGCAGGCGAAACCAAAACGGTGACGCTGCAGGTGAATTTGGCGGATTGCTATTTCTGGGACGAGGACAAACAGCACAATGTGTACGATCAGGGTACCTATACGCTGTTTGTGGGGCCGTCGTCGGACGAAGCGACGGCGCTGAAAACCACCTTCCATATGGATGGACAGCTCGCTCGCCGGTTGGCGCAAGTGACGCTGGAGGGGGACGCGGTCGTGCTGAACGCCGCGAACCCAGACAAGGTGATCCATACCACCCTGTCGGCGGCGATGAATGACGACAGCTTTTACGATTTGCAGCAGGCGTCCGTGACATATCAAAGCTCGGATACCACCGTGGCGACGGTGGATGCCGAC
>OHBM01002475.1_pt1 | contig 12254 bp, 9 predicted proteins | sample 1577251 | NCBI WGS metagenome assembly OHBM01 (sample SAMEA3541557, study PRJEB24748) | human gut metagenome | biome: human gut; feature: human-associated habitat; material: faeces | place: China | collected 2012
GGAGGAACACGGCGTGCCCGCGCCGCGCGCCAGCAAAAGCTCTGCCGTCTCGCGGTTCGGCGTGCGGCTGCGCGTCAGCTCGTCAAAAATCACCAGCACCCGCCGCGCCGCATCGTAGGCCGCGGCGTTGTAGGCCCAGGGGTCGGGGTACCAGCCCCAGTCCACGCCGTAGTAGACGCGGTCATACCGTTCCAGCTCATCGTCCGGCACGGCCCGCAGCTGCAAATTGGCAAACACCGCCGCGCCGCTGCCCACGACCTCGCCGCCGTACTCATGGCGGAACGCCGCCGGGTTCGTCCGCTGCAGGTGCTCGGCGTCGGCCCAGAACCGCTCGCCCAGCATGGCCCGCGGCAGATCGCGGTAGGTCGAATGGTGCACCAGCTTGCCGGGGCGGGTCTCCAGCGCGTAGCGGTTGGCCCAGCTGCGGGCCATGGCCGGCGGGTTGAAGCTCTTTAACGTCAGCGTCCAGCTGCCGCCGCGCAGCACGGTCTGCTCGACGTTGCGCACCTCCTCGGGGCCGTCGAACTGGTCAAGCTCCTCAAACCAACAAATGCCCACAGCGCCGAACGGCAGCTTTAAGCTCTTGAGCTTGCCCGGGTCGTCCGTCCCGAAGAATAAGATCTTCTGCCCGGTGGGCAGATAGGTGCACTCCATCGGGCTGACCGTGCAGCGGAAATACCCCGCACACCCCAGCTCCCCGATGGCCCATACGATCTGGTTGTACACGCTGTTGCGCAGCGTGCCGCCGACCTTGCGCAGCACCACGGCGTGGCAGTCCGGGTGGCGCAGCAGCTGCCAGACCAGCTCCATCGAAAGATAGCTCGACTTACCGGACCCGCGCCCGCCCTTGGCCACGACCTCTGTCACCTCGCCGCGCCGTATCGCCTGATGCACGGGCCAGAACACGCCGGGTATCTTCTCTTTCAGCCGCACTTCCACCTTGGCGCCTCTCTCCTCTCTCCTATCTCCTCTCTCCTAACTTTCACTGTCCACAATGACCACCCCCTCTGTTTTCGCCCCGTCGCCCAGGCCCAGATGCTTGTACAGCATTTCCAGCGCGCGCAGCTTGTCGGCCACCTTGACCGGCAGACCGCCCTCCTCGCCGGGGACGGCAAAGGCGATCTCGGCCAGCTCGTCCAGCACATGGTCCGCGTCGATCTCACACAACGGCATCCCTCCTTTTCCCGAATGGGTATAAAAAAACCCGCGGGAGGAATCACTTCCTCTCACGAGTTTCGATGGTATCATATTACCACTGTTGGTTGTGAAATACAATGAAATTTTGCGAAATCTTCGGGAAATTTACTGAAATCTTTTTCACGCCCGCTTCGGCACGGCCATCCCCTCCACAGCCGTCCGGTGCAGCTGGTACGCCCGGCGCTGAACTACCCCCATCGCCTCCGCGATTTCCGAAAAATTCTGCCCCATCACATAGCGGCGGCGCAGCACCTCCTGCCCCGGCCTATCCCGCACCGTCATGATGCCGCACATAATCTCCGCGCGCGTTTCCATGCAGCTTTCCAGCTGCTGCTCCAGCCTTTTCTGCGCTTCTTCGATACGTTCTACGGCCCGCGGCAGCCTGTCCGCGTTAGGGCCGCTGCGCCCGGGCATGCCGCTCATGCAGGCCGTCACCCGCTCGGCGTCGCTGCGCAGCACCTCGATTTCTTCTTCCAGCATGTGCTGGCAGCTGACAGACGCCTGATAGCGACCCAGCCACTCCACTTTTTCCTTATAGTCCATCGCTGTCCTCCTTATATGTTGCCGCTCCTGTCAGGTATTGTTGGTTACTCTCATCTTAATGCAACAACATATAGTTGTCAATATGTTTTTGCAAATTCCCGTCTTGCAATCCCAAAAACCGGACTTCCGCTTCTTTTTCCGCTTTCCCGCTTGACACCCGCCGCCCCTCCATGCTACGATGACGGTACTAAAGGCAATACCGCATAATTCCCGCCTTACGGCTTAAGCACCGCTCCGGCGGCTGCGGCACGGCATCTGCGTTGCCAAAATGCTCGATAATACACAAAGTATTATCTGCGCTTTTGGCTTAGCAGCTGCCGCACCTCGCTCGCCGTATCGGCACTTAGAATTATGCGGTATTGCCTATAAAGAAAAGGAGTGTTCCGCCATGAAGCATCCAAAGGGCATCTGGCTCCGCAGGGGTCTGCTCCCCTATTACCTCACGGGTCATCGGCTTGCGCTGGCTCTCCTGCTCAGAGATAAGCCCCGCACTGCCGCGCAGCTTGCGGCGGCGCTCACCGAAAAGGGCTATCGCACCGACCCGCAGACGCTCGAAAAATCACTGGCCCGCCTGACGCGGCTCGGCATCGTCTCGGTCTCCGACAGCGTCTACCGCTGCACCTGTGAGAAGCTTGACGCTGCCCGCTATTCGGAGTCCCAGCTCCTCGACCTGGTCGGCATGACCCAGAGCACCGTAAACGGCACTGCCTTTTACACCACCACCCCGCCCCCAAGCGTCAGCTCCCGCGGCCCCAGCGGCTCCTGACCTTTTTATAAGGAGAGGGTCCCTTCATGAAACATCTTTCCCGCCTTGCCGCCTGCCTGCTGGTGCTGACCCTGACCGCCTGCACCGCCGCCGAAACTGCCGTTCCGGCGGCCACAGCCCCACCGACTGCGGCACCCTCGCCCACCGCGGCCCCCACGGCAGCGCCGCAGGCAACCCCGCTCCCCTACGACGACCTGTCCTACGTGCCGGAGTTTGGCTTTCAGCAAAAGCAGACCTACCAGCCGGACGAATACAACCGCCTCTATCTCGACACCTACTCCTTCAATGACCGCACCGTCCTTGTGGGAGCCGAGGACGAAACCGCCGCCCTGCTGGAAGCGGGCAGGGACCCCGGCCTCGGCGTGCGTTCCCTGCAGGCGCGCGGCATCACGGGGCAGGGCGTAAAGATCGCCATCATTGACCAGTCCCTGCTGACCGACCACCCCGAAATCTCCGGCGCTATCGCCGCTTACTGTGAGACGGACATCGACAGCGGCCTCAACGAGGGCACGCTGCACGGCCCCGCCGTGGCAAGCATTCTGGCGGGGCAGACCGTCGGCGTCGCGCCGGGCGTGCAGGTCTATTATATGGCCACGCCCGGTGCAGCCGACAGCCGCCCCCTCGCCGACGCCCTGCGGCACATCCTCAAGATCAACGAGACCCTGCCGGAGGGAGAAAAGATCCGCGCCGTGTCAGTCTCCGCCGCCCCCGGGGACAGAGATTTGTTTGAAAACGCCGACCTCTGGCGCGACGCGCTCGCCGAGGCCGAGGCGGCGGGCCTTCTGGTGCTGACCGCGCAGGGTGCCGCTGCGGGTTCCGCGCGTCTCTCCTTGAGCACCTCCACCTTTGACCTCACCCGGCGGGACAGCCCTGCCGCCTGCAAAACCGGCCTGCCCAATGACTCCGGTATGCTGGCCGCCCGGAAAAGTTCCTTCTGCCTGGGCCTGCCCTGCGCCTACCGCACCGTAGCCGAGGAATACGTCCCCGGCCGATGCGGCTACCGCTATGATGCGGTGGGCGGTTTGAGCTGGGGCATTCCCTACTGCGTCGGCGTCATGGCGCTGGGCTGGCAGGTCGCGCCTGCCCTGACAAACGAGGAAATACTGCAAACCCTGCTGGACACCGCCGCCCCCAACGCCGACGGCCTGCGCATCATCGACCCGGTACATTTTATAGAAACGCTGGAGCGCGAATACGCCTCCTGAAACCACAAAGCCCGCCCCGGTCTAACCCGGGACGGGCTTTGCGTATTGCTCAAACTGTCGAAAAACTCTTGTAGGGGCGAGCATTGCTCGCCCGCCAGCTTACACCGCCGCCTGTTTCCGGGGCGTTTGCGTCAGCGGTCCACTTTCCCGGAGGGGTCAAGACCCCTCCCTACGGTCTGCCATACACGGGTGCCTTGTAGGGAGCGGTCTTGACCGCTCCGTGCCCGTTTGCGTCAGCGGATGCCCCCGCGTCGTCGGGGACTCCCTCTGCCGAGCAGGTGGCCCCGCAGGGCCGGATGAGGGGCGGGTTCACGGCAGGCTCCCCTAAGCGGGTATCCTCCGCAAGCCTCCCGCCTTCAGCACAACGGTGCCACCAGCCGCAGCACCGCGCTGTACAGCGTGCCAAAAAATCCGGTCCGGCAGTCCGCCAGCGTCACCGCGGCACTTTCCTTTTCGATCTCCGCCAGATCGCGCCGCACATCGTCCAGCACCGCGCCGCCGTAGAGCAGCACGCTGTTCTCAAAATGCAGGTACAGGCTGCGGTAATCCAGATTCACCGTGCCCACCGCGGCAATGCGGTCGTCCACCAGCCAGGTCTTGGCGTGCAGAAAGCCCGGCGTGTAACTGTAAATTTTAACGCCTGCCCGCAGCAAATGCGGGAAATAGCTCCGCGTCAGCTGGTAGATCGTCGGCTTGTCCGGCACGCCGGGCGTGTAGATGCGCACATCGACGCCGCGCTTGGCCGCCAGCCGCAGGCAGGACAGCAGGTCGTTGTCCAGAATCAGGTACGGCGTGCAGATGTACAGCCGCTTCTGCGCCTGGTTGATAAGCTCCAGATACACGTTCTTCGCCACGGCCTCGCGGTCCACCGGGCTGTCGGCAAAGGGCTGCACCAGACAGTCCGTTTTCACCGGCACAGCGGCGGGCAGGTCGCAGCCCGCGTCCATGTCCTCGTCGGGGTATTTTGCCTTCCAGAACGTCAAAAAGATGTTTGCCAGGCTCGCTGCGCCGGGGCCATCCAGCCGGACGCCGCTGTCCTTCCAGTAGCCGAACCGCACGATTTTATTGATATACTCGTCCGCCAGATTCACACCGCCCGTAAAGGCGATCTGCCCGTCGATGACCATGATCTTGCGGTGGTCGCGGTTGTTCATGACCAGGTTCAGCATCGGCACGCAGCGGTTGAAGCTGAACGCCCGGATGCCGTCGGCCCGCATCATCTCGGCGTAGTTGTGGGGCAGCAGGCTCAGGCAGCCCGCGTCGTCGTAGATGACCCGCACGTCCAGCCCTGCCGCGGCCTTCCGGCGCAAAATCTCGTGGATCTGCCCCCACATCTCGCCCATGCCGATGATAAAGCTCTCCACATAAATGCTGTGCTGTGCCCCCTGCAATGCGGGCAGCATATCGGCAAACATGCTCTGCCCGTCCGGGTAGTATTTCGCCGCTGTGCCGCCGCAGACCGGCATCGGGCCGTAGTCGTGCAGGTAGCGGGCCGTCAGCGCGGCGCGGGGATCCTGCCGCTGCAAGGCCGCCGCGGCGTCGGGGTCATCCTTCCGCGCCGGGGCCATTGCGTCCTCGGCGCGCTCCAGCCGGTGGCGCAAGCCCAGCGCCGGGCGCTTATCGCCCCACAGCAGGTACAAAATGCCGCCCTGCACCGGCATAACGGAAAACAGGATCATCCAGCTGATCTTAAACTCCGGCACCGTGGAATCCTGCCGGATCAGCGCCAGGCACATGATAACGCTCATGGCAACGCCCACGCCGCCGAACCATTTAGCGTAGTCCGCCAGCCAGTAGAACAGCGCAAACAGCCAGAACGCCTGCAGCAGCAGAAGCACGCCGGTCACAACAATGCGGCTGAACACCAGGTTCAGCACCCGGCGCAGCATCAGACGCCAGTTCCGTTTTTTCATACAAACCTCGTATACAAATGCAAAAAGCCGCACGTCATCCCCCAAAGGACGGCGTGCGGCAGACTTCCTTTTTACAATTACAGGCGGTCAATGGCGGCCATGCAGTCGTCCATGGACAGGAAGGTCACGGCGCAGTTGGAGCCGATAAACCACCGTTCATCCCCATTGCAGACGATTTTGCGGATAAGCTTGCCGTGGTACTCAGTCTGGATGTAGATCCCGTTGGGCACTCTCTTTCCCTCCCATATCTTGTAGTGTGGGCCGGGCGGCCGCCTCATATCATGGGCTTTCCGCACCGCGGCTGTACTTAAATTATGCCACAAATGCCCGCTTTGTGCAAGGTGCTTTTTGCTGTAGTTTATGTACGAATCGCCCCATTTTTTGGCATTACGCACAAAGGGTGCATAGCAGCGGGCTTTTTGGCGTGTCAACTTTACCGCGAATGCACCAAAACAGCCTTTTTTCACGAAATTTGTAAAAAAATGTTGCGGGATTCCGCGAAACGTGTATAATATAAGATAGTATATTGTGTAGCAGTATCCATATATACTGCCCGATTTTACCATAAGTGACCGGAGGAGCTTAGCTATGACAAAACTGGAAACGCTGCAGTTAAAACTGACTGCGACCCGCGTGCGCATGGGTGTGATCGAAGCCACCCACGGTGCCGGGTGCGGTCATCCGGGCGGCAGCCTGTCCGCGGCGGACGTTCTGACCTATCTGTATTTTCGCGAGATGCGCATTGACCCCGAACAGCCGCAGGACCCCAACCGCGACCGTTTTGTACTTAGCAAGGGCCACTGCGCCCCCGGCCTGTATGCCACGCTGGCGGAGCGCGGCTTCTTCCCGGTGGCCGACCTGCCCACGCTGCGCCACTCCAACAGCTACCTGCAGGGCCACCCCAACATGAACACCGTCCCCGGTGTTGACATGAGCACCGGTTCCCTGGGCCAGGGTGTTTCCGCCGCCTGCGGCATGGCGCTGGGTGCCAAAAAGCTGGGCAGCGACATCAACGTCTACACCCTGCTGGGCGACGGTGAGGTCGAAGAGGGCGAATGCTGGGAGGCGTTCATGTTCGCCAACCACTACAAGCTCGATAACCTGTGCATCATGATCGATGTCAACGGCCTGCAGATCGACGGCGCGACCCGCGACGTCATGAACTCCGAGCCGCTGGACCACAAGATGGATGCCTTCGGCTTCAACACCATCGTCTGCAACGGCAACTCCTTTGCCGACCTGGAGCAGGCGTTCAAGATGTTCGACCTGTCCCACGGCAGCGGCAAGCCCACCTGCTTCCTGCTGCGCACGACCAAGGGTCTGGGCGTCAGCTACATGGAAAACGCCGTCGATTGGCACGGCAAGGCCCCCAACGACGAGGAATACGCCCAGGCTATGACCGAGCTGCGCGCCGCCCACGCCACGCTGGAAAAGGAGATCGAGTTCAACAATGGCTGATATTAAAAAAATTGCTACCCGTGTCAGCTACGGCAACACGCTGGTAGAGCTGGCCCAGCAGGGCGCTGACAATCTGGTGGTTTTTGACGCCGACCTGGCCGCTGCCACCAAAACCGAAATCTTCCGCAAGGAGTACCCGGATCGTCACTTTGACTGCGGCATTGCCGAGCAGAACATGGTCGGCGTCGCCGCCGGTATGGCCACGATGGGCTATGTCCCCTTCGTGTCCAGCTTTGCCATGTTCGTTGCGGGCCGCGGCTTTGAGCAGATCCGCAACTCCATCGGCTACCCGCACCTGAACGTCAAGATCGCAGCCACCCACGCGGGGCTCTCCGTCGGTGAGGACGGCGCGTCCCACCAGTGCTGCGAGGACATTGCCCTCATGCGCTCGATCCCCGGCATGGTGGTCTTGAGCCCGGCTGACGATGTGGAGGCCCGCGCCGCCGTCATCGCCGCCTACAACTATCAGGGTCCCGTCTACCTGCGCTTCTCCCGTCTGGCCACGCCCGTTTTCCACGATCCCGAGACCTACGAGTTCCAGATCGGCAAGGGCGAGAAGCTGACCGACGGCTATGACATTGCCGTCATCTCCACCGGCCTGATGACCAACGAGGCTCTGCGCGCCGCCGTGCTGGCCAAGCGCCAGGGCATGAACGTCCGCGTCATCAACATGCCGACCATCAAGCCCATCGACGAGGAGATCATCCTGACCGCCGCCCGCGAGTGCGGCCGCATCATCACCGTCGAGGAGCACAGCATCATCGGCGGCCTGGGCGAGGCCGTCTGCTCCGTCGTCAGCGAGAAGCTGCCCGTCCCCGTGCGCCGCATCGGCGTCATGGATCAGTTCGGTCACTCCGGCCCCGCCAATGAGGTCCTGCGTGACTACGGCCTGACCGCTGACAACATCGTCAACGTCATCCGTGACATCGTCCGCCCGGACGCGAAGGCCTGATTTTCCATCACAAGTACAACAGCCCCGAAAGGCAACTGCCTTCCGGGGCTGTTTTTGTAGGGGCGAACATTGTTCGCCCGTCAACCTTGCCGCGCCGTGCACTTTCCGGCTCGATGCGAGCATCGACCCCTACACTGTAGGGGCGGATTCCATATCCGCCCGGGGGCCTTGCGGCCTGCTGCATATTCTGCGTGCGAACAAGGTTTTCCCTGCATCGCAGCTCTTAAAACTGCTCCACCCTGAACACCCTTGCCCCGCTGGCCTTGGCCGCGGTCAGGCCGATGCCCGAGTCCTCAAAGATCATTGTATCGGCGGGCGTAACGCGGAAATGCTCCATCGCCCGGCAATACCCCTCCGGGTCGGGCTTCTGCTTTTCCACGTCCTCTCCGGTCACGATCAAGCCGAACCATTCCCGCACCCCGAAATGCTCCAGCACCTCGGTAGCGTTCTGTCTGCTGCCGGTGGTCACGCAGGCCAGGTCATGCCCGGCGGCGCGCATCGTTTTCAAAATTTCCATCAGTGCCGTGTTCGGGCGCACCGCATCGAGAAAGTCACTGTACAGCGCCTTTTTTCTGTCATGCACGCGCTCCACATCGGCGGCGCTCGGCGCGCCGCCCATCAGCGGCGGCAGGAACCGTGTGTAATGTCCGCCGTTGCAGCGCTCGGCGTAATATTCATCGGTCACGGTAAAGCCCAGCTCCTCCAGCGCCGCGCGGTAGGATGCCGCGTTGGCCGGCACTGTGTCCAGCAGAGTCCCGTCCAGGTCCACGCAAATCAGCATAGTGTCTCCTTTTTATGCTCCGAAAAATCCGCCACATCGTTGGCGACCATGACCAGCCCGGCGTAGAACATTGCCGCGCGCTTGCGGTCCTTGTTCAGCTTGTAGGGCATCAGCCGCAGCCAATGGATGACCTCGTGCATCAGAATGCTCTCGACCTGCTCCCGCGGGTAGCGGGCGCTCAGATCCTCCATCACGGCGGCCAACAGCGCGTCATAGGCCGCACTGCGCGTCAGCTGGAAGTCGATACGGTTGTCCTGCACGGCCACGCGCGGCGTTTTCATCATAAATTCGTAGCTGCCGTGCAGACTTTGCAGCAGCTTGCCGTAATCCAGGAACGGACTTTCGTGCAGATTGCCGGTATTCGGGTCGATCAGATACCAGCTGTCGTTGTCGGTGCGGCAGATGATGTTCTCAATCGTCAGGTCGCCATGGATCGTGCCCACAGGGTCCTTCGCAAACAGGTTGCGCAGCCGGTCATGGTCAAACATCCAGTCCAGCGCGGGCAGGTTCTTGTACTCCACGCCGTTGATGCGCAGCGTGTCATAGCTCATCAGCTCGCGCAGCATCCGGTCCTCATGCAGCTTTTTCAGGTTGCCGTCAACCTTCGTCTCGATGTACTTTTCGATTTTCTCCGCGTCCGCCGGGACCGCCGTCGGCTTGTAGAGCTTATCCTCCAGCGTCGCCAGCACCGCACGCAGGATGGCGCGGCTCTTTTCCACAGGGTTCGAGTGCAGGTAGCGGAACATCCCCACGGCCTGCGGGTTGTAGACCATGTCGTACCAGCAGCAGCCGTCGGCCTCCTCGCTGCGCAGAATATCGCACAGCGGCAGGCGGTCTTGCTGGGCACGCAGCCAGTCGAGCTGCTCGGCCAGCTTTGCGCCGTCCTTGCCAAAGGCATATTTGCGGTAGAACGTCGATTGCGTGTCCATGCAGAGCATCGTCGTGGCGTTCGACCCGGCGGAGTAGTCCTCCAAAATCGTAATGCCGCGGTTCATCTGCAAAAACCGCTTGACGTAGTCCTTGTTTTCCAGACCGAAATACCGGCTCAAGAACACCGCGCGGTCATGCTCGTCGGCCTGCGGCAGCAGGTTCAGGTAGCTTTCCCCGGCGGGGGCGGCCTGCGTGGCCTGGTTCATCGCGCCGCGCACGCCCTCGGGCAGCAGCGTGGCCGCCCACATGGCCAGCAGCGGCAGCACAAACCATGCCAGCAGCAGCCAGCGGGCCGCGGGGGCCGCCGTGCCCAGCGCACCGCCGGGCAGCAGCGCGGCAAAGTCCGCGGCGTTGCGCCCGAACAGCAGCCCGAACACGTCCACCAGCTGCATCGGCTCCCCGGCCACGGTCAGCGCCGCCGCCAGCGCGGTGTAGGAGCCCAGATACGCCGCCCACATCAGCAGTGTATTGACGACCAGCCGCCCGATTTTCACACGGCCCAGATCCTTGAAGGTATTGATGAGGCTCCAGAAGAACATCATGCCGTCCAGCTTCAGCGTGTCATTGAACAGCCCGCAGAACGCAAGGCAGATCTTCTTCAAAAAATCCCGCAGCGCCACGACCAGCACCAATCCCAGCACCAGCAGCAGCGAGAACACAAGGTAATACCGCGCCGCGCCGTCCACCGGCGCACCGCCCAGCCCCAGCAGCCGGAACGCAATAAACCCGAACGCCACAAACCAGACGTCGAGGAACCGATCCATGATGACCGTCGCCAGCGCAAAGCCGATGCCGCTCTTCATCCTGCGGCCCGTGTAGACCGCGCGGAAGGCATCGCCCAGATGGAACGGCAGCACAAAGTTCAGCGCATAGCCGCCGGCCATGCCGCGCAGCATCTGCCCGCGGGGCGGGCGCTCATAAATGCGGATGAACTGCTCCCACCGCAGCAGGCGGAACGCATGGCCCACCAGCACCAGCAGCAGGGCCAGCAGCAAAAAAAGTGCAAGCATCAGCCCGTGATCCTTTCCGATTTCAATTTCCGTTTCAGCACTGCGTACAGCACCGCAGCCGCAGCCACCGCATACCCGGCGATAAACGGCGTCAGATAGTACATAAAGTAGGTGTCCGGCGCGGTCAAAAACACAAGCGGGATGCGTGCAAAAAACGTGCCTGCGGCAAAAAACAGCATCCAGCGCCGCTGCACCAGCAGCACCGCCAGTGCCAGGCCCAGCAGCACGAACGGCGGCAGCATCCACCACGTCAGGTCGATCAGCCCGCCCGCAAAGTCGGTGCTGGACGCCATATCCACAATAAACGCCCGGCGCAGCTCCTTGTTCAACGGCTGCACGGCGGCGCTGTCCTGCAAAAAGCTCTTTTGGTCGTCCTGCGTCGGCTCGCCCTCATACAGCAAAAATGCCGATGCAAACGCAATCTTCTGGTTGGACTGGCCGTTCTGGCGCTGGCGCAGCGTGTTGTAGAACACACCCGCACGCTCCCGCAGCATGCTCTTGGGATACTTGAGGGCCAGCTTTATAATGGCCTTCTGGCAGGCCGACCAGTCCTCCGCCGAGCCGCCGCGCCCGGCGAGCATCCCCCCGCGCAGTTCATTGCCGTGGGTCTCGGGGTTGGCGCGGCAGAATTCCACATCAAACACGCGGTCAATGTCGGCCAGCGCCTCGGCGTCCTCCACGGGGTCGGCGTCCTGTACCAGCGCCGCCGTCTGATAGCACAGTGCGATCATCTTGTACTGCCACGCCTCGCCCATCAGCGCGCTGCTGTAGCGGGAGCAGGCGAAATACCCCACCAGCACCAGCGCCGTCACCGCGCCCACCGCCAGCGGGCGCAGCAGCCTGCGGGCGCAGAGCAGCGCCAGCAGCACCGGGATGGCGGCCAGATAGTAGACGCACTCGCTGCGCCACGACGCAGCCAGCGTGCCCAGAATCACGATAGCGGCCAGCTCCTTTTTGTTCAGCTTCGTGCCGCGCAGGTACATAGCCGCCAGCATGAACACCAAAAACAGCTCGGTCCACGTTGACCAGGTCGTGCGGAAGGGCTGCTGGGTGTGCATCAGCACGGGCGGCAGCAAAAACGGCAGGTAGACCAGCGCAAACCACGCCGGGCGGACCGGGCGGGTCAGCCGCTTTGCGGCCAGGTCCTGCGCCGTGGCCGCAAAGCAGCCCACAATGCCGCTGATAAGCAGGTTCTGCACCAGCACGACGCCGCCGGGCATCGGCACAAACATCAGCGACAGAATGAACGCGCCGCTGGTCAGAAAGTGCTGCCATGAGTTGGGCTGCAGCGTCCGCGCCAGATACAGCACGGCCAGGTCATCATTGCCCCAGATGCCGGGCCAGACGATGAGCAGGATGACCAGATTCACCGCCAGATACGGCAGCGTCCAGGCCACCCACCGCCGGGCAAATTTGTCCCCGGCGCGCAGCTTCTGCACCAGCGTCACCGCGCCGTGCACCAGCCCGAACGCCAGCACCAGAAACAGCGCCTTGTAGAC
>OHBM01002477.1_pt1 | contig 12252 bp, 8 predicted proteins | sample 1577251 | NCBI WGS metagenome assembly OHBM01 (sample SAMEA3541557, study PRJEB24748) | human gut metagenome | biome: human gut; feature: human-associated habitat; material: faeces | place: China | collected 2012
ACTTGAAACCGCTGAGCGCATTGCGTCGGAAGTGGCGCGTGTTGGGTGGAAGTGTAAGATCGTGTTTGCCATGCACGGTGAACCAACGCTGAACCCCAAATTAGTCGAGATTATTAGCGTTTTCCGCAAGTATTTGCCGAAAACCGTTTTCCATATGTATAGCAACGGTTATGGTATTAACCGCGCTGCTGACACAGCCGCTTATCTCGATCGTCTGTTTGAAGCGGGCGTTAATGACATTCTGGTTGATTGCTACACCGCCAACGGCGATTGGAATTTTGTCGATAAAATCGATATTGAAAAGTATAACGTTACAACGCTTCAACCGGGCGTTCCGTATTACCTACCCAAGCAGGGACGCCGCATCTTGCTGTTGCCGCCGCTTACTGAAGACGATATCAACAGGGGGACGCGTCGTATGGCTAATCATTGTGGTGCAGCCTTCCCGCTCGACGATTCGTTCAACAACAAGCGTTGCACCTTCCCGTTCCGCGAACTGGACGTGAGGTGGAATGGCCAGGTGTGTCTGTGCTGCGATGATTTCCGCGGTGAGTACCCCATCGCCAACATCAACGACATGCCCATCGAAGACCTGTGGAACCACCCGCGCTTTCACGCCGCCCGTGTCATGCTGTACAACAACGATCGCCGCTTCCGGCCGTGTCAGGGGTGTACACATGTAAGCGTTCGTGTTGGTTTCCTTCCTGACAAGATGGGAAAGAAGACACTTCCGCCTATCACGCCGGAAATTCGCCGCATGGCTGAGGAGGTGTCAAAAGATGGTCCGTGTGCTGAAATTTACCAGCGGCCATGGGAAAAATAAAGTACTTGTGTGTCGAGCCTCACGCGGGTGATCTCCTGATGAGCGCTTGTCACGTTTTAGTAGCACCCGAATATGACGTTCGGGTGCTTACTGTAGATAGCGACCCAAACCGCGTTGTAGAACAGCGATCGCTCTATGAATTCATGGGTATTACGATGGATGTCTTCGACACTGGGTTCGAAGATGCGATTTGTAGCGATTTTGGTGACCATTTCAAGGACTTCAATCTCTCCAGCGTCTATACGTACCTTAGAACGAAATACGGAACTGACACGCTTAATTTCGCCGAACAAACGCTTCGCGACTATTTGCGTCGTTTCATGCGTCGTAACCGTGGTTATACCGTATTGGCGCCGTTGGGGCTGGGACACCCCTTCAATCAGTTCATCCACGACGTTGTTCAAGATACGGTTTCACTGGCGGAGTACTATCGCGATTTTCCTTATTCATACACCTCGCGTGGTCGTCAGCAAGTCACGGTTCAGTGCTACAATAACGAAAACGTGCTGATGAAACGCAAGGTTCCGTGCGATGATATGTTTGACGTCAAGTGGGAACTGGCCTTTAGGTTTTACCCGTCGCTGGAGCCTACGATAGACAAATACCAGCGTTTTATAGAACAGAACCAGCCAGAAGAAATATGGTACGAGGGTGAATTACCGTTTTGACGTTGTATTTTATACTTTTCACAAGTATATCGAACATGTAACCTAAAATTGCTAAATATGAAAGTTCTTATTGGCGAATTTGTGATGAGTCCTTACGGAGGTATTGCTGCCTATGTAACAGAAATCATCAAAGGATTCAAATCCTTGGGGTGTGATGTCGACCTGTTTCGGCTTTCACCCAGTAAGATAACCCAAAAGGCATATGACGCTAAATGTGCTGAGTTAAAGTCCGGCGATTACAAGTACAAGTCATCGTCTGGTTTTGAATACGACGCAAATGTCGGCTATTGGTGTAACAGTATCGAGGGGTACATGCTTCCTCCTTCTAACCGAATCCCGGTTTACGAAGAGGGGGCACTCGAACAATGGCACAAATTAGCTGATACGGCTGATATCGTTTTGTGGAATTTTCTTCCCACACATAACCGCGCTTGGGAGGGTAAAAACGGACAGCCGTTCGATTATTGGTACAAATTCTTCGACTTGCCGTCCAACGTGTCGCAGGTGTATATTGTCCATGATATTTCGCCTGACAAACGAAACACATATCTTTCTGTCCTCAAGGACAAGATTTTGTTTTTGGCGGTAGCACATCTTGTGGGATACAAGTGTTGTGAGAATATCGGCATACCGCGCTCTTTGCTTCTCAACCCGCGTTTTCTCGACGAAAGGAAAACTCCAGCCACGCCGATGAAGTCACGCGAGGTGGATTTCTTTGCAGGCCACATCTTCAAACCAGTTAAGCACTTAGAAGAGTATATTCGCGCCATTCCGTATATTAATGCTAAGAAACAACACACATGTTGGTTGGCAGGTGCGGGAATTGAACAAAACTACATGACAGCTCCGGTGAAAATTAAGCCGCGATACATATGCTCTAAAACCTATGACCCAGACTTGGACCCGGCTCTCGAGGGTAAAGTTACTATTTGGAACCGGGCCTTGGAGTGTGGAATGGAGTACTTTGGGCTGTTGAGTGTTAGCCAAGTGAGTGAGGTGTTGGATAATGCCAAGTTCGCCATCGACCCGCAATACAGTCCCTACGGTTCGCTCCATGGGCGCACTCATATAAATGGGTTTATCATCGAAGCACTCGTACATGGCGCATATCCTGTGATACGAGACTATCGTGGCATTACGCCAGAAAGCCTTACAGTTGAAGACCCGATTTTCGACGTAATGGAAAAGATAGCCATTCCCTGGGATGCAACGCCAAAGCACTTTGCTCAGATGTTGAAAGACGCCTTGCGGATGGATCCTGAAAAGTACATCGCTGATACGGACCACAATTACAAAGTGGCTTTGGAACTGTTTAACGCTCGCGCTAATGCGGCAGAAATAATCCGCATTTGTAAAGGAGGCAAGAAATATGTCGAAAAACATTTGGAATGCGGCGAAGATTCTCCTGAGGTGCAAATTAGCACCAACAAGATGATGGAAGAATTTTTCCACATACCGTTACCTCTCAAGTGGGAGAACAAGTAGCGAGAGGGGTGCTTTGAGGCACCCTTTCTTGTATGTCAAATATAAGTTTGCAAATGCTTATTTTATGGCAGAACAATTTGAAAAAGCAAAACACAATGTTGGTGATCACCATCCCACCCAACCTTGGGTGTGGACGGAGTATAAGCCTGGAAAGTTCGATTGGCGTCATGAAAAGAAGAATGCCAAATCAAAAGTCGTTAGTGATACCAGCAAGCAATCAGGTGATTCAGGTCCAGCGTCGAGTTTGGTGGCGTGGGCTCAGAAGACCAGTGACGACAACCTCTTGAAGGTTGCAAATAATCCCCGCGGCAACGCTCAATTGCGTCAAGTTGCTTACAACGAGTTGAAATCTCGTAATGTCGACATGTCGCAAGTAGACACTTCTGGTACACTCGACGCGCTGCTGAAGATGACCTCCAAGCAGGACGACGTTGCGCCTACTAACGCCCAAGCTAAGGTTGATATTAACGACGGCGAAGGTGAAAACGTCGATGGCGAGATTATGGAAGACTGGTTCCTCAACCCCGAGGACCCGCGTGTTCAGAAGAAATTCAACAAACTCCAGAATCGTCAAGACCGTATCGCCTACGACCGTTTCGTCTACAAGATGAAGCGCAAGGACCCCGACTACCAGCCGCCTGTTGAGGTCATGTATGACCTGAACCGCCAGTATCTGGAGTTCTTGGACAACAAGGAGCAACGCTTCATGATCTCGGCCGGAGGTGCAGGCGTTGGTAAGTCGTATGGTTTCAAGAAGATTGCCGAACTGCTCAACAAGCGTCCGTTTGACGCTGAAACCGACGCCCCCGGCGACGACGATTACGACTATGTCGAATTAGGCGATATTAACTCCAAGAAGCAGCTGTTGGGTGTGCTCAAGGCCCACAACGGCAAGATTCTGCTGTTCAACGATACCGATTCCGTTATCACCCGCACCGACCTGGCTTCTATCATGAAGAAAGCTACTGCCGCCAGTGGTAAACGCGTCGTCGGCGACCCTGAAGACGTCAAGTCGAATTTCGTATTCACGGGACGTATCATCATCATGACCAACAAGGACTTGGTGAACCTCGCCAAGAACGAAGATACTAAAGCTATCATCAGCCGCGCTACGCTTTCGTCGGAGGTGTACCTGACGGTTGATGAAACTATCGAGGTACTAAAAGACCGATTCGCCAGTATGGACGTACCTCAGGCACCTCACCTTGACGATCCTGAAGAGGACAAGGCCGAACGCCAAGAGCTGTTCGATTTGATCGTCAAGAATAAGGATAAGATCGATCCCGCCAAGTTTACCACCCGTACTTTCGGTACCATTCTGTCAGAAAAACGCTCTACGGAACGTTCTAACCGTATGGCCCAACAGGGCGGTGAGTGGACGAACCTCATTGGTGCGAAGCAAAAGGAGTGGGAGAAGAGTGCCGTGCGTGCATTGACGAAGAGTCTCGCGTATGAGGCCATTCAACCGATCGAAACCTCCGACGCGATCAGTAAGGCCGAGCAGTTACTTAACGGCGCAGAATCGCTCGAAAAGGCCGATTTCACCGAAGAGCAGCGCGATAAACTCGCCAAGAAAAAGGAGGCCCTCCCCGACGGCTCGTTCCCGATCCGCAACAAGTCTGATCTGAAGAATGCCATCCGCCTCGCCGGCAACGCTAAGAACCCCGAACGCGCTCGCCGCTGGATCAAGCGTCGCGCCAAAACACTCGGTGCTGAAAACATGATCCCTGATACGTGGAAGGCCAAAGAGATTGATCTTGGCGCACTCCACGTTGATGAAATGTCGATCGAAAAGGCAGAAACCCTGTTGTTCGAATAGCCAGCCATGGATGAACTCAGAAAAGCACTCGATGTCTTCGCCCTCCGTAACGCTGAGGGCGAGATATCTGATGCCGTACTGGAGAAGGCGTGTGAAGCGTATAAGGCGCGGTCTGAAGACTTTGCTGACGACTATTCGTACAACCTGTACGTCGCCAAATCGGTGTATGACCACATCCACGGTATCGATCAAGACCCCGAGATAGCCAAAGCCATCATGCCTGGCCAGACCAAGGTCGTGAATGGCGTGGTGTACATTTGGACGCTGACTCCTAACGCCAAGACGACGTACGACTGGCGAGTTTACAAGACCGCCAACGGCCAACCTATTGGAAAAGGAGCCTTTCGTTCTAAAGCCATGCTGGCTCAGGAAGAGAAGCAGTTGAACGAGATGTTCCCTGCCGATCCTTCAGACCTCACCTATGTGCAGGACCTCGGCGGTAGTACTGGAGCCAAACTCATGAAGGACTCTAAGGGGCGTGAGTTTGTCGTCAAGAGTTCTAAAAACACTAATCGCGGTCACGTTGCTGCAGAATACTACGCCGCGCAGGTTTATGACCTCTTGGGGCTCGACACGCCAGAATATGAAATGTACGACGACGGAACCGATTTGACGCTTATTTCGCCGTACATGCGCGGTATGAGTGAACCGCAGGCCAAGGACTATGACGCTATGGCCAAAGGCTTCGCCGTTGATGCCTTTTTGGCCAACGGGGATATCTACCAGAATGACAACTGCTTGGTTGACGCCGCCGGCAAAGTCTATCGCGTGGATAACGGCGGTACGTTCGACTACCGAGCACAAGGCGCCAATAAGCCTTTTAACAGTCAAATCGACTGGGACGGCATGGTTCGCTACAACCCACAGATTGTAGCTAACCTTACGCCGCGGGATTTTATCAACCAAATTGACGCCTTAAAGGCACGCAAAGACGAGGTGTTGGCGTTTTTCGACGCTGGTAAATTGGCCTCTAAACCGAAGATGCGTGCTATCATCGAGGCTCGTTTCAAAGACCTTGATCGCATCAGAGGACAGTACGAGGTAGAGTTGCAACGCCAGCAAAGAAAGGTTGCGCCGCGAACTCTGAAACCGGATGCGGAAATGTACCGCGAGTTCACCGATGATGAGTTGGCGGAAATCTACAGTAGCGTCAGCGGAATCAGTGCTGCGGACAAGTTAACCAATACCAATAATCAGGTAGGATGGGAGATGCTGTCCAATATTTGCAAGGCCCGCGGTTTCGATGTGCGTCCTGACGTTGTAGATGATAATACCTTCTGGGCCAAGGTGGCGCAGTCAAAATACCATCTGTTCCGTGGCGTTAATGCGCGCGGCAGCGATACGGAATATTACGCTGACGACTTCAAGTACAACGACGCGTGTTTCTACGGTACGCAAGGTGTTTACGGCGAAGGAATCTATTTCCACGTCAACGATTCTGATAACGCCAATAAAACGCCGTCGGGGTACAAGCACACATCGTCTTACAAAAACGCCCGTGGTTACGCTGGTTACAACGGGGCTATCATCGAAGCTGTACTGGATGATTCCGCCAAGGTGATTACCGTTCAAGACGCTCGTGATGAAATTCAGAAACTGTCGCTCACCACTTCTCCTGCAGCCAAGAAGGCTCTCAAGGAGCAGCAAGACGCGGAGGATAACTACAACAAGTTGTCTCAAGAACTGAACACCCTAACCGACACTACCGAAAAGCAGGTTAAGGCCAACATGCATTGGGACGACTTTGCTTACAAGGACATCCCGTTGCAGATTGATCAGATCATCGACTGGGGTGCTATCGACGATGACGGCAACCCGGACTATATGAAATTTGACGATTTCGTGAACAACCACCTCCGCGGCTGGGTAACGGCCAATGGCGGTACCATTACCGAGAAGAATAACGGCAGTGGTGATTTGGTCATCAAAATGCCGAATACCACGGAGCGTTTTCTGTTCTCGCGTTACCGGTACGAGAATAACGCTATTAAGCGCAAAAGCGGCTTTTCACGTCCGTACAACTATCCCGTCCGCCAGTTTAAGGAATGGATCATGCGCGAGCACTACGGCCGTATCGAAGAAGCCGCCAAGGAGGCTGTCAATAATCTCGACGACGAAGTAAACCGTCTTCAAAAGGAACGCGCTGACGCCTTCCGTATCTATCAGGAAAAGCGTGATGCAGCCCGTAAATTGGCTACCAACAGCGTCGGAAATCCCGACAAGGACATTTATGCCGGAATATATCAAGCCGCACGATCGCGTGACGAGGTATTGGGTGTATACGCTGCGTTGAAGGGTTATGACGCTATGATCCAGCCTAACGGTAATCACTGCGGAAACTCGTTCATGATCGTGTTCAACCGTTCGAAACTAATTACAAGGAAATAAGCCATGAAAAGCAAAGGCAAATATGGTGTACCGCGCAATCTGACGACCTCCGTTGTAGGAGGCGCAGCGTCGCGATACATCGATCGTAAACGCCCGTCGGAACTTATACCGTTCCGCGGCGAATTCCCGATGTTGAATGACATTGACGCACGGGAATTTCGTAAGGCTATTCAGGAAACTCTCACTCTCGATGAGTTGTCGCCGTTGTTCCAGAAGGTAGCCACGGAGGGGCAGCGTATTGCCCTCATGGAACAAGGATTCAAGGAGTACCTGGCGAAACGCGCCGTGACGCCTGCGGACTTTGTAAAATTAAGCAATGCCGATAAGTCGGACTACTTGCTGGATTGGATGAATACGAACTCAATCAGTGTAGAAGCACTCAAAATCACAATTCCGTATGGCAAATATTACATACGCTAACAAGTCGGCGTTTGCGATTAACGACACGGTGAAAGACCTTATCAGCCGCGTCGCCGATAATACCAACAACCCTGATATCGTCATTACCTCCACGCTGCGCACCCCCGAAACACAGGCCAAGGCTATGGCCGACAACCTGTACGCCGGCAAGCGCATTCGTTATCGCGCCCCCGGTGCAGCTGTTGTGAAGGTTTTTGACGATAACTGCAAAAAGCAGGCCCGGTCTGAGGTTGAGAAACTGATGGTAGCTGAAATCGAGCGTCAAGCCTCAATGGGGCAACGTGTTTCGCTCCACTGTACCACGGAGGAGTTGTACCGTCAGTGCAACATCATCGACTTGTCGATCACTCGTATGAAGAACCCGCGCGACTTCACCAACGCGCTGGCCAAAGAGGACAAGTGTCGGAAGATCATCACGCCGTTGGCTGATGTAAAGTACGAAAGCCCCAAGGTGTCGATCGACGCCAACGAGCCTGCACTCCACGTTGAAATTATGGCGTGACAATTATAGCTTTGTAAAACTTATAAATCATAACAATATGCCTACTTTTATTGACATGTCGGCGCTGACCAAGCGCACGACTTTGACTGGAAACGAAGAGTTTCAGGTTTCAGCCACTGAGAAGGTTACTGCACAGCAAATAGCAGATTTGGCTACCAGAGGATTATCAATAATCACTGTCACTAATTTCAATACTCGAACTTGGACTGGTGGTAAATCTGCTTCTGAGATGGTAGAAGGAGAAATACAGGCATTTATCTCTGCTGCTAATACTACTGGTGCTCCGAGTAACAGTGCATATAGAGGATTTGTACAGAAAGTATCAGGGAATAGCACCAGTTATGTATTAAGATATTATGCTTGGAGTGCGGATGTATCTGTAACTGGTATTTATATAGGATTTTCGATGTATGTCGGAAATTGTTCTTGGAAATCTCTGACCTTTGATCAGAGCAGAAAAACAGTCATAGAGGTAGGAGATTTTACAACAATTAATGAACTATGGCCCGCGAGTGTAAAGCAGACCCCCGGTAATGTCGTTAGCTTCTATACAGGTACTGACGTCTATTTTCAACCAGAGGCGTCTGAAACTAAATACGTGGGATTTGTAATTCTGGACACTGATTTTGCTAATACGAAAACTGCAACTGTAATAGCCTATGGGCAAAATACAGGCAAGCAGTACATTGGCAAATTAGAGTATGAGGCTCAGAGTATTGATTGGTATCCTCTTACTTATGCAAGTAGACTGACCAATGCTGTAAAAGTAACTGCTTTCAATGAGGCTCCTTTAAGTTCTCTTCTGGGTAATTGGAAGACAGGAGATGTTGTACCATTCACTACTGATAGTGTTATAGCTTCTGCGGATAATCAATTCCCAGAGTCAGGAATATTCAATGGTTTCATCTCCATGGGTAGCAACGAAGGAGATTATTTCCAAATCTTCGCTTTCAAGACAGGTTCACCCAAGGCATACATTGGAGCTTGTATTGGTAGTACTACCCAGTGGACGGCCCTTGGCGATTCATCCGAGGGTAGTGGACCTATTCCGGGCTACAAAACTTTGGTAAGTTCATGGAGTTCCGCAGTAACTACCGGTTCAACAGGGATCATAAATTTTAGAGAAGAAATTCCTCAAGCGTCACGAATTCTCGTTGTAGCGAAGATACGTAGTTCTCCTACTGGATCAGCCACTATCAGAGCAAATGTACCGCTTACTTTGGCATCTATTAATGATAGTGGTCAAGGAATCCTCTTCGATTTGAGTTTACAGTATTTGGCCACTGGAACCAATATCGGTAGCATCCGGCTTATCTGTACCTCGCTTATTACCGGAGCGAACGGCGTACAAGGTATGAATACTATCGTCCAATCGAATAACCTTGCGAACGCAGGCGATATTATTCAGCTTTCACTGTACTATAAATAATAAAAATCCCCTCCGTTTTAGAGGGGATTTTTAATTTTTAGATTTGTGCATACATAGCCTTGATGCGTATGACTCCGCCGCCAAAGGCCGTCTACTGGGGGAGACGTATTACCCTACCAACAATACAACGAATTACAACTATAACGCTTGTAACAATAGCTATTGTAAACCATGTTCAAAGACGATAAATTCAGTTTTTGGTGCCCCATCGGGCGAATCGAAAAAGCTACCGACGAAGCAGGCGAACCTGTTATGCGTATTGGCGGTATTGCCTCCACTATGGATAAGGATGCTGATGGCGAATACCTGGACCCGACAGGCTTCGACGTTGACCCGCTGAAGAAGTCAGGCATGGTAAACTGGCACCACCAGGCCAAGAACTCCCCGTCGGCTATCATTGGCGAACCTTCAAAGGTGGAACTGCGTCCTGAAGGTCTTTGGATCGAGAGCGACCTGTACGCTTCGTCGCCTATGGCGTGCGAGGTATATGAACTGGCCAAAACCCTCGAACACGACAGCAAGACGCGCCGTCTGGGGTATTCCATCGAGGGTAAGGTCGTAAAGCGTGGTTCTAACGACAAGAACTCGCCGCTCTACAATAAGATCGTCAAGGCCGTTATCACAGGCGTCGCTGTAACCCATATGCCCAAAAACCCCCATACGTTCGTAAATATCATCAAGGGTCAGATCGACGCTGACGGTATCGACGTTGATGTGGAGGAAGAGGACGATAACGCTGAAGAGCGCAGTGGAAAAACCGAGAAGAAGGCTCTGACCACTGAGTCCGGCGCAGCGCTGATGCCTGAATCGGTTGACGGCCAGCCAAAGAAACAAACCTTCTCGAAATCTTCCGTCATGGAATGTATCTTCAAGGACATTCCAAATATTACAATACCGAACGCACAAGGTGTATACACTTTAATTAAAAACATATCGGTTATGAACAAACGAAAATCCATCACTTCCGAGGACATCGAGAAGGCTTATGACGCTCTGGGAATTACCCCGAAAGGCGCCAAGGCTGAAGGTGACGAAGAGGTGAAAAAGGGTGATGACGCCGACGGCCAGATGGGTGAGGAAGACGAAACCCACGACGACGAGCCGCGTCATAACGCCGCCAACATGAAGAATGCCAAGGCCGGCAAGAAGGAGGAATCCGAAGAGGAGACCGAGGAGGACGACGAAGGCTTCGAGCAGTGCGACAAGAACGGTGCTAAGATGAAGAAGGGCAAGTCGAACGACATTCTGAAGGCTATTCAGAGCGTTGGTGACGACTTCAAGACCTACATCCGCGCTACTGCCGTGCTGGTGAACGATCTTCGTCAGAAGCGCGCCGAGGACTCCAAGCGCATCGCCGAGCTGGAGAACATCATCAAGGGCCAATCCGACACCATCAGTGAGTTCTCCGACAAACTGGAACGCTACGGCAACGACGTACCGCGCCCCAAATCGCTGCGGTCGGCTGTGGTAGTAGACCGCGCCTTCGCCAAGGCCAAACCCGAGGGTGACATCGAGAAGGGTGGCGCCAACCGCATCTCGTTCACCGATAACCCCGCGGCCGTGAAAGAACTCCTGGATCAGGCGTCGTTCGCCAAGGGATACGACAAGGAGTATGGCGACGCGCTGCTGGCGTTTGAGGCTCGCCCCGAGGACGGACTCCCCAGCAACATTATCGCCCGCCTCAAGGCCGAGACCGGGTACGAGGTAGTGAAATAACACCCAAACAATTTCCATAACATAATCAATTCCAATCATGGACCGACTTTCTATCAATCTCGCCGACTACGGCATCAACTCGCGTGGTGCTCAGTACGGCTCGTCCACTCAGGAAGAGGTTGCTCAGCTGAACAAAGCCCTCGAAGCCACCGACATCACGGGTCGTCAGACGACGAACCTGACCGATGCATCGGGTGCGCCGCTGAAGGTTGAGTCGCTGGAGCGCACTCTGAAGCACCTGACCTTCCGTGAGAGCGACATCGTTCTGTGGAAGAACATGCCGAAAAAGGCTGCCTACAACACCGTTGAGGAGTACAACCAGTTGGCATCGTACGGTGCTGACCGTGGTGGCTTCACCAACGAAGGCGAACTCCCTGACGAGGAGGACTCGATCTACATCCGCCGGGCTCAGCTGGTGAAATACCTCGGTGTCACCAAGTCCGTTACGCACCAGATGACCCTCGTCAACACGATGGTGGGCAACATCATGGAGCGTACCATCAAGGACGGTACGCTGTGGATTCTCCGCAAGCTGAACAAGTCGCTGTACACCGGCAACTCGGACATCATCCCGCAGGAGTTCAACGGTCTGCTCGCCCAGCAGATGCAGTCCGACGCGTGGAGTGGCCTGGACGATTACCTCAACTCCGAGAACGTCATCGACCTGCGTGGTCGCGGCCTGACAGAGGACCCCATCGAGAGTGCCGCCAACTCGATCGTCGAGAACTACGGCCTCGGCACGGAGCTGTACGCTCCCCCCGCCGTTCTGTCGGACTTCGTCAAGACGTTCTACGGCAACAAGTTCATCCAGCCCAACACCACCCAAACCAGCGCCGGCATCATGGGTCAGCGCGTTCAGGCGTTCGACTCGCAGTTCGGCCGCATCGGCCTGAATTACGATGTCTTCTTCAAGAAGGCTCCGTTCAAGAAGGCTGGTGCTCAGTCGACGCATCCCAAGTCGCCCGCTGCTCCCGCATGGGACAAAGCTGCTCCGGCTACGGT
>OHBM01002480.1_pt1 | contig 12237 bp, 8 predicted proteins | sample 1577251 | NCBI WGS metagenome assembly OHBM01 (sample SAMEA3541557, study PRJEB24748) | human gut metagenome | biome: human gut; feature: human-associated habitat; material: faeces | place: China | collected 2012
ATTGTCCCGCATATTCAGCATCAGCACTCCAGGCTCAACCTCAGCCACCTGGGCCCGGAGTTTGATTGGTACCGCTCCCGCTACATAAACGAGCCCTTTGACCAAATGCTCAACAACAAGGTGGTGGCCACGGAGGTGCTGCGGCAGTATGTCCGGGTGCCGGAGGTCTATCTGGTGAAGACCCGGGCGGGCATTGTGGATGCAGGCCACTGCACAAAGGACGGCGCCGTGGCCGTGGAGACCCTGCGCCGGCGCCGGGAGGCGTTTATGAAGCCCTTCGGCAAGGGCAAGGGCAACGGCGTACACCGCCTGCGCTATGACGGACAGGACTTTTGGGTGGATCAGGAGAAAAAATCCGCCGAGGAAATGAAACGGTTATTCGAAAAGGAAAGCGAGTGGTATCTCTCCGAGACCATCACCCAGCACGCCTACGCAGCGGGGCTGTATGACAAGACCTGCAACACCATCCGCATGATCACCCTGCGGGATCCTGACAGCGGCAGGATCAAGCTGTTTTTCGCCGTGCAGCGGGTGGGCACGGCCAAGACCATCCCTGTGGACAACGCCAGCCAGGGTGGCCTTGTGTGCAAGATCGACCTGGAAACGGGGCGGCTGTCCCATGCAGGGTCCCTGCATACCACGCAGATTTATGAGGAGCATCCGGACTCCGGCATCCGCTTTGACCAGGTGATAATCCCGGATTGGGAGCAGACCAAGGCGGAGATCGTGAGCCTGGCGGAGAGCCTGCCTTTTTTGCACTTTGTGGCGTGGGATGTGGTGAAGATGGAGGACGGCACCAACTGCGTCATCGAGGCCAATACCTCCTCCGGCGTGAATATCATCCAGCTTTGGGGCGGTCAGCGCAACGGCGAGCTGGGGAATTTCTACCGTAAGCACGGTGTCATCCGGTGACAGTGAGACCCTAAGTGAGACCCTATGGGAGGAATCAAAAATGAGCGAAAAAAACAATAAGACTATAAACGGGCAGAAGATCTTCTGCCTGGCCTGCATGGGCCTGATGGCAGTGGCCAGCGTTGTGCTGGTGATTATGCTGTTTACCTCGGGCCTGCTGAACAAGGGCATTGTGTGGGCCATCACCGGCGGCCTGGCGCTGCTCAACGGCCTGCACATCTGGCTGCAGCTGGGCAAGGGAAAGGTGCACGTGGGCAAGACCGTGTGCGGCGTCATCGCCCTTCTGCTGACGGCGGCCATGCTCGTGGCCATGGTGGCCGTGGGAAAGGTGTCCGGTGCGTTCCGCGACATCTCCAAGGAGCGGAAGGAGGGCATCTACGTGGGCGTATATGTCCGCGCGGATGACCCGGCCAAGGAGCTGAAGGACGTGAGCGGCTATCTGCTGGGCATCGCCGCACAGCCGGATCGGGACAACACCCTGCGGGCCCTGAAGGACATGGAGGATGCCGTGGGCATGGTGGAGGAAAAGGAGCTGGACTCCTCGGTGGAGCTGGCCTCCGCATTGCTGAACGGCGATGTGGACGCCATGCTGCTCAACGAGGCATTTCTCGACACCCTGGAGGAGACAGACGGCCTGACAAACCTTTCGGATCAGGTGAAGCTGATCCATGAGTTTTACTATGCCCAGGAGCCGGAGCAGGTGGTGCCTGCCAATACGAACGTGCTGACGGACAGCTATATTATTTATCTCAGCGGCTCGGACGCACGCAGCACGGATGTATCCGTCCGTGCCCGGAGCGATACGAATATTCTGGCGGTGGTCAACCCCGCCACCCACCGGATCCTGCTGGTGAACACGCCCAGAGACTACTATGTGCCCCTGGCGAGAAACGGACAGATGGACAAGCTTACCCATGCGGGCATTTACGGCATTGAGGAGTCCATTGCCACGCTGGAGAACCTGTATGGCGTGGATGTAAGCTACTATGCCCGCATTAATTTCTACGGACTCAAGGATATTGTAGACGCTGTGGGCGGGATCGACGTGGTTTCCCCCCTGAGCTTTACCCTGAGCACCAACGCCTGCTCTAAGTCCGGGGAGATTGACCGGGAAGTGGTGGAAGGTGTTAACCACATGGACGGCGCCAAGGCGCTGGCCTTTGCCCGGGAGCGCTACGGCTTTGCCGACGGCGATAACCAGCGGGGCAAGAACCAGATGGCTATCCTGCAGGCGCTGACGGCCAAGCTGACCAAGGCTTCGACCCTGGTGAATTATCAGAGCATCCTGGCGGCGGTTTCCAACAATATGACCACAAACCTCAGCTATGAGGATATAACGGCCTTGGTGCGCACACAGCTGACCAGCATGTCTGAATGGAAAATAGATACCTACGCCGTGACCCAGGGCAGCGGCAGCACCAGTCAGCCGTGCTACTCTCTGGGCGGAGCTGTGGCATGGGTCATGCCGCAGAACGAGGCATCTGTGCAGACGGCCCGGGAGATGATCCAAAATGTGCTGAACGGGACAGAGGATAGCCAATCGTAAGAGAACAATGGACAGAGATAGATATAGATAAGGAAAGGCGGTATCATGAAACACCAAGGGATGAGAAAACTGATGGCGCTCCTTCTTGCCGCCGTGCTGGTGCTGCCGTGCGTGGCCGCAAGCGCCTTTGCCGAGCCGGCTTCGGGAGAGAACGGTTCCGTCGATGGGACAATAACCGTGGGAGGGGTGACTACTCCGGGGGATTCTGCGTCCGGCGGCTCTACTGATCCCGGTGAGGACCCGGATCCGGGTGTGAATCCGGATCCCATTGTGAATCCCAACCCGGGTGAAAATCCGGATCCCGGCGTAGACCCGGATCCCGGCGTAGATCCGGATCCCGGTGTAGATCCGGATCCCGGTGTTGACCCGGATCCCATTGTGGAGCCCGATCCTGGAGTAGGTGACCCTATGGTGGAGCCGACACCTGTGCGGGACGCATCGCTGCGTTCTATTTCCATAGCCTGCGGGGAGCTGTATCCGGCGTTTGACCCCCAGATATATGAATATACGGTTTATGTGACGGCGGAGCAATCGGAGAAAAGCTGCGCCATTACCGCTGTGCCCAGTGATTCCTATTCCAGCGTCAGCGTCAGCGGCGAGGAAAAATTCGTGAACACGGATATTAAACGCAAGATCCGCGTTTATAACGGCGGACTTACGGAGGAGTATACCCTGCAGATCCATGTGATGGATAACAGCGAGTATTACGCAAACGGTGTGCATTACGAGCAGATGAATGAGCCGGATTTGACGGCGCTGCCGGGCGTATTCCGCACGGTGAGCGCAACCGGCTTCAAGGGGCGGATCGCCCAGAGCACGGGATTGTCCATGCTGCTGGTGCAGTATGAGGATTCAGCCAATGCCGAGCACACCATCTGGCGGCGGAACGAGCCGACATCCCGCACCCTGACGACGGTGTCCTTTGTGACCATCGAGGGGAAAAAGTATATCTCCTGCGACAGTGAGGATAATATTCTGTTTCTGAACAACAAGCAGGGAGACATGTATTACATCAAAAATGCGGACGGGCAGGTGGACCTGCTGGTGCGCACGGACAATGTGGCCTTGGAGGAAAAATCCGGCCTGTTGAGCCATATTTCCACGGCAGCGCTGCTGGCAGTGATTGCGGTGCTGCTGGCAGCCGGCGTATGGCTGCTGCTGAACTGGAAAAAGATGAAGGTAAAGAGCAAAAAGAGCGAGGAGATCGCTTATTTCCGGCCGTATCTCAGCTCCTATACGGAGGAGCAGGACGGGCAAAGAGAGGCAATGGAAAAATAGAGAAAGCGCGGTGGTGAGGAACAATGGACGCTGTTGCAAAAAAAATAGAGATCCGCGAGGTCAGCCAGCGCAAAACGGCCTATTTGTTTATAAAGCGTGTGTTTGACATCGTGCTGTCCCTGGTTTTGATCGTGGTGCTGCTGCCGCTGCTGCTGCTTGTGATGGCGGCCATTGCGATCGACTCGCCCGGGCCGGTGATTTTTAAGCAGAAGAGGATCGGCTACCAAGGAAAAGAGTTCATGATCTTCAAGTTCAGGACACTCAGCATAACCGCACCGGACAATGTGGCGACACGGAAGCTGGAGAATATCGACGGCTGCTCCACCAAGCTGGGCAGGCTCCTGCGCCGCCTGAGCATTGACGAGCTGCCGCAGCTGTTCAATATTCTGCGGGGCGATATGTCGTTTGTGGGCTTCCGGCCGGTGTGTACGTCTGAAAAAAAGCTCAACGCCCTGCGCAGAAAGATGGGCGTGTTTGAGGGCCGTCCGGGCCTCACGGGCTATGCCCAGGTGCTGGGCCGGGACAGCATCGGCGTTGCACGCAAGGCGCGGCTGGATGCGGAGTATCAGAGAAAACGCTCCCTGCGGCTGGACCTGTGGTGCATGGTGAAGTCCGTCACGGTGGTGCTGTCCGGAAGCGGGGTTATGTGAGTTTCCTGCGAATTGTCAGTTTATCCCTAAAAAATTAAAAGAAGGCAGAGAATAATGAATATCGTAAAAAAGGTCAAGCGAGAAAACGAGCTTTGGAGTATCATGCGTCACGGCTACTCCCGGGGAATGGCCATCTCCTGGAGAAAGGCCGTCATGCGGGATAACCGGAACAATGCCAAGCGGTATGGGCGGAGTACGTTGGATGACATTCATCGGCGCGGATACCTGTCGCAGAGCATTAAGACATATGACCTGCTCAATGATCGGTCGGACAAATATGTGACGGACTTTGAGTACATGTTTTTATCCCCTTACAATAATAACTTCAGCAAGTGGATCGGGGATATCATCACTACGAATCGCATACTGAAAAGGCAGAGTGAACATTGCCGCAAGGTTTACTTCTCCATATTCCAAAGACGCGGCGGGCAGATCATCCTGTCCAAGGGCGAGGACTATGACCGACCCTGCACGGTGCAGGATGTGATCGATTTACTTATCAGCAAGGGCCGTGTGGAGCTGCGCCCGGCATTTTGGGAAAGCAAAAGTGCCCGATACGAGCTGAGCTATGAGAAGGAAATGATCTTCATAAACGGGCAGACCGGGCGGGATGACCAGGCACGCCTGCGCCGCCTGATCAATGGATTGCAGTCGAACTATGTGGTGGCAGAATGCGTTGACACACAGTTTGCCTTTTCTCCCAAACTCAGCGGTCGACACTATATCAAGTTTTGGCTGAGCAATGACGCGGGCGAGGAGCCGCAGATCCTGGACTATGAGTTGAACGTAAAAGCAGCGGGACGCAGCTGGGCGAATTGTTCTGTGGAGGAGGACGGCAGCTTTGCCCTGGGCGATGAAAAGTTCTTTGTGCCCGGGTGGCAGGCTGTCTGCACGGAACTGCTGCAGACGGCGCGCGAACTTGATCTGCTGGATTATTTCACGGTGTCCATCGCCCTGGATGACAAGGGCGGCTTTACCTTCCTACATTTTTCCGCAAAGCCATATCGGAAGAAGAGCCGCATCAGCCAGAAACATAACGACTATCTCAGAAGCAAGGCAGCTGACGCAAAGGAGCGCATGGGCGAAATTACCATGAAGATGCGTTGGGAGGACCTGAAGAGAAGACGGCATTACAGCTATCTGCAGAAGATCGGCCGCAAGGGGATCCGCCCCTATATGCAGCAGCTTTGGCTGGATCAAATGGAAAGCGATCGCCAGAACACCACGACCACGACCCTTGCGCAAAAAAAATGGTGCTGGGAGCGGGGCTTCCTGTCCTTCCGTATCGAGCAGTACGGCCTCACGGAGGAGAATTACAAGAACTTCCTCTCGGATTATGACTACCACTGGCTTAACCGGATCAACAACATCTATCAGCTTTGGGTGAATGACAAGACAACCTTCCGCCTGGTCCTGGATCCCTTTGCGGACTATATTCCGAAATACTATTTCGCTATCACCAAGCGGCGCGGCGCACCCCATATCAGCAGAATGTGGGATTGCGACGAGGATGTGCAGCCCAATCTGAAGGGAATACTGACCATGCTGGAGCGGAAGGGGAAGCTGGCTATGAAGCCTTCCTCCGGCACCCATGGAGATGGATTCTATTGCCTGGCCTATGAGGACGGGAAATATACCGTCAACGGCGAGGAGACGACAGCAGATCAGCTTTGGCAGATCATTGCCCAGCGGAAGTCGTTCTATGTTATCACCGAATACATCAACATGCATCCGATGCTCAAGGCTATTTATCCCAAGTCCGTCAACACAGTGCGGGTGATGGTGATCAATTCCCACGGCTATGATCCAAAAATCATGCAGACCTATATGCGTATCGGTTCGTCTTCCACCGGATTTACAGACAATGTGGGTTACGGCGGCATCTGCGTGATGGTGGATTCCGAAACGGGAGAACTGCATGACCCGGAGACCATCGCGGAGCACAGATTCCATCCCTGCCCCGTCCACCCGGATACCGGAACGCCCATTGCCGGTTTTCTGCCCAACTGGCAGGAGATTCGCGAAAAGGTGCTGGATATTTGCCGCTATTTAGGCGAACTGGAGTACTTGGGCTTTGACATCGCTATCACGGAGGAAGGCTTCCAGGTGATCGAGATCAATATTCATCAGGATCTGCACAAGGTAGCCACCCACAGCCAAGAGATCAAGGACTTCTTTGCCGAAAAGATCAGGATCAAGAAGAGCATCTATAAACTTAAGTAAAGTGGAATGGAGGCATATCAGATGAAACTAGGGATCTTAAAGGACATCAAGAAAGAAGAGTACAGGGTCATTCTCACTCCCAGCGAGGTGGAGAATATCATCCAGGACGGACATCAGGTGCTTGTGGAGCGCAGCGCCGGTGAACGGGCCGGGTTTCCGGATAGAGAGTACGAAGAGGTGGGCGCTGTGCTCTCAGATCGGTATGAGATATATCGAGAGTGTGATATGGTTGCCAAGGTCAAGGAAATCGACCCGTCTGAGTATCCTCTGCTGCGCGAGGGACAGATCGTATTTACCTGTATCCATCCGGCGGCCCATCCCCAGGAAGTTGACGAGCTGCTGAAGAAAAAGGTCACAGCCTTTGCTGCGGAGGATAGCCATCGCCACGGCTCCCCCAACTGTGAGGCAGCGGGTAAGGCCGGCGTCATCATGGGCCTATACTCCATGATGACCATCAATGGCGGCTGCGGAAAGTTTGTCAGCGGATTGGGTACGGCGCCCGGCATCCATGCCTTGGTGCTGGGCTGCGGCATCGTGGGCAAGGCGGCTATTGAGGTACTGCAATCCTTGGGCGCATGGGTGACAGTGGCTGCCACGAACGTCGGACACCTGCGCACCATTGCCTCCAAATATGATGGAAAGATCAACACCATTGTTTCCAACCGCTACAACATCCGGCGCATCCTGCCGCAGGTGGATATGGTGGTCAACTGTGTCCGTTGGGATAAGAGCAACACCCAGTTCCTGATCGACCGGTCTATGGTGGCAAGTATGCCCAAGGGGGCTGTCATCGTGGATATCAGCAACGACTATGGTGTGATCGAGACCTTCCATGAGACAACGCATGATAACCCCACTTATGTGGAGGAGGGTGTAGTGCATTACTGCGTCAGTAACATCCCCAGCGCCATCGCAAATTCCACGTCCATTGCCATTGCTGCAGCGGCAGAGCCGCATATCCGCAGCATCCTCAATAACGGCATTGCGGAGGCCTGCGCCAGAGACGGATTTTTGCGCCGTAGCATGGTGACGCATAAGGGATATTTGACCCATGAGGAGACCAGCCAGATCCAGAACAGACCCTGGATCCAGCCGGAAAAGCTCCTTGGCCTTGAGGGCAGAAAGCTGGATTATGCACCGAAGAACACGGTGGCCGTGTCCGAAAACTATTATAAACTGCCCTGAGCGGCTGCGTGCGCGCAATTGCATAATAAAAAGATCATATAACGGTGGTGTGTGAAGTACGGTGGGATCGGCTAAAGTGAAAAACAAAATGAGAGCGCTGGGAATGGTCCTGGGCGGATATACATTCCATGCTGCACAGTTTTATCTGCGGATGGAAAAGACTTGCCCGAAAGCGAGCCGTGCGCTGCTGAAAAAACTGCTGCTGAGCGATCCTATGCGCAAACGCATGGACGAGCTATTCGCGGATCTGCTCACCACCACCCGTGTTTTAGGACGAGAGTATTTCCCGAGCCTGTATGGCCTGGCCGTCACGGTTGGCGGCAGGCGTATAGTACCTCTTGCGGGTGCAGCACCGGAATTAACGGAAAAAGATTGGCTGACATTCCTGCGGGAGCGGAATGGCTGCTGGATCCTGCCGAATGAGCACCGGGCCAAGGGCCGGCTGTACCGAATTTCCCGGCAGGGAGAAATGCTCCTCTTGGACGGGGCCGAACAGACCGATGCGGAGTTGCTTGCGTTTCTAAATCAGCTGCCCGACCAAACATTGCTGTTGGAGCATATAGAGCCCGCAGGTGATGCCTGCCCGGAAGCAGAGCTTCCGGTACTCCATTATGCGCTGCTGCGCAGAGAATGCGAGACGGAGGAGATTCTGCTGCAGTGGGAGGATCACGGAAATAAAAAAGGATACAGCCCATTTAGTTTTTCCACCGTTGACCGCAAGCCGGATCGACAGGATGACCGTGTTCGCGGGGTGGGAAATTTTGCCCAGGAAATTGCCCGGCGTTATCCCGAAATGCCCTATGTCGGCGTAAATGCTGTGCTCACAGAGGATGGATTCACTGTGCTGCGGGTGGATACCGGGACGGAGCTTGCTTGGGTGCATCCGCTGACGGATTCGTGTCGCCGGGCTGCGCAGATCCTGTGCGGCGGCAGGAAAAAAAACACACTGAAAGATGTGTTTGCCCGGATCCGTGCTTACACCTTTGCGTGGCGGGCCCATCGCCGGGGATTTGTGGACTTCATGTACCGCAACTGGCTGCGAGGTGTGCAGGAGGATAACCAAACGGCGCATACGACCAGAGCACAGAAGCGATGGGCGCATAAGCGGGGCTTTTACTCCTACCGTATTGCCCAGTATGGGCTGACGGAAGAGAATTACCGGAGCTTTTTATCGGACTATCAGTACAAGCGCCTGCGGCCGCTGAATCCGGGCTTTCAGAAATGGTTTTGGAATAAAACCAACCTGCCCGATATTTTGGCGGACTACAGTGAGCACCTGCCCCGGTACTTCTTCCGGATATTGGTCAGCAATGGCAGACAGCGGATTTTTGGCTATCAGGGCCGGGGGGAATGCAGCTGGCGCGATGTAATTGACTGCTTGGACCGGGAGGACGAGCTGGCTATGAAGCCGGCTGTGGGCTCTCATGGAAAGGGCTTTTTCCACCTGCACCGGGAAGATGATTCGGTATACCGAGTGAATGATAGACCTTGCACCCGGGGGGAATTAGAGGATTTCTTCTGCGGGCTTGATACGGACTATATTGTTACAGAGTATATTCGGATGCACCCCTATTTGGAGGAGATATACAGCGGCGTTACGGGTACTGTGCGGCTTATGGTGCTGTGCAGGCAGGGGAATGTGTCTGTTCGCTATGGATATTTCCGCATTGGCACCAGCTTTACAGGAGCAACAGATAATATCGCATACGGAGGATTGGTTGTTCCCTTGGATGTTCAGACGGGTACATTCAGCGGGGCTGAGCTGTTACGGGAGCACCAGTTTTTGCCATGCCCGGTGCACCCGGACACAGGTCGGGAGATCAGAGGGCAGATGCCCCACTGGCAGCAGTTGGTAGACGAGATCTGCCACATCAGCAGAAATCTGTCACCATTGGAATATTTGGGTTATGACGTTGTTGTGACAGAGGGTGGATTCAAGATCCTGGAGGTGAATCTTCATCAGGATCTGCATAGATACCCTCTGTACCCGGCAGATGTCAAAGAATACCTCACCGAAAGAGCGGCGCAGAAGGATAAACGCTTCGGCCCCGGGTGATGGCAAGAGAGTAGAGTATGAAAACACTTTGGAAGATTATTATTTCACATATCCAGTACCGCAAACAGATTCTGCAGCTGGCAAAAACAGATCTGATCAAGACCTATCGCGGAGCACTGCTGAGCTGGGGCTGGGCGATCTTAAAGCCAGCCATAACCATTGCGGTATACTATTTCGCTTTTACGGTGGGCCTGCGCACCGGAAAACCGGTAAAGGGATACCCATACTTCCTGTGGCTTATTTCAGGATTTATCCCCTGGTTTTATATCTCCGCTATATATACCGGGGGGGCCTATTCCCTTCATAAGTACGCATTTTTGGTTAAAAAAATCAAGTTTCCCGTCTGCTGTGTTCCGATGATCGTGGGCCTGTCCAATATGATCGTGCATCTGGCGCTGACATTGCTGATGGTCATCATTTTCATCGCTATGGGTGCGCCGGTTACCATCTATCTGGCACAGCTGCCGTTTTACTGGCTGCTGATGCTGATGATGGGCGTGGCGTGGGGCCTGTTTTCCGGACAGGTCACGGCGGTCAGCAAGGATTTTTATCAGCTTGTCCGCAGCTCATTTACGGCGCTAATGTGGCTGTCCGGCATTTTTTATCAGATTTCCGACATTAAGGGTGCCGCTCTGCGCTTTATTCTGAGATTGAATCCTGTAACTTATATAGTTGATGGCTTCCGATACTGCTTCATCGACCATGTATGGTTTTGGGAGGAACCAATGTCACTGCTGCGATTTATGCTGGTTTACCTGCTTTTCGTGTTTTTGGGCGTCAAGATCTACAGCCGCACGGAAAAAACCATCACGGATGTTTTGTAGAGGTACGATATGACTGAAGAACACGAGGTAGTAATACAGTTCCGAAACGTGACAAAGACCTTCGACCTGTTTAAAAACGACAAGCAGCGCCTGAAGTCTTTGCTGTTTCACAATACAAATGCCAAGAAAAAAGTCGCCATAGATAACCTGTCCTTTGATATCCGCCAGGGGGAGGCAGTGGCGATTCTGGGCAAAAACGGCGCCGGAAAATCCACCATGCTGAAGATGATCTCCGGCGTGACCTTTCCAACGGTGGGCTCTGTGCGTGTCACCGGCCGTGTCAGCGCCCTGCTGGAGGTTTCCGGCGGCTTTGACCCGGAGCTTTCCGGCCGGGAGAATATCTATTTCCGCGGCGAGCTGCTGGGCATCAGCCGGGAGGAGCTGAAGGAGATGGAGCCGGACATTGTGGCTTTTTCGGAGTTGGGCAGCTATATCGATATGCCCATCCGCACCTATTCCAGCGGTATGAAATCCAAGCTGGGCTTCTCCATCAACGCCAATATCCGCCCGGATATCATTATTGTGGACGAGGCCCTCAGCGTGGGCGACAAGGATTTCCGCGCTAAGTGCCGCAGACGGATCGCAGAGATTTTGAACAGCGGTGTGACCTTCCTCTTTGTCACCCATTCTACGGCGGAGGCAAAGAATTTCTGCAAGCGGGGCTTGGTGATTCGCGAAGGCAAGCTGGTCTTTGACGGAGATATTAAAGACGCGGCGGCGTTTTATGAAAAAATGCATGTGTAGAGGTTGAAAATGTCAACATTTATAAATGGCAGAAAGAAAAAGCAGTGCCGTGATGCCTACTCCCAATCGGTATTCATTGATTTTGTGGAACGGCACCAGCACTTGGCAGCGGTGAATTATCCGGATTCCTTTGAAGCGGAGCTGGACATTGTCAATAACGTGACCTTTGCTAAGAGCTTGGCCCGCAGGAGGCTGATCCATCGCAACAAGCTGGGCGGCTACAGCGCCACCAGAGAGGGACGAAAGCTGATCGACCCGGAATATGTGGCATTTTATCGGTTTTGCAGCCCCTATGTAGATGTATGCGACTTTGAGCAGGAGCGGGAGCAGCACCGGGAGGAGAGCTTCTGCGCGGCTATGTGGAGTATTCTCCTGCGGGAAATGCACCGGCGGATGCAGAAGGGCGATTTTCCAGCTGTCTGCAACCTGCACAGAGACATTGCGCGGCTGTATGAGCTGGAGCAGTGCAATGAACAGGCGGCCTATCATTTTGTGACGGCACTTTACATTCAATACAGCGGCCTGCTGTATTATAAGGATCTGCTGCTTATGCTCCGGGGTGCCAAAAAAGAAAGTACGGTGCGGGATTCCTTCGGTGCTATTTATGCGCCGCCCATGATTGTGGATGGAATCAAACGGCATATCGGCCGGATCACTCCGGATTTTGTGCGGAAGGGATTTCGCCGCAATCCGCTGGTCATTAACCTGTGCAGCCCGGAGATGCTGTATGAACTGATCCAGACGCTGTGCAGCGGGACCTATGACGACAAGGTCTGGCAAGGGAAGCTGCGGGAAGCCTTTGGGGCACTGATGGAAAAC
>OHBM01002481.1_pt1 | contig 12230 bp, 9 predicted proteins | sample 1577251 | NCBI WGS metagenome assembly OHBM01 (sample SAMEA3541557, study PRJEB24748) | human gut metagenome | biome: human gut; feature: human-associated habitat; material: faeces | place: China | collected 2012
AGTCTGGGCAGCCTGTCCGCGACATTCCCGATCCTGGCCGTGATCTGGCTCGCGGCTGGTCTGTTGACTTTGGTTATAGCCAGAATATGTTACAATAAGGATTTTAATAAAATAAGATAGCATTACAATGGAAAAGTGTCAAAAAGACCGTAAGGCCAAGGCAGGACTCCTGCTCATAGCGTCACCTCGCTTCAAGAATCTCAGCGGACCGGAACGTGGAACGTATGGAGAACGTAAGGAATTGGCAGTAAGGGACATAAAAGCTTCGATGGATTTTCTGGACATCGTGGATCCCGGCATCGTCTATGAAAGGGAGGACGCTCAGAAAGCGATGGATCTCTTCTATGACGAGAAGGTGGACTTCATCTATGCGGAATTCCTTTCCTGGAGTGAGGATTTCGCATGGATCAGATTCCTCCGCGACTGTCCTGACATCCCGATGTTATTCTGCAATGTGGCGAAACCGAAGATGACTTTCGAGACCACTATTGACGAGGATGATTTCATCGACTATCTCTGCGCCGGCACCCTTGTTGGCTCTCTGGAAGGATCTGGAAGCATCCGCCGTGTCCCGAGAAAGAATGTCAAGACTGTCATGGGGACCCGTGGGCAGATTACGGAAAAAGTCAGGACTTTCGCCAAAGCCGCGAAGACACGCGCCATTCTCCGCCATTCCAATGTCGGTCTCATGGCCAACATGAACGAGGCGATGTGGAGTACCTACATCGACAATTACGATCTCTTCACGAAGATAGGACCGGAGATCCACTATATCCCGTACAGCGACTACGGAACCGAAATCGAGAGCCTTACGGACGCGGAGGTCAAGGAATATGCCGACGAGCTGACCTCGAAATACAAAATGATGGACGATGTTGAATATGACAAGTTCATCGGGTGCGTGAAAGCCACGCTTGGCATCAGAAAACTTGCCGAGAAGAACGACATCGACTGCTATGTCTACAATGACATCGATCGGGCCACGTTCTGCGTAGCTGGCTGCCGTGCCGGGTTCTATCCGCAGTGGTTCAACGACAACCTCAGCGTTCTGGTTCCCGAGGCCGACATAGCCGCCGGACTCATCACCTACATCATGAAGCTGATCAGCGGAAAGAACGTGAACTTCATCGAGCCTTTCCACATCGAGGATGACTTCGGAACTTTCGCTGGAGGACACGCCGGCCCTAACGACCACAACGATCCCGACTGGCAGGAGAACGTCGTCATGGCCCGGGACGTGAGGTTCGCCAAGACAAGTTGGAAGTACGCCGGCGCTCCGTTCGCATGGAACCGTTTCAGCCCGGGAATGAAAACCGTGGCCGGACTCTACGAGGAGGACGGGAAGTACAAGCTCATCACTTTCCAGGCCGAGAGCCTTCCGGGAAAGCATCTGCTTGCCACCTACAGCCACAGCGTCTTCCGTCCTGTAGTTCCGGTGAAGGAACTCTTCGAACAGATCCTTAGGATCGGAGCGACACAGCATTATGCCATCGTTGACGGTGACATACGTCCGGAACTTGAAGATTTCGCACAGATGATGGGCTTTGAGTTTTATAACATAAAATAATTTAAATCAGGAATATATGAGTTTTATGTACAATCCGTTCCCTTACGATGACCCGAAACCGGTCAATCGTCCGGAACTCTCGGAAAAGACTGTTGAATCCATCTGCTCCGGCGCTCCGGCGGCGGCCAAAGAGTTTGTCGCGACAATCGAGCGGCAGGCAAGGACAGAGGGCGTGGTTGTGGCCCTTGACGGCTACACAACCGCTGACTGGACGGTTTTCGTCAATCTTATGGCAAGGGAACTGACAATCCTTGGCATTGGATGGGAAACAATAGATGCCAACAAGGCCACCCTAAAGGACGGAAAGGAAATTGACGCGATCATCGATCCTCTTCTCATTTGGGACACGAAGATCGATCCGACACTGCTCTACGGAAAAATCTATAAGGGAGGCTATCAGGGACTGCTTGATGAGAACAGGGTGGAGGCGTTCAGAAAGTCTGTCCCGGAGGCGAAGGCTCCCGGCAAGGTCGTGATCGTCTACGGCTACGGCTGCCTTATCCCGGAGCTGCGCGACCTCTTCGATGTCAAGTGCTTCTTCGACCTCACTCCGAAGACCTCTATGCTCAGGATCAGGAGAGGTGAGTACGCCAACCTTGGAAAAGAGCGTCCGGATGCGATCAATAGGGTCATCCGCAGGTGTTACTACTGCGATTTCGAAAACGCTGTCCATAACCGTAAGGAACTGTGGGATAATAAGATTCCCGACTGGTATTTCATTGATGGCGAGCAGGGTAGACTACAGATGATGCCGTTCCAGACATTCGCCGACATCTGCGCCCAGCTTGTTAAGTATCCTTTCCGTGCGAAACCGTGCTATCTGGAAGGAGTGTGGGGCGGAACATATATGAAGAAGCTGCGCAATCTTCCGAAAGAGATGAGAAACGCGGCATGGGTGTTCGACTTTATCCCGATGGAGGTCAGTGTGCTTGTCAAGGCCGGTGATGAACTCCTTGACATCAACTACTGCTCATTCGTTCACAAGGAGGGTGTGAACCTTATGGGCGAGGACTGTGTCAAGAAGTATCATGGCTATTTCCCGATCCGTTTCAACTGGGACGACAGTTACCATTCAACCGGCAATATGTCAATACAGTGCCACTCCGGAGGTAAGTTCAATATCGAGAACTACAACGAGTTCGGCCGTCAGGACGAGAGCTACTATGTCGTTGTGACGGGACACGAGGCGAAGACATTCATCGGATTCCGTGATGACGCTGACATTCCGGAGTTTTTCAAGGAGATCGAGGCCGCTGACACTGAGCATAAGCCATGCGACTACATGAAGTATGTCAGCTATGAGGATTCCGTGCCTGGGCTTCAGGTCATGCTCCCTGCCGGGACCATCCACTCCAGCGGCCGCAACCAGGTCATCCTTGAGATAGGATCTCTAACCATCGGAAGCTACACCTACAAGATGTACGACTACCTTCGTCTTGACTTTGACGGCAAGCAGCGTCCTATCCACACGCATCTTGGAGAGCTGAACGTGCGACAGGATCGAAGGACTTCGGTGATCCATGACCCTGCCAGCCCTGAATACATAGTCCAGAAGCCACGTCTTGACGCAAGCGGTGACGGCTGGGAGGAGTACATTCTCGGAGAGAACCCTCAGATGTACATCTCGCTCCGCCGTCTCGAATTCGAGAAATGTTGTGAGCAGGACACAAAGGGCGAGAGATTCCATGTCCTCACGCTCGTGGACGGAGAGAAAGTCCGGGTGAGAAGCGTGGAACATCCGGAACGTCACTTTGACATGGACTTTATGGAGATCGTCTGCGTTCCCGCCGACATGGGAAAGTATGTCATCGAGAACCTCGGAAAGGAACCGATCCGCATCCACAAGACCTGTCTGAGAGATGGCTACCAGAACGATCCTGCTTGACATAGGCGGAACATTCATCAAATGTTCTGACGGAAGGGAGATTCCGATCGACTCGGCCGGTTCGAGGGAAGAGATTGTCTCTTCCCTCAGACAGGCTGTTGAAGGCTACGACAGCGCATCGGTCGCCATTCCGGGACCGTTCAGGTACTCGGACGGGACATTCCTGATGAAGCACAAGTTCGCCTCGGTCTATGGGGAAAGGTTTCAGAATCTCGCTGGGCTTGAGGATTGCAGTATCGCGCATGATGTGAACGCGATGCTTCTCGGGGAACTGGTCCGGTCAGGTCTGGAAGGCTCCGGGAGGACAGCTCTTGTCACCCTCGGAACCGGACTTGGCTTCGCGGTGGCCATTGACGGACGCTTGCTCACAAACGAACTCGGATCCCCTCTCATCCCGCTCTACAAATTCCCTTGCCGGGACGGAATCCTTGAGGACTATGTCTCCAAAAGAGGATTCCTTCGTGGCTTTGAGAACATCACTGTGAAGGACCTTGCTGATAAAGCTCGTGGAGGAGACTCCGAAGCTACTGTCAGATTCAATGAGTGTGGAGAGATTCTCGGAAAGTCTATCGCACCTCTGCTTGGAAAGATGGGCATTGACAGGCTGCTGTTCGGAGGACAGATCTCCCGCTCTTATGACCTTTTCGCCCCGGGGCTGGAGTCGGAACTATCCTCCGTCCAGTCTTTGACCGGAGTCGGCCCTGTCAGCGACATCAGCAACGCTACATTCAACGGCCTGCGCGAACTGGCGCGCATGGCTTCCGTAGGGAAAGACTATCGTGCAGGTGAAGAGACCAACCGGAGGATCCTGGAACGGATAGGATAATATGTTCATTCTGAATAAAGAATCATTGACTGTCGAGATCAGCGAACCAGGCTCCGACTATAGGGGTACCAGGTTCGATTGGTCCGGCGTGTTCCACCGCATAGTCAAGGACGGCTATGTGTTCGTGGATAGCTGGTCGGATGTTGAGGACATCCACGTCCACGACCATGTCCGGGGACCGTCGGAAGAGTTCGTGACCGTCGATTTCTACGGAGTCGAGCCTGGAAGCGTCTTCGTCAAGCCGGGGGTCGGGCTGCTTATGCGTCCTGACGTGAAGCCTTATGACTGGTTCCGCCTATATCCTATCGTGGACGAAGGTCATCGTGATGTGGAGGAATATGACTGTGGAATATTGTTCCGTCATGTCCTTGACGGGAGGTATTCCTATGAAAAGATAGTCGAGCTGCTCAGCGGCGACACCATGAGAATCGCCCATCGCTTGTCTTGGAATGACGCGTGCCATTTGGAAGGTTTCGCCTACAACCACAATTTCCTCACGTTCGGCGGTGTCACGGTAGGGCCGGGAAGAAAGGTTGACTTCCCTTACACCCCGGCAGGAAACTGGAGGAATGAATATGACAATGTGGCTCTTACGGATCACGGCATAAGGTTCAACGCCCCGGTTGTTCCGCCATCGGTGTATATGGGAGACCTGCATTCTGCTGACGGCTACACTCCATATTCCTTCCACATCAGCGAAGAAAGCATTCCGGGAGAGAGACCCCGCCGGGTGAGCGTCTACGGCTCACCACCCCTCCACCACGTTGTCTTCTGGTCGAATCCACGTGTCGCTTGCGTGGAGCCTTATATGCCTTTGAGGCTTGGCAGGGGAGAGACCGCCGAATGGAGCATTCTGTACGTGTTCGATTGATCGTCTGACACTTTTTCGGAAATCCAGATAGCAGTTATAGAAACAAAGGGATGATTATCCATCCCGAATCGCAGGTGGTGTTATAATTCTGCGGCATGTCAATCCCTACCGCAATTCAGGCAAAGGAGGCAAAGGGGACAAAGGAGGTGAAGGAGGTGAAGGAATATGGAGACTCAGGAAGTCACGCTGCATAACGAGCTGAAGCATAAGAGCATATTCCTGAAAGACTTCACCACTGCTGCGCAGATGCTTCGGCAGGTGCTGCGCAGATGTTTCGGCAGGTGCTTTGGCAGGTGCTTCGGCAGGTGCTGCGCAGATGCTTTGGCAGGTGCTGCGCAGATGCTTCGGCAGTTGCTGCGCAGATGCTTCGGCAGTTGCGGTAATGAAAGGGAGTACCATTGTACACGGCAGAAAGTCCGCCTACGGCATTGCTGTCCTCCGTGCAGCTTATGCTGCAGGGTCGCCTCAGTGGCCTGCTCCTTCTCCAAGGTAAGGCTCCGCCTTGTCATATTACTGGGCTCTTGCCCGGACTCACACGTAACAAGGTCCTGCGAATGGAGATTTCCTTCGGAAAACTCCAGCACCTCGTTTGAGAGTTGGTATCGTTGGCGGCACAAAGTGCTGCAACGGTCGACATCCGTGCGCTATCGCACAGCGATGCCGCCCTTCCGCTCCAGTTACGCCATTTTTCCTCCGCTGAGCTCCGGATGGCTTCACTTCCGCTGGTGCTGCAGCTCTCAGAGCCGCACGGCGCTCCAGCCATGAGTACCTATCGGCCATCATCGCTTCAGCGCCTCCGATGGATAGGGATACTGATGTGATAATGATTTGCTGGGCAGTATTGTATTTGTTTTATTGATATGGTTGTAAAACAAGACATTTCTGGTTTTATGATTATAATTCATTACTGTCCACTAAAAATTCAAGATAGTTCTTTGAAAATATTGTAAGTTAGAAAGTTGCAAGGTTTTTGAGCGCGCAACGATTTGAACTTAACTTTGCGGAAGATACCCTTCCGATATAAACACAGGTTCTTACGTTTTCGCTCAAATGGTCAAATTCCTGGATGAGTTTGTCTTCCTTCGCATTGTGAAAAAGTATGATGGCGACAAGTACGTCAAGCACTTTTCCTGCTGGAACCAACTACTCACCCTGATGTTTGGTCAACTGACCGGGAAGCCTTCGTTGCGACGATTCATCATTGCTTCTGCACCCATTCAGAAGAAGTTTTACTCTCTCGGAATGGGCCGGAATGTTACCCGGAGTAACCTCTCAAAAGCGAATAATACTCGCGATTATCGCATCTTTGAGGAGTTTGCCTACCACACGGTAGGTGTCGCTCAGAAGATGAGGATTGAGAACATCTTTAAACTCGGAGGAAAGGTCTATGCCTTTGATTCAACGACAATTGACCTTTGTCTCAGCGTTTACGAATGGCCTCATTTCCGGCGGGCGAAAGGAGGGATCAAAGTTCATACTTTGTTCGACCTTGAAGCCCACGCGCCAACCATCTTCCACATAACGAAGTCGAAGCTCCATGATGTCAACGGGATGGATGCCATCCCATATGAACCGGGATCCTTCTATGTGTTTGACCGAGCATACAACGACTTCAGAAGACTTCACCACATTAAGGAGGTTGGCTCCTTCTTTGTCGTGCGTGCCAAGAACCCTCTCAAGTACCAATATGTCAGATGGAAGAGACGGATGCCTAAGAATGTCCTTTCGGACTCCATTATCAGGCTTACCGTTTATAAATCCAAACATGACTACCCGGAGGTGCTTCGTAGAATCGAGTACTATGATGATGAACAAGACCGTGTCTTTGTGTTCCTTACAAATGCGCTAAGCCTTGATGCTCTGGAAGTTGCGAACCTTTATAAAAGCAGATGGAAGATTGAATTGTTCTTCAAATGGAAGAAGCAGCACCTCAATATCCAAAGGTTCTGGGGCGAGACGGAGAATGCTGTTCGCATCCAAATCTACGCCGCCATTACTGCTTACTGCATGGTTGCAATCATACAACACGAGACCAAAACCGAGTTAAGCATCTATGAAGTACTTGAGACCGTCAGCATGGTTCTGACCGACAAAACGCCACTCTACGACCTTCTATGCAACTCTAACAACAATATTGACAATGAACTTGATGAGTCGAGTGGACCGACTTTGTTTTAATTGTTAAACTTTATATAACCGTCCAAATTTTTAGTGGACACTAATGATATAATATCTTGCATGCGCTATTTTTGCTCTATTATATATTTCATAAATATCTTGGCGTTCAATCTTTTAATTAGTCTGGCCTCGATTCGTTGTGGCGACTATTTGATTAAACCCCAGTTATCGTTTCAGAGAATGGATGCTCTTGATGTCTACGCCAATTGGATAACGCCGCATTCTTGGAAGCATTGGCATAGCAATACTCACACTGATGAGGGCATGTATTATATTCACCAATATCCTTGCTACTTATGCATCCGCAGAAAGGGCGTTGCCCAGAATCCTTGTTTTTCTTACTCTTTACGGCCACTACTCCAGGTGCGACCTCAAATGAGTTTTCCGGAACCCAAAAGCCTATATTTTCAATCCTTGCCCCGAGGAAATCCATAAGAATCTTGTCATTGTATGCAAGGCGGATTATTAGATCATCATCGACGCATTTATTGTGGACTATTCCAAACTGCTCAATATTGATTTTCTCTCCGCATGTAGCAAGTACATAGTTCCATTTTTTGTTGAGAGATGATAGTGCGGAAGCGAATTGAACCATTTCCTCTTCACACCACTCATGGTAATTGACGCCGTTATTTTGCAGATTGGCTTTCACCTTCTTGTAAGCGGCGATGTCAGCATAACTGAAAACAAGCTTCTCAGTATAGCCCTTTAGTTGATCACCGATATTCTCGACTTTCTTAAGCAAATCGTCAACCGCAATACGATCGGTCAATATCATCGGGTCAAATCTCCAAATGACATGGCCAGGACCAAGTTTATCAACAAGCCGCTTAAAGGTATCAATCCTATTAGCAAGAGGAGGCACGCCCTTCTCTAATCCCTCTCTCTCATAATCATTCAGAGTGTATTGAATGTAGCAATTTATATTTCTTCCATTGCTTTTTAACTCATCCAGATGGTCCAAAAGAGGACGCGGGTTCTTTGACCAAAACACGATGAATCGGGTGTTCTCGTAGGACACAAAGCTTCTTACACCATTGAAAGGATTGGTCCAAGCAGAATAACCCACATTTAGCCTTTTAAAGAACCAGTCCGCGTAAAAAGCAGGAATGTCCGTGCTTCGGCTGGCGGAGACAATAATAGGAGATTGAGCTTCAGCCCTTTGTCCATTGTCTCTTGTGATATATACTTTATTCCAGGCCATATCTAAATCACAGCTGAAAAATCATTGATAATGCGAGTCCACTGGTTCCGGCAGCCATTCTGGGAATGTGGAGTACAGGAGTAACCATTGAACTTGTTGTTGCACATCCAGAAACCATCAGCATCGGTATTGGTATTCTGAAGATGCGTATACAGCACATAGTTCTCATTAGATTCAAAATGCCGACGGAAACTATTTACACGGAAGGCTTTTGTATCATTGATATAAGGACTGGTACAAATAAAGAGGTTTTCTCCGGTAAAACGACGGTCGATTAGTTCTTCGATATGTGTTAAGGAATAGTTTTCAATATCCAACACATTGGAGAAAAGATGAATTCTCAACACTGAACGGTCAAAAATCGAAAAACTATCTGCCGTAAGCGTATCAAAACCACTACAGATCGGCTTTATCTTTACGTCATTAAAATGATGCTGATTCTCCTGAATTCTGCGTACTGACTCCTTGACATTCAAACACGCTCTTTTTAAACAGATTTCGGATGGCTCAATCAAATTTATATTGCAATGCTGAATATTGAACTGAGCAAGTTTCCTCAGAAGGCTAATGGTGGCAATCGCTTGTCCGCACCCCCAGTCCACTATGTCTATTCGACTATATCCATCAACTACATTTTCGAAAGGGATAGCATCTAAAGCACATTTGAGCTTTGCATAATGCATATTACCATAACTACGCAGATATGCGTTCAACTCCTCGTACGACCTAAGTGGTGTTACCCCGCGTCCTTCTGGGGGTACCGGATTCTCGACTAAACGTGAAGCAACAGTTCGAATCTTAGGGACCGTAATCTCATTGAGTTGAGAGATTTGTCGAGCGTATTCAGTCCCCTCTTCTATCAAATCATCCGGGACGTCAATATAAAGCGCATGGATCGGATTGAATAGCTCATATCTAATGTCGCAAATACTTTGATATGCCGACAATTGGTCTGTGGTATCAACCCTCATCACGCGATCAATATAATCGCTTGAAAGGAAGTGATATGTATCCTGCTTTGCAGTGATTTGAGCCCGAAGTTGACCAATCCAGTAGGCGTTTCGTTCAAGCACCTCGATATAGTAACTGATGAAAGTAGCTATGGCCTTTTTATCATCGTCGTCCTCATGAACGATAGCATCTTCAAGGGATTGGCAAATTCTATCAAAATTGGCGATATAAATCTCATTGTCAGATCGCGCTTCAATCATAAAGGCATAAGCTGCCTCCATTCGACTACCAAGCGTGATTCCATACTGGCTTGCCCAGCTATAGGTATCCTGAAAGCAAGATGATAGGCTTAACGCAAGAGACAGGTCAAGCAATAGAGACAGAAATGCCTTGTTCGTTTCAAAAGCATAGTCGAGAGAGGTAATCTTATCGGCATTCAAAGAAACAAACTCCTCAAACGCATCTCTTTGAGCCAATATATCGCTAAAAGAGTCGGTAGAGAAATCGGCCATGTCATCCGCATGGTCGTTAACGTATGCCTGAAGGTCAGTACAATTGAGCAGTTCCGAAAAATCAATCATGCCTCAGGCCTTTTTCTATGAGAATGAGTTTGGTAATCAACGACTTCTTATCATCTCTATCATTAGCGTAGAAGTGCTTTTCTCTCACCAAAGCAGCGAGCACGGCATTCTGCTTACCATATAGCTCAAACGCCCTGTTTAATATCGACTTAATCTCAGATATCTCTTTCTGCTCCTTGAAATCAATTCCAAGATCGAGATACCCGTCAGAGGTCTGGGTTTTCTCCTCCTTCTCCAACTCATCAATCTTTTTGCTGAACTGAAAATTCTCCTCCTCAAGTTCGGCAATACGTGCTTTTAATGCCTCTATCTCTGAAGAATTGTCCTGCCGAGGCTCACAAATCTCGGCAGGCATATCATCTAACTGCTGAGCTTGCTGTTCCTCAAGCTCACGACGTAATGAATCAATCGTGAGACGAAGAGCGTCATTATCGGAGGATAGCTTACTAATCTGCCTATCTTTCGCCTCAATTACTCTCTCATCAAGACCAACGCCTTCCTCCAGCATTTTAATCTTTTGAGTGGCAGCACACAGGTCTTCATTAAGTTTCCTCACAAGCTCCTCATTGCTGTTAGACTTTGCCTTATCCTGATTGAAGTAAGCAACAAGTCTTTCGTATTCCTGCTCGATTTCTTGTTCGTTTCTCTGCTGTGCAAAAAAGCGGCAGAACCATTTCGCCGAAGGATACTGGATGGGATCGGCCTTCTTCACGGAATATCCGAAAATACGGAATGCATTATCAGTCGCGAGGTCAGACGGCTTGGGGATTCCATTTGTCACTTCTTTCAGGAGAGATGTGTAATAAGCGGAATCCGGATGCTCTTTGCAGACCATCTTGAATATCGATTCAATGATGATATAGTCGACATAGTTATCCAGTTTAAACTTACAAGGCACATCTCCGTACGCTTTGCGGAACACCACGTAACCACGATGGCGTCCGTAACAATACGCTGATAACTCTTTGTCTTTTACTCCGTCAAATCTCTTGCATATTAGAGAATCGATTTTGTCGGTTCCATTACCATCATTGTCCAGGTCGTTAGCCTTATAGTTATAGAGTATGTAAAACAAATACGGAGCCCCTGTTAAGCCAGAAAAGTCTTCCTTCTTAGTGATGCCTGTGCGAGGAATAACTTGCCCCTCAGCCGCAGCAGATTCACGAACGGTATCCTTGCTAATAATGCTGGATTGTTTGATGTAATTACTAACTGCTTTGTACGACGAATTATCGAACGGAGACTTAAATTCGACTTTATTCTCTGCGAGAATCTCCATGACAAGCGGGTTGAAATAAGAAAGATACATTGAAAAGTTCAAACTCATTCTCATATCCCTTCGCCCAGCTATTGCAGCCAAGGCCATGCCGCCCAGAACTTTGTCATACAGTGTCTTCAGTCGAGCGACCTCTTCAACTTTGGGATTAATCTCAGCGTTCTCAACCTGATCATTGCTACATAAATTCTTATCCGCCCGTTTTGCAAATAGGCGATTGGGAAGATAGGCAGTATTAGCCTCTACCTGCGTTCTGACATTGTTAATGTTGTCACGGAATGCAATTGAAACGATCCTCGATATTGGTAATATGCCAGAATAAAGAAGATACTTGCCGCATTTAAGCATCGAGTTCCTCTCGGAATCAGTCACTTTTACCTCAATTCGAACGTTTGATTCCGTAGGTATCTTTTTAGCCTCAGTAAACAGAACGAACGTCTGATTGCGGCTTTGAACATCTCCTAACCTTTCTCCGTAAAGGCAGGCAGGGCAGATGCAGCCGTGGGAAAAAACAAAGAACAGATTCTGCGAATCTATAGGGTAATACAACGATTTCATCATAGCTCGATTGTTTCAACATACTGAGAATTCACCATTGAACATGATGAATCCGAAATGAGATATAGATTCGTCCTCGAACGGGTTACACCCACATAAAAATCTTTCCAGTTGATGTGGAATCGTTCTAAGTCTTCATCCACATTTTGGAAATTCGGTATGATAACGGTATCAAACTCAAGCCCTTTGGCCGACTTGAACGTCGTCACATGAATATTACCAAGCTCCTCACATCCCCTCTCCTGATTGCCTTGACGATAGTAGAAAGTGACATCCTCAAAATCGTCCTTAATGAGGTTGTAGAAATAATCTACCGTCTTACCCCAAGGGCAG
>OHBM01002483.1_pt1 | contig 12227 bp, 10 predicted proteins | sample 1577251 | NCBI WGS metagenome assembly OHBM01 (sample SAMEA3541557, study PRJEB24748) | human gut metagenome | biome: human gut; feature: human-associated habitat; material: faeces | place: China | collected 2012
ATTCCCACTTTTGCCCGTCCTTGTAGTCGACCTTCAGGTGGTGGAAATTGAAGCACATCGTCAGCTCGTGGTTGCCCTCAGCGGTGTAGCCGATGCAGTTTTCCAGCGTGGTGGAGGACATTTCGCCAACGGTTATCATACCGTCGATGCCGCCCGCGGCGACCAGCTCTTTCAGATATTTGTGGACGTTTCGGCCATCGGTGTAGAAGCGGCGGCCGTCGCCCTCATAGTCATTCTCGTAAAATTTGGGCTTGGAAATGACGTTGATGACGTCGAAACGGAAACCCTTGATGCCCTTCGCCTTCCAGAATCGCAGGATGTCGGCCATTTCCTCCCGCACGGCGGGGTTCTCCCAGTTCAGGTCGGCTTGCATGACGTCGTAAAGATGCAGATACCATTTGCCAAGGCACGGCACGTATTCCCACGCGGGGCCGCCGAATTTCGACACCCAGTTTGTCGGGTAACGGTCGGGCGTGCCGTCCTTGAAGATGTAATAGTCCTGGTACTTTTTGTCGCCTGCCAGTGCTTTTTTGAACCACTCGTGCTCGGTGGAGGTGTGGTTGAACACCATGTCCAGCATCAGGCCGATGCCGCGCCTGTCCGCCTCGCGGATAAGCTCCTCCAGATCCTCCATCGTGCCGTAGCGCGGGTCAACGGCACGGTAGTCGGCCACATCATAGCCGTTGTCGCGCTGGGGCGAGGGGAAGAACGGCGTCAGCCAGAGATAGTCAACGCCCAGGTCGGCGAGGTAGTCCAGTTTCGCGGTGACGCCCTTCAAATCGCCGAAGCCGTCACCGTTCGAGTCCATGAAGGATTTCGGGTAAATTTGGTAGACAACTTTATCTTTAAAATCATTCATGGTACACACCTCACAAAATCAGGCAATGCCTTTCTTTTTGCCGACGCTGACGGTCAGCACAAAGGGAACAACGATCATCGAGATGACCGGCGGGCAGATCTTGCGGAAGAATTTTTCCAGATACACCAGCGTGAACGCAGCCAGCATGGCGGGAATGACCTGTGCCTGGTAGCCGATCATGTTGATGGTGAAGAAGCCAAAATCCCATTTCGGGATGTCCGCCGCTGCCGTGGACGCGACGGCGTAGGCGTTCAGCAGCTGGCCGGAAACAAGCGTCAGGCCGAGGACGATGCCCAGGCTCTGGGTCGTGCCCATCTTTTTGGTGACGGACCAGCAGATGCAGACCGGCAGCATGTGGAAAACGGCCTCGCCGATCAGCCAGAGGAAGCTGTCCACGCCCGACCAGAACTGGCTGATGTCGCACAGCGTCTGGGTGCCGTTATTGAAGAAATAGATGCTGTCGATGCAGTTGCGGAAGCCCAAAATCAGACCGCCCGTAATGATGGCAGGGATCAGCGGGGCGAAGATCTCGGCCAGCACGCTCATAACTTTTTGCAGGGCGTTCTGGTTCTGCTTGGCCGCGCTCTTGACAGCCTCCTTGGAGACACCGTCGATGCCGGAGACCGCGATGAAATCATTGTAGAAATCGTTGACCGTGTTGCCGATGATGACCTGGAACTGGCCCGCCTGGGTGAAGGTGCCCTTGGCGGATTTCAGCGCTTCAATTTTGGCAACGTCCGCCTTGGCGGGATCGTTGAGGACAAAGCGCATACGCGATACGCAGTGAGATACCGCCGCAATGTTCTCCTTGCCGCCGACGTACTCAAGCAGCAGCCGCGCGTCCTGTTCGTATTTACCCATAGTGTTTTCCTCCTTTTGCCCGGTAGAGCGGGCATCTTTGAACTTGTTCATACAAGTTATCCTTACAGCCACAGAATACCAAACTTGTTCATACAAGTCAATATGTTTTTGCAAAAAAGCAGTGCAGTACGCCTATTTTCGGCACTGCTCACAAGTTGCCCACTTGAAATTTAGCCGAAAAGACGGTATACTAAAGTAAATGTTTGAACAAGCTGCGAGGTACACACCATGCCAAAGGCAAAATATGAAGGCATTTATCACAGCATCCAAAAACGTATCGAGGCGCAGGATTACCCCTATCAATCGCTTCTGCCCAGCGAGAATACCTTAATAGAGGAATACGCCTGCTCCCGCAACACAGTTCGACGCGCATTGGCGGAGCTGGTAGCCGACGGCTATGTGCAGACCATGCAGGGGCGCGGCGTGCGGGTCATCTACCAGCCGGTGGGCAAGACGACGTTTACCATCGGCGGCATCGAGACCTTTCAGGAGACCGCCCGCCGCAACCGCCTTCACGCCGTGACGAAGGTCACGAAGTTTGAGACTGTCATCGCCGATGAGTGCCTTGCCGCCAAGAGCGGTTTCTCGGTTGGGGATGAGCTATGGAGTATTGAACGCGTGCGGTATCTCGACGGCAAAGCGCTGATTCTCGACGTCAACTACTTTTTAAAGGAGTTTGTCCCCGGTCTGACGCCGCAGATCGCGGCCAGCTCAATCTACGATTACATTGAGAACACACTGGGAATGCAGATCATCACCAGCAAGCGCCGCATGACGGTGGAACACGCCACCGCCCGCGACGAAAAGCTGCTGGACATGGGCACCTATGGCTGCGTGGCCGTCGTCGTGAACCAGACCTTCAACGCCGCCGGTCTGCTGTTTGAGTACACCCAGTCCCGCCACCAACCGGACTATTTCTGCTTTCAGGACATTGCCACGCGGAAAAAGTGAGCGGCAGACACCCGGCGCAGGGGTATCCACCTTGGATTTTGCGCTGGGCCGGGGCTCCGGCAAAATGGGTTTTAGGGTGTCCCTTCAGCAAAGAACAAGAAGGATGGCCACAACGGTCATCCTTCTTGTTCTTTGCTGCCTCTATTTTGCGTAAAAAAAATGCAAGTGACAATAGGCGCATAGCAAAATCGATGGAGTAAAATCTGTCTCTACACAACTTCGCTAAATCAAAGTTTAGCGAAGGACAGGGGAGGTTCCACACTTTTCCCGAGTTTTTATTATACCTCTTTCGGCTAAATCTCTTTACACCTTCAGCATCCTGTATCCAATGCCGATATGCGTCTGGATATACTGCGGCGAATCCGGCTCGGATTCCAGCTTTTTGCGCAGCGTAGCCATAAAAACACGCAGCGAGGCCACGTCATTGTCCCAGGAACTGCCCCAGACTTCGTGGGTGATATAAGTATGGGTCAGCACTTTGCCGCAATTCTTGGCCATGACGCAGAGCAGTCTGTACTCGATGGGCGTCAGGTGCAGTTCCTGCCCTTTCAAGGTGGCACAGCCAGCCGCAAAATCAATTTGCAGATCACCGTTGGTAAAAACCGAACAACCGGCGGCGTTTTGCAGCATCGAGATGCGGCGGAACGTTACCCGCAGCCGCGCCAGCAGCTCCTCTACCGAGAACGGTTTCGTCAGGTAGTCGTCGGCACCGCTGTCCAAGGCTTCGATTTTATCGCTGTCCTCGCTGCGGGCACTGATAACGATGATGGGCATCGCAGACCAACTGCGAATCCGGCGAATCACCTCGATACCGTCCAGATCAGGCAGACCAAGATCCAACAGCATCACATCCGGTGCATGGATCGTTGCCTGTTGGAGCGCTTCGGACGCAGTAGCCGCCGCAATGTACTTGTAATCCTGCGTTTTCAGTGTCGTGGTAATCAGGTTGCGGATAGGCGCATCGTCCTCCACAACCAGAATCAAGGGTTTATTCATGCAAAGAAACCTCCCCAAGGGGCAGTGTAAAAGTAAAGATGCAGCCGTGCGGCTTATTGTCGGACAGTGTAATGGTGCCGCCGTGGGCTGCGATGATCGTGCGGCATAAGGCCAGTCCCAGCCCAAGGCTGCGGCGGCTGTCCGAAATGCGTTTTTCCCCGGTGGAGAACATTTCAAAGACCTTTTCTTTTGCTTCGTCGGGAATACCGGGGCCGTCATCGCTTACCCGAATTACGGCGCTTTCCCCCTGCGCCGCAGCGGAAAGGACAATGTGCGACCCGGCAGGCGTGTATTTGATGGCATTATCCACCAGATTGATCAGGACCTGCACAACCAGCTTGGCATCCATGTGCGCCAGCAGCAGATCATCGTCCATCTGTACAGTAATCGTGTGCTGCGCACTGTGCCGGTTGGTATGGCGCAGGGCTTCTTCAAACACTTCACTTACTAACTCTGTAGAGATGGACAGATTCATCCGCCCATCTTCAATGCGGGAGATGGAAAGAATGTTCTCCACCAGATTGATGAGCCACATAGAGTCGTCGTAGATGTCCAGAAACGTTTGCTTGCGGGCGGGGTCGTCCATCTTCTCATAGTTGCTGATGAGGTTGGAGGCATTGCCGGAAATAGATGTCAGCGGGGTACGCAGGTCGTGGGAAATCGTGCGCAGCAAATCGGCGCGCAGCTGTTCATTCTTGGCGCGGACGGCAGCGCGCTCTTTCTCCTCGGCATTGCGGATATTCTGAATCGCCAATGTGACCGTAATGATGGAAACGATCAGCATAATGGCAAAGGTGACAGGGTAGCCGCGCTCGTATGCGTGCAGCGTCAGGCGGGGCTCTGTAAAGCAAAAATTGAAAAGAAGCACGCTGGAAAACGAGCTTAAAAAGCCGCAGAAATAGCTTTTGGTAAAAAGCGAGGTCAGCAATGTCCCCAGAATATACACCGATATGATATTTTTGGTAAAAGAGAAATACCAGAAAATATTGCCGATGCCGGTTGCAGCGGTCAGAATCAGCACCGTGATCAAAAGATCCTTTGCCTGTCGGACGGCCTGCTCTTTCATTGTATCGGGAGATGGCTTTTTAATATTCACAGCAAATCCTCCCTTCTGAAGGGTATCATACCATATTTCGGGCGGCATTACCAGCGCCGGAAGCCTTCACGCCGCTCAAATTGTGCGCGGCGAACGCTGCGCCAGAACGCATCACACCGGACACCGATAAAAACAAGAAAAAGTCCTGCGGCCAGAAACAGCAAAATCAGCAGTGCCGTTCTCAAATGAACCACTTCCCTTGCAAACGATCAGATATGAAAGCACCGACTCAGGGCCTTGCCCTCGCCCAGCACCAGCAATGTGCCGTCACCGGGCAGAACCGTGTCCGAGTCAATGTTGACGTCGGCAATCCCGTTGCGCTTGATGCCCAGAATGTTGATGCTGTATTTCTTGCGGATATTGATGTCGCCAACGGTCTTTCCGATCCACGCGGACGGCACAGATACTTCCAGAATGGCGTGGTCTTGGTCCAGCTCGATATAATCCAGCACATGGTCGGACCCGTAGCGGATGGCCGCCCACTTGGCCAGCTGCTTTTCCGGGTAAAGCACCTCATCCGCACCGTTGCGCAGCAGAAATTTAGCCTGCACATCCCGTTCTGCACGGGAGACGACCATTTTTGCACCCAGCTCCTTCAGCAGGGAAGTGGTTTCGAGTGAGCTCTGAAAATTTCCGCTGATCGCCACAATACAGACATCAAAATTGCGGACGCCCAACGCCTCCAAGAATTCCGCGTTGGTGCTGTCGCCGATTTGGGCGTTGGTCACAATGCTCAGAACGGCGTTGACGCGGTCCTCGTTTTCGTCCACCGCCATGACCTCATGGCCGAGCTTGTTCAGCTCCTCTGCGATGTGGCGGCCAAATCGACCCAACCCGATCAGTAAAATAGATTTCATGGTATGTACCTTTCTTTATCCTACGGTGATGCGTTCCTGCGGCAGCCGTGCCGCGCTGCTTTTGCTGCCGGAGAGCGCTGCATAAATCATAGTCAGTCCGCCGACGCGCCCAATGAACATCAAGAAAATTAAAATCCCCTGTGAGACGATTCCAAGATGCGGTGTCAACCCCAGAGACAGCCCTACGGTAGCAATGGCCGAGGTCGTTTCAAACAGACATTCGGACAGCGGCAGCGTCTCCACCGTGCTGATGACAAACGCTCCCGTCAGCGAAAGGACGAGATACAGTGTAAAAATAGCTGCGGCATCATGGACCGCTTTTTCTTCCATCCGCCGCCCGAACATTTCGGGGCTTTTCTGCCTGCGGAATACAGCAAACGCATTGGCGACAAGCACTGCCGCCGTTGTTGTCTTGATGCCGCCCGCCGTAGAACCCGGTGAACCGCCGATGAACATCAGCAGAATGGTAAGGCCGCGCCCGCTGCTGGACAGTGACGTATAGTCTGCCGTATTGAATCCCGCTGTTCGGGGCGTTACGGACTGGAACAGCGAGAGCAGCAGCCGCTCCCGCAGTGTGCTGCCTTTGAATTCAAAGCAGAAAAAGTATAGCGTTGGCAGCAAAATTAAGAGCGCTGTCGACGTCAGAATAACTTTGCTCTGCAGCCGATAGCGATGAAAGCAAAGCCGATTGCACCGCACGTCATCCCATGTCAGAAAACCGATGCCGCCCACAACGATCAGGGCGGAAATCGTCAGGTTGATAACCGGGTCTGCGCGATATGCGGTCAGCGAGACAAAAGGCATGTCGGGGGTACCCATTAAATCAAAGCCCGCATTGCAGAAAGCGGAGACGGAATGAAAAACGGCTTTCCATATCCCGGAAACGCCGAAATCCCGGCAGAAAACCGGGAGCATACAAAGCGCGCCGATTCCTTCTATCATCAAAGAGGTGCGGATCACAAAGCCTGTCAGCCGCACAATGCCGCCGACTTTGGGGGCGGACATAGCTTCCTGCATCCGTCCGCGCTGGGACAGGGAAATGCGCCGACCTGATAAAAGCGAGAAAGACGCGCCGACTGTGATCACACCCAAGCCGCCGATTTGGATCAGCACCATCAACACGGCCTGACCAAACGCTGACCAGTGAGAAGCCGTATCCCGCACAACCAGCCCTGTGACACAGACGGCGGAGGTTGCTGTGAATAATGCCTCATGGAAAGGGGTGACGGTGCGCTCCTGCGCAGAAATCGGCAGCATCAGAAGTGCCGCCCCGATAAGGATAACCGCTGCAAACATCAGAATTATGGACTGAAAGTAATTGAGCTTACAGGCTAAACGCCGATGAAATGGCAAGAGAAATCACACTCCAGCAGAATTTTCGTACAATACAGTATAGCGCCGCCCGTTTAAAGATGGTGTTAAGCTTTTCTGCCGAAATATTAAGATTGCATTAAGATTGCGTTAAGATTGCATTGCACCCGGGCTGCACCCGATGCTTCGGAGATGATCGTGCATTGGCTGTTTCGTCTTTGCACGAAAAATTCGCCGTTTCCTTGTGGAAACGGCGAACGATAAACGAATACTGTTTTTCTGTCTGCTTGACGGTGTGAACCCCCAAGCATTTTATGGCTTTATTTCGGTCTTTTTGGGATCTTTTTGGAAGGAATGTGCATCAGCCTCTCAAAACCCACTTATTTTCCAAGCACAACGGACAGCTTGATTTCCTTTTCCGTCTCGCTCAGGTCGAAATCGCCGCCGTCGGCGACGGTCACGCGCAGCTCATAGAGTACGCCGTCCGTCAGCTCGGTCGCAGTCGCGCCGATCTCATCGGTGATCGACCACAGCTCGGGGGAAACCTTTACCAGCTTGCCGTCTGGGCCATAGGCGTAGAGTGTCAAATCGGAGGCGCTGCCGGACAGGTTGTTCATGCGGAAGGCCACCGTGGTGTTGGGGTGCACATTGCGGATGGTTGCGGTATTGCGCCAGCTTGCAACCGTACCTTCGCCGCCATCCTGTGCAAACTGTTCCTGTGTAAGCACATTTCTTGCCGCCTGATCGAGATCGACTTCGCGGTACGGAAGCTCGGGCAGGTAGACAAAGCGGTCCTGCAGGCGGAGCAGCTCCAGATAGCCGGTGGGGCAGTAGAGTGCATTTCCGCTGTTGCCGGTGTACATGCCAATGGCCATATTATTGTAGCCGTACTTGTTGGAAACATCCATCGTAAAGACAGTCTCGCCGGTTGCAAAGTCGAGAATGATGTACTGCCACATACCCGTGGTCAGATCCTGCACATAGCCGTAGATATAGCCCGTTGCGGTGGAGAGCTTCATGATCGCTGTGTCACTCAGATCGTTTCGGGTCCAGATGCTCTTCATCTCGTAGCCGCTGTCGGTTTTCACGGTGTCCACGCGCTCGACGCCGGGGGCGATCATGGCATTGCCCTTCATCAGCCAGTTCTGGTCATAAATGTTGGCGTAGCTCTGGATCGAAGAATCGTTGTTGGGGTCAGCAAGGCCTGCGTTGCCCGCGCCGAACCAGTTGCAGACAATCGTGCTGACCGTGCCCTCGCCGTCATCGTAGACGATTGCAGAGTTCTCGATTGCCACCTGATAGCCATCGGGCAGATCATCGAGCACCGGCGTTTTTGCCACGACCTCACCGGTTTTCATGTCGAGCGCAAGAAGATTCACGGGGTCTGCATTGTCGGTGAACATCACAAGGTTCGGCGTCAGCGTCGGCGAACAGCCGCCGCCCCACGCAAGACCGCCGCCGGTGGTCTTGTCGCCTTCACCGCTGACCTTCGCGCCGACGCTCTCATACGGCGTACACCAGACAGCCTCGACACCGTTGTTGGCGCGCAGCAGATAGCAATTCTTATTGGTCAGAATGACCGCGCCGTCCTTGGAGGCGGCAATGCCGTTCTCCGCGCCCTCGCCGGGCGTCAGCTCGTAGACGAAAACCGCCTTCGACAGGTCGGTCTGCTCACCGTTGAGGATCGCTTCGATTGCCGAGTGGGCGATATAGCCGAGAACGCCCTGCTGCTGGCGCTCGGGATAGATGCGGAAGCCGCCGGTGGCGAACCAGAGGTTCCCGTCGTAGTCAAATACCACGGAAAGAAGATTCTGCGTCAGCTCCTTGCCGAGCGCGGCCTCTGCCGCCGCCTTGATGTCGATGTCAAGCACCTTTTCAAACTCGGGAAGGACATTGCCCTCCTCGTCCGTTGCGCGGAGCATCAGTACATGGTTGTTGCTGGTCGGGCAGACGATACGGTTTTCAGCGTCCAGGAAGGTGTAGGAGCTTTGGATCAGGTAGCCGCCGCCGTCATGCTGCTTCGGGGAAAAATAACCGAGCGTCTTTGTCTCCTCCGCATTTAGATCGCGGATGGCGATGCCGCCGAGCAGCGGAACGACTGCATGGCCGTAGCTGTCAAAGTAAATGGCGGGCGACGCATTCGCGTTTGTCGTCTCATAGGAGACATGGATCTCCGGATAGATGCCGAGCGGCAGAATTTCATCGGTTGAATCGGTGTTATAGCCGTCGTGATGGATGTTCGCATCACTCTTTGCCATGTAGGGGTTTTCCTCGACCTGTTTGGGCTGCAAGGCCTTCACGGGGAGTGCGTCGGATTCCGGCGCGGAAGGGGTCGTTTCCTCGGCAGGCGCGGCTGTGGCAGCCGGTGTTGCTGTGGCGGAAGGCGTCTGCGTGGCCTCCGCCGGTGCCTGTGCTCCGCTGCAGGCTGCCATCGACAGGGTCAATGCTCCTGCCAGCAGGAAGCTGCCTGCAGTATAAATCGGGTTTCTCTTTTTCATCGGTGATCCTCCTTGCTGTGTTGGTTGTGATCCGCTCGGGGCGAAGCAGACGGTTGTTTTTCCTCTACCCATGCATAAAGCCCATGCCGGAATGCTTCTTCCGTTATCGGCTCCAGCAGAAAGTAGTCTACGCGCAGCCGGAACGCATGCAGGGAAAAATCCAGCTCGCTGCACCATATAATGCGCGTTTCCGGGAAAAGCGCCCGCAGGTGCTCCACTGCATTCAGCCCATCCACGCCCGGAAGGGAAATTACAGCGTTGGTCGGCGCATTTTTGCGCGCGACCTCAAAGAATACCTCCTGCCCGCGGTAGCAGTCCACCCTGGGAAACAGACCGCGCTCTGCGCAGAACCGTGAAAGCTGTTCTCTGTAAAAGGTCTCCTGCGTTTCGCTCTTTGTCAGCACGGCAATGTGGTACATAGCGCTCCGCCCCCTTTCTGCCGTCGTTGACTGTTTCTGCTTTCAGTATACGGAACGGTGCAGGCTTTTCAAGCCTTTTGGCACGAAAGCCCCAATTCCGGCACGAAATCGGGTTTTTCCGCCGTGCCGGAGTCGGAAAGTTGTGGTATAATCTAAATAGAATCTTTCCCAAAGGAGCCAGTCCGGCATGAGAATAGCAATTGTGGATGATCTTGAGACCGAGCGCGCGCAGCTGAAAACGCGCCTTGCGCGGCAGCTGCGCCTGTGCGGTGCCGAGGCGGAGCTATTGGAATTTGAAAGCGGCGAGAGCTTTCTCGCCGCAGAAAAAGAGCAGCGCTTTACCGCCGCGTTTCTGGATATTTACATGCACGGGATGAGCGGCATGGACGCTGCAAAGGAGCTGCGCAAAACGGACGCAGACTGCCTTCTGGTTTTTACCACGACCTCAACCGACCACGCGCTGGAGGGCTTTCAGGTCCGTGCGCTCCACTATCTCGTGAAGCCCTTTTCCGAGGAGGAGCTTTCCGCCCTGCTTGCCGAGATGCTTGCAAGACTCCCCCGCCCCGAGCCGGTTCTGACGGTGAAGGTCAGCGGCAGTGATGTCCGGCTTTGCTACCGGGACATTATCTCGGCAGAGCATTTTGCACATCTGATCAACATCCGCACGACTGCCCTGAAAACGCTGGTCACCCGCCAGAGCTTTAAGGTGTTCACCGAGCCTCTGAAAAAAGATCCCCGCTTTTTCGTCTGCGGCAGAGGCATGATCGTCAATTTAGAGCACGCCGCAGATTTTCGGGACGGTGCCTTCTGCATGACAGACGGCAGCAGCGTCTATGTCAGTCAGGAGCTTTTAAAGCCTGCCCGGCAGGCGTTTATGGAATTTCTGCTGCAAAGGGAGCGTATGAAATGAAGGATATTCTGCGTCCGGTTTTGGAGCTTCTCGTCGTACTCCCCGGCCTTTTGCTTGGATATTTCCCTGTAAAAACCTATCTGAAGCAGTCCCCCGGAAGGCTGGCCGCCTGGCTTTTTCCCTTGATGGCGTGCCTGTGCATCGGCAGCGGGCTCGCCTGCTATCGGCTTGGGGCTTCTACGTTCCTTGCCCTTGCGGGGGTCGCGCTGGCTGCGATCTGCCTGTATACCAGAACGCTTACCATCTCCCTCTGGAAATCCGGCACGATTGCGCTGTCCGTCTGCGCGGTGTTCGCGTGCGTGAACAGCCTGTCCCGTGCCGTCAGCGCCGCGATCATCCGGAATCTGCAGCTGCCGCCGGACGGACCGTGGCTCTGCCTGGGCGCCTGCGTGTTCTATAACGCCGTTTGCTGGGTCATCGTGCTGGCCGCGTATTATCCTGCGACACATACGGTGCGTGCGATGGTCGAGGACGACAATTTTGCGCAGACCTGGTATGTGTTCTGGGTCCTGCCGCTGGCGTTCATCCTTTTGAACCTTTTCATGATCCCGCGCTATCAGTCAACGCTCCAGACAGGCCGCGTACTGCAGGGCTATATTGTGCTGAGCAGTGCGCTTCTGGTCTTTATGTTCTGCTTCAATGCGATTTTCCTGCTGATGGCAACCAGTCTCAACCGCAATGCGAAGCTGCAGCAGGAAAACCAGTTTCTTTCGATGCAGCAGCAGCGCTATGAAAACCTCAGGACCGCCATCGAGGAAGCGCGGCAGGCACGGCACGATATGCGCCACCAATTAAATCAAATTTCTGCGCTGGCCGAGGCAGGTGACCTGGAGAACCTGAAAAGCTACCTTGCAAAGACCGTCTCCCGCATCCCGAATCTTGATATGTGCTTCTGTGAAAACCGTGCGGCTGACAGTGTTGTCGGCTATTACTGCGCCATGGCAAAGCGCGATGAGATCCCCTTCCGCGCCAGACTCGACCTGCCGGAAACACTGCCGGTTGACGAGATCGATATGTGTCTGGTGCTTTCCAACCTGCTGGAAAATGCGCTGGAGGCAAGCCTTCGCACCGCACCGGGCAGGCGGCAGATCGAAATAACCGCTTGTGTTCACGCCGACCGGATTCTGCTGATCGAGGTTGAAAATGCGTTTGACGGCGAGGTCAACGAAAAGAACGGCGTTTTCCGCTCCTCCAAGCGGAGGGAAAACGGGATCGGTATCCAGTCCGTCACCCGTATTGCGGAGAAAACCGGCGGCACCAGTACCTTTACTCATCAGAACGGCACCTTCTCCGCCAAGGTCATGCTCTGCGGATAAGAGAATATCTGTCCAAAAATTGCATTCCTGCCTTATTGCGTATGTAGTAGCGTGGTAATTCTAAAGCTTTACTTTTAGTTTTAATGGACTAGTAGGGGCGCTTGCCAGTATTACTAATACCGCTACTTGCTCATCTTCTGCGCATTCTCTATC